>Ga0265323_10000081_pt1 | contig 54264 bp, 39 predicted proteins | sample 41225metaG_FD_193580 | JGI IMG/M metagenome (GOLD analysis project Ga0265323, IMG submission 193580) | Rhizosphere microbial communities from Carex aquatilis grown in University of Washington, Seatle, WA, United States - 4-12-25 metaG | ecosystem: Host-associated > Plants > Roots > Rhizosphere...
GACCTGCACGAGAACGAGTCTGGCGGACTGCGACCTTCGGTCTCCGTCCTCCAGACTAGCCAGCAACAACAAAAACTGTTACCTATCAACCCAGGCTGAAGTGTTACCCATCACCCAGTCCGTTCAGTGAGGGCGGACGTAAAAATCATTTCATTTCCACCGTTTGTCGTTGCACATGGCGGACGTATTGACACCGCACCATCCAGTTTCATCCCTTGCGAAGCGGCGAGCCTTTTTCGTAATGTCTGGCATTATGAATTTGGCCACTGCGTTTGCCGCCTCGGTGGAAAAACGGCCGGATAAAATCGCCTTGTATTGGGGCGAAAGTGAATTCAGTTATGCCACGCTGTCCGCACAATCGCGCGCCGTGGCAGCGGAGTTGACCGGCAAATTTGGCGTCAAACCCGGCGACCGCGTGGCGCTGTGGGTGAAGAATTGTCCGGAGTTTGTTTCATCAGTGTTTGGCATTTTGTCGGCCGGCGGCGTGGTCGTGCCCATCAACAACTTCTTTAAGCCTGCCGAGGTGGGTTACATCCTGAACGATTCCGGCGCGAACGTGCTCATCACCGGCGCGGAACTGGCGGCACACGCTGCCACCTTGAAAGCCGCGCGGCCAGCGCTCACATTTTTGCGCGTCGAGGAATTCCCCGCGCTCAATCCTTCCTCCATCCGCCATTCTCCATCTTCATGCTCCGAGAAAGACCTGGCGGCGTTGCTCTACACCTCCGGCACGACCGGCCATCCGAAGGGTGCGATGCTCACGCACGGCAACTTTCTCCACAATGTGACGAGTTGCTTGACGGCGCTCACGGTGCGCGAGGACGACCGCATTGTGGTGGCGCTGCCGCAGTTTCACAGCTTCATGTTCACGGTGGGCACGCTGCTGCCATTGCTATGCGGCGGCGGGATTCTGCTGTTGAAAACGCTGCACCCGTTCAAGTCGGTGCTGGAGGAGATCGCGCGCCATCGCGGCACGATTCTGCCGGCGGTGCCGTCATTTTACCGCGCGCTGCTGGCCGTGCCGGAGTTCGGCCGGGTGCCGCTGCGGCTGTGCATCAGCGGTGGTGCGCCGTTGCCGGTGGAGGTGTTCAACGAGTTTACGCGGAAATTTCCGTTTCCGCTGCGCGAAGGCTACGGCCCCACCGAAAGCAGTCCGGTGGCCACGGTGAATCCCATCCACGGCATCAACAAACCCGGCTCGATCGGCAAACCCATCCCGAACGTGGAATTAAGCATCCGTGACGATGCCGGCCAGGAATTGCCCGTTGGCGCAACCGGTGAAATCTGCATTTGTGGCGGGAACGTGATGTGCGGCTATTGGAATCAGCCGGAAGAAACGGCGAAGGTTTTGCGCGACGGCTGGCTTTATACCGGTGACGTGGGGTATCGCGACGCGGAGGGTTATTATTACATCACCGACCGGAAGAAGGACATGCTGCTGGTCAACGGCATCAATGTTTATCCGCGCGAGATTGAGGAAGTGATTTACCAGTTTCCCGGCGTGAAGGAAGCGGCGGTCATAGGGGTGCCCGACCCGCGCAAAGGCGAGCAGCCGGTGGTGTTTGTCGTTGTGGCGGAAGGACAAATTGTCGAGGAAAAGGCCCTCCTGCAGTTCGTGCGCGGCAAACTAGCTGACTACAAAGTGCCGAAACGGGTGGTTTTCGTGCCGTCTTTGCCTCGCAACGTGCTGGGCAAAATACTTAAAACCGCACTTCGGGAACAGCCGTTGGTTTGAGGCATTTATAAATGACAACCCGTTGGATATAAATCTGTTAAGCCAATGCCTTTTACCAGTTGACGCGGCCAGACAGCCACCGGTAAGCTATAAGACCGTTCGGGCATGAAGCGCGGACGGTAAAAATTTTTATGGCCGAAGGATATTGCGTTAAATGCAAAGCCAAGAAGGAAATTGCCAACGGCGTTGAAGAGACGATGAAAAACGGGCGCAAGGCAATCAAGGGCAAATGCCCGACCTGTGGCACGGTGATGTTCAAGATTTTGGGAGGCAAGGCCGCCACCAGTGCAACCCCGGCCAATCCGCCGACATGAACTGATTATGGCGCAACAACTCGCTTATGTCATCATCACGCCGTATTCGCTTTACAAGTCGCGCACCGGGGGAATTTTAAGCCGGTTGATTTCGCGGACGGGTTTGGATCTGGCCGCCATGCGCATGTTCGCGCCCGGCGCCGGGCTGGTAAAGCAATATGCCGAGACCATTGTCTCCGCCCATGACCCGCAGGACCGGCGAATCCAGGAACTGCTTTGCCAGTACGTCATCCAAAATTTCTCACCCGACCCCAAGACCGGACGGCGTCGCCGGATAATGACGCTTTTGTTCCGCGGCGATGACGCGGTGCGGAAGGTCCGTTCCGTCGTCGGCAATCTCAGTCCGGAGCGGCGCGTGGGAGAAACCATTCGTGACACTTACGGCGACCTGATCACGGATGACAACGGGCAGATTCGCTACTTTGAACCGGCGGTGCTGGCCGCGCCCCGGCCGGAAGAAGCCGAGGCGAAACTCAAATTGTGGGCGCGCCATTCCGACCAGGACGGCGGCGTCCTGGAAAATGTCATTGCTTATCAACCCGGCGAAACCGGCCAGCGCACGCTCGTGCTCATCAAACCGGATAATTTTCGTTTTGCCACCGGACGCCCCGGCAATGTCATCGACTTTTTCTCCCGCGCCGGGTTGTTCATCGTGGGCGCCAAGGTGCATCGCATGAGTGTGGCCCAGGCAATGGAATTTTACGGTCCGGTCCGCGAAGTTCTCCGCACCAAGCTCAAGGACATGGTCGGGGCCAAGGCCAAAGCCGCGCTGGAAAAGGAGTTCGGCCTCAAAATTCCAGCCAACGAAGAAAAACAGCTTGGCGAAACCCTTTGCGCGACCTTCGGCGACAACCAATTCGAGAACATCATCCGTTTCATGTCCGGCCATGCGCCGTCGGAATTGCCGGAGACCGAGTGGACCAAGCCGGGCACGGAAAAATGCATTGCGCTCGTCTATGAAGGCGTGAATGCCGTCGCCAAAATCCGCGATGTGCTGGGGCCGACCGATCCGTCCAAGGCGCCGCCCGGCTCCATCCGCCGCGAATTCGGCTCGACCATCATGGTCAACGCCGCCCACGCCAGCGATTCGCCGGAAAATGCCAAACGCGAAATGGGCATCGTCAACGTCGGCGAAAACAACTTCCGCTCGATCATCGAAGAAACTTACGGGAAGGTGTGAAGCGCCGGGGATTTACCGCAAAGGTGTGAGGCAAACAGGAACATTTCCGACCCTTTGTAATTTTTGGCGTTCGTCGGTGGAACCGATGACCAAGCCCGAATGACCCGATGGAGCGCTCCATAAAACCGGCCAACCGTCTTCCCGACTGTAGCGTTTTCTGTCATTTGTCATTGCAACATTCCTTCGGCATTCGGATTTCGTCACTAGTCATTCCGGGTTGCTGAAAACATCCAAGGACCAATCGGGTGGCAAATTTACGCCCACAATTCCGGCGAGTTTTTCAGCTTTTGGAGCAACCGCGTATCCGCTGCTGGAAACTGGTAATTGTCCAGTTCCGCCGCGATAATCCACTTGAACGCCGCGCAGCCGAGCGGCTGCGGTTCACCACGTTTCAACCGGCAGACGAAAAATTTCAGGTGAACGGTTTTCTCCGGATAAGCGTGAGTGACGGATTCAAAAAGTTTGCCGACGGAGATTTCCACGCCGAGCTCCTCGCGGATTTCGCGCCCCAGGCACTGCTCAAAGGTTTCATCCGGTTCGCGCTTGCCGCCGGGAAATTCCCACAGCCCGCCGAGATGCGCATCGGAGTGGCGCCGGGTAATGAGCAGTTTGCCGTCATGGAAAATCAAGGCGGCGGAAACTTCCGTGATGGGTTGACGGTTGAGCCGTCTCCGCCTCGCTTTGCCGCGCCAACGGGTTGAGCCGTCTCCGCTCTGCTTCGCCGCGCCAGGGAGTTGAGCGCCGGAAGCGGCTGCCTTCGACCCTCGACCCTCGACTCTCGGCTGCTTTTTCACCGCCCGACGCTTTTGTAAATCCAGCCGAGCCGTTCCATTTCCTTGTGGTCGAACAGATTGCGGCCGTCGAACATGATGGGATGGGTGAGCGACTTGCGGGCGCGTTCGAGGTCGAGTTTTTTGAACTCATCCCATTCCGTCGCGATGACAATAGCGTCGCAGCCTTCGGCGACCGCGTTCATGTCATCCACGTAAGTCACGTTTTTCAAAATTGACCTGGCTTTGTCCGTTGCTTTCGGGTCGTGAACGCGCAGCGTTGCGCCCTCCTTTTGCAGGCGCTGGCAAAGGTCAATCGCCGGCGACGAGCGCACATCGTCGGTGTTTTGCTTGAACGCGAGGCCGAGCACGCCGATTTTTTTGTCCTTCAACACCCAGAGCGTATCGGTGATTTTTTTGATGAACCGGTCCATCTGATCGGTATTGATGCGCTGGACTTCCTTGAGCAACCGGAAATCATAGCCGATTTGCCCGGCAATTTTGATGAACGCGCTCAGATCCTTCGGAAAACAACTGCCGCCGAAGCCAATGCCGGCGTTCAGGAAGCGGCGTCCGATGCGCTCGTCCAGACCGATGCCCTGGGCAACCTCCTGGACGTCTGCGCCCGCAGCCTCGCAGATGTTTGCGATGGCATTGATATAGGAAATTTTCAGTGCCAGAAAGGAATTGGCGGCGTGTTTGATGAGTTCGGCGGAATTGATGTCGGTGATGATGATGGGCGCATTGAAGGGCGTGTAAATTTCCTTCATCGCGGCCACCGGGCGTTGTGAGCGGACGCCGATGACAACCCGGTCGGGCTTCATCAGATCGCCGACGGCAAAACCTTCGCGCAAAAACTCGGGATTGCTCACCACGTCGAATTCTACCTTGGCCGGGCAATAACGCTTGATGGTTTCCGCGACCTTTTCGCCGGTCTTGACCGGCACGGTGCTTTTGTCCACAACAATCTTATAAGTCGTCATGGCCGCGGCTATGTCGCGCGCGACTTTTTCGATGAAGCTCAGATCCACCGAACCATCTGTTTGTGGCGGCGTTGGCACAGCGATAAAAATCACGTCGGATTTTTGGACTCCCTCGGCGGTGCTGCTGGTGAACGCAAGCCGTCCGGCGGCGACATTTTTCTTTACCAGTTCTTCGAGTCCCGGCTCATAAATCGGAATGCCGCCAGCCTGGAGCAGTTTGACCTTGGCCGCGTCATTGTCCACGCACACGACCTGATGGCCAACTTCGGCGAAACAAGTGCCGGTGACCAGACCGACGTAACCCGTGCCGATGAGGGTGAGCTTCATGGCTCAACGGTTTGGGCTGAGCGGAGCCGCCGGGGCGGTTGCAGGCGAAGCCGATGGCTGCTTCATTTTCAATTCCATCAAGCGCAACCCGGCTTCCGAACCCAGCGAGCCATTGGGGTTGTAACGCACGATGGCTTCGTAAAGATTTGCCGCCTCGGCAAGTTTTCCCCGGCGTTCGTCAATTTGCGCCAGGGCGAATCTTGCGGAGTCCACCGCCACCGCGTCGGTATAGGTGTTGATGATCCGTTGGTAACCGCCGGCGGCCAGATCCGTTTTGCTCTGGGCGTCAAGACTGGCCGCCACGCCCAGCGCAGCCTGGGCGGCAAAGAAACTGCCTGGGTAGGCATCGAGAAACTTTTGGAATTGCGCTTGCGCGTCGGCATATCTTCCCGCCGCGAACAACATTGCGGCGCCTTGCAACAAGGCCCGTTGCCCAGCGGATGTGCCCTGGTAGTCCGCGGTGATTTTAAAATAAAGGTCGGCCTGCTGGCTGGCGGTGGCGTTGCGCGGAATGGTACTCATCATTTGCGTCAGCGCCTTGCCCGCCGCGATCTCCTTTTGATCCCGTTGCCAGGAATAAAACGAAATCAGCCCGGCAGCGACGACAATGATGCCGGCACCCCAGGCAATCCGAATCCAGTTGGCTTCAATCTTGGGCCACAGTTTAAAAAAGTATGTTGCTGGTGTGTCTTGTAATTCCATAATGAATGAGTAGTTTTTCGTCCGAGGCCCAAAAACACAAGCTTGAAATCAACTGCGGTTAAAAAAACCGGGACAAAACGCTAGAAACCTCTCAGTTTGGTGCTGGAACGTTCAGGCAGACCGGGCGCGGGGGTGCGCTTGAGCACCTGAAATTGAATCCCGTTTTTTTTACAGTATTCGCGCTTGCCGCCCTTGTCGCCATCCTCGTTCACCGCATAAATGTCCGGCTTCAAACGCTGGATTTCCGGATCGGCATCCAGCCAGCCATCGCCGCTGGAAATCAGCGCTTGCTTGACATATTTGACTGAGCCGACAACGTAACGGCGCTCTCCCTGCGGGAGGAGCGGATGACCCTCTCCCTTGAGCAGCCGGATGTTCGCATCGTGGCCGACGACGACGTAAAGGTCGCCATACGCGCTGACCTCTTCAAAGAATCGCACGTGGCCGGAGTGAAACCAGTCGTAAGAACCGGTGACGATCACTTTTTTCCGGCCGGGAACCAAGGGCAACGGCTGCGGTTCGGGAAAACCCTTCAATCGTTCCGCCGTGAAAACGCGATACTCCAAATCACGCTGCAGGCAAAACGCCCTTCGCGCCTCGTTGCCAGGATCCTCGCCATCCACCCATATTTCCGGACGAAAACCATCCACGTCGGGAAGCTCGTTGGGATTGGCCCTGCTGGCGACGGGTATGACACGGCTGACGTAACGAATGGCATTGAGGAAATACAACCGTTCGGCTTCGGAAAATTTCGGCGGCTGGCCTGTCAGTTCCCGCACCACTGCATCTGACCAGAGCAACACCGTCAGTTTGCCCAGGCCGGAGGCTTCTTCGAGAAACCGGAGATGCTGCGACCGGATGTCATCGAATGTCCCGATAACAACAATCTGTCTTGTGGCGGGGGTCATCGCGGCGCGATCCGGACATTGACTCGAAACGCGCCCGGAACCTGCTCATTCGACACGACCAAAAGGTATCCGCCGCCGCAGCCGGAATACATTGCTCCCGGATAACTTTTTTGATAGGCGCGCAGGATGGGCTTGAGTTCCACCTTCAACAGCGGATGCCGGACCACCTGCGGCAGGAGTTTTTCCCAGCAGAGCATCGTTTCATTGAACGATGCGCCCAGCGCCCCAACGTCCATATGATGGATGGCGTCGTAGCAGTCCTTGCCCGACTGCCCGAGCCGCGCAATCCATTTCGGATCAAGGTGTTTCTCGCCCAGCGGATTGTAGCCCTCCGGCCGCGGCTCGATGGTCAGCACCTGCAGCACGCGCTCCAGCCAGCGCGCCGGTTTGACGCTGTTGAGTGATTCGATATGCGACGGAAACACGCCGCCGTTGGCGGCGAAGTCGTAGTCGAGCCGGTTGATGCCGGGATAAACCAGGCCGATCATGTCCTGCGATCCACTCGGTTCAGCTTTGCCCTTGTTCTCGGCTTCGTAAAGTTCGCGAACCAGCGCTGCCGGCGAACGTTTTGGCAGGCGGCCATTCCAAAACTTCATGGCCACCGCACGCGTGCCGCTGGCGATGCCTGCACGTTCCATTGGCCGAAATGTCGGATGAATCTGCACTACAACCATTGAGCCGGGCGGCTGCGGGTTGAGCCGCGAAACAAACGGCTGGTCAATCCAGCCGCCCGCCAGCGCGAGGCGGTTGGGGATGCTGCCAATCACACTGGCGATGGCCGGCACGCCATTGGTTTTCATGGAAACCGGGGGGGGGAATTACTCAACAACGCGTTTGCCCTTTTTACGATTGTGGTACTGCTCCTTGATCCATGCATAGGTGGCGGCCAAACCCTTGTCGAGCGTCGTGTTCGGCTCCCATTTGAGAACTTTTTGAATAAATGTATTGTCGCTGTTGCGACCGGCTACACCACGGGGCGCAGTCAGGTCGTAATGCCGTTTGAGTTTCACGTCTGCAATCTTCTCCACTTTGGACAGCAACTCGTTGATGGAAACGAGTTCGCTGGAACCAAGATTGATCGGCGTGGCAATCAACTCGTCGCAGTGCATGATCATGTCAATGCCTTTCACGCAGTCGTCAATGTACATGAAGCTGCGGGTGGCCGTGCCGTCGCCCCAGATGGTGATGTTCATATCCTTCTTGTCAATGGACTCGATGACCTTGCGGCAGAGGGCGGCGGGGGCCTTCTCGCGACCGCCGTCCCAGGTGCCGTTCGGACCATAGACATTGTGAAAGCGGGCGATATGCGTCTTCATGCCGCGTTCGGCCCAGTATTCCTGGCAGAACATTTCGGAAACAAGTTTCTCCCAGCCGTAACCGCGCTCGGCCATGGCCGGGTACGCATCGGATTCCTTCAACGCGCGGACCTTCGGGTCCTGTTGCAGCAGGACATTGTAGGCGCAGGCCGACGAGGAATAAAAGTAGTTGCGGACCCCGGCGCGATAGGCCGCTTCAATCATGTGCGTATTAATGAGGATGCTGCGCAGGCACTCGACGCGGAACCGCTCGATAAAACCCATGCCGCCCATGTCGGCAGCGAGCTGATAAACCTCAACCGCGCCTTCACAAACGCGTTTGCAGTTTTCTTCTTGACTGACATCGAGACAAAGCGACTCAACCCCCGGAACCTTGAGATACCATTCGTAAAGCGGTTTCTTGTCCGCGGCCCGGATGCGGGTAAAACCCTTCTTTGTAAAATACAGGACCAGGTTGCCGGCGATAAAGCCGCCCGCGCCGGTGATGACAATCAAATCGTCCTTTTTCAAAGGCGAGTCTTTTTCAACAAGTCGTTTCTTTTCCATATTGATTATTGGGTTAAAATTACACTGGACGCCGGGTGGAGGGAATGGCGATAGTTTGCATACACATGACGATTATTGACTTTGGGGCATGAAAAGCAAGCCCGTTATCAATTTGGAGACGGCGGCCCCGGATTTTTTTTCACCGCAGGTTGCCCAAGCGCGGCGGTTTTATCTGGATTTGAACCCGCTTGGAAACCGGGCGTTGACCCTGGTATGCGGCGGAGTGGAACGTTGTACGACGGACTACGCCATTCATCGCAACTCCTTTCCATTTCATTCAATCGAATACGTGGTCCGCGGGCGGGGCACGGTGAAATTGAAGGGTCGCTTGTACCCGTTGCAACCGGGGAGCCTGTTTTCCTATGGACCCGGCATCGGTCACGACATTGCCAGCGACCCGGCCGAGCCGCTGGTGAAATATTTTTTGGACTTCAGCGGCCGGCGGGCGGGGACGCTCCTGCGTTTCTGTTCCCTGACTGCGGGCTGCGTTTCCCAGGTTTTTCCCGCCAACGAATTGCAGGCGGTTTTTGACGAATTGATCCATTGCGGCCTGAAGGGCACACGTTACAGCGTGCAGGCTGGTGAGAAATTGCTGGAATGTCTGGTGCTCAAGATTGCCGATTCACGCGCCCCGCTGGAAGGCCGGGAGACACTGGCCTTTGCCACCTATCAACGGTGCCGCCGACATATTCAACAACACTTCCGGCGGCTCAAGACCTTGCAGCAGATTGGCGCCGAGTGCTGCCTCAACCATTCCTATCTTTGCCGCCTGTTCCGGCAGTATGACCACCAAAGTCCTTATCAGTATCTGCTGCGGTTGAAAATGAACCTCGCCGCCGAATTACTCCTGCAACCCGCCTTCCTGGTCAAGCAGGTGGCGGTAGAGACCGGCTTCGGGGACCCGTTTCATTTTTCCCGCGCTTTCAAGACCGTGTTCGGTCTTTCGCCGGACGCCTTCCGCCGGTTGCGATGATTGCCACCGACGTATGGAGATTGCTCAACTTGCCTCCGTTCTTGACTCCGCAAAAGCAACTGCCAAAATCGGCGAATCAATCAGGTTGGCTTCGGGTGGAGAGATGGCCGAGTGGCTGAAGGCGACGGTTTGCTAAACCGTTATACGGGTTAAACTGTATCGGGGGTTCGAATCCCCCTCTCTCCGCCATTTTCATTTTCGTGACTGAAAGTGACAATGGGTGACGCGCCGTGATTTCCATCAATGTTTCCAATGATTCTACCTACCTTGATGGACTTCAAACCGATGACGGAAGGTGACACGGCAGGACGGTCGGCGACTAAAGTTTGTGAGTCTATTTGTGAGTCGCCAATCGAAGGCAATCCGCGAACGGTAGCCGCCAAAGGCAGTTGCGCCACGTCTGTATAGGTTTTCATCGTCAGCCGCATGTCACTGTGCCGCGCCAGTTCCATCGCTTCACGAGGCGAAACGCCAGCCCGTTGCAGGCGGGTAATGTAGGTCGTCCGCAGCGCATGGAAGTCCACCACAAGGCCGCGCTCGTCCTTCAACGGAATTTCCGCCTTCTTGAAATCCTTGCGAATTTCTTTCATCGCCGGGACGCCATCGGAAAACACCAAAGCTTCCGGCTTTAGTTTTCCGGCGGTTTTCAGCTTTTGCAATTCCGCCACCAGTTCAGGATGCAACGGACGCGGTTGCTCCTTGCGATTCTTGACGAAGGCAGCGGGCAGCATCCAATACGGATTGGCCGTATCCAAATGAAAATCGCCGCCATGCAACGCGTTGATTTCACCACGCCGCAAACCCGTGTGCATGGCCAGCAGATAAAGCAGCTTGCGCGGTGTTGCCAGCAATCGCTTGGCCTCATCATCATTCAAAGCCCGCCGCTGGCTGCGTTGCTTGCCGCGCGTATCCACTTTGCTGATGATTTCAAACGGATTGGCCGCAACACGGTTTTGTTTGCGGAGCCAGGTGAACAAGGCCGACAAGACGGCGTGATACTCATTGATGGTTTTGGGAGCTTGCGTTTGTTCGGCGCGCCAGCGTAAAAACGCATCCGCCGTCGCGTCGCGCAGGCTCTGCCAGTGGCATTCCCGCATGAGCCGCCGCAACCGCTTGTCCACATGGCGGACGTGATCGGCGCAACGTCCCAACGCCTTCAAATCGGCGACGTAGCCGTCCACCAGCTTTGCCATCGGGTTTTCAAACGTCTCGCGTTGTGCCGCCGGAGCCATTAAACCAACCGACACCCGTTCTCGGTCGCGGATGTTTTCCCGCATTTTTTGCTCGGCCACCTGCCGGTCGGAAACGCCAAGAGAAATGTCCCGCGCCTTAACGTCGCCGTCCAATTTCAGCCGCGCCCGCCAAATCCGGCTGGAAACCAGCTTGCCATTGCGCTGCCGTTTGGGGCGATAAATGTAAGCAATCATATATTCTCCTTTCGCTTAACTTGGTTGACTCAATCTTTGAAAATACGCTTTGACCTGGCTTTCCAACATTCCCACAGCGCGGCCAATATGCCGCAACGGGGGTAGTTCGCCGTTTTCCGCCCTTCGTCTCACCGTCCGCTTGCACACGCCGAATATCTTCTCCAATTCTGGGAACCGTATCAAACGGTCATTAAATTGATGCTCCGTTGGCATACGACATCATTTCTCCTCCTTCAATTTCCAAGTCTTTCTTTCTGTATCCCATTCCACCCCCTTGCGCAGCCGTCTCCGAAGTGCTTTGGCTTTCTCGCTGGACGTCATCGCCGCTTTCAATTCAGCCAGCAGATAAACCCAGTCCTGTTGCAGGTTCTCCTTGTCGAACCCGTAGTCCCGATATTTCACCTTCCGGTTGCCTTTGTCCTTCGGGTCGCGTTCCGTAAATTCCAAGGCTTCCCTGGCTTCTCGCTCCGTCGGCTCATCCCCGCCGCCCGCTTGCAACAGACGTTCACTTTCCTTAAACAGACTCTCATCCGGGTCGTCCACAAACCCAACTCGGCGCTTTATTTCTTCCGCCCAAGCCTTGCACTCACTGACCGACACGACAATGAAAGGACGTTCCTTGGCTCTGCGCTTTGCGCCGAACAACCTGGTTTCCTCGTGAGTGACGTAAAAGAAAAAGGCCGTCAATTTGCCTTCCTTGATGCGTTTATAGACGCTGGCACGAGAGACGGGAACGAACAGAACGACGCTGCTGGTCGAAAGCCCAACATCCCCTTTGTAGTATTCACCGAGTTGTTCCAGCCACTCGCCGCATTCTTTGAACGACCCTTCACGCCGGTAGGCACGAGTGCCGGGCGTCGGCTCGCCGACCAGCTTGTGCAGCTCTTTCGGCACTTCGATGAATGGAAACTGAATAAACGGCATATTCCCTATCGTAGCACGATGGATACAGTTGTCAACCACAAATCTTGAAATTGTACTTTTGAATTTCCCGCCATCGGCTTGGATGCCGTCTTGCGCATTGCTTACGGTTGAATCTATTTGCAGAAATCTCCGGCTGGAAATCCCGGCGCGCCGGAGTTCAGACAATCAAATTGTCGGCACAAAATCGTTTCTGATGATTTTGGGATAAGCGTATGCGGCGAGACAATCTATCACCCGCCTCCCTCCGCCGACGATTGATTGAAACATTTCTCGAAGTCACCGACGACACGAAGGATTTCGTCGAAGGTGGGCACTTCGCCGAAGAACATTCCGCCGCGCATTTCCTGATAGTCTTTGCGCCAGGCTTCAAGGTGGAGAGCGGGCGGCAGGAATCGGAGCGCACCGGGATGGAGCGTGGTGTAATCCACCCATGACCAGCGGAAAAAGATTTCCCGATGCGCGGCCACGCGGTCAAAGAGGGGGCGATCTTGGGCAGCACGCTCGGCCACGCCACGCGTGATGAGACACCAGACATCGTAGTAGTGCCGGGCCATGCGGATTTTGCGTGGTTTGTCGGCGGGACGGAATGTTTCTTCGTGCAGAAGCAGGGCTTTTTCCCAGAAGGTGCGTTCGGCAGCGAGAACGCGGACGGGAAAGGCCGCACCCATTGCCAGTTGCGGGAAGACTTCGGTGAGATAGGGTTGAATCAATTTTTCCTGATGCGGCCAGTCATCGGAGCGGGCACCAAGTTCGATTTTCACAACCGGACGCACATAACCAGCTTCGGTCGGGGCAAAGACACCGGGATAGTGAAACAGAAGGCATTGGCCATCATCCATGTCGGGATCAACTTCGAGTTTCCATCCGGTCTGACCGAGCACGGCACTAATGCGGGCAGCGAGGGTGGGTTGTAAAGTATTTTGCACCCAGTTCCGACAGACTTCCATGAGGGCTTCGAGACGGAGCTTGCGTTGCTTTTTGCTCGGAGCTTTGTCGGGTGAGGCATCGCCACTGAAGCCAAGAGTTTGTTTGTCCACGATGAGATCAATGTCTTCGGAGAATCGCTCAATAAGTTTCCACGCCTTTGAAAGCGAAGTGCCACCCTTGAAGGTGAGGTGAGGTCCAATTTCTGGCAGCGCGAAAAGTTCGCGCAACGTCCAGCAAATCCAAAAATCTTTTTCCACGCTCGCGGCCTGCAAGCGCATTTGCTCCTCGACTTGAAGACAGGCGAGCCGACGTTCTTGCGGCGACATTTTGAGGAAGCCGTCCATAATTCAGGGCGTTCCGCCGGCGAGCCGTTGCAAAATGTTCGCGACCCACGCCGGGGCATGTTTGCGGTCTTTCAGCAATTGTGCCTTGTCAGTGTCGTCGAGTTGGCGGCGTAGAATGGCAAGCACCTTGTCATCCACATGGCGTTGACCCAGGTGACGGAGCGCTTGAATGACGGTGCCGCTCTTGCGCCCGGCAGTGGCCACGTTGCGCGGGGTGGTGTGCTTGAGAATGATTTCACGCTGACCGAGCTTGACCCGTCGGGATGTTCCGTCGGTCAGGAAGACGATTTTCATCGGCACTTGGTCGGAAAGACCGAGGACATTTGCGGCGTAAGCGCCGGCGGGTTGAAGCCGGACAGAGTCGCGGCTGACCAGCGCCTTGGCCACCGCGTCAGCGGATGCGGCTACGCGGCCCAATGCAGGATGGTCAATCGGATAATCGTAAAGCCCCCGCGCGAGTTGCCGAATGACGCCTTTGCGAGAAAGACGGGTCAAAGCCATGCCGACTGAACGCGGGTCTCCAAGCTGGGTAAGGTCTCGTGGGGTGAAGACCCAACCCCTGCCGTGGCCAAATATAATCGCTCTCGCTTTTGGCTCAATGACTTGCGTTGATTTCGACTGTCTTTTCATGTTGAAAAAAGTGGTATGTTTTTACAACATAAAATCAGTCCCGTCTAGCTTTAATGCCGATGGATTCGCACAGGGCAGGCCGCGAAATGCAGCCGGTCAAGCCGCAGACGCCGGCGAGCAGAAGCGCAGCGACAATTCTCGCGGCCCGGCGATAAAGCAAATGTGAAGTTTTCATGGTGTTGGTGGAAAATGGTTTTTCATTTTTTTGCCGGCGGTTGAACTTCTTTCACCGGCGGCGGGGGCACGCCGAGAAAAAAGCCCGAAGGATAATTTTTTATTTCGGCCAGAACGTCATCCATGTCATGCAGGGTGCGCTGGGCGTTTGCCAGCGTTTGATTCAACGCGTTAAAATCAAGGTTGGCCAGGGCTGGTTGCAATTGAGCGACCGTTGCGCGTGATTCGGTCAGCAGGGAGTTTGCATTCGTGCCGAGGCTGCCAAAATCCACTTGATTCACCTTGTCCAGCACCTGTCCTACCGATTTCAAATTGCCCTGCACCAGTTGATTGATGGCGGCGAAATCAAGGCGCTCGACGTTGTGCAGTGATTTTTCGATGGATGCGAGCAACTCGCTGAACTGGCCGGGAGCCGCCGGCACATAGGTATGCCTCGGGGTCCACGGAACCTGCACGGGCGGATTATCCGCCGGGTTGAGATCTTCGAGCGACAGGATGCTCGTTCCGGTGATGCCCTGGCTCTTGAGCCGCGCCCGCAGTCCGCTCTTGATGGCGGATTGCACCATCTCGCTCCGGGCCTTGCCAGGAGGCAGCGGGATGACGTCATCGCGCATCTCAAATTCCACGACGATATAAGTCGGCGTGGTTTCCTGGTATTCGTTCCAGGAAAACCCGATTCGTTTGACCTTGCCGACATTCACGCCCCGGAGTTCCACGGCCGAACCGACCGCCAGGCCGGTTACGTCTCCTGCAATGTAGGTTTCATAAGTGCTGGTCGGTTCAAAATATCTGCGCGCGCCAAATGCCAAGATGCCCGCGATCAAAATGGCCAGTCCGCAAAGCGTGAACAGGCCCAGTTTAAAATCATTTGTGGTTGTGCTCATTACATTAATTGGGATGAACAGTCGAAACTGGATCCGGTTCGCGGTTGAAAAAGCGGCGCACCCACGGATCGGGGGAGTTGTCGCGCAGCTCGGCGGGCTTGCCTTCGGCGATGATTGTCCGGGTCCGGGCGTCCAACATGATCACGCGGTCGGCGATTTTGTAGATGCTCGCCAGTTCGTGCGTTACGATGACAAACGTGATCCCGAAGTGATGCGCCAGTTCTTTGATTAAGAGGTCCAGATCCGCCGAAGTCACCGGGTCCAGTCCGGCGGAGGGTTCGTCGAGAAAAAGAATTCGCGGGTCGAGCGCCATCGCCCGTGCAATCGCCGCCCGTTTTTGCATTCCGCCGCTCAACTCGGATGGCAATTTTTGCGAGGCGTCACCGAGCCCAACCAGTTTTAATTTGGCGAGTGCGACCAGGTCCTTCACCGGTTCGGGCAGCGCGGTGAATTCGTCGAGCGCCAGCCGCACGTTTTCCAGCACCGTCATCGAGCCAAACAGCGCGCCGCTCTGATAAGTGACGCCAAACTTGCGGAGCAGACGCAGCCGCTCATCGCCTTTGGCCGCAACCAGATTGCCATCCTCAATCCACACCTCGCCGGCGATCGGCGTATAAAGTCCGATCAGATTTTTCAGCAAAGTGCTTTTGCCGCAGCCTGAGCCACCCAGAATCACGAGCACCTCGCCGCGCCGGACCTGAAAATTCACGTTCTGGAGAATGACTTTTTCCCCGTAACCGATTTTGAGGTCGCGCACTGAGATGATGTCAGCTGAACCGTTCATTTTGTCAGGATAAAGAAAATGACGGAGAACACTGCGTCCGCGATGACGATCAGCAAAATGCTGGTCACGACCGCTCGCGTGGTGGAAACACCGACGGCGCTTGGTCCCTGCTGTGTCTGCAATCCACGCAGGCAACCCACGGCGGAAACAATCGCGCCGAACACGACGCCCTTGGTCGTGCCCAGGAACACGTCGCTCAAGTGAACGCTCGACACCAGTTGGTGAAAAATTAGCGCAAGCGGATAACCCAGAATGAGCGTGACCAGCACGCCGCCCAGCACGCCCATGAAGGTCGCATAAAAGGTCAGCAACGGTGTCAGAAGAATTCCGGCAGTGATGCGTTGCACGACCAGAAAACGGATCGGATCAAGACCGAGCGTTTCAAGCGCGTTCAATTCCTCGTTCACCTTCATCGTGCCGATTTCCGCCGCGAACGCCGAGCCGGAGCGGCCGGCGAGCAGAATCGCCGCGAGCAGCGGGCCCAGCTCGCGCACCATCACCAGCCCGATCATGTTCGCCACGTAAATTTGCGCGCCGAACTGCGCCAGCGGTTGCGCGGATTCAAAGGCAATGACCAACCCCACCAGCACGCTAATCAGTGAGACGATGGGAACGGCGTTCGCACCGGCAAGTTCAAAAACACGACGCACTTCCGGCCAGCGCATCCGCTTTGGATCCAAGAGGCTCGACGGCAGGCTGGTCACGATGTTGCCAAGAAAAGACACCTGTTCGCGCAAGTCGGCGGCGGCCAGGCGGACAGACTCGCCGACTTCATCCGGCAGGGAATGTTTTTTCACCCGCGCCACCGAACGAAAAGCTTCGTAATCTTCAGACGTGAACCCGAGGAAAAGCCTTTCCAGTTCCGGCACCAGTCCCAGGACCGAGACGGTTGCCGACGGCGTCATTTTTCCCATGTTCAAATAGCGGAGCAGGGCCACGCCCGCGCCCTCGCAGAATTGCAAACCGCCCGCGTCCACTTCGAGTGTTTTGATTTTCGCCGTGGCCAATTTTTGCTCCAGCAGATTCCAGCAGGCAACGGCGGTTTGTGCGTCCAGCCGCCCGCGCAGCGCCACGAGGGCGTAACCATCCGGGCTGACTTGCACGTCAGTCTCCAATTCATTTTGGGCGGTGGCGGTCACAAATATTTTTGGTTTGCAAAGTCGTCAGTTTCGTTGCGACCGGAGCTCTTTGCCCGGACAAAGATGGTTTCAGCACTGGTTTTCATTCTGTGGATTTTCCTTAGTCAATTTCTTTATTGTGAAAAAAGTTGCACCAACTTTTCCTGAACGGCGGGGATATGCAGATTTCCAAGATGCCCGCCGACGGGATAATCCACCAGATTGCTTCCGAAGGTCGAACGGAACCAGGGCAAGTCGGCCGGTGTCAGCAGAAAGTCATCCTCGCAAATCTGAACGCGAATCTTTGGATTGTTGCGGAGCAATTCCGTGCTTTGGGTAAGGTCGGTGTTGGCGAGAACTTGTTCACGACTTGTCACCCGACCGATCTTGATCAGGTATGGAAGCACGAATCGCTCCGTGTAATCTGCGTAGTTGATCTGCCGGATTTCGCGGACGGAATCCTGCCGGACAAATTTCGCCGGATTTACTTTCAGGACACCCAAGTTGTTCCGGCGCTGGCTGTCCACAATGACGTTCATGAGCGTGTAACGGAAGGACAGACCGATCAAAAAGTCGGACTCGGTGCGGGTCAAGGGAATGTTGCCGGATACATCCAGACCGTTGTCCGCAAAATACAGGGCTTTGTAAATGGACTCCTCCATCTTCTGGCGACGTTCGTCCGCCGACCAGGCGAGCGGCGCATCAAACATTTCATCCAGCAACTGTGCGGCGTGGGCCAGTTGCCGTGGCGGATTGACGGCGACATAACGGTCGAAGGACAGGCCGCCAAGTTCACCGGCAGCTTCGCGCGCTGCGATCATCAAAGTAAAATAACCGCCGTGGGAAACGCCGGTCAGGCTGGTGCCGGTGATTTTGTCGCCCTGCCATTTCCGCAGGTCTGCCGAAATTAGTTTGAGCGCGTTCACCACGTCGTCGCAGTCCGCCGGACTGTAACCCGGCAGCGCCATCGTGGAAGCCGATTCCATGAACTCCTTATGAAACGGACTCGAAAAGGCCACCACGGAATAACCGTGCCGATACATCATGTCCGCATACGCCAGAGTGGAACGGTCAAACCGACAGGCACCAAGTCCGGGAATATAAAAAACCAGCGGGGCCGGCTTTGGTTGCATCCAGCAGGAGTAGGCCAGTTTCTTTCCCGTGGCCGGCACCAGGACTTTGCGCGTAACGGCTTGGTCCGCGGAATTTGTGATCACGGGCTTGAACAACACCGCGCGAATCGTGGGATTCGGATTGTCATTGGTGTCGTAACTTGGAATGTAGTCCAGGATGAGCCGCTGGCGGTTCAACGAATAAAGCGTGCGGAACGCCTCATAGGGATCCGCGAACGTATCAAGCTGGCGCTTGTAGTCCCGCGCATTGCCGCTGAGGTCATTAACCGCAATGCCGGGACGAATGGCATGCGGCCAGACATCGTGCGGATACGCGACTCCAATCCAAAAACAAATGTCCAATGGCATGTCCACCAGCTTGCCAACCGCATCCCGGCCATTGCTCGGACCAAGAAGCGGAAGCACCAAATAAAACCCCGGCCCGGAACCCCATTGGCCCAGAGTTTCGCCGAAATCCCGGTCGGACCGCCCGATCTTCCAATGCGTCGCCGGATCGAAAAGGCCGCTGACGTGACTTCACTTTTTCGGGCCACGTGATGTGTTAGTCTGGGCCACAAGAAAGGACCAGACGATGAAAGGCAAACGGTATACGACGGAAGACAAGATTCGCATCCTGCGGGAGGCAGATCGCGGTGAAAAAAGCATCCAGGACATCTGCCGGCAGGAAAACGTGTCGGAGGTGACATTCCACCGGTGGAAAAAGCAGTTTGGACACATGGAGATCAATGAGGCCCGGCGTCTAAAGGAACTGGAACGGGAGAACAACGAGTTAAAGAAGATGCTGGCGGAGTCGCTGCTCAAGAACCGGGTGCTGGAGGCCGTATGCGAAAAAAAGCTGTGAGCCCGGCCCATCGCCGGGCGGTGGGGCAGGAACTGGTGAAGAACAAGACCTGCTCGCAACGGGCAGCCTGTCGCATTCTGCGGCTGGCACGTTCGACGTTCAGGTATCGTGGGCGAGCCCCGACGCCGAAAGAAGAACAGTTGAGGAAGCGGCTCCTGAAACTGTCCGCGGAGCATCCGCGATACGGGTATCGCCGGATCGCGGCCCTGCTGCGCCGAGAAGGGTGGCGAGTGGGTAAGCGACACATCCAACGCCTGCGCCGTCATGAAGGACTGCGTGTCCCGCCGACGAAGCGGAAAGTGATTCGGCGCGGGGTTTCGACTGGCTTGCCAACCACGGCGACCCACCGGAACCATGTCTGGACATGGGACTTCATTGCTGACGCGACGGTGCGTGGGGGAGCCTTGAAGATGCTGACGATCCTGGACGAATACACACGTGAATGCCATGTGCTGTGGGCGGAGCGGGCGTTGAAGGCGGCCGATGTATTGCATTGGCTGCAAAAGGCCGTGGAGCAACATGGGGCACCGGAGTTTCTGCGGAGTGACAACGGCTCGGAGTTCATCGCCAAGATCGTGCAGCAGTGGCTGAAGGAGAACCGGATCAAGACGATATACATTGAACCGGGCAGCCCGTGGCAGAACGGATTCGTGGAAAGCTTTCACGGTCGTTTCCGGGACGAATGTTTGAACCGGGAACAACTGTGGACTTTGACGGAAACGCGGGTAGTGGTGGGCGACTACCGGCAGCAATACAATCAGGTAAGACCGCACAGCCGGCTGGGCTACGAAAGCCCGGCGGTTTTTGCGGCGCGGAGTTGTCCATCCCCAGCTCCGGTCGGGCTTCGCCCTCCCTACGCTGGGGATGGACAAGGAACAAACAAAAACATAAACTCAACCATGTCCCAGGACTAACTCATGGACTGGCACAGAAAAGTGAACCCGGTCAGCAGGCGGAAGCCCCGCCGTTATGGCTGTTCTGGCTGCCGGCGGCAGCATGGGCTATCGGCTGGTTTGCCTGGTTGCAATGCCACAAGGTCACCTCGCCTGAACAAATCAAACTAAAACGTCATGAAATTGCACTCCGTTGGCTTGCTGTCATCCTTGGAATTTGGGCGTTGGCAGAAACGGCCATTCACCTGGTCACGCCCCATTTTGCTGTAAGCGACACGACACTCGCCACCGCCCGGCGATTTTTGGTGCTGCCAAAAGAACGCGCTGACTTTGAATTTCTGGCCTCGCAACCCGTCTGGCATGGCGAGAAATTAAAAACCTTGTTGGAACATGTCGAACTGGCCGGTTACAACCGCAAATTGATCAACTGGCAACTGGACGACAAAATGTATCGGGACTTTGTGCTCTCACCAGAAATAGAACCCTCAACTTTCAACTCCTTGCCGGGTCAAAGCGGAGCGACGACCGGTCAACTCTCAACCAGTTTGAACTGGCGACGGCCTTTTTGGGAAGAATTTTACCCACGCATCCGCCACGAATCTTCGCCGGAAGACGCTGCCAAAATCGTCATGCGCCATCTGCGCGAACGCGTGACCATCGCCGCTTTGCCGGATTTGCCCCATGACGTGCCAACCATCTGGCTGAGACAAATTACCGACGAAACTGGCTTTGAAATAACCTACGTTGCTGCGCTCCGTTCGGTCGGCGTGCCTGCGCGACTCAACTCACAACATCAGGCGGAATTTTGGGATGGCACTAAATGGGACAATGCGCCTCGCCCTTCAGTTGTAAGCTGGTAGAAGTTATTCGCTTCATAGGTAAATTCCGTTTGTGTTCTCGACCGCATTTTACCAACCATCGCCAGACACTTGTTGTTATCGCTGGGCTTTGGTAATGTTTTTGCGGTCGGGCGGTTGGCGCAGTGGTAGCGCAGCTCCTTTACACGGAGACGGTCGGGGGTTCGAATCCCTCATCGCCCACCAGCCTTCGCTTTGAGCGCCGCGAAAAGCGAGGCTGCCGCGCCGAAGCTGAAAGCGCAGGTGGGCCAAGACTTACTTCCGCCAACCACCGCTCAAAGCTACGGCTCGACGAGCCTTTCTTTTCAACATCGTTGTCGCCTCCGGCCACAACCCGCCGGTTTTTTTCAAAATTGGGTTCCGGGCCGAAAAACCAACCCGGTTAAAAGTGGCGGGGCGGAGGCCCCAATCAGCCCAATCTTTGTCGAGGCCGAAAATTTTTGAAAGATTCTGAATTTGCAAACGTAAGGACTGTAGTGCGGTGTTGGCAATTTTAACTGACATTGCGGTTTCCCTTGAAACAAGCGAGTGCGAATGGTTTCAAGCCAGTGGTGAAGCCGCGATGGCAACGTTTTATGCCAGCCCCGATCCTCAGGGCCAGGGATAAAAGGGCAAAGGGAATAAGGACGGGGCTGGTATTCATAAAATAAAAAAGCCATGGCGCGGATTCCATGCAACAGAGACGGGACGAAACAGAAATTTTATTCCTCTGCCCGCTTGCCGCCGGCAAGAAACAACCCTGATGTCCCATGCACATTTTGCTTTTAGAAGACAACCTGCGCGACCGTCAACTGCTGGAAAAAGCATTGATGAACGAGGAGTTGGTGTGCCAGATAACTCATGCAAAATCAAAAACTGAATTTCAGGCGGCCTTGGAACAAGCCGAATATGATTTGATCATCTCGGATTTCGCCCTCCCGGGTTACAGCGGCATTGCCGCACTCACCGCCAGCAGGGAACTTCAGCCGGATGCGCCATTCATTTTTGTCGCCGGAACCATCGGCGAGGAACAGGTTGCAGAAAGCCTGAAATCAGGCGCCACGGATTTTGTTCTTAAAAACCGCCTCAACCGGCTGGGACCTGCCGTACGCCGCGCGTTGCGCGAAGCCCATGAGCGAAAGGAACGGCAGCGGGCGGAGGAGCGGGTGCGGGTTCAATCCAGCGCCCTGGAGGCCGTTGCCAACGGCATAATCCTGACAGACGCGTCGGGGAAAATTCTTTTCGGCAACAAGGCTTTTTGTGCCATGACCGGTTATGCCCTGGAGGAAATTCTGGGCAAAACCCCCAGTTTTCTCAACTCCGGCAAACATAATGCCGGTTTTTTCAGGGCCCTTTGGAACACCATCCTGACGGGCCGGGTCTGGCAGGGCGAATTAATCAACCGGCGCAAAGACGGCACCCTTTATAACGAGGACATGACCATCACGCCCGTCCAGAGGAGCAACGGGGAAATCAGCCATTTTATCGCGGTAAAACAAGACATCACCAAACAAAAACAGCGCAAGGAGCAATTGCATCAGGCGCGAAAAATGGAGGCGATTGGCCAGCTCGCCGGCGGCATCGCCCATGATTTCAACAACCTCCTCACCGTCATCCATGGCAATGTCCAATTGGTGCTGATGGATGAAAGTCAACTCAAGGAGGAGAACCGCCAATGTCTTAAACAAGTCACCGACGCCACCGAACGCGCCGGGGATTTAACCCGCCAATTGCTCGCTTTCGGACGGAAACAGGTCGTTCAATTTCAACCCCTCAATCTAAACCACGTCATCAGCAATTTCACCAAAATGCTCAAGCGCGTCATCGGCGAGCATATTGCCCTGCAGTGCCGTTGCGCCGAGAATCTGCCCTTCGTCAGCGCGGATATCGGCATGATCGAGCAACTGCTCCTGAATCTAATCGTCAATGCCCGCGATGCCATGCCTCAAGGCGGGTCAATTGTCATTACCACGGAGGCTGTCAGCATCGATGCCTCCCACGCTGAAACCCATCCGGAAGCGCAAACCGGCGAGTTTGTCTGTATCGCGGTGGGCGATACGGGCACGGGCATTTACCCGGAATATTTGCCGCGGATTTTCGAACCCTTCTTTACCACCAAGGAAGCCGGCAAAGGCACCGGTTTCGGCCTGGCGACGGTCTATGGCATCGTCAAACAGCATCGGGGCTGGATCGAAGTAACCAGCCAGCTTGGAACTGGAACCACCTTTAAAATTTTTCTGCCGGCCAGCGCTTCCGGCGCGGCAAAAAAATCAACTCCTCAAATAAAAGCGATTCCCGCCCGCGGGTGCGAAAAAATATTATTGGTGGAAGACGATGCTGACGTCAGGATGGTCACCCGCGGCTTTTTGGAGGGATCCGGTTATAAAATTTGGGAAGCGGCCAATGGTTTGGAGGCTTTGAATGTTTGGAAGACAAACGCTTCACAAATTGATTTATTGCTGACCGATTTTATCATGCCGGGCGGCCTTAATGGCTCGGAATTGGCAGACCGGCTAAGGGGGGATCGGCCGGGCCTGAAAGTGATACTGATGAGCGGGTACAGTTCTGATCTGCCGGGGAAAATTCAACCCCACAGCCATATTTTACCAAAACCATTTTCTTGGGAGAGCCTTACGGAAACCGTGCGGACCTGTCTGGACACGGCGCGTCCGGCTGGTTGAAATTTTTGGCAAAATCGCGGGCGCAAGGGACTGACGATCATACCGATTCCAATTCTTTTCGGGCCTTTTCCAGGGCGAGGTGCATTTCCGCCGCCGATGCATAACGCTGCGCCGGGTCCGGCTGACAAGCCTTGAGGACGACGGTGTTCAACGGAAAGAAATCCGCCGGATCTCCGCCTTCAACCAGGGTCGTGGCAATCTCCGGAAAATAGGCCGTATTGCGGCCGGTACTGAGCACGTAAAGCACCATGCCCAGGGCATAAATATCCGCCTGCGGTGTGCCCGGACGTTCCGGGTGTGGCGGCATATAGCCGGGCGTGCCCACCAACGTTCGCTCCTGGTCGGGAGGCCGGATGTCGGTGATGAGTCCCATGTCCGCCAGTTTGGGCTGGCCGTTTACAAAAATAATGTTCTGCGGCTTGATGTCGCGATGCGTCAGCCCCTGGCGATGGAGAAAATCGAGGGCGTCGCTCAAGGCCAGTCCGATCCGCACGCACTCCCGCACCGATAGCCTTCGTCGGTGGGAACGGGCGCGTTCACTCACCAAATCACGCGGTTTGTAGGTGGAAGGCTCCTGTTCCCAACCCGGCTCCAGCGGGTCACCCAGCTCCATCACGTAATAAAAATATCCCGCCTGCTTCTCGCTGACAAATTCAACGCGCAACAGGCCGGGATGTTTGTCGGAAACCGGCTGGTATTTTTTGATGCCGTTGAACTCGCGTTCGTAGGGATCAGCATTCTGGTCGAAGTTTGCCAGGTAAACCACCTTTAGCGCCCGCCATTGTCCGGTCGTGTTCCGCGCCAGCCAGACTTTTCCATAAGCGCCCTCGCCAAAGGGTGGATTGAACAATTTATAATCCGGGGCATCCGGCATCTCCTCGACCGGAGCGGCCGGGCGGGGAAATGACAGGGAAACTGAAACCATCTTTTTTTTGAGCGCATGACGCATCCTCACGGCCAGCGCCCAAGCCAGGGCACAGGGCACTTGTCCACCCACAATCACCAGCCAGGGAACCCAATAATTGGTGAAGTAACTCCATGAAATCGCCCCGAAAGCCACCCCCAGGACAACCGCCACCGCCACCGCACAGGCCAATGGCAGTCGCATCCGGCACAATCCGCCGCCCAACAACAATCCGGCGGCCACCAACGTCAATGCCTCCAGCCACCAGGCTGGCCGCCGCAACCAGTCGCCATTCATCAGGTTCAAAAATGAGGTGAGCAGGATTTCCACACCGCCGGTTGCTTCATCAGTCCAGCGCGTGTACGGAGTGCTAAATTTGTCTTTTTCATTGCCGGGCGCCGATGTTTCCGGCGCCGTGCCGATGAATACGATCCGCCCGCGGAAATAATTCGTCGGTTGGTCCAGCGCGAACCGGTAGCTCAACCTGGCCGCTGCGCCATCGCGACCGTAGTAACGCAACCATCGTTTCTGCGGATATTCGCTTAACTGCGCTCCGGCCAGCCGCGCGGCGGTCCAGGGCAGACTCGGATATGGCCCTGGGGATGGAAACGGCCAATGCCGGCGCACAGTCGAGTCGGGGTCGAGGCAGGCGACACCCCAATTGGTTCTGGCAGCGTCGAGAAACAGTTCGGATGGCAATGTTGGCTGCGCTCCGGCCAGCCCCGGGTACGTTACCTCCGCCTGCTCGGACATCAACACAATGCGTTGCTGCCGCCGCATGGCTTCGGCCAAAGCCTCGTCCGTTGTGGAATCGCATGGTTGCCGAAAGAAGGAGTCAAACACCACGAGAGCGCAACCGTCATCCGCCAACCGGTTCAGCAACTGGGCGTGCAATCCACGGTCCCACGGCTGGCCGCGAACCTGGTGAAATTCATCGAAGGCCTCGTTGTCCATCAAGATGAGGGTAACCCGGTTGGTGATCGCGTGCGCACCGAAGCGGACCAAATAATCGTAGCTGGCATTCACCCAAGGCTCGCCCAGCGGCATCTTCCACAACATGAGACCGCAAAGCACCGCCAACGCCGCCCCCAGCGCGGATTTGAAAAATTCATTTTGTCCGATGGCTTTGACCTTCACCGCTGACCGAGTGTAGAAAAAAACCGGCAAAGAATCAGCGATTTTTAACATGACCAGTTGAAAGGGGAAAATGAATGCTGCGCGGTGCCCATTGCCGGCACCAAAGTCCTTATCGCTGCCGATGGTTCAGGACGGACTGATACCAAAATTCTACATCTCGGCGCCTATGGCGATTCCGGGTGTGCTCAAACCACGGTCACCATTCCCCATCCCCCGTTCAGCCCGGTTTACCGATTCGCAATCTATTTTACCAATAACGTGCCGACAAATGCCCATCCCATGGTCCTGATGACCGGGTTGAATCCCTGGGCGCCGTTGAAAACGAAACGCGCGCGTCCAAGAAGAAACCGGGTTGAATCAAAGTTCAGCCCGTTTTTTTAACTCACCTTCGCTGATAACCTTGAAATGTTCACTGCGATTTTTCCTACGCCCCTGTTTTTTGGCTCCCGGCTTCTTTATTCCCGCCTTCACCCGGCTCCGGCGCGGCAGGCTTTAATGCAAGTTGTTCCGGCGGCGTGGTGGCCAGGCCGGGCTCGGCGGTGACCGGCGCGGGCGGCCTTTCAACCACAATGCGGCGGAGTTCGTCCGCGGCGGGCAAATCATCCAGACCGCGCAGGCCAAAGTATTCGAGGAACAATGCGGTCGTGCCATAGGTCGGCGGACGGCCCACCACTTCGGCGCGGCCAACCGCCTCCACCAATCCACGTTCCATGAGCGTCTGCATGGTGGCATCCACGTTCACGCCGCGAATCTGTTCGACTTCGGCGCGCGTTATGGGCTGGCGATACGAGATGATGGCCAGCGTTTCGAGCGCAGGCAGCGAAAGCCGCGGTGGCCGCGTCTTCACGCCCACGAGCGCGCGCAACCACGGGCCAAATTCCGGCTGCGTGACAAATTGCCAGGAACCCGCCACGCACGCGAGGCGGTAGCTGCGGGTGGCGGTTTCGTGTTCGCTCGCCAATTGTTCCAGCGCGGCGGTCAGTTCGTTCTCCTTGGCTTTGGCCAGCGATTCGGCGGTGGCGTCGGCGCCTTCCGCATCGGCGGCGGCGGCGAGCACGTCGCGAAGCTCCTTCACACTCAGCGGTTTTTGCGCGGAGAACAGCAGCGATTCCAGAATGAATTTGAGTTCCATCTTAAAATTTTTGATTTGCGATTTACGATTGACGCGTACTTTCACCATCCGGGCCAGCCTCGCTGGCAGCAACCGTTGGTTGAGAAACAACCGGTTCGGGGGCGGATCCGGCAACGGGTTCAGTCGCGGGTGATGACGTGGCATCGCCTTGTGTCGTGCCGGAGACCGGCGCTTCAGCCGCCTTTGGTGGCGCGGTGAGGCGGATTTCGATTTCGCCGAATGGTTCGGGTTGCGAGCAAACGAGCTGCCGCAGCCGGATCAATTCGAGCAGCGCCAGAAAGGTGCAGATGACTTCGGAGCGGCTGGCGGCGCTTGCGAACAATTCGGCGAAGCGCAGGCTGCCGCGTCCGGAAATCGCGCGGAGAATGGCCTCGATTTTTTCGCTGACGGTCCATTTGTCCTCGAAAATATCGCCCCGGTCTTCACGCCTGGTGAACCGTTGCAGCACCCCGTTGACGGCGTTGAGGAGATCGAAAATCGAAACGTCCGGTTTGGGCGGCGGCGCGGCGTTTTCAAATTCGAGTTTGCCGGGCAGGCGCGGAAAAATGTTTTCCTGTTCGGCCTCGAGCACCTGCAGGCGGGCGGCGGCGTCCTTGAATTTTTTGTATTCGACGAGTTGCCGGATCAATTCCCAGCGCGGGTCCTCGCCTTCCTCCTCGCCTTCCACCTGCACCTGCTGGTCCACGGGCAGCAGTTCGCGGCTCTTGATGTACATGAGCGTCGAGGCCATCACGAGAAATTCGCCGGCGATCTCCAGATCGAACTGGCGCATGAGGTCAATGTATTCGATGAACTGCGAGGCGAGGCGCGTGAGGTTGACTTCATAAATGTCCACCTCCTCCTTTTTAATGAGGTAAAGGAGCAAATCGAGCGGGCCTTCGAAGACCTCGAACTGGACTTTGTATTCCGCCATGCGCTGAATGAACTGTGAAAATTCTAAAACGGGCGGAGGAGGTTTGCAATGGCGGAACGAAAATGAAAAATACAGCCCCGAATGCTTTCGGGGCCGGTCGCAGGTTCAAATCCTGTCGGGCTCACCAGCCTTCGCTTTCGAGCGCCGCGAAAAGCGAGGCAGCCGCGCCGAAGCTGAAAGCGCAGGCGGGCCGGGATCCATGGCCAAGATTCTTAAGGGCCGTCCGATACAGCTGCTGAACAAGGAAGGCCCCATGGGGCCGAAGCGGGAACATTTTGAGCGGGGACGCGCGCGCGACAAGATTATTCCGCAGTTCTCAGTCCATCCAGGTCTTCAATTTCCAAAAAACCGTGCAACTGGCGGATGCGCGTGGGGTGGCGCATTTTGCGGAGCGCCTTGGCCTCGATCTGCCGGATGCGCTCACGGGTGACGCGGAATTGCTGCCCAACTTCCTCGAGCGTGCGCGCGCAACCGTCGCCCAGACCAAAACGCAGTTCCAGCACCTTCCGTTCGCGCTCGGTCAGGCTGCACAACACGTCGCCGAGTTTGTCCTTGAGCAGGCTGAAACTGGTGATGTCGAGGGGATTGTCGGCGGCCTTGTCCTCGATGAAGTCGCCGAAGTTGGCGTCATCGGTGTCGCCGACCGGTAATTGCAGGGAAATGGGCTGTTGCGCCATTTTCAAAACGGCGCGCACGCGGTCCACGGGGATTTGCGTCTCGTCGGCGATTTCCTCGGGCGTCGGTTCGCGGCCAAAATCCTGCAGCAGGCGTTTTTGGGTGCGCATGAGCTTGTTGATGATTTCGATCATGTGCACCGGGATGCGAATGGTCCGCGCCTGATCGGCAATGCTGCGGGTGATGGCCTGCCGGATCCACCAGGTGGCGTAGGTGGAAAATTTATAGCCGCGGCGATATTCGAATTTCTCGACGGCCTTCATCAAACCCATGTTGCCCTCCTGGATCAGGTCGAGGAACGACAACCCACGGTTCGTGTATTTTTTGGCGATGGAAATGACGAGACGCAGGTTGGCCTCGACCATTTCGGTTTTGGCCTGGAGCGCCCGGGTGGAAAATTCGCGCAGGCGGTCAAAGGTTCCGAGGTAATCCGCATGCGGCATCCGGACAAATTCCTCGAGCGCCTTGATTTTTTGCTGTTCGGCTTCGACCAGATGCCTCTGGGCGCTGGATTCGCGCTGCGCCTCGGCGTCGGCCAGCGCGTGCAGGCTGTACCGCAATTTGTCGTGGATGTTTTCGGCCACGAGCGCCATTTCCTCGATCACTTTTTGCTTGCAGCAAAATCCGGGGAACACCCTTTGCAGTTTTCGATCCAGCCGTTTGAACGCCGCCAGTGCGCGATTCTGTCTGGACTTGTTATGCGCGTTCCGCCAGGCGGTGTATTTCGCATCCACCTCCCGGTCAATTTTCCGGACCTGCGCGACCAGCCGGTGCAGCGCGCGCAAATGCGCGTTGCGATTGTCCACTTTCTTGTCGAGCATGACGCGGTCAAACCGTTCCCGCGGCGGTTCGACCAGGAGTTTTTCCGCCAGCGCGATGTGTTCCTTGCCGGCGAAACCAAGGCTGTAAATGATTTTGCGGACTTCGTTTTCGGCGTTTTCGATGCGTTTGGAAATTTCAACTTCCTGTTCGCGCGTCAGCAGCGCCACCTGTCCCATCTGCTTGAGATACATCCGCACCGGGTCGTCCAGAATGTCCAGCCGCGTGGTGTCTTCTTCTTCGGTTCCAGGGGTTTTGACGCGATCCACCTCCGCTTGATCCACGATTTCGATGTCGAGACTGCGAAGTTTGGCGAAAATATGGTCCAACTTTTCCGGTTCAATCGCGCTTTCCGGCAGCGCTTCGCTGATATCACCGTAGGTCAGGCGCCCCTGTTCCTGTGCGAGGCGGACAAGATCCTTGATTTTTTCCGATAATTCCGCGTCGGAATCAGTTGGGGTCAAGCCGTTGAGCAACGGGGCAGCAGCCAATTGGATAGCCTTGTCAGTAAACACCACGCCGTCAGGCCTTCCTTTCTTCGGGAATAAATCCACCTCGGGTTTCCGCACCTTCGTTTTTGACATACGCGTTCAACACTTTCAGTTCACCGCCGAAAGCAGGTAGAATATGGAACGACTGGTCGAACTCGTCAAGCGGGGATACGCTAATTTTTGCAAATGCGGCTGAAAGATTGCGGCGGCCAGAATTTTTATTTGTCGGAAGTGATGTACATTTCGTGTTTTTTGAGATGTTCCAGAATCATTTCCACCGTGCGGTCAATCGCGCCGAGATTTTCATGAACGACCCGTTGCGCGTTACGCCCCAACTCCGTGCGGCGGTTTTCATCGGCCAGCAATCCGGCAATGGCGCCCTCCAATCCTTCCGGGTCGGACACTTGAATTGCGCCCTTTTGCGCGACAAAACTCCGCGTGATGTCGGCGAAGTTTTGCATGTTCGGCCCCAAAACCATCGCCTTGCCCAGCGCCCCCGGCTCGATCGGATTTTGCCCGCCGACGGCGGTGAGACTTTTGCCGATGAACACCACCGTCCCGTGTTGGTAAAAAAATCGCAATTCGCCGGTGGTGTTGACCAGCAGGCAATCCACCTCGCTTTCGCGCAACTGCGTGCTCGTAATAATATCATTGCGGTAAACAAATTTCACGCCGCGCTCTTGCAACTGCCGCCCGACCTCCCGGGCGCGCTCAAAATGCCGCGGCACGAGCACGAGAAACAGTTTTGGAAACCGCGCGCGCAGCCGTTGCGCAATCTCCGCCAGCAGAATTTCCTCGCCCGCATGCGTGCTGCCGCCAATTAAGACCGGCGCGTCCGGTGGCACGCCGATCTGCCGCAGCATCGTTGGCACATCGAGTATGTGGCGTTCATCCAGTTTGGCCGCGTCGAATTTCAAGTTGCCCATGATGCGGATGGCTTCCGGCCGGCAACCGACATCCTGCAGGCGCCCGGCGTCTTCTTCATTTTGCGCCCCAATACCGGCAAACGAAGCGAAGAGCGGCCGGAATAAACGGCCGAAACGTCTGTAACCCCGATAGGAGCGATCGGACAGCCGTGCATTGGCCAGAAAAAGCGGAATGCCCAGATCGCAGGCGCGCCAGATGAAGTTGGGCCAGATTTCCGCCTCGACGAGCACGATGGCTGTGGGGTTGATGATGGCCAGCGCGCGTTTGACGCATTTCCGCCGGTCAACCGGGTAGTAAATTTTACTGATGTGTGTGGGCAATCGGCTGCGCAATTCGCCCATGCCGGTAGTCGTCGTGGTGGACACCACAATTTTGACGTTGGGCACTTGTGGTTCGAGCGCGTGGATGAGCTGCGTGCATAAATTGACTTCGCCGACACTGACGGCGTGAATCCAAATGACATGGCGGTTGGTAAGCACTTGTTTGAGGCCCGCGCTGTAATGTCCGAAGCGCTCGCGAAAACCGGGGAGCCAGTTGCCACGCCGCCGCATCCGCATGAAGTAATACGGCGAAGACAGCACGAAAAAAATCGTGAACAGGATGTTGTATAGTATGCGCACCCGAAGTCCCCAATTCCTGACCGGCATACTCTCCTGAAAAAAGACGCCGGACGCAAAGAAAATGTTTCAAGCTGGCGGCCTTTTCAACCGCGAAAGAAAATCAGCCAAACGTCGCCGAACCCGCTCCGCCAACGCCGCCGGCGCGAGTTAAATTTGCTTGTTCCCCGCCGGTTGATTTGTTCCATTGCCATCCATGACGCAACCATCCGTCGCGCCGCCGCCCGTCCGGCGCCGGCTTTTCCAGCGGCCTTGGCCCTGGTGGTTCATGGTGGCGGTGCTGGTGGTGGTCGCCGCCGCCCGTCTTCGTTTGTTGAATTTTCCGCTCGAACGCGACGAAGGCGAATACGCCTATGCCGGCCAGCTCATGCTGCAGGGCATCCCCCCCTACCAACTCGCCTTCAACATGAAGTTTCCCGGCACGTACGCGGCTTATGCAGCCATCATGGCGTTGTTCGGCCAGACGCCCGCGGGCATTCATTTTGGCGTGCTGTGTTTGACGATGCTGACGGCGTTGATGCTTTTCTGGCTGGGCAAACAAATTCTCGACGGGACGGCAGGGATGGTCGCCGCCACCACCTACGCCGTGATGGCCGCCAGTCCGGCAATGCTGGGACTGGCCGGGCACGCCACGCATTTCGCCGCGTTCTTCGCCGCCGCCGGCTTGTGCCTGATGTGGAAGGCGCGGCAGGACGCGGGCTGGCGGATTGTGTTCCCCGCCGGTTTGCTGTTCGGGGTTGGAGTTTTAATGAAGCAACATGTTGCGTTCATCGGATTGTGGGCGGCGATTGCTTTTATCGTCCAGCAGGTTCGCCCAACCCAATTACCACCGGCCAGACGGTTTTGGCCGGTCACAGTGTTTGGCGCGGGAATGATTTTGCCGTTCAGCGTGTGCGGTTTGATCCTCTGGCACGCGGGGGTTTTTGAGAAATTTTGGTTTTGGACGATTGATTACGCCCGGCGGTACGAATCGGTCGTCCCCATTGACCAGGCGCCGCGTTTGTTTTGGGAACGTTTTTGCCGCCTGGCCGGAGCGGATCCGCTGCTATGGCTGGTTGCCGTCACCGGCCTGGGTCTGATCTGGTTCGATGGCCGGTTGCGGCCGGCGCGACTCTGGCTCCTGGGATTCTGTCTGATGTCGGCATTGACCGTCGTTCCCGGGTTTTATTTTCGGAAGCACTATTTTCTTTTGACCCTGCCGGCGGCGGCGTTGCTCGCCGGTTGCGCGGTCAGTGGAGCCAGGCGGCTTGGGAACTCCCCCGCCGGAACTTCCCGGTTCGGCGACTGGCCGGTCTGGGGCTACGCACTGATGGTGGCGGCAACGATCTTGGCCAAAAGTGATATCTGGTTCATGAAGACACCAGTACAAATCGCGCGCACCCTGTATGGCGACGATCCATTGCCGGAATCGGAGATCATTGCCCAATACATCCACAACAACTCGGGGCCGGACGCGCGCGTGGCCGTGCTCGGCTCGGAACCGGAGATTTATTTTCTCGCGCACCGCCATTCCGCGACCGGCCACATTTACACCTACGCGCAGATGGAACCGCAGCCATTCGCCTTGAAAATGCAACACGAAATGATCAGCGACATCGAAACGCGCAAACCGGAATTCGTCGTCTTTGCCGACAACATCATGTCTTGGAACCGCCGGCCCGATTCCGACCCGACAATTTTCAACTGGTGGGATGCTTATCAAACCAACTACACACTGGTCGGGATGGCGGACATCATTTCGCCAACGCAGACCGTTTATGTTTTGGGTGCGAAATGGGTTGCGCGCTATGGCAGGGATATTCGTGGGAGCGGCTTGGAGGTTTATCAACGTAAAACCACTATGAACCATCATTGAATAAATCATGGCCGCCCCGCCTCCAAAAACATTTTTTACGCCAGTCGGAGTGGAGACTGGCCGTTTTATTGACGGTCACCGTCGTCTGGTTGCATTTCTTTCATCTGATTATGGCAGAATCGGTCATTGCGACATGGATGTCCCTGAAAAATCTGGTCAAGGGACCATATCACGATTGGGACTGTTGTAACTGAGAATTCGACACAACTCCTCTGAAGTTGTTAACTGGCGCGTGACAGTTCATCAAGCCAATTTCAAAACCATGTCCTTGACGCGATTGCCGAAGCTGGGGGCAGGAACCGCTGTGGCGTTGGCTGGCACTGCGTTCTCGGCGATATTGCTGGTTCTAATGAAGGCAAAGGCGATTCAGACAAACGGTTTGTTACCGCATTGGAAATCCCGCCCGTTGTATCGGCAGAAATAGCCGTAAAAGTGGCAAACGTGGCCGAAGTGGGGGGGCAAAAAATGAAAGCGGGATTTAAAATTAGGACAACGCTGCGACAAGCTGTGCCTTGACACAGGGAGTTTCATGGCTATCCTCGCACGTTCCGGTTTTTCACCCGGAAGGAAACCGAATTAATTTATGAAACGCCAGTATCAACCGTCGAAAATCCGCCGCAAACGGCAGCACGGATTTCTTAACCGCAATTCGAGCAAGAGCGGCAAGGCCACGCTCGCCAATCGCCGCCGCGTGGGACGCAAACGCCTGACGCCGGTTTAATCCGCCGCTCATGCCCGCCCAGTTCCCAGTCCCCGGACGCCAGACACCAGACACCAAACGCCTGCGTTTGGGCCGCGGCTCGCGACTTGGGCAAAACCGGGATTTCACGCGCGTGCGGCAGCAGGGCGAGCGTCTGGCACTCGGCTGTCTCATTGCCAACTGGCACCGCCTCCCGGACGGCGCGTCGCCGAAGCTCGGCGTCGTCACGAGCCGAAAAATTGGCGGCGCGGTGGAACGCAGCCGCGCCCGGCGGTTGCTCCGCGAAAGTTTCCGGCGGCATCAACATGAATTGTCCCAACCGGTTGAACTGGTGCTGGTCGCGCGCAATTCAATTGCCGGACGCAATTTTGCCGGGGTCGAAGCGGATTTTCTAGCGACGTTGCGGCGGGCAAACTTGTTAAAACCATCGTGAATCCGGCCCAACACATTTTAATTCTTGCCATTCGCGCGCATCGCTGGACGATATCGCCGGCGCAAACTGTTTTATTCGGATCGGCCGGCGGCTGCCGTTTCACGCCGACGTGCTCGCAATATGCGATGGACGCGATCCGCGCACAGGGCGCGATGGCGGGCGGGTGGCTGGCGGTGAAGCGGATTTGCCGCTGTCATCCGTGGGGCCGCTGCGGGCACGACCCGGCGCCAAAGGCGGAAGCAAGCCGTGAGAAGGTCGATGGCGGAATTATTTTGGAACCCACGCACTGAATTTCATGGATCGCACCGGCATTATCGTCGTCACGCTCTGCGCCATCCTGCTCGTCTACTGGTTTGTCGGGCAGCAAAAGTATGCGCAGCAGCAGGCGCGCTTTGCCGCGACCAATCAAGTTGCCAAAACGGAGAGCCAGTTCGCAGCAACCAATTCAAACGCGGTTGCACCAACGTTAAATGCAACCACCACGGCGCTGCCCCCGGTTTTTGACACCAACACGCCGGAAGAATTGCTGGTCATCACCAACACCCGCGCCCGTTACACGTTCACTTCGCGCGGCGGCGGGCTGAAATCGGTGGAATTGCTGGATTATCCCGAAACCGTCTCGCCGCGCTGGAAAAAGAAAGTGACGAAGGACGGCGTGGCCACGCTGAACCAGCGCGCGCCAGTGCCGGTGCTGGCGATTTTGGGCGATGCCAGCTTGGTCGGCGACGGCAATTTTACCCTGACCCAAACCGCCGATGGTGTTCGCGCGGAAAAATTCCTGACGAACGGCCTGCGGCTCGCAAAGGAATTCCATCTCAACTCGAATTACCTCGTGAACGCGAGCGTGCGGCTGGAGAACACTTCAGACCAGCCGCTCACGCTGCCCGCGCAGGAATGGGTCATTGGCACGGCAACCCCGATGGGGCCGGATGATACCAGCTACACCATGAATGAGGGGGCGATGTGGTTCAACGGCACTGGCGTTCAGGACCAGACGTTGGGATGGTTTTCCGGCTCGGGATTTGGCTGCATGCGTGGCGCGCCGCGTTCGGAATATCTGGCCGGTTCGAACAACGTGGTTTGGGCGGCGGCGCACAACCAGTTTTTTGCGCTGATGGCGATGCCCAAGGAACCGGTGGCGCAAATCATCGCGCGCGCGGTTACTTTGCCGCCGTTTCCAAACGTCGAGCCGGTGCCGGGCGCACCAGCGCTACGAGGCATTCAGACTGCGCTTGTTTATCCCACGACCAACCTCATGGCCCATCAGGCGGTCGAACAGCAAATCGCCCTCTTCGCCGGACCGAAGGAATATCGCCTGCTGGCGCGCATCGGGGACCAGTTTCAAAACCAAGCCGACCTGGTGATGAATTTCGGGAAGTTTTTCGGATTTTTTGCGAAGGCGCTGTTGCTGGCGATGAACTGGCTGCACGACGTGACCCGGCTGGGGTACGGCGGGACGATTGTGCTGATCACCGTGATCATCAAGGTGGTGTTCTGGCCGCTGACGGCGGCGAGCACGCGTTCGATGAAACGGATGCAGGTGCTCGCGCCGGAAATGGCGGCGCTCAAGGAAAAATACAAGGACGACATGCAAAAGTTCACCCAAAAGCAGTGGGAACTTTATCGCAAGCACAAGGTCAGCCCCATGAGCGGCTGTCTGCCGATGGCCATTCAAATGCCGGTGTTCTTCGGCTTTTTCACGATGATTCGGAGCGCCATTGAGCTGCGCGGGGCGCACTTCCTGTGGATCGCCGATTTGTCGAAGCCGGACACGTTGTTCATGATTCCCGGCACCCATTTTCCGTTCAACCTGCTGCCGCTGCTGATGGGCGGGGCGATGTTATGGCAATCGCATCTGACCCCGCCATCGCCGGGCATGGATCCCGCCCAGGCGAAAATGATGCGCTACATGCCGTTGATGTTTCTGGTGTTTCTTTACAGCTACTCCTCCGGCCTCGCGCTGTATTGGACGGTCAACAACGTGCTGACCATTGTGCAAACGAAACGCACAAAAATGAGCCAGACCCCGGCTGCGCCCGCCGCAGTTTCAGTATTGACGCCGGTGTCAAAAAAGAAAAAATGACGGCAAATTAAATTGGCTGCATTCAACTAAAAACCCTCAACCCGCAACCATCCCATGCCCGCGCAACCGAAAGAAACCCTGGAAAAAATTCTCGCGTCCCTCGGCTTCCCCGCCACGGTCGAGGAACATAAACTGGAGGAGGGTGTTTTGCTCGATGTGAAGACGGACGACGCCGGCCGGCTCATTGGCCGTCAGGGTCAGACGCTTTCCGACCTGCAATACATCACCAACCGGCTCCTCTTTCAGCAGGACGCCACCGCGCCCAAGGTGATGGTGGACGTGGGCGGCTATCGCGCCCAGGCGCGCGAGGCCCTGGTGAAGAAGGCCAAAGACGCCGCCGAAAAAGTCCGGCGCTGGGGCGACACGGTCGAACTGGAGCCGATGACGGCGTTTGATCGCCGGGTGGTGCATCAGGCGCTCAAAGACGACCCCGACGTGGAAACCCACAGTGCCGAGGTGGACGGTACGGACAAAAAAGCCATCCTGCTCCGGCCAAGACATTGATACACTGTAGCGGCGGTCTATGACCGTCGCCATAGATCAAGCGACTCTCATAGAGACGCTACAAAAGAAAAAGCGCGGACCCAGTGTCCGCGCTCCAAATGATTCAGTTACCCGTGGGACCTGTCCCTCCGGTTGTTATTGGCCAACAATGGTCAGCCTATAAAGCGGAGATTTCGCGCTGGAGGGTTTGGGCGCCGAACCAACAGCGTTATATTTGTAGTCGAATTTGAAACAGTAATCCACGGAACTGACTCCCGGTGGCACCGGCACGAAGCCTTCCCAACGGTTTTTTACCAGCGGCACCTGGCGCAGGGGATACAGCTCCCCGTTGGCGAGGACGTAAGGTTGAATGCTTTCCCAACGCAGCGACTGTTGCTGGGAATTAAAAGCGACTTCAACCGGGTAAAGGTTGTTGGCATTGCGCGGTTGTTGCAGCGGCGTCAGGCGCGTGAACATCCCGGCGCAACCAGTCAGCAACAACACCGATAGAACTGGCAGAAATTTTTTCCACATAATGGGGGAGCATTACACCAAAGCCGCCGGCTTGTAAAGCCGGATTTCAACGCTTGAAGAGCGGCTCATTTCCCGGTAAAAGTCCTTTCCTTTATGCATTCCCCAAGTTCAACCCGTCCCGCTTTGAGCAATTTCCGCTGGGTCATCTGTGCGCTGCTGTTTTTTTCCACGACGGTCAACTACATGGACCGGCAGGTCATCAGCTACCTGAAAGATTATTTCTGCACGTCGGCCGATCAGGGTGGATTTGGCTGGTCCAACACCGACTTCTCCCATTTGACCGCTTTCTTCACCGGCTTTTATGCCGGCATGACGATTCTGGCCGGCTGGGTCATTGACAAGATCGGCACCAAAATGGGCCTGGCCCTTTCGCTGATTGTCTGGTCGGTATTCGGCATTCTCAATGCCTTTGTCGGGCGGTTGGTGGCCATGCACGTGTTGGTGCGCAGCGCTTTTGGGATTGGTGAAGCGGGCAACTTTCCCGCCTCCATCAAGACCGTGGCCGAATGGTTTCCCAAGCGCGAACGCGCCCTGGCCACCGGCATATTCAACAGCGGCTCGAATTTTGGCGCCATGGTCGCCGCCCTCTTTGTTCCCTGGTGCCTCGTTTATTTTGGCAACGAAAAAGGCTGGAAGCTGGCTTTCATCATCACCGGTGCGGCCGGATTCATTTGGCTGATTTTCTGGTTCTGGCTCTATGACACGCCCCATAAAAGCAAACGGCTGTCGCAGGCGGAATACGACTACATCCACAGCGACAAGGACGAAGTCCAGCCCCAGGAAAAACCGGTTAAAAAACCGGCCGCCAATCTGTTTTCCTTTGCCGGCCGCCTGCCGCGCTCTGCTTTTTGGGGGATGACCATCATGATCCACATCTTGTGTGTCTTCATTTATTTCATCACCGAAAAAATTGTCGGCCCGGATGTGCTCCAGAACAAACCCTCGCTGATATTTTTCGCCGTGACGGTCGCGGTCGCGCTGGCGACCAGTCTGGCCTTGCATGTCCGGCGCTGGCATGACTTGAATAAATCCGGCTGGCTGGCGTCAACCTATCTCCTCCCCGTGGCCGCCGCCTTCATTTCGGTGATTGTTTTCGGATTTGAAAATAAAAGCTACCTCGTGCCGGTGGCCCTGGCGGTCATTGCCATGATGGTTGCCGGATTCAAGGCAGGCGCCGCCGGTCCGGGCAAATTTGGCAACACCGGCAGCCCGGGTTTGCTGGGACACCGCCAGACCTGGTCCTTTTTTGTAGGCAAATTGATGACCGATGGCATCTGGTGGTTTTATCTTTTCTGGTTGCCCGATTATCTGGTGAAACAGTTTCACATGAAAATCCACGACACCATGTGGCCGACGTTTATTGTTTACGGAGTCTCCATCATTGGCAGCGTTTACGGCGGCAGCATCCCGATGACGCTCATGAAACGGGGCCTGCCTGTTTATAAAGCCCGCATGACTGCCATGTTTCTCATTGCGCTGTGTCCGCTGGCCGTGCTCACCACGCAGTATTTTGGCGACGTCAGCCGTTTTGGCGACATGGCAAAAGTGTATGCCGTTGCGGTTATATGCATTGGGGCGGCCGCGCATCAGGCCTGGTCGGCGAATCTTTTCACGACCGTATCCGACATGTTTCCCAAAACCGCCGTCGGCTCAGTCACCGGCATCGGAGCCATGGCGGGAGGATTGGGCGGCGTCATTGTGCAATTGGTGGCCGGTACGCTTACCGACACTTACAAACAAACCCCGCAGACGGCCTACCTCATCATGTTTGTCATCTGTGCCCTGAGCTATCTGATCGCGTGGGGCGGGATGAAGTTGCTGGTGCCCAGACACAAACCGATTACCGATTTGTAAATCCGGCGCCAAATCAGGTTTTATACAAACTTTGCGTGGTTCGCATTTTTCGCGGTTTCCGTCTTCGGTACGCTGCGACGAGACGAGGAAAATCTTTGCGTTCTCTGCCGTTAGTTATGGTTCTCGGTCAGCGTGCATGCCTTGTCCCGCCACAGCCATGCGACGGCGGAAGTGACGCACCCTGCCTTTCGTGTTTTTGGTGTGTTTCGTGGTAAACAATCCGTAATACAATCCTGCAACTTCGCGCACGGACGACAAAGATTTGGACTGCGGTGGCAGAGCGCAGCGGCGACACCGCTTTCCGCGCGGCCGGTTGCGTCCAACAGCGGCGTGGCGCTTCGCTTCCCGCCGCAGTCCAAAATCCGTGGTGGCGGCGCAAGCCGCGTTGGGTTCATCCGTATTCATCCGTGGTTAAGTTTGGGCCTCATGGAACTCGGCCCTCCGAAGTTTGTGTCAATTTGAGAAATTTGACTTGCGCGCGCCCGCTCCCCCGGCCCCTGGCTCAATGATTTGTATTTGCCTAAACTCCGCCGCGGCTTACGATGCCCGGCACGTGAGGCGAAGAGGTGTGGCCGCGTGGTGCAGCTTTACGCGGCTTTACGCCCTTTTACGTGGCCAGCCAATCTGCAGGGGCAATCACCACGTTGAATACCGCGCCCCGGCCGGACGCGGATGGTTTGGAAAATGCAGGTTGGACTGACAAACAAACAACACTGAACACTATGTCAAACCCATCCATGGGAGTTTTGCTCGTCGGCGATCAGCCCCAGTGTCTGCAACTGCTGCGCCAGCAATCGTTTGAAGTGGTTTGTGCCGGCCGGCTGGCGGACGGGCTGGCCCAACTGAAGACCGCCCCCGTCGGCTTGGTGCTCGTGGCGTTGTCGCTGCCGAACTGCCAGGGCCAGGAGGCGTTCGTCAAAATCCACGAGGCGGCGCCGCATTTGCCGATCATTGTGCTGGCGACCCCGGCCCAGGAGAAACTGGCGGCCAGCCTGATGTCGCTGGGGGCACAGGATTATTTGCTCGTGCCGGAGCTGACCGGCCCGATGCTGGCCAGAGCCATCCACAATGCCAGCGAACGCCACCTGATCCGGGATGAGCATAGCCGGGCCAGCCATCTGCTTGAGCTGCTCATGGACACCATTCCGGATTCGATTTATTTCAAGGACAAGGCCAGCCAGTTTGTGATGATTAACCGGTCCCAGGCGAAGAAGTTCGGCCTGGCCGATCCCCATCTGGCCGTGGGCAGGTCGGATGCGGATTTTTTCAAAACGGCCCACGCCCAACAGGCACTGGCCGACGAACGGCAAATCATGCAGACCGGCCAGCCGCTGGTGGGCATCGAGGAAAAGGAAACCTGGCCGGATGGCCGGGTGACTTGGGTGTCCACGACGAAAATGCCGTTGCGCGACCGGGCGGGGCGGGTCTTCGGCACGTTCGGCATTTCCCGGGACATCACGGAACACCGGCAGACCGAGCAGGCGCTCGCTGAACGCTCCACCGAGCTGTTGAAGGAACGCCTCCTGTTGCGCACGCTGATTGACAATCTGCCGGATGCCGTTTACGCCAAGGACGCCGCCGGCCGGAAAACCATGGCCAATCCGGCCGACCTGAAAAACCTCCGCTGCAAAACCGAAGCCGAAGCCATCGGCAAAAGCGATTTTGATCTCTTCCCGCCGGAGGTTGCCAAAAAATTTTTTGACGATGACCAGAAGGTGATTCAGGGCGAGCCGGTCATCAACCGGGAGGAGCATTTCTTCGACGAAGCGGGCCAGAAACGCTGGCTGTTGACCAGCAAGCTGCCGCTGCGCGATCAAGACGGAAAGATTGTCGGCCTGGTGGGGATTGGCCGGGACATCACCAAGCGGAAACAGGCGGAAGAGACGCTGGACCAGGAACGCCGCCTCCTGCGCACATTGATTGACAACCTGCCAGATGCCATCTACGCCAAGGATACCGCCGACCGGAAGACGCTGTCCAATCTCGCCGACCAGAAAAATCTCGGCTGCAAAACCGAAGCCGAAACCATCGGCAAAACCGATTTCGACCTCTTTCCACGTGAAATGGCCGAACGGCTTCACGCCGACGACGAGAAGGTGATCAATGGCCATTCGGTCATCAACCGCGAGGAATATTTCCTGGACAACAAAGGCCGGGAACACTGGCTGTTGACCAGCAAGCTGCCGCTGCATGATCAGGACGGAAAGGTCATCGGTCTGGTGGGCATCAACCGGGACATCACGGAGAGCAAGCTGGCGGAGAACAAGCTGGCTTACGAACGGGAACTGTTCCGGACGCTGCTGGACACCATCCCGGATTCGATTTATTTCAAGGATCGCGAGTCCCGCTTCGTGCGGGTGAGCCGGTCAAAGGTGGAGAAGTCGCTGGCAACCGTCCGGAACCGTTATCGCGTCGAACACCCGGCCGCCAGTCCGAAAGAACTGCCGCCTTATCTGGCCGGCGCGGAGCAGTTCGCCGAATACATGCCGGGCAAGACGGACTTTGACTTTTACGAAGAGGAACGTGCCCGGCCGGCGTTTGAGGATGAACTGGAAATCATCCGCACCGGCCAGCCCAACATTGGCAAACTGGAACACGCCGTCCAGCCCGACGGCCAGGTCAGCTGGGTCATCGCCACGAAGATGCCCTGGCGCGACAAGGATGGTAACATCATCGGCACCTTCGGCGTTTCCCGGGACGTGACCGCCCTCAAGCAGGCCGAACAGCGGCTCGCCGAGTACACGCGGCAACTGGAGCAGAAGAACAAACAAACCGCGGAGGAATTGAAGATGGCGCGCGAGCTGCAACTGGCCATGCTGCCGCATGAATTTCCCTGCGTGCCACGCCACAAGCCGCGCGGGGAAAGCGATCTGGAGTTTTTCAGCTTCTTCTTTCCGTCCGGCGCGGTTAGCGGGGACTTCTTCGACGTGGTGCCGCTTTCGGACACGGCCGTGGGCCTGTTCATTTGCGACGTGATGGGCCATGACGTGCGGGCGGCGCTGGTGACGGCCATGATGCGCGCCCTGGTGGTGGACCTGAGCACTGCGACGACTGAACCCGGCGAGCTGCTCGCCCAGATCAACCATGAAGTGGCGGGCGTCTTCAAGCAAACCGGCTCCACCATGTATGCCACCGCTTTTTACCTGATCGCCGACGTGGCCCGCGCGGAGTTGCGCTACGCCAGCGCGGCGCATCCCGAACCGATACTCCTGCACCGGCAACGGGGCACGGCCGAATGGCTGGGGAATGGCCCGGACAAAAAAAAGGGCCCGGCCCTGGGACTTTTTGCCGAAGGCCAGTTTCCCACCCACCGGTGTCCGATGGAGGTGGGCGACCTGATTGCGCTGTTCACCGACGGGTTGATCGAAGCCGAAGGGGCAAACAACGAGTCGTTCAGCCCCGAGCGCCTGCTGGCGGCGGTCAACCAGCGCGCCAAGCTGCCGACGAACGAGCTGTTCACGGGACTGCTGGACGAAATCAAAAAGTTCTCCGCCAGTTCTGAATTCGAGGACGACGTTTGCATTGTGGGCGTGGAGGTCAAACAACTGGAAGCGCAGCAACCCAACTGGATGGTTTGATCCAACCCGCCGGCAGGCCGGCGACAAGCCTTCGTGTCGGCGGTGGCAGACGTGAAAATTTATTCCACCGCCGGGACCACCTGATCCTGGCCCGGCCGCCATTCCCGTTCAGCCGGGATGACTCGTGTATTTCGTGGTTCCCCTGCCGAAGGACGAGGACGGAGCTACGGTGTGGTTTCGAGAGAGGCCGCCAAGGCGTAAACCAGGGCGGCATTCCAGTTGATGGCGATTTCGTTTCTCCGGGCATCATCCTGAACATCCTGCCAGTCGGTCGCCTTGGGATTGGGGCCGCCAACCAGATATCCCGGCCAGGCGTCACGCCCGTCCGCGCAGCGGCGGTCGTGCGGATGTTCCGGCGGATTGAACCCGAGGCCGGTGACGAATGAGCGGCCAAAGTAATTGCGGCCAAAGAGGAGGTTCAACGCGTCCTGACACGCGGCGCGGTACTCCGGTTTGATCGAGAGCCGGTCTGGCGCCGGCCGCAGAAGCTGGGCCAAGTGCGGAACCGTCCCGGGCGTATGGCGCGTGTTGCGCGTCAGGCGGTCGGCCGCCATCAGTATCATGGTCTGTCGCGCCACAAAACCGTTGTAGCCCCAGCCATAGAGCGAGCCAATCGGGCTGGCGTAGCCGTGTTGGCGACAGTTTTGCACCGTTTCATCCGCCAGGGCCAGCAGGTTGCTCCGCACCAGCGCCACCAGCGCCGGGTCGCGACCGGGACGCTGGGAAGACAAATACTTCATCAGTCCAAGGTTTTTCACTTCATCCCAGTCGAACTCGAAATTGAACTGGCCATGGACCGCCCGGATCCGGGTTTCGAGGTCGCGTAAAACTTCGCGCGAGCCGGTGGTTTCCCAAAGTTCCGCTGCCGCCCACAAACGGTTGTTGGGAATTCCGTTCAAGCGGCCGCTGATCTCGCCGGTCGCCCGTATCTCATACGAGCCGGTGTGGATGCCGGCCGGGTCTGCCCGGTGAAATTCCGGGTGGACCTTCAGAAACTGGTAGCTTTTTTGTGCGGCTGCCAGGCAACGGTCGGCAAAAGCCCGGTCATAAGGCCGGAATATCCGGGCCGCCTGCGCCGTCATGCCCACAAAGTGCGCCGTGGCTTCGCTGCCCCAGGGAGTGAAATATCGGTTGGTCGTCTCGGCTTCGGGCATGATGAAGGGACCGAACCGCTCGGTGGAAACCTTGTGATACACCGAGCCGTCATCCGCCTGCATGGTCAGCACCCAATCCATTTCCCACTTCACTTCCGCCAGGAAATCCGGCAGCGGGTCGCCGGATTCCGGGATTTGCAGCCGGACCCTGCGGATTTGCGGTTCAAAATCTTCCCAGGCCCGGAGCAGGGTGCCAACGGTGAGGCCGGCGTTGACGGTGTACTTGTTGTAATCGCCGGCATCATGCCAGCCGCCCGTGCCGTCCTTGTGCGTGTGCCCGCCGCCGACGAAATCCAGCCACGCGTCGTTGGTGTGGCAGGTATCGTGGGCAAAGGTTTCACCATGATACGTCGCGCTGACCGCAGTGCCGCAGCGCCACAAATAAAATCCAAGCATGACGGTCTGGAATGGTTCACGGTAAACGTCGGGTGCAATGCGGAACGGCGCAGACCGGCCCACACCCGGGACATCGAGCTGATAGTCGCCGGCCTCTTTGACCTGCGAAAAATCCGCGGTGTAAAGTTGTTCCTGCGTGTCCGGATTGAGGACCGGGCCGGCGACCCTGCCTTTGAAAACTGTCGAGCCATCGGCGACGCGGACAACGATGAAATTCGTGCAGGGTGCGGCGATAGACGCTTGTTTCTTTGCCGGGGGCAGGTAACCAATGGTGTTGAGGCGAATCGGAAGGGATTCCCCGGCCACCCTGACCGGGTTTGTGAGCAGAGCCGCCAGAAGGACAAAGGCCCAGTAAAATTTTTTGCGACGTTGTCGTTCGGGTCTTGAACCGGGGCAGAAACTTCGCGTCATCATCCATCCATCCAAGCGGTTTTTGCCTTAATTTGCAAGCGCCCAAGACTGGCGACGGCGTCATTAATTTGGATGACGCGCGACATCTGGTTACGCCTTGACGCCTTCTCTCGCTGCCAAATATGCTTCGCGCCATGAATTCAGCCAATTGCAGGCCTTTTTGATTCCATGCAACTGCACGCGTTAGATATTGCCATCATTCTCGGCTATTTCCTCACGGTTGTCCTCATCGGCCTCTGGGTTTCCCGGCGTGGAGCCAGGAACCTGGAGGCTTATTTTCTCGGCGGCAATGCGCTGCCGTGGTACGTGCTGGGCGTTTCCGACGCCTCGGGCATGTTCGACATCAGCGGTACGATGTGGCTCGTTTATGTGCTGTTTCTCTATGGCCTCAAGAGCATCTGGCTGCCGTGGGTCTGGCCGACCTTCAACCAGATTTTCCTGATGATGTTCATGAGCGCGTGGCTGCGGCGCTCGAATGTGATGACCGGCGCGCAGTGGATGCAGACGCGCTTTGGCAACGACCGCGGCGCCACCCTTGCCCACCTGAGCGTCGTCATTTTCGCGCTCGTCAACGTCATCGGCCTGCTCGCCTACGCGTTCAAGGGCATCGGCAAGTTTGTGGCCGGATTTTTGCCGTGGCATTTCGACGGAGTCCGGCATTTTGTTTCCTCGGTGCTGCCGGGGGCGGCCCAGTATTTCAATGACGACAACATCTACGCGCTGATCCTCATGGGCCTGACCTCGCTCTACGCAATCAAGGGCGGCATGGTCAGCGTGGTCATCACCGAGGTCATGCAGTTCACCATTCTCACGCTTACCGCGCTCACCATCGGCGTCATCGCCATCGTCAAGGTCACCCCCGAGATGATTGCGCACAACATCCCCGCCGGCTGGATGAACCCGTTTTTTGGCTGGAAGCTGAACCTGAATTGGGACGGCATTCTCAGCACGGCCAACGCGGCCATGAAACAGGACGGCAATGAGTACTTTTCGATCATTTTCGGCCTGATGTTCTTCAAGGGCGTGCTGGCCAGCCTGGCCGGCCCCGCGCCGAATTACGACATGCAGCGCATCCTCGCCACGCGCAATCCCCGGGACGCGAGCCTGATGAACGGGATGGTGACGGTGGTGCTCATGTTCCCGCGCTACATGATGATCGCCGGCATTACCGTGCTGGCCCTCACCCTCTGCCTGCCGCAGATCCAGGCCATGGACAAACCGGATTTTGAGAAGGTCCTCCCGATTGTGCTCCAGTTTATCCCGACGGGCGTGGTGGGCTTCCTGCTGGCCGGCCTGTTCGCCGCGTTCATGTCGAATTTCGCCGCCACCCTCAATGCCGCTCCGGCCTACGTGGTGAACGACATCTACAAGCGCTTCATCAACGCCAATGCCGGGGCCAAAAAGGAGGTGATGCTCAGCCGCCTCTTCGCCTTCGTGTTTCTGGCCATCGGCATCCTTTTCGGCGTGTTGTCCCGGAGCATCACCGAGGCGATGATGTGGCTGGTGGGTTCGCTCTACGGCGGCTTCGTGGTCGCCAACGTGCTCAAGTGGTATTGGTGGCGCTTCAACGGCTACGGGTACTTTTGGGGCATGGTGGCGGGCATCGGCGGCGCGATGGTGGTGCCCGATGTCACAAAATATATCATCAACCACAGCCCCACGGTCCAAAGCATCATTGGCACCGACTTCAACCAGCTTTATACCATCCCGATCCTGATTGTCATTTCGGTAATTGGCTGTTTGGCGGGGACGTTGCTGACCGAACCGGAGGATGAGGAAGTGCTGAAGAAATTTTACAGGACGGTCAATCCCTGGGGCTGCTGGGGTCCGATCCGCGCCAAAGTCATGCAGGAAGATCCGAACTTCAAGCCCAACCACGGCATGGTCCATGACCTCACCAACGTGGCCGTCGGCATCGTCTGGCAGCTTTGCCTCGTCACGCTCCCCATCTACATCGTCCTGCGCCAATGGAACTGGGCCGGTTGCATCGCCGTGGTGCTTGTCGTCACGTCGGTTTACATGAAGTTCAACTGGTTCGACAAACTGGAAAAGGCTGCGCCCGCGCCGGCCAAAGCGTAGTCGCCGGCGCGCGAAAACGATTCAACCAACCGAACCAAATTGCTATCATCCTTTTATGCAATACGGACATTTTGACGACCAACATCGCGAATACGTCATCACCCGGCCCGACACCCCGCTGCCGTGGATCAATTACCTCGGCTGCGAATCCTATTTCGGCCTCATCTCCAATACCGCCGGCGGCTACTCTTTTTACCGCGATGCGCGCCTGCGCCGCCTGACGCGCTACCGCTACAACAACGCGCCGTTCGATTTCGGCGGGCGCTACCTCTACATCCGCGACAACGACACCGATAAATTCTGGTCGCCTTCGTGGCAGCCCACGCGCACCAAGCTCGATAAATACGAATGCCGTCACGGCATGGGCTACACCACCATCAGTTCGAGCTGCGGTAAGATCGAAGCGCAAACCACCTATTTCGTGCCGCTCGGCGAAACGCTCGAAATCTGGAAATTCTCAGTGACGAATCGCCGCAACAAACCCGCGAAGCTCTCCCTTTTTTCCAGCATCGAGTTCTGCCTTTGGGACGCACAGGACGACGCGACCAATTTCCAGCGCAATTTCAGCACCGGCCAGGTCGAGATCGTGGACGGGGTCATCTACCACAAGACCGAGTATCGCGAGCGCCGCAACCATTTCGCCTATTTCGCCTGCTCGGAAAAACTCGCTGGTTTCGATACGCAACGCGACACGTTTCTGGGCGCGTATCGCAGTTGGGACAACCCGGCGGCGGTGGAAGCCGGCAAATCCTTCAATTCCGTCGCGCACGGCTGGGCACCGCACGGCTCGCATCACGTCAAGGTGAGTTTGAAACCCGGCGAGACGAAGGAAATCATCTTCGTCCTCGGCTACCACGAAAATCCGGCGGACAAAAAATTTGACCCGCCGGATTCCCAGACCATCAACAAACAAACCGTCAAACCCGTCATCGCGAAATATCTCGGCGGCCAGAACGTCACCGCGGCCTTCGATGCCTTGCGCCAGAACTGGGACACCTTGCTCGGCGTTTATCAGGTGCAATCGCCCGACGTTCACGCCGACCGCATGGTCAACATCTGGAACGCCTACCAGTGCATGGCCACATTCAACATGTCGCGCTCCGCGTCGTTTTATGAATCCGGCATCGGCCGCGGCCTCGGCTTCCGCGATTCGAACCAGGACCTCCTCGGCTTCGTCCAGATGGTTCCCGCCCGCGCGCGCGAACGCATCCTCGACATCGCCGCCACACAGCTCAAGAGCGGCGGCGCGTTCCACCAGTATCAGCCGCTCACCAAACGCGGCAACAACGACATCGGCAGCGGCTTCAACGATGACCCGCACTGGCTCATTCTGGGCGTCGCGGCCTATCTCAAGGAGACCGGCGACTGGGGCATACTCGCCGAGCCGGTGCAGTTCGAGAATGAGCCCGGCTCCGAGCAGCCGCTGTACGAACACCTGCGCCGCAGCTTCAATTACACGCTCGAACGCATCGGCCCCCACGGCCTGCCGCTCATCGGCCGCGCCGATTGGAACGATTGTCTGAACCTCAACTGTTTCTCCGATACGCCGGGCCAGTCCTTCCAGACCACAACCAACAAGGATGGCAAGGTCGCCGAGTCGGTTTTCATCGCTGGTCTGTTTGTCCTGGCTGGGAAGGAACTCGCCGCCATCGCGAAAAAATTCGGGCAGAGCAAAGAAGCCGAACGTTGCCTGGCCGAAACCGCCAAAATGGAAAAGGTCATTTACCAGCACGGCTGGGACGGCGAGTGGTTCATACGTGCCTATGATGACTTTAGCAAGCCCATCGGTTCGAAGGTGTGCAAAGAGGGAAAGATTTTCATCGAGTCACAAGGCATGTGCGTCATGGCCGGCATCGGCCTCAAGGACGGCAAGGCTAAACTCGCCTTGGATTCGGTGAACAAGCACCTCGCCACCAAACACGGCATCGTGCTCCAGCAACCGGCCTTCACGAAGTATTACATCAGCATGGGCGAAATCTCCTCGTATCCGCCGGGCTACAAGGAAAACGCAGGCATCTTCTGCCATAACAACCCGTGGATCATCATTTCCGAGGCCATGGTCGGCAACGGCGACCGCGCGTTCGATTATTACACCCGCATCAATCCCTCCGCGCGCGAGAAAATCGGCGACGTACACCGCTGCGAACCGTATGTCTTCGCGCAGATGATTGCCGGCAAGGATGCGCCCACGCACGGCGAGGCCAAGAATTCGTGGCTCACCGGCACCGCCGCCTGGACCTACTACACCATCACGCAATGGATCCTCGGCATCCGGACTGATTACGACGGGCTGCGGGTTGATCCCGTGATTCCGGCGAAATGGAAGGGCTTCACCGCCACGCGCCGTTTCCGCGGCAACACCTACATCATCGAGGTGCAAAATCCGAAGGGCAAACAGCGCGGCGTGAAAAAGCTGCTGGTGAACGGAAAGGAACTCGCGGGCAATGTCCTGCCCGTGCGTCCGCCGCAGTCACAGCCCATCCAGGTCGTCGCCGTGCTCGAAGGCTGACCACGACCAGGTATAATTATGGAAACAAACTGGCTCAGTTCGGATTTCAAGCAGGACCGGATTATTCTGGCTGGGGACATTGGGGGCACCAACACCACCCTGGCGTTGGTGGGCAAAAAAAAATCCAAATACACGCTCATCTTGAAATGCGCCTTCAAGTCGCAGCAAATTGACGGGCTAAATGACCCGATCAAGGAGGTCATCGCCACCGCCCGGCGGGAGAATTCTTCACTTAAAATAGACCTGTGCTGCATCAGCGCGGCCGGGCCGGTGGAGAACAATCATTGCCAGATGACCAACTGCAAATGGGCCATTGACGGCAAAGCCATAAGGAAATTAGTCAAGGTGGACACCCTGGTCATCAACGATTTCCTGGCGGTTGGTTATGGCATTCCCACCCTGGCGGTGGACGATCCGAAGCAGATCACCCGGCTTTCCGCCACTGACGGGAAATTCCCCGCGCCCACCGGCAGCACCAAGATTGTGGTTGGCGCCGGCACGGGATTGGGTGTGGGATTCCTCACCGCTGACGCCGGAAAATACCGGGCGCATCCGTCCGAAGGCGGCCACTCCGGTTTTGCCGCCTTTGATGAGGAGACCATCAAGCTGAAGGCATACGTCGCCAAAAAATTTGGCATGTCACCCGGGACCGAACCGTTTGTGTCCGGGCAGGGCATTTCCAACATCTATAACTACCTGAAGGACGGCAAAAAATTGGTGATGGATGGCGTGCTAAAGGAAATAGACCGGGCGAATGACGAGGACAAACCCGCACTCATTTCAAAATTTGCCGGGGAGAACCAGACCTGCCGGGAAATCATGAAGCTCTTCGTGAAAATGTACGGGAGCTTTGCCGGCAGTTTGGCGGTGGTTTTTCTGCCGTTTGGCGGGGTTTATCTCGCCGGGGGGATTGCGACCAAGAACGAATGGCTGTTTTTGGAGGACAATCTTTTCATGAAAAACTTTGAGCGAAACTACAATCCCATCCTCAGGCCGTTGCTGAAGAAGATCCCGGTTTACATCGTCCGGGATTATTCCATCTCCCTGTACGGCGCGGCCAACGCCGCCGTCACGCTCATGGGCAAGTAATGGTCGGATGATATCAACGCGCCTGGACACTGCAACGGAACGCCGCATTCATGCGGCAGCAAGCCCGCGTGATTGGACGCCTGCCGGATAAATCCGGCGTTCCTTCCAGGACGATGCAACTTTGATTGTCGCAGTATCCGGGTGCGCCCGTTCAGAAATGCTCTTCATTCCAGCGATTGTGCCGTGATGAATTTGGGCTACCCTTGTCTATAATTCCCCAATGATCCCTGCCATCCGCGTCATTTGTTTCACACTGAAACTCATCTGAATGATTTTGTCATTAGTGTACGTGCCAACCGGTTTATCGCCGCAGTGGCCATTGTATTCTTTGCCGCAGGGGTGATGCTCTCACATCTGATCGAGCCCGGCGTCCGAGTCAAAACGGTTGCCCTTGCCGGGGATACTCCTGCGCTTCAATTCTTTCCGGCGGACCCGGGCCCGCATTCCGTCGCGCTGATCGTCCACGGATATGCCAGCTCAAAAGAGATGCTCTTTCGCTACGGTGAGGCGCTTGCAGCCGCCGGATTTGTGTGCTTCGCGGTGGACCTTCCCGGACACGGAGCGTCGCCACGGTCATACTCCTTTATCGAGGCCGCGCGCACGCTGGAGGAAGTTGCACGTGCGGTCGGGCCGGTGGATGTCTTTATCGGTCATTCAATGGGTGGCCGCGAAGGAGGCCAGGCCGTGCGCGATGGAGGCATGAGACCGAGGCTCTTCATTGCCGTGGGCAGCCTCCCCGAACTGGGTGAACATGGCCCACCGCTGCTTCTTCTGGCGGGCCGGTTCGATGAATTCTTTCCGCCGGCCTTGCTCAAGGCGCGGACGGATGCGCGTCTGGTGCTCTCTCCCTGGTCGGACCATTTGTTCGAGGCTTACGATCCACTGCTCGTGAATGCGGCCGTCGAAGCTGCGTGTGCCGCCGTCGGCAAGACGCCGCCTGCTGCTCCAACGTGCTGGCGCTGGCGGCTCGCCGGCATGGTGCTCGGCATGCTGGGCGCGCTCGGCATGGCACTTTGTTTGCCCAAGCTCCCGCCCCGATGGGCATGGGGGCGTGGATTGCTGGTCTCGGCCATTTTCATCGTCGCTTTCGTCCTCACCACCAGTCTGTGGTATGATGTGATGCCGCACCCGCGGCGCTTCCCCTTGCAGATCGTTGCGATGGCCATCGCCTTGCTCGTGCTGATGATCGCCAGCAGACTGCGTGTTCCACGGTGGAGCTTCTCCGTGCTTGCCGCCGTGGTCGCAATCGGCTGCGTGATCAAGGGTGCAATTTTTTTCGTGGCGCTGGCGTTGCCCTTCGCGCTGGTTCTGCTCGTGGGAACGGTCCTCGGTGGGATCGCCACCCACCGCGGGTCGCGGCTCGATGGCGACATTGCCATGGCCATTGTCGTAGGTTGTGGCCTCTTCCTATGGCATTACCCGCCAAAAACTCACGACGCACCACCGCGTGTCGTCATCAAGCTGGACACGAAACTTTGCGATGCCTGTGTCGGCCAATACGAATTTGCGCCGGACAACGTTTTTCGTACTGGAATGAAGCTGACGATCCGGCGACAAGGAGATCAGTTGGTTGGACAAGCCCGGGGAATGGGCGTTCTCCGGGGCGCTTTCAACATTTATCCCGAATCGGAAACGAATTTCGTTTGCACGATTAATGGTGCGCAATTGACCTTCATCAAAAATGACCAAGGAGAAGTGACGGCGGTCATCCACCATATGGCGGGGCGGCCGGATAGCGAGGGAAAGAAACTTAAAAACGAATGAGCGCGCCTTTGGCCAGATTGATTGATTGGCTGTCCGTCCAGAAAAAATTCATGCGGATGCCGTCCATTGATGAACGAACTCTGCGGCTGGAAGAAGCGCTCCAATTCCTGAAAGGCCCCGGACTTCATCCCCGCCGAAAGCCAGCCGGCGCGCCGCTTTCTGACACTCGCTTATGGACGGAGCGTACCCTATGCGCGCGCCGCAATTTTGCCTGTTCTGGAGCAGTGGTACGACATTTTATATCCGCAAGACGTCACGCGATTAGCGGGCTCTGACTTGATTGGGATTGGGCGCATCCAGTTTTCGATGCGGGAAATTTGTGACTTCGTTACCCCGTCTCCTGCTTGGAATCACGCCGCCGCCGGGTTGATTCCCGGTTGTACCGGCGCGCGTTTGGCGTGCTTGCGCAAATACCATTGATGTGCCGATTCCAAGTAAAGATAAACCACCGGCGTAATGTAGAGCGTCAGGCATTGCGACACCACCAATCCGCCGACGACGGCCAGGCCAAGCGCCCGGCGGGCCTGGCCGCCGGCGCCGAGGCCGAGTGCAATGGGCAGCGTGGCCATGAGCGCGGACATGGTGGTCATCATGATCGGACGAAAGCGCAACAGGCAGCCTTCATGTATCGCCTCGGCGGCGGATTTCCCCTTCCGTTGCGCGTCAATGGCGAAGTCAATCATCATGATGGCGTTCTTCTTCACGATGCCGACGAGCATGATGAGGCCGACAAAGCCGTAGATGTTCAAATCCAGGTGGAACAGAATCAACGTGATCAGCGCGCCGAAACCCGCCGACGGCAGCCCGGACAAAATCGTGATGGGATGGATGAAGCTTTCGTAAAGGATCCCGAGAATGAGGTAGATGACGACAACGGCCATGGCGAGCAACAGGATGAGTCCCTGCGATGAAGACTGGAAAACCTGCGCCGAGCCCTGAAAGCTGGCGCTGATGGTCGCTGGCAGATGCAAATCTGCATGGAGTTTTTGCACCTGTTCGACAGCGGTGCCGAGGGAAACGCCGGGCGCGAGGTTGAAGGAAATGGTGACGGACGGCAACTGGCCGACGTGGGAAATGCTCATCGGCCCGAGGTTGCGCGTGAGCCGGGCGACGGCGTTGAGCGGAATATGCTTTGGCAAGCCGTTGGAATCGGTGACCGAACTGTTGATATAGAGCTGCCCGAGCGCGTCCGGGTCGCGTTGAAATTGTGGTTCGACTTCGAGGATGACCCAGTATTCGTTGATGTCGGTGTAAATGGTGGAGGACTGGCGTTCGCCGTAGGCGTCGTAGAGCGCGTTTTCGATCTGGCCGGCCGTGACACCGAGCGCGGAGGCCTTGTCGCGGTCAATTTCGACCATCACCTGCGGATTGGCGATGAGCAGGTCGCTGGTCACGTCTTGAAAAATATTGGTTATCGCGGCAATTTTGTTCATCAGAATCGGCGACCAATGGTAAAGCTCCTTCGTGTCGGTGTCCTGCAAACTGAACTGATACAGCGCCTTGCTCAACATGCCGCCGACGCGGATGAGCGGCGGGTTTTGCAGATACACGTTGATGCCCGGTATCTGGGCGAATTTGGGGCGGAGTTCCTGGATGACTTGGTTCGCGTTCAACTTGCGTTCGGAACGCGGTTTCAAACGCATGAAAATGCGGCCGTTGTTTCCACCGCCGCCGCCAATGGACGACATGAAGTCCGCCACGTTCGGATCGGCGGCGGCGATTTTCGCCACGGCTATCTGGTGTTCGCGCATCGCGTCGAAGGAAATGCCCTGTGCCGCCTCCGTGATGCCGAAAACCTGCCCGGTGTCGTCGTCGGGGAAAAAACCTTTGGGGATCACGACAAACAGGGCCAGGGTCGCCACCAGCACGGCCAGCGACATGTTGAGCGTCGCGAGCCGGTGGCGCATGACCGTCTGCAAACTGCGGTCGTAAGTGTTGCGCATGCCGTCGAAGAATCGCTCGAAGGCATTGTAGAGCGGGCCATGTTTTCTCCCGTGTTCCGAGCGGATGAACCGGCTGCACATCATCGGAGTCAAGGTCAGCGAGACAAAGCCGGACACCAGCACCGCACAAACGATGGTCACGGCAAATTCGTGCAGCAGCCGCCCGAGCAGGCCGCCCATGAACAGCACCGGAATGAACACCGCCGACAGCGACAGCGTCATGGAAATGATGGTAAACGCGATTTCCCGGGAGCCGTTCAACGCGGCCTGCATCGGCGGCTCGCCGTTTTCCATGTGGCGCACGATGTTTTCAAGCATGACGATGGCGTCGTCCACGACGAATCCGACGCACAACGTCAGTGCCATGAGCGAAAGGTTGTCGAGGCTGTAACCGAGGAGTGACATGGCCGCGAACGTGCCGATGATGGACATCG
>Ga0265323_10000082_pt1 | contig 54153 bp, 50 predicted proteins | sample 41225metaG_FD_193580 | JGI IMG/M metagenome (GOLD analysis project Ga0265323, IMG submission 193580) | Rhizosphere microbial communities from Carex aquatilis grown in University of Washington, Seatle, WA, United States - 4-12-25 metaG | ecosystem: Host-associated > Plants > Roots > Rhizosphere...
GAAGCTACAGCAGTCAATTAATAAGTGAAGTATATAAAAACAATCTCGCTTTAAGCGGTGTCAGCCGTGAGGTTTATTTAAATATCGATTTTGTTAACCTGGAAAGAAATATAACTGAAATTCAGGTTGGAATTAACTGACTTTTTATTAACCATTAAAATTACAACTATGAAAAAGATTTTGTTACCCGGCATTATTTCTGCTGTTTCAGTTTTTATTGTAACAATGGGCATTAACTACTTATTCAATTTCATTTCCCCGGGGTTGAAAAGTGAATATGAAAACTCCAATATTTTCAGGCCTTGGGAAGATCCGCTCATGATGCTTATTTTTATTTGCCCTCTCATCCTTGCTTTTATACTTGCATTTATTTGGGATAAGGTAAAAAGTATTTTTAACGGAAGCTATTTAAACAATGTAATAAGTTTTACATTAATTTATTGGATTGCCACATCAATTCCCGGTATGATTATGTCGTTAAGTTCGTTTAAAATTTCTGTTATAATGGTTATAAGTTGGACTGTAAGCGGATTTTTCCAGGTATTGACCGCATCGCTCATCACAAGTAAAATGAACAAATAATGAACAGAAAATTAAAAGAAGTAGAAAACGATGTGACATTAATTGCATTTTGCGGGTTATATTGTGCAGCTTGCGGCTCGTACCTAAAAGGTAAATGTCCCGGTTGCAGCCAAAATACCAAAGCAACCTGGTGTAAAGTTCGTTCATGCTGTTTGGAAAACAATTATAAAAGTTGCACCGATTGTAAGGAATTTACCAATGTTATGGATTGTAAAAAGTACAATAATTTTATATCGAGGACAATTGGATTTATACTGCGGTCCAACCGGTCTGCCGGCATTCAAATGATTAAAGAAAAAGGTTATAATAGTTTTGCAGAATATATGGGGCAAAATAAAATTCAATCGATAAAAAAATAATTGTAAAAAAAGGAGGTAGTTATGTTAAAATATTCAATAATAACTATTGGAGTATTACTCGTAATAATTATTGTTGGTTTCTTTTTAATAGTGGGTCAGGGTCCCGATATTTTAAAGTATGAATACTTAAAAACACCGACAATCAGTAGCAAATCTAACCAGGAAGTTTTATTAGTAAAGACAAATGGTACGCCGGATACCACAATTGGTAGGGCATTTAACATTTTATTTAAAACATACTTCAAATTAAAGGGAGTTCCAAAGCATCCTATGCCAACGCCGCGGGCACGATGGTTTGCTGATTTTAATGCGCCTAAAGACCAATGGATAGGACATTTTGCAGTGCCGGTACCGGACTTTGTAAAGGAATTTCCAATAATTAAGGATAAATCTAATTTAAAAGTCGAATTGGTAAATTGGGAATATGGAGAAGTTGCAGAAATTCTTTACAAAGGTTCTTATGAATCAGAAATGCCGGCAATAGAAGAACTCAAGAATTTTATTATTAAAAGTGGTTATGAAATAACCGGTCCGCATGAAGAAGAATATTTAATTGGCCCAAGTCCTTACTTTCCAAGAAACCCGAAAAAATTTGTTACCATAATCAGGTACCAGGTTAAAAAGTTAAATTGAATAAAATGAACGAAAATATTATTTCCCAGCTTGCTTCTCAAATGAATATAAAATCCAATGTGCCGAATAAGACTGTGGCAAAAAAATGTATTAAAAATCCCATTTTATTAAAAGAAATAGCAATTCATCTTTCAGATAAAGATCTAAAATTAGCCGCAGATTGCGCTGAAGTAATGACAGAAGTGGCACTTTCTAATCCGGAATTAATTACCAGATTTGTCGATTCTCTCATTTCGCTGCTTAAAAGTAAAGATTCCAGGACAAAATGGGAATCGATGCATGCTTTGTCATTGATTGCTGAAAAAGTTCCTGATCATATATTTTCAATACTTCCGGAAATTGAACAAATAACGCAAACAGATAAAAGTATAATAGTCAGGGATTATGCCACCGATACTGTTGCAAAATATGCCGGAGCATCAATAGAAGCTGCAAGTCATGCTTATCCAGTACTTAAAAAGATTTTATATTTATGGGATTCCAGGCATGCTGCAAGGGTAATCGAGGGTCTGATAAATATTTATAAGATAAATCCGGCAATGAAAAAAGAATTTGAGAAAATCGCTGAAGAATTTAAGGATCACCCTAAAGCAATAATAAGGAAAACATCTTTAAAACTTAAAAAAGTAATAAGCCTCAAATTATGAGGCTTTAATTTTTTTCTACTGCCATCATATTACCCAAGTTTTTATACTTTTGTCAGTCCAAATAAAATCTTATTCAAATTCAATTATGGATTACAATTTTCAAGAAATAGAAAAAAAGTGGCAGGAATACTGGGAAAAAAATAAGACCTTCAAAACAGAATATAATCCGGGCAAAAAAAAATATTACATTCTTGATATGTTTCCATATCCATCGGGATCAGGATTGCATGTTGGCCATCCCGAAGGCTACACAGCTACGGATATTGTAAGCAGGTACAAACGAATGAAAGGTTTTAATGTTCTGCATCCTATGGGCTGGGATGCTTTTGGCCTTCCTGCTGAACAATATGCCATTCAAACCGGTACCCATCCGGCAATCATTACAAACCAAAACTGCGACAACTTCCGGAGACAGATTAAAATGCTCGGTTTAAGTTACGACTGGGACCGTGAAATAAATACTACCGATCCGAAATATTTTAAATGGACTCAATGGATTTTCAATCATCTTTATAACACATGGTTCGATTCCGAACTTCAAAAAGGAAGGCCAATAAGTGAATTACCCGACCAAATAAAAAAACAAGGTGAATTTGCAGTTCGCGAAAAACGTCTGGCTTATTTTGCAGATGCGTTGGTTTGGTATTGTGAAAGTTGTAAAATTGTATGTGCCAATGAAGAAGTGCTCATGGATGGAAGCCATGAAAAATGCGGAAACCAGGTAATCCGGAAAAATCTGAAACAATGGATGCTTCGTATCCCTTTTTATGCTGAACGTTTATTGAATGGACTTGATGATCTTGACTGGCCTTTAGGAATAAAGGAAATGCAACGAAACTGGATAGGCCGTTCAACAGGTGCTGAAGTAGATTTTAAAATTGAAGGACTCAATGAAAAACTCAGGGTATTCACTACACGTCCTGATACTTTATTTGGTGCAACTTATATGGTAATTGCGCCTGAACATGCCTTGGTCGATGCCATTACAACCAAAGAACAAGCAGCAAATATTAAAGAGTACATAAAAAAAGCATCATTAAAATCTGATCTCGACAGGACGGAACTTTCAAAAGAAAAGACTGGTGTTTTTACCGGAAGGTTCGCCATAAATCCTGTAAATAATAAAAAAATTCCTATCTGGGTTGCCGATTACGTTTTAACCGGATATGGAACAGGCGCAATAATGGCTGTTCCAGCGCATGACACTCGCGATTTTGAATTCGCGAAAAAGTTCAATATTCCGATCGTTTGTATACTCGATCCGATTCAGGTGGAGCCTAAGAGTCGTAAACAGGTCCTGGCCGGTGATGCTTGTTGGACTGAAGACGGGGTTTATATTAATTCAAGCGATAGTATAACCGGTCTGGATATTAACGGAATGAATAAAGAGAAAGGCATTCAGACGGTAATTGAATGGCTTGAAAAAACAGGACAAGGTGAAGAGAAAGTAAATTACAAAATGCGCGACTGGCTTTTTAGCCGCCAGCGCTATTGGGGAGAACCGTTCCCCGTAATTCACTGGGAAGATGGTGAAATCACAGTTTTGTCCGACGATAAGTTACCGCTTGAATTACCGGAGCTCAAAAAATATGAACCTGGCGCCGATGGAGAGTCTCCTCTTGCAAATGCTACAAGTTGGGTTAATGTTGTCGAGACGAATGGAAGAAAGGGCCGGCGCGAAACGAACACCATGCCACAATGGGCCGGTTCATGCTGGTATTACCTGCGATTTACCGATCCAAACAATGAGCGGGAACCATTTTCAAAAGACAAGGAACAATACTGGATGCCGGTCGATTTATATATAGGCGGGGCTGAACATGCGGTATTGCACCTTTTATACAGCCGTTTCTGGCATAAAGTCCTGTTCGATTTGGGAATTGTTTCTACTGACGAGCCTTTTAAAAAACTGTTCAATCAGGGAATGATCCTTGCTTATGCTTATGAATCCCAAACCGGTGCTAAAATTTCTTCCGATCTGGTTGAAGAAAAAGAAGGCAAATATTTTCACAGGGAAACCGGCGAGGAACTGAACCAGATAGTGGCAAAAATGTCGAAATCACTCAAAAACGTTGTAAACCCCGATGATGTGGTTAAACAATATGGCGCCGATTCTTTAAGATTATACGAAATGTTTTTGGGCCCTCTCGATGCCACTAAACCCTGGGCTGAAAATGGCGTTAAAGGAGTTTTCAATTTTCTTTCGAGGGTCAGCAGGTTTTTTAGAAATAATGAAAGTTATTTTGAAGGTCTGGAAGATACCGAAGTTTTGAAATTGCTTCATAAAACAATTGATAAAGTTTCCGGCGACATTGAAAATTTAAGGTTTAACACGGCTATTTCGCAATTAATGATATTTAATAATTTATGTATTAAAAAACTTAAAATAACAAAACCGACTGCTGAAATATTTGCCAAATTGCTTTCACCATTTGCCCCTCATCTCGCAGAAGAAATCTGGCAATTTCTGGGCCATAAACAAACCCTGGCTTACGAAGATTTTCCAATTGTCGATCAGAATTTCTTAATTGAAGAAATGGTTACTTTAGCAGTTTCTTTTAACGGGAAAAGGCGTTTTGAAATAGAAGTCCCAATAGACCTTAGTAAAAAGGAAATCGAACAAATGGTTCTTGAAGATCCACGGTCGGAAAAATGGCTTGAATCAAAACAATACAAGAACATAATAATTGTTCTCGGAAAGATTGTCAATGTAGTAGTTTGATCCATACCGAACACTCTTTTACAATTTTAAAATGTAATATTTAGTTACCTTTGCATCCTTAAATTTTCAGGTTATGATGCGGTTGAAAGGATGGTTATTTCTTGTTTTGGTCCTCATTTTGGTTTTGGTGAGTTTTGTATATTCTACAAACCGGTTTGAAAACTCTTCCAAATTCAGGGAAAAATACACGATATATTCCCAGCTTATTCCTAAAAACCTTGATTTTGCAGGCGAACGGGTACCTCTTGAATACTTCGATGTTTTTGAAGGGCTCGACAGGGAAATCCATATTAATACATATTGGCAATCCCAGACCATTTTTCTTTTAAAAAAAGTAAACCGGTATTTTCCTGAGATCGAACCAATTCTGAAAGAGGAAAATGTTCCTTCCGATTTTAAATACCTGGTTGTTGCTGAAAGCAGCCTGACCAATATTGCCTCCCCATCCAATGCAGAAGGTTTCTGGCAATTTCTTAAAAATACCGGGAAAGATTACGGTTTGGAAATAAACAATGAAATTGATGAACGCTATAACCTTGAAAAATCAACCCATGCCGCATGTAAATTTCTTAAAGAATCATTTAAAATTTATGGATCATGGACAATGGCTGCTGCCTCTTATAACATAGGAAGGCCGGGACTTTCAAAGCATGTCAAATCCCAGAAAGAGGGTTATTATTATAATCTTTTTTTAAATGAAGAAACTGCCCGTTATATTTTTCGAATCCTTGCAATGAAAATGATTGTTGAAAATCCGGAATTATATGGTTTTCATATTCAAAAAAAAGATTTATATCCTCCATTTAAATTTAGCACTGTTAAAGTCGACACTTCCATTTCCGATCTGGCTGCATTTGCCAAAAAGTTCAATACTAATTATAAACTGCTGAAAATATTTAACCCCTGGCTTCGTAATGATCAATTAACTAATAAAATAAGAAAAGAATATTTTATCCGAATTCCTGACGAAACTTTTCGCGAATCGGCTTATGAAAATATTTTTGATTCTGCAGATTCTATTCAACAAAGACCATAAATAAATTGGATATTTCAGGCTTAAAAAACAACGGACATTTTATAGAGGACCCTGACTTTATCAATGTTTACGGGGCAAGGGTCCATAACCTTAAAAATATTGATGTATCCATTCCCCGCAATTCATTGGTTGTAATAACAGGACTAAGTGGTAGCGGCAAATCCTCTCTTGCTTTCGATACAATTTATGCTGAAGGGCAACGCCGTTATATGGAAACCATGTCGGCTTATGCGAGACAGTTCATAGGCAACATGGAAAGGCCGGATGTTGATAAGATAACAGGCCTTAGCCCGGTGATTTCGATAGAACAAAAAACTACGAACAAAAATCCACGATCTACCGTTGGCACGATAACCGAAATTTACGATTTTCTACGTTTGCTTTATGCCCGGGCTGCTTTAGCTTACTCCTATGAAACAGGTGAGCAAATGGTGCATTACACGGAAGAACAGATAATAAAAATAATTCTTGAAAAATTTGAAAACAAAAACACCATAATTCTTGCCCCTATTGTTAAAGGACGCAAAGGACATTACAAAGAACTTTTTGAGCAAATCCGAAGGAAAGGATTTCTTAACGTCAGGATCGATGGTGAAATTCGTGAAATAGTCCATAATCTGAAAATCGACCGGTACAAGGTTCATAATATTGAAATTGTTGTTGACAAACTTATAGTCAATACAGGCAATGTGAAACGTTTGAAAGAATCTGTTCAAACTGCCATGAAACATGGGAAAGGGATAATTATGGTTGTGGACAAAGACGCCGAATATGTTCGGTATTTCAGTAAAATGCTTATGTGCCCTACGACCGGTATTTCTTATAACGAACCTGCCCCACATTCTTTTTCATTCAATTCGCCACAGGGCGCCTGCCATAAATGCAACGGTCTTGGGAAAATTGGTGAAATAGACATAAATAAATTAATTCCGGATCCCAAACTTTCAATCAGGAAAGGTGGCCTTGCACCTCTGGGCCCTTATAGAAGTTCCCTGATTTTTTGGCAACTTGAGGCAATTGCATTAAAACATCAGTTCACATTGAATACTCCAATGGATGAAATTCCGGAGGATGCGATGAATATTATTCTTTATGGTTCCGAAGAATCTTTTAAGATGCCTTCGATTCCAGGTGGACTTTCAAACTATTTCTTAAGTTTCGATGGTATTGTAAATTATATCAACCAGCATTTGGATTCAGAGGAAAATGGCAAAAAATCAGAGAATTCATATATCAGGGAAATTGTTTGTCCCGAATGTAAGGGACAAAGGCTCAACAAGGAATCTTTGCATTTCAGAATCGACAATAAAAACATTGCGGATATTTCGGCTATGGATATTATATCTTTGAATGAATGGTTCAAGAATTTAGAAGACAGACTCAGCGAAAAACAGCAGACCATTGCCCATGAAATTCTAAAAGAAATACGGACGAGGTTAACATTTTTATTAAATGTAGGTCTCGAATATTTATCGCTCGATCGGCCTACCCGATCATTATCAGGCGGGGAAAGTCAGCGAATTAGGCTTGCAACGCAAATTGGATCTCAACTTGTAAATGTTCTTTATATCCTCGATGAACCAAGCATTGGGCTTCATCAACGGGATAATGTCCGGTTGATTGATTCCCTGAGAAAGTTAAGGGATTCTGGAAACTCTGTTATCGTGGTTGAACATGACAGGGAAATGATTGAATCTGCAGACTTTGTAATAGACCTCGGGCCCAAAGCAGGGAAAAACGGAGGTGAGATCACAGCTTACGGTAATCCTAAAGAAATAGAAGATGGTTGTTCTTATACTTCGCTTTACCTTTCAGGGAAAAAGGAAATAACTTATTCCGCGAACCGACGAAAAGGAAATGGCAAAAAGATTAAAATTATTAATGCCCGGGGAAATAACCTGAAAAACCTGAATGTAGAAATTCCTTTAGGAATGATGGTTTGTGTAACCGGAGTTTCGGGAAGCGGGAAATCATCACTTATCAATGAAACGCTTCACCCTGTTTTAAGCCGCCATTTTTATAATGCATTAACCGATCCTTTGAAATATGATAAAATTGAAGGTATTTCAAATATCGATAAAGTTATAGAAGTAGACCAATCGCCAATAGGACGCACTCCGCGATCAAATCCGGCTACCTATACAGGTGTTTTTGCAGATATCCGAAAACTTTTCGAACAAACCCCGGAGGCTAAAATACGCGGTTATGGGGCAGGCCGGTTCTCATTCAATGTTAAAGGAGGACGGTGTGAAACTTGCAGGGGTGCCGGTGTTCAGACTATCGAAATGAATTTCCTGCCCGATGTTTATGTGGTTTGTAAAGAATGTAACGGAAGACGTTACAACAGGGAAACTTTAGAGGTAAAATACAAGGGAGAATCGATTAGCGATGTGCTTGATATGACTATAACTCAGGCGACAGATTTTTTTGCCAACATTCCGTCAATTCATCGCAAGTTGAATACACTAAAAGAAGTTGGCTTAGGTTATGTTACCTTGGGACAGCCTTCAACAACCCTTTCCGGAGGGGAATCGCAGCGGGTGAAACTTTCTGCTGAATTGTCCAAGAAGGATACAGGTAATACGTTATATATTCTCGATGAACCAACAACGGGTCTTCATTTCGAAGATACCAGGGTTTTAATTGAAGTATTGAACCGCCTGGTTGATAAGGGAAATTCGGTTATAATTATCGAACATAATCTCGATGTTATAAAAGTTTGTGATTTTATTATTGATCTTGGACCCGAAGGTGGCGAAAGAGGCGGATATATTGTATCCAAAGGTACACCGGAAGAATTAATTAATACAGGTAAAGGCTATACTGCAATGTTCTTAAAAAATGTAATTCATATTAATAAATAGTTATTTAGGTTGTTTAGACTGTAGGCTATTAGCAATTTATAAAAATTCATTTCAATTGGCCAATTAATTTTAATCAATTTAAAATAGTAAAACATAAAAAACTTTTTTTTGGACCAAAAGCCTTCAATCTATCTGACTGAATAGCTACCGAAAAAATTTCATAAAAGCTTGACTTGTAAAAAAATATTACTTTTGATAAACAAGAGAATTCATTTTGGTCAATTATTATCAATTTCAATAAATAAATTATGGCATCGAGTGAAGAACTAATAAAAAATGCTTTTAAAAAAAAGGATTGGGCTGAAGTTCAAATTTCAGATTCATGGAGAATATTTAAAATCATTTCTGAATTTGTAGAAGGTTTTGAAAAACTGGCACGCATTGGTCCCTGTGTTACTATATTCGGTTCAGCCCGCACAACTCCTGACAACAAATATTTTAAACTGGCAGAAGATATAGCTTATAAACTAACTCAATGCGGATATGGAATAATTACCGGCGGCGGACCTGGTATCATGGAAGCGGGAAACATGGGAGCAAAAAAGGGAGGCGGCAGTTCTGTTGGTATCAATATAGCTTTACCTTATGAGCAGCAACCCAATATGTTTATCGATTCTGATAAACTTATCACTTTCGACCATTTCTATGTAAGAAAGGTAATGTTCATGAAATATTCCCAGGGGTATATTGTATTGCCCGGTGGGTTTGGAACGTTGGATGAATTATTTGAAGCAATTACCTTAATCCAAACAGAGAAAATCGGCAGGTTTCCCATTGTACTGGTGGGTAAGGAATATTGGGAAGGACTCATTAAATGGGTAAAAGAAGTGGTCCTTAATGACGAAGGAAACATTAGTCCCAAAGACCTTGATATTTTTCAAGTTGTTGATGTTGCAGATGAAGCTGTAGAAATTATTAATAACTTTTATTCTAAGTACATTTTGAGAACGAACTTTTAACCTTATATTTTTTGGAATAATTATTTTTTAACAAAGTACGGTTTTTTTCAACATTTGCGACTTTTTCACACTCAATTAGTTAATTTTGTTTATAATTTTTGTTTATTTGCATATATAGCTTGAGATTGTTTGAAAGCAACCATGCATAATAAATAGAAATTTTAGGGCATTCACCACATAATAGAATAATACATGTTCAAGTGGTTGATAATATCGGTTAATTTTCTCATAACTCTTTTCATTGGTTCGCTATTCCAGGGAGAAGTAACGTTGAAAATTTCAACCCCTCAAGTGGTGACAGGCGGGGACGAATTCCAGGTAAGAATTTTATTAAGTAAAGGAAAACTGGAAAGCTTTTCCCGTTTATTACAGGAATTACCGGCTGGTTTAAAAGCTACCTCAGTGAATTCCGCAAATGCCGATTTCACTTTTAAGGACAATAAAATCAGGCTTATTTGGTTAAAACTTCCCGATGAGGATACTTTTTCAGTTATTTATACGATAAAGGTGGATCAACGGCTTAAAGGTACTTTCGATTTAAGCGGCCGCTTTTCTTATATCGATAATAACGAACGCCAAACTACCGAAACTACACCAGTTTCCATTACTATTAATCCGAATCCGAATATCGATCCGAATTTAATTGTAGATATTAAAGATTTCAAAGAACAGGTTATTCCTGAAATTGCCCCTGTCGGCCAAGCCCCTGTAGCTTGTATAAGACAAACTCCTGTAAATACCGGTGATGCCGATAACAGTTATGTTGTCAACCTTCTAGTATACAAAGAAAATGCACAAAAATTTGCAAAAATCGAGGAAACTGTGCCTCCTGGTTTTACTGCTATTAAAATAGACAGCAAAGAAGGTATTTTTGTTTTTAAGAATGGGTTGGCCAAATTTCTTTGGATGAGCCTTCCGTCAGCGCCATTTTTTATTGTTTCATACAGGTTAGTGCCTAACCTGGGAACCACGAATCCTCCTTCTATTACAGGCCAATTTTCTTATGTTGTGGATGAGAAAACTATAGTAAAACCAATAGTACAAAAGGATGTTAACCTTTCGGCTTTATCGAATGAGGAAATTCTAAAACTGATAAATGAAATTTCAGTAATTCCGGTTTTACCGGTTGCTTCAAAAGAGCCTGAGAAAGTTGATACAACAAAGGTTGTTGCCCAGGTAAGTATTGTTAAAACAGAAAAACCACTGAAAGAAAAATACATTCCTAAGAAAATTTATAACGAAGAAGACCTGTCTTATACTCTCGAACCTCAGGAAGGGGTATATTACAGGGTTCAGATAGCGGCTGGTCACAAACCTGTTAAAATCAAAAGATATTTTAAGAAATTTAAAATTGCTGATGAGATACGTACTGAAATTCACGAAGGCTGGCACAAATATTCCATCGGCTCTTTCGAGGAATATAAACAAGCCCGTGATTACAGGATTCATATCTGGAATACCACGCCTATCGCCGATGCATTTGTTTCGGCATATAATTCCGGTAAACGCATCACCGTGCAGGAAGCTCTAATGATTACTAACCAGCGATGGTATAAATAATTCCGCATGAAGCGTTTATTCAACATATCGGTTTTACTTTTTGCACTTCTGTTTTTAATCCTGTTTTCCAATTATTCCCAGGAAAGGGATTGGGAAAAATATTTAATTGAAGATGTTGAAAATATTAACCCGGTTTACAAACCGGTTGTCGGTATTGCCATGGGATATTTAAATTTTTATGGCAATGTTAAAAATAATATATCCAATCCCCTTAACGGAAGCATGGCTTTGAAGATTAACATGCACGCTTTTGTCGATCAGGCCAAACATTACAAGTTTAATGTGTATGTAATGACTACTTACATTACCCAAACTCCGCTTACGGTTAACCAGCGTTCCTTTACAATTCCTTCTAAGAATTTCAATTTTCAAACGGACTTTTTAATATTTGGCGCCAATATTCATTACGATTTTGATCATTTTATTAAAAAAAATAGTTTCGTAAGGCCATTTATTTCAATAGGCGTCGAAGATGTTTCGTTTAATTCAAAGGCAAATTTATTTGGAAAATATTTTGATGGTGCAGCCTGGCATGACAATGTAAGATATTATTACTGGACCGATGGAACTGTCCGGAACCGACCTCAATCCGATGAAAGACAAAGTTATTTTATGGGGCGCGATAATTCCTATGAAACGGATATGAGAAGCGATACTTCTCTTAATAACCTGGGCAGTTATAGCCAGAATACTTTTGCTATTCCTATTGAAGTTGGCCTGGATTTCAACATTACCAACCGTACCAGTATAAGGCTTGGGTATGCATATAATTTTACTTTTTCGAAGTATATCGATTATAATAAAAATATTACGTTAAATCCGGGGTTTGATAAATTTGGGTATACTTATGTTTCATTGCATTTCGACCTTTTCTCCGATCCGAAAATGCTGCGTTTGAACAGGCTTCTCGCAATGGTAGAGGATAATGATATCGATGTAATGTTTGGGGATGATGATAACGATGGGGTTCCCGATGCAATTGATAAATGTCCGAATACCCCGAAAGGAGTACTGGTCGATTCTGTTGGATGCCCGTTTGACAAAGATGGTGATGGGGTTCCCGATTATCTCGATAAAGACAACAATTCCGCGCCGGGTGCCATTGTCGATCAGGATGGAGTGGAAATACCCGATGCCAATGTATGGGAAGTTTTAAGCCAGGAAGCTTTGCCCCGGCCACAGGTTGAAATGTATCTTTCCCTAATGAATAATCTTGCAAGTGGCTCTGGCCGTAAGTTTGGCAAAGCAGAGATTCCACCCAAATTTAAAGCCCTTGATCTCGATGGCGACGGTTATATCTCGTTCGATGAAGTTATAAAGGCTATAGATGCCTTCTTCGATTTCGATTCAGACCTTTCCACTGATGATATTTACGAGCTGAATGATTTCTTCTTCTCGCAGTAAAATTGATCTAAATTGAATTCCGGAAATCGCCTACCCGATATTTAATAGTTCAGATAAATAACCTGAACTTCTTTTTCTAAAATAGTCTTATTGAAAGAAAGGCACAAGTAAGCGCTTCACTAAAACTTGCGCCATAGGGTGCCAATTATTCTATTGCCGAGCTGGGGCATGGAAGGCACAGATAAGGGTTGGCGCTATGACCATGTGGCGGGTTTCGGAGCGCTTCATTAACCAAATACCCCGAAACTTGATGCGAAATTGAAAGTTAAATAGCCGTATAAAACCAGCCATTGCTTATGAGCGCATGCTGTAGCCAGTTGATTATTGTTCGTCATAAACAGCCTTATATCCCATGAGTGACAGCATTTGTAATGCGTATCGTCTTCCTAACTTTCTGTAACCTTCCGGGCTAAAATGTGCTTTATCCTGTGCAGCACATCCGGCCGATGAAATAACATGTGCTGAGTGGATAGAATCAGGAAGTTGATCAATTATGGCATTCATACTTGAACAACAATTACCTTCCGTCGACAATAATTCTCCAGCTAAAAGCGGTACTGAATCTGTATTTAATGAAATATCTGTTATCATGTCATAGTAAATTTTCTTTACATACGATAACCACTGTATCTGACCCGTATTAGTTTCGCCTTGATGCAAAAGAATCCCTTTTATAACACCATCTTTTTGCGCCAATTTAGCAAGATCGATAAGGTACTTGTACGGATTCCATCCATAATTGGCTACTTTTGAAATAAACCAGCTTTCTTTATAGGTGGAATCATAATTTTGATAAATATCTTTATCAAACAGTCTGATGTCGCAGCCACCAATAGCCACGTTAATAATACCTATCGTGATGCTATCTGGCAGGTTTGCAACCATGGTTCTTCCAAAATAATCGGCAAGTGAAAGTTTTGTGTTACATTGGCATATGGGAGGAACTGCTATATACCATTTTCCTTTCGTCCTGCCCAGGTTTGGACAATCAAGAGCCTGAAGAACCCGGAAACGGCTTTCGACAGTTTGGTCTTGTGTTTCAATTGTTCCCTGTCCCTCCATATTTGACTGCCCAAAACAGAGATAGATATAAAAATTAGATTTTTGCGCGCAAATGTTCATACTTAACAGGAGTAATCCAGCAAATACTAAAAGTCCCGCTCTTGTTCTTTGTATTTTCATACTTATTTCTATTTAATAGTATATAAATAAATTCGACATTGTTATATTTAAAATATAACTTTTTGTGATGTAAAGTTCATGAAAACAATTTAAAAAATCTGATTTATAAATTAAAGTCAGAATTTCAATTGGCTACAAACATATCCGCGCCAGCTATGGAAGCTGGGGGTAATCAAGAAGAGAGAGGGAAAAGTGACCCCATCCCTTTAATTCACTACAACAAGTTTGCAAGAGCGGGAGTAGTTCGCACCCGTTATATTCAGAAAATACACACCGCCCTTAACCGCATCATCATTTACATCCCAATTTATTTGATGTTCACCCTTGATTAAATAACCATTAAATAGATTTTTTATTATTCTCCCTTTGGTGTCATAAACATTAATATTGATTTTTTCTGATTGAATAAGAGAAAATGAAATGGTTGTGGATTTTGGAACAGGGTTTGGAATGATTAATACTTCATTGAATTTTTTTAAATTTAATATTTCGGTAGCGTTAAAGACAGTCACCCTCATATTATCGCAAATGAAGACAACACCGAAGTCCTGGCAGGTGGGAGGGCGGCTGTCATAATGAACAACAACGCTGTCAAATCCCTGCGCAAAGCTGCATCTCAACGTATCGACCGGCCAAGTACCCGGATGGCTCGTCATCCTGGTGTTGGTCCCTACTAAGCTGCCGTTCATATAAGCAGTCACCCGCATCGTGGCTGCATCATCGCAGGCTAGTTCCTGGCATGAATACATAATCGAGAAATCGATAAGAGTTTTGTCGAAACTGATGAGCAGGTCTGCAAGATAGATGCTGCTTGGATAGATGAAGCGGCCGGTAAACCCCAGCGGAACGACAGGTGCACCATTGTCCTGGATGGAATATCCTTGACCCGTTGCTGAGAAGTGGGCAGTAACGCCGCTCACGGTCTGGTTGATCGGGAGAGGCGAGTGAAGCGGGGCATTGTCGAAGTCAAATAGCACTGCCTGGGCGGAGGTTGGTGAAACCTGTGCAATCATGCAGAAAAATAATATGGTAATGCAAGTTGTTAAAATTAAGTTGCATTTTCCAAATACTGTTTCTCTTGTTTTTTGTAAGTCCAAAGTTTTCATAATAAGTAATATTAATGGTTATGCAAACTGTATTTTACAATTTTTATCCTTATTCCAAATTCCCATTTAAGATCTACAATAACTTTCTTGTCTCGTTAAAAGCCCTCCGTTGTTTTCTGCTATCATTTACCTTTAATCGGTAATTCAAAAATAGTTTATTTTCTTCAACTTGTCAATTTTATTTTGTTCACTTATAACAATTTGAGGGTGTTTTGTCAATTTCATTTTTTATTGACCAATTGTGCATAACTTATTTATAAATTCAATTCATCTTAGATTCGACCGTATTATAACTATTTTCACAAGCGATAGCAAGTAAATCCGGTCGAGCTGGGGTTCGTTGTTTATTTTTCAATTATATTTTTTATACGTTTAAGAAATTTATCCATTCCACTTTCTGAATGTTTATATCCTTCTTCGTTAGCAAATCCTTTCTGTGTCCAAATAAGTTCAGTTTGATTGTTTCCTTTATCTGCCAAAGTATATGATACACTTGAATAATTTTCCGGCTTATCTTCGAGTCCATAAAAAATAGACCAATAACTATAACTAATTTTAGTGTTCAAAATATTTTCTAATATAACTCCGCGGTCTCTATATTTTTGTCCATTATATTCTCCTTGAAAAATAATCTCACTTCCAACTTTCCAGTCAGTTAAAGTTTCAGTCCCATATAAGTATTCTTTTATGATTTCGGGATTTGTCAATGCCTTCCAAACTTTGTCATTATTGGCATTAACGATTATGGATTTTGATACTATTAAATCGTTTCTCATTTTTTTATTTTTTAAATTATTAATACAACATTCATAATAACAATTTTGTTCGTCCTTTCCGCTTATTGGGTTTTGTTTTATTAAGGAATTCTATTGCCTTTCAACAATGAAAGTTACATCTTAGCGTTAGCGATCTCATAGCTTGTCCCGTTTTTTGCGGGAAACGAAGTGAACATTTTCATGAGTTTTGCGAATAATAAACTGACGGAAATGATTCGTCGTTGTTATCCCGCCAAAGGCGGGACTAAACTACGCCGAGCTGGGGGTTAAAAACTACATTTTATAAATGGTTTTAATTATCAAAAAACATTGGATCAGGATAATGTAGTAGCGAACAATTTTCACCACATGTATTACCGCTTATCTTAATGTTATAATAATCATCCTTTTTAATAAGAATTATAACTGAACCTTTAATTATATTTGAATTAATTGTCAGTTTGTAATAATATAAGCCATTACTTGGCTTTATTTGAACTGAGTTATTATTTGATGCACCAGTCCATTCGTTAGAATAAGGTGAATATTGAGCTATTTGATTCATATTTCTATTATAAAATACAATAGAATTATTTGTATCTTTTTCTATCCCCTTTATTGTAAAGACGTCATTTATACCATCTCCATTTGGTGTAAAAACAGTGGGAATCCAAAGTGTATCTTTTCCTATTATATACTTTGGATTTTGATTACATGCTATACAAATATCGTTGCTTAATTTATTGGCATTATCCTTTTTGCAAGAAAAAAAGGATATAATAATTAAAAGTGCAAATAAATTTTTCATAACTTGAAATTTTATTGATTTTGTTTAGTGAACATATTAATTATTGTATTATGTGTCTTTAATATTTATTGTGCTATGGCAATTACACCAATTTTTCCTTGCCTATAACGCTTGCGGTTACTAACAGTGCGGAAGTGCGTGGCGCATCCCTGTCCGCTGGCAATGCCGCTGCAGGCATGCCACTGCGCTTGCGAACCTTCTGAACTCCTTATTGGTTATGAGCCAATGTTATATGCTGCCAATTTTATCTTTGAATTATTAATCTCTTGTTTTGTGAAAAGTCTTTTGATTTTATTGTAACCATATAAACTCCGTTACTTAAATCTCCGATATTAATTTGTCGGTTGTTTTGTTTCAGCTTTTCTGATTTAACTAAATTACCAATTACATTATAAATACTCAATGTCATGGAAGCATTGCTCGGGTTATCTATATTCAAGTTTACAATGTCAGAAGCAGGATTAGGATAAAAATTAAATATAGTTTTCTCGAATGTTTTCTCGGGAACAGAAGTTACAAAACCGTCAAAACTTAAATTGTCAACATACAAAGTTGATTTGGTAGAATGCTGAATGTAGATTCCAGTCATAAGAAATATTGTAGCCGAATCTGGTACATCTGAAGTAGTATAGGTAATTGTGATTTCTAATGGAGTCCAGGTAGGTACACTTGCAGTTGTCCCAAATACCCCTTTGCCAATTACAACTCCCTTTTTATAGAAATACACCTGGCCTAAAATCGTATCGCCACCAAAAGGGAAACACTTATAATATAAGTACAATGATGCCGGCCTATAGTTGATTGCAAAAGTAGGCGGTATCCCGTTCGCCATAGAACTGGTTCCTCCATTATTAGTACCTGCAATACCCCTTACACCATCTGCAGTATCAGGTTGAATTTTCATTGAAAATTGACCTGTTCCAGCCGGGTAGCTTTCATTATTTTTTTGAATCGAATATGAATAGACCAGACAATTTTTTCCTAATGATCCCTTCCACATATCAGGTGTCTGATAAACTAAATGTGGTGTGCTGCAGTCACCGGTATCTACATAATCTACCCATGTTTCGAAACCACTATTTGGGATTTGTGCATTTGACCTAATTGTCATTGCAATAAGAACTGTCGGGATAAGTACAAATTTTTTCATTTTAATTTTGTCAGTGTTTAAAGTGCTGACTCCGCACTTTTAATAACAATTATTTCCTATTATCATCAAGTTTGGTTGCATATAACGATTCCCGGCTCTGCATAGTGCGGGTTTGTCTACAGGACATATTCAACTACACAAAGATACTTAGAAAGCACGAAACTATAAGACTTATTAAGCACCAAAACAGATTAGGTTTATAAACAGGGCTAGCTTATTGAAGGAAAGGCACAAGTTACAGCTTTGCTTGAACTTGCAATAAAAGGCGACCGCTAATTTACGACAGCCAAGTAATCTATTATCTTTCGACAATAACAGTTTAAAACTACCGGTAAAGATTCCGCGTAGTTACACCGCCAATGGCGGGACTAAACTACGATGAGCTGGGGACGCTACAACAAACCTGGGACTGCAATTAAAACTTCTGAACCCCCAATGTTTTATAGCCTTTGTTAGCACAGGTGTTTTATTTCTTATGCTATTTTAACTTTTCCTTCTCTAACTTGTTTCAAAAATTCTCGTTGCTCTTCAAAAGTCATATTAACCATTCTTTCAGCTAATTTTTCTTTAATCGAACGAAAAAACTTAACTGTGTCAAACTTTTTTTCAATCATTGTTTTCATATCTCACAAATTCTTTAGGCGAACGTATTTCAATTTCCGGATAACCCAATCGTAAATTGATTGAGTTGAAAAGCTTTATCTTGTCATAATTGACAATATGTTTAAAATTCCAGCTCACGAGAACATCAAGTCTATTAACTGTCGCAATCGCAATATGATAAGCATCATCAAGGCTTGCTTTACCTAAAATCTTTTCTTTAATATAAGTTTCAGCGAGTTCTCTTGATTCATCATCTAAATCAAGGTATCTATAACAATCTGTCGGAATTTTTGATTTTAAATCCTTTATAAAATCTGGAGCTAAACTTATTTCAGCCTCACTAATCTCAGAGAAATAAACTAAAAAATCCTTTTTAAATATTCTATTGAAGAAAAGTTTGGTATCAACTTCGAATTCATCATCAAAGTATCCACCAACAACTGATGAATCAATATAAACTCTAAGTTTCATTTTGTCAATTTTTTCAAATTTACAAAATAATCATCACTTGTTGCAATCCGCTTTAAACATGTGTGCTAAACTTAACTATAATTAAAATTGTACTTATATCAAATTTTGGATAAAAAGCACAATTTTGGTTGTCATATTGCTTTCCTTTTTTATAACGGGGTCTCTCTTGAAGAAGACCCCGGTTATTATCAATTCATATTTTAATCAAAATTGATTATTAAAATGATGCAACAGGAAAATAAATACACAAGGAAACAAGTAACCTCATATTGCTATTAAAACCCGGAGAATTCTCAATACTTGCAAAAAGATGCTCAATACCTGGTAACATTCCTATTTCAAATTTAAAACCTGTTACATAGGTTGGGTAATAGCAATCCCAGCCCAATCGCCATCCAGTATGGTTAAATTTAAGATTATCAGAAATATTATAGGTTGCATTATTATAAGTAATTTTATTAATTGAGTTATTAATATTTAGTATAACATCAAAATATATTCTATTTAACATATTCCTTTTTCGGGAGAAGTTATAATTAGAAATATAAAGTTTATAATTTTTTATAAATATATAACTTAAACCAAAATAGAAATTCTGCATAAATACTTTTGAATACCAACCTTGAAGGTTCGAGTTTAATGGGGTTTCATTAGATACATCAAGACCGTTTTCGTCGAACCTATGATTTCCTGATATAAAACAATTTTTATTGTAATTATCGGCAAATAAATATGACGATTGTAAAAAATAACCTGACCTTAAATTTAATGTAGCATATTTGTTTAATTCCGGCATAATATAACTATAATGTGCAACTGTTTCAAATTGAGTTTTATAACTACCAAGATCATTTAGACGCACTTCTGTAATCGACTTATATAACCATGAAAATAGAGAATATTCAATTGAAAAATCAAAAAAATAGGGATCCTGAAAATTATCAGTTGAATTATAATAGTCTTGAGCTTTGGTTAAAGATAAATAATTACCATATTCAGTTTTAAAGCATAATTTATTAGACACAAGCACTTGTGCCCCGCCTGTTAAACCAGGGCCACCTAATATATTTGAATTAAAGACTGTCACAAAAAGAGGGCTAATAAAAATATCAAATCTTGGTTTTTTTTCAGGATGGTCATAAATAATATCATATTTAATCAAATCATTAGTGTGAGTAATTATGACTTGAGAATTAGCACTTCTATAATTATTCAGGTAAAAGAATATAAGACAAAAAAAAGATAATTTAATTGTTTTCATTTTTTTGAATTTTAAAATTAGCAGATTAATTTATGAAAAACATATATTATATTTTTTTAATATACATTTAAGGATTGTCTGAGGGTGCAGAAATATTTCCATAATAAAAAATGTGCTTTATATCCAAATTTAGGATAAAATGCATAAAACCATACATGATGTTCGAGCAGCCGATATTAGGCATATAAATTATTCTTTTATTATTTTATAAATAAATATATCCTTATTGTTTATAATCCTGACAAAATAAATTCCTGACTTGATTCCCTGCAAACTTATTTGACTACTTTGATTTAACAATATTTTATTAATTAATATCTGACCTTGAATATCTGTAATTTCTACATTATACTGCTCATCATTGTCTGATTTTATAGTTATTTTATCGTTTGAAGGATTTGGATATAATATGTAATTTGTTTTATAATTTATTGATCTAACCGCATCATAAGTTGTATGATAAAAACAATCTAAATATACTTCATTATATGGTTGATAGATCAATGAATCTTTATTGTAAAAACATAATAATAATCGTACATATGGCATTCCATCACACAATGGAATTGGTATTGCACTTGTAATAAGTCCATTTATAGCTCCAATACCTTCAACCCAATCAATATAATTATTTAGTCTAATCCGTTTTCGTAATTGTGTTCCTATTTTTATTGAATCTATGGTATCTGCAATATTGGTATAATAACCATTATTTACTGTGTCTTTTATTTTAACTTTAAAATCATATAACAATATTTCTTGTGATGAAAATCTTCCGATATAATATACTTTTTGCGCAATTGAATCCTCACGAATAAAATCATAATTATTACTTGGAAATGAATCAAATGAATGAATTAGTCTTTTATAAACAACGCCATTAATAGTTGAATCTGAAGATAACTTTATTATTTCGGTGCCGGTTGAATCAGATATTAAAGAGCTTTTACCGCATTTTAAAGGAATATATTTTGGTCTGTAAAGAATATTCCATTTATTCCCGTCAACCAACAATGGTTTATAAGACTGACCTTCTAAAACATATGAAATTAAAAGAATCAGAATTTGCAATAGATTTTTTTTCATGGTTGTAAATATTTAATTGTTAAGTAGCCATGGAATATTAAGATACCTATACATATCCATAATAACAATTGTGCTTTATATCCAAATATAGGATAAAAAGCACAATTTCGGTTATCATACTGCTTTAATAAAGCATGGGTTCAGAAACTTCCTAATTTAAACTTAAGTAACAATTAAGAACACGGGCTTTTTCCAATCGGTTAGTGTGCCCGAGATAATGGCTTTGTGAAAGAACGCGTATTCAGTCCCGGAAAAGATATTTTCTTCTCCAAGCATTAATGCCTCGAACCCCCAAAAAGTAACCCTGATATCTGAAGATATTTTTGGCAGGTGTAAAAAGAGCGGTTAATAATATAGTTTCCCGGATTATACTATTTGAAAGATTGTTGGAAGAATGAGCCCCTAAAAAATTTAATCAGGATGCACAAAATAAAAAATCCTTTGAACCCAGCTACAAATATCAATCGATGTTGGGTGCAGCCATTTTTATTAATTCTTTATTATCTTTTGCCAATCTGTAAATTGTTTGCCTGATATTTTTATTAAATAATAATCAGGTTTTAAATTTTTCAGGTTTATATTATATTGGTCCAAACCATTTATGTTGATACTATAAATGAGAATACCCTGTAAATTATATATCTCAATTTTCTCAATGTAGGTTTTGCTTTCAATTTTCAAATTATCGATGACTGGTATTGGATATATTTTATTTTTCGATAATACATTCTCTATCGGATTAGTCAATTGTGGTGAAACTTTTATTGAATTGAACGATGAATCGGTGCATTTATGAACGTTGAATGTTACAAGCAGTAACGGGTAAATAGTATCCCCTAAAGTAGTATTATAATATAAATGAGATGGATTCATCACCAATGAGGTATCTCCGTCGCCAAAATCCCATTTATAGGCAACGCCACCAATCGATCTGTTGATTGGATTTACTTCAAATGGAGAAATTCCATGGGAATGATCTATGCTAAAATCGCTTTTTACTTTTGGATAAATTTTGATACTTTTTTTAAATGAATCGGTACATGAATATTGATTTTCGGCTATCAGGTTCACATAAAATATCTTATCGTTATATGATTCATTGAAAAATATATGTGAGGGATTTAAGTAATCCGAAGATGTACTGTCTCCAAAATCCCATTTAAAAAGTGTACTACCGGCGGATGATAAATTCTTGAAAGGTACATTCAAAGGAGTACAGCCGGAATCAATATTCATTGAAAATTTACTGATTACTTTTGGATAAACCTGTATTAAGCTGGTCGCAGTATCTGAAACAGTAGAATCGGAATTATAAGTTATGAGCCTTGCAATAAAATTCATTGGAACTGATGTGAAATTAGTATATTCATGTAGAAAACTATTTTGTGCAATTAAAGATATTGAAGTCCCATCTCCAAATTCCCAAAGGTAAGATTCAGAATTTGAAGACTTATTTGTGAAACTAACAACCAATGGAGAACATCCGGAATTTGTACTTACTGTAAAATCTGCGATTTGGGCAATCACAATGTTTGATGTCAGTGTCAATAAAAGAAGGTATTGCTTTCTCATATATTTTTTTGTTTATAAATAAACGATTTTTTGTTTGCCTATAAAAATGTACATAAACAATTATGGTTAATATTCAAATTTAGGATAAAAAGTATAATATTAATTATCGAATAGCTATTATTATGCGAAGGAAAAAACTTTTTTACTGACATTAAAAAGGGAGGTAAAACAAAGGTGGTTTGCTGAAGGGAACTTCAATTTTCAACTTTTATCTTAACAATTCCATCCTGCTTGCATCGAACCTGAGGAAAATAAAAAGCAAAGCAGTGAATGCCCACAATGACGATCCACCATAACTGAAGAATGGCAAAGGAATCCCAACTACAGGCAGGAGGCCAATAGTCATCCCAACATTTATGGCAACATGAAAAAATATTATAGATACCACGCTATAACCATAAATTCTTCCGAAATTAGATCGCTGCCTCTCGGCAAGAAAAATTAACCGCAATAAGAAAGCAGTAAACAAACCCAATATAAAAAATGAACCAAGGAATCCCCATTCTTCGCCGACAGTACAAAATATGAAATCGGTGCTTTGTTCCGGAACAAAATTGAATTTGGTTTGTGTTCCCTGGAGAAACCCTTTACCGGAGAAACCTCCCGACCCTATGGCAATCATGCTTTGATTGACATTGTATTCAGAACCTTTGGGATCAGATATTTTCCCAAGCAGAATATTAATCCTTTCCTGTTGATGTGGTTCCAAAAAATGATCGAATACATAATCGACAGAATAGGTGAAAAATATTGCAATGCCGAGAAAAACTATTATCCAGATAATATGTGGAATTTTTTTTATAATATTTAAAATGATCAATCCTATGCAGGTTAAAATTACCGATATGAGTAAAGCTGTATACTTTATTATTCCAAAATGGAAAAAGTGATTTGCCCCGGTTATTGCATAATAAAAAAATATAATGGCGAGTGCAGCTATAATTGATTCCCGGAAACGCCTGTTCAGTATAATTAAGGAAAACAAAGCCAGGATGATAAGGATTATTAATATTGGCCATTGTTCAAGTACAAGGGCTAAAATAAAAAGGGTGACTAAAAGAAAGAAAAAAAACAGAAATCCCCCGGGAAAACCCTCCCGGTATAAAACAAATATCAATGCACTGTAAACAAGAACAGATCCGATGTCGGGTTGTAACATGATGAGTACAGCCGGCGTAAGTAGTATTAAACCAACTACAACCAGAGTTTTTAATTTTTCAATTTTAACACCATAAGAACTTAAATACTTAGCTATAGCAAGGCAGGTAGCCACTTTTGCAAACTCTGTGGGTTGAAGATGAAAACCTGCAATATCAAACCATGAACGTGCCCCATTGATTTCTTTTCCGACAAGGGCAACTGAAATCAACAATATCAGGGCAATAGCGTAAAAAACATAAGAAAAAAAAGTATAAAACCTTGTATCGATAAACATGATGATTATAATAAAAAGAAAAGAAGCAATGATCCATAAAAGTTGTTTACCATAGCGCATGCTGAGATCAAAAATACTATGGTGTTGTTCAGAATAAACTGCAGCATAAATATTAAACCAACCTATGAGGATAAGCAAGAGGTAAAGGAAAACCGTAATCCAGTCAATGTTTGCCCATATATTGATGGTCCTTCTCATTTTGCAATTATTACCTTCGATGAGTTCGCAAGCTCGGTTCAGGTTGTTTAGACTGAAGGCTGAAGACTTTTAGCATATTCGCAATTTTCGAATCAAGGCCCCCAGCACTTTCTCTGTTTCTATTAATTTTAATTTTGCATTCGTTAATTTCCACTTCCTTCACATAGACCAATCGGCAGGCTAATGTGAATTGATAATGCATTTCCCTTAATGAACCAAAAGCGATCTCAAGGAACCTAAGGTACTCAGCCTGACCCTCGCGGGAACATCCTTCAACTATATTCAAAGGAACAGATACTCCCGACCTTCTCATTTGTGAAATTAATCCATAAATTTCATCTTTAGGAAAACCTTTAGTTATCTTGTAGATTAAAACTACCATTTCATCGGCAAGTTCAAATTCCCTGAGTTTAGTATGATCACGCATGTTTTTACTTCAGCCTGTTAGTCTATAGCCTATCTACCTGAGTATTTACCTCATTTTTTATCGATATAGTTTATTTTATAATTCATAATATAATCTTCCAGCCATGCCCTGCTTATAGTATCATTTAAATATTTTTCAATCATAAGACTTGCAACAGGAACAGCGTAATTTGCACCAAATCCCCCGTTTTCAACATAAACCGATAAGGCTATTTTGGGATTATCCTTTGGTGCGAATGCAATAAAAATGGAATGGTCTTCACCATGCGGATTTTGTGCGGTTCCGGTTTTCCCGCAAACAATAATTCCTGGAACCGCTGCACCGTTTGCAGTTCCTCCATTCGGACCATTTACTGCCATTTCCATTCCTTTTACAATAACGTTGAAATAAGATGAGTCAAAAGCAGTATAATGAGGTTGGGTAAAACGACTTTCGATAGTATCTAAATCCTGAATTTTCTTAACAGTATGTGGAGAGTAAAAAAATCCGCGATTGGCAATAGTTGCTGCAAAATTTGCCAGATGCAAAGGGGTAACGCCAAGCTCTCCCTGTCCGATAGCAAGAGATATAATTGTCAATGATTTCCATCCATTTTTTCCATAAATTTTATCATAATATTTTGAACTTGGAATATTTCCGGACAATTCATTTGGGAAATCAGAGTTCAACTTTTTCCCAAATCCAAAAGACATAATATAATTGCGCCATTCATCATAAGCCTCTGGTTGCCTGCTAAATTGAGGATTTTCGATTATTCTCCTGAATACATTATCGAAATAGGCATTGCAGGAATATTGAATGGCATGTGGCATATCCAAAGGAGTAGGATGTGGATGGCATGCTACATGAATTGGACCTGCCGTATAACCCAAATAACATGTAAATTGAGTTTCGGTACTAACAACTCCTTCTTTCAGGCTGATCATAGCATTAAGCAATTTGAAAGGTGATCCGGGCGGATACTTTGGCATAATTCCACGGTTGAAGAGGGGTAACCTGATATCTTGTTTTAATTCGTTATAATTTTTAGATCGGACACGGCCTACTAAAAGTTGGGGATCATAGGAGGGTGATGAAACCAAAGCCAATACTTCTCCGGAAGATGGTTCTATTGCCACAATACTTCCCCTGCAATTTTTCAATAGTTTTTCACCATATTCCTGTAAACCGGCGTCAATGGTTGAAATTAAATTTTTTCCAACAACAGAAGCAGTGTCAAACCTGCCGTTCTGAAATGAACCTTTTATCCTGTTATGTACATCAACAAGATAAATGGTAACACCTTTTTTACCACGAAGATATTTTTCATATGCTTTCTCGATGCCACTCATACCAATATAATCGCCCATTTGATAATAACTGTCTTTTTTAATAATTGAAGAGTCGACTTCACCCACGTAACCATATAAATGGGCAGCTATTCCAGAGTTATATTTTCTTAATGTGCGGGGTTGTACGTAAAACCCAGGAAACTTATAAAGCTTTTCCTGTAAAATGGCGTAGGTAATATCCGAAACCTGAAAAACAAACGGAGAAGATTTGTAATGGGAATAAACCTTTGCTTTATGTATATTTTCTTTTACCTGTTCTGTTGAAATGCCTATAATATTGCAGAACTCTGCTGTATCAAATGCTTTTAATTCCTGGGGATTCAGCATAAGATCATAAGCAGCTTCATTCCCAATTAACAATTTACCATGACGATCGAAAATTAAACCCCTTGAAGGATATTGGGTCACATACCGTTGTGAGTTGTTTTCTGCAGAATATTTATAGGTACTGTTGATTATTTGAATATAAAACAAACGGACCAGATAAATAAAAAATACCAGGGTTATAATTCCTCCAATAATAAATTGTCGGGTAGAAAATGGGTTCATTTTGTATTAACGCCGGAAAATAAAATATTGACTTATCACAACTAAAAAACCTGTAAACATAGTACTTAAAATAACCTTAAAAAAGGTAATAAAAAAATCGGAAAATCTAAACATTTCTATGTAAAATAGAACAAAATGATGAGCAAGGATAAGAATTAGAGAATATTTTAGGAACCAGGTAAGGCCAAAAAAATGAATTCGGGGCAAGGTACCCGGCTCATAACCGTCTCTCGGAGCAAAAACTTTTAATACTGCCGGCCTGAGAAATGCAATAAAGGTGCAGGCCGAAGAATGCATTCCGAGAGTGTGATAAAAAACATCAACAAAAAATCCGAGGAAAAAAGATGACAATAATAATAACCAGCCCGGTGTTTCAAAAGGTAACAACAGAATGAAGATCACATAAAAGTAAGGATTAATGAGACCACTAAATTGAATATGATCGAAAACAATTACCTGCAATAAAACAAGCAACACGAAAGAAAATATATTATTTAGCAGAAACTTAATCATGTTTTAATACAGATTCCAGCTGTTTTTGTTCTTCTTTCTGAAAATTATTAACAATATAAACATAAGACAAACTTTTAAATTCATTTGAAATCTGAAGTTTTATTTTGTAGAAATTTCCTCCTTTAACTGAAAAATCTGTAATATAACCTAAAGAAATTCCTTCAGGGAAAATTGAAGAAAAACCCGTTGTTACAATAGTATCTCCAATGGCAATGGGGATGTGTAAAGGTATTTCGTTCAAATAGCCAGTTCTGTAATTCAAACCGGACCATTCAAATGAACCGAAGCAGTTATTTTTCTTTATTTTAGCACTAACCTTCATGTTGCGATTTAGTAGAGATATAACCAGTGTAAAATGTTGGGTAGCAGATTCTACTATTCCCACAACGCCATTATCCGAAATAACTGCCATTTCCGGTTTTACTCCGTCCGAACTTCCTTTATCTAAAGTCAGATAATTATATTGCTTATTTACTGTGTTTGAAATTATCCTGGCAATGATAAATGAGTAGTTCTGTTTATGAATTGTATCATTTATGATTACCTGTTTTGAAGGGTTTATAAATCTTATTTGTTCAATTTGATTCCTTAATATTGCATTCTCAGAACTAAGCCGGTCATTTAATTCCTTTAATGAAAGATACTGATTTAAGTTGTTTATCTTCAATGAAAGATATCCATTGATATTCTGTGAAAAATTATTATACCATGCCTGTTGATAATTGTTATGTCTTATCACCAGCGCAATTGAAAAAAATTCAATAACCAAAAACAGTAATGTAAACTGGTTATTAACTATAAATCGCAGCAGGTTTCTCATGGGTCAGAAAAAACTGGATGAGGTTTACCTCATAAGGAACGAAAAACGGTCAATATTTTTAAGTGCAATACCTGTTCCTCTTGCAACAGCATGCAGGGGATCTTCGGGTACACGGAATGGTATTTGAATTTTGTCTGATAGCCTTTTATCAAGACCTCGTAATAGTGCACCGCCACCTGTAAGAAAAATACCTTTCTTTACAATATCTGCATAAAGTTCAGGCGGAGTTTGTTCGAGTACTGAAACAACTGCAGCTTCAACTTTTGTAAGAGATTTATCGAGACAATGTGCTATTTCCTGGTACGATATTGGAATTTCTATAGGCATTGCTGTCATTAAATTAGGTCCGCGAACAAGGTAATCTGCAGGAGGATTTTCCAGATCAGGCAAAGCAGAACCTACATTTATTTTTATATCTTCAGCTGTGCGTTCCCCAACTTTAATATTGTGCTGATGACGCATATATGCTTGGATATCGGAAGTAAAACCATCGCCTGCAATACGAATCGACTGGTTACAAACAATACCACCCAGGGCAATAACTGCAATTTCAGTAGTACCACCACCAATATCAACAACCATGTTTCCTTCTGGAGCTTCAACATCGAGACCAATTCCAAGTGCTGCAGCCATTGGTTCATGAATCATATATACTTCACGGCCATTGGCATGTTCTGCAGAATCACGAACAGCACGGGTTTCAACATCAGTACTCCCTGAAGGAATACTTACAACCATTTTTAAAGCAGGATTAAACAATTGATTTTTCTTATTCACTAATTTTATCATGCCCCTGATCATTTGCTCTGCAGCATTAAAATCTGCAATAACACCGTCTTTTAAGGGACGAATGGTTTTTATATTTTCATGAGTCTTACCATGCATTTGTCTTGCAGTTTCACCTATAGCTATTAGCTTTCCCGTCTTTGTATCAATAGCAACTATCGAGGGTTCGTCTACAACAATTTTGTCGTTATGAATAATAATTGTATTGGCTGTTCCTAAATCAATAGCGATCTCTTGTGTTAAAAAGGAAAATAATCCCATATCTTTAATTTTATTAAATTACATTAGGTGTAAATGTATAACCTCCTGGCTAAAAAATTGCTAATTTATTATTAACAATTATCAAGTAAGTTAACAGGAATGGATATTTAATGTTTAAAATGCCTGGTTCCTGTAAATACCATAGCCATTTTATACTTATTGCAAAAATCTATCGACTCCTTATCCCTGATTGAACCTCCGGGTTGAATAACAGCAGTAATTCCGGCTTGTTGTGCTATTTCAACACAATCAGGAAACGGGAAAAAAGCATCAGATGCCATAACAGCCCCTTTTAATCCAAATCCAAAACTTCCTGCCTTAATTATAGCTTGTTTCAGTGCATCCACTCTTGAAGTTTGTCCGACTCCGCTTGCCAGTAATTGTTTGTTTTTTGCTAAAACAATAGCATTCGATTTTGTATGTTTTACAATTTTATTTGCAAATTCCAGATCAATAATTTCTTTTTTAGAAGGGATCCTTTTGGTTACAGGGCTCATATCGGCTTCATTTTCTGTCTTTAAATCTTTATCCTGTGAAAGGACTCCATTTAAAATTGAACGAAATTGATGAGATGGAAATACTTTTTCTTTTTGTATGAGAATAATTCTGTTCTTCCTGGACTCGAGAATTTTTAATGCTTTTGGATCGTAAGAAGGAGCAATGATTACTTCAAAAAAGAGGTTGTTGATTTCAACAGCAGTGTTTTTATTAATTTCAGAATTAGAAATAAGAATTCCTCCGTAGGCCGAAACAGTATCTGCCGCAAGAGCATCTTTCCATGCATCGGTTAAATTTGTTCTGGAAGCTAAACCGCAGGCATTGTTATGTTTCAAAATAGCAAAAGTAGGATCGCTGAATTCTGCAATCAGATTAACTGCTGCATCTATGTCGAGGAGATTATTATAAGAAATTTCTTTTCCACAAAGCTGATCGAATATTTTTTCAAAATCGCCATAATAGACACCTATTTGATGTGGATTTTCGCCATAGCGTAATTCTTTGCTCACTGTTATGCTATGTTTAAAAACGTTTGCTCCAAAATCTTTATTAAAGTATTTAAAGATTACAGTATCGTAATGAGAAGAGATATTAAAAGCTTCTGCAGCAAACATTTTACGATCGGCAACTGTAGTCTGGCCTTCTTTTTCATTGAGTAAGGTCATTAAATCATTGTATTGTGCGCGGGAAGCGACAACCAGAACATCCTGGTAATTTTTTGCGGCTGCCCTAATTAATGATATCCCACCTATATCTATTTTTTCTATTATTGACTGGTGATCTGCGTTAGAGCTGACGGTTTCCTCAAAAGGATACAAATCTACTATTACCAGGTCTATTTCCGGAATTTCATATTGCTTAAGCTGTTCTGCATCAGATTTATTATTTCGCCGGGCAAGAATTCCGCCAAAAATCTTTGGATGAAGGGTTTTTACCCGACCGCCAAGTATGGATGGATAACCGGTAAGTTCTTCAACCGAGATAACATGAATTCCTAATTTTTCAATAAATTCCTTTGATCCACCGGTTGAATAAATATTTATGCCTAATTCATCAATCTTTTTTACAATTTTCTTGATATGTTCTTTGTTATATACTGAAATCAGGGCAGATTTTATTTTCTTTAAACCAGTCATTTATTTATTCAATAATTATTTTGACAAAAGTATTAAAAAAGTTGATATAATTGGGTATTTTAGTATTGTAAAACCTGTAATTACAGTAATTTGTAATTACTTTGCATATTGATCTGAAAATCAAAGGTGCAGGCTAATTATATAATATTAATTCAATAACCTACGCGATGTTGTTTATAAAACTAATTATTGAAAGCTTTTTAATGGCCCTTCACTCTGTAACGGTGAACAAACTAAGAACAATTCTTACCCTGTTAGGAATTACCATAGGAATTTTTGCTATTATTTCTGTGTTCACTGTTCTCGATTCGATGGAATCGTATATACGAAACAATGTTGCAAGCCTGGGCGACGATGTAATTTATATTCAAAAATGGCCATGGTCTTTTGAAAACGATTATAAATGGTGGGAGTACATGAAAAGGCCGGTATTAAAGATTTCAGATTTCGAGGAAATAGAGAAGAAAGCACAGACAGTAGATGTAGCAGCTTTTTCAGTCAGTACGATGCGCCAGTTGCAATATGAAAAAAATACTTATAATAATGCCATTATATGGGCAAATACTCATCAATTCAGCGAAATAAGAAGTTTCGAACTTGAAAAAGGAAGGTATTTTACTGCTTATGAATCTCAGGCAGGTAAAAATATTGCTGTTATTGGAAACAAACTGGCAGAGGAATTATTTAAAAACGAAAATCCGATTGATAAATTTATAAAATTAGCAGGCCGAAAAGTAAAGGTTATCGGAGTTGTAAAAAAAGAAGGAAATGCAATTTTTGGCGGGGGAAGTCTCGATGAAATTGTATTGCTTCCGATGAATTTTGCACGAAACATATTTGATGTCAGAAGCGAAAATCTTAATCCGTTTATTATGATCAGGGCAAAAAAAAATGTACCTCTTGACCAGATGAAAGACGAGGTAAGGAATATTCTACGTAAAAAACGAATGCTCAGGCCGGCACAAAATGATAATTTTGCTCTTAACCAGGCCAGCATGATCATGCAGGGCATTGAACAAATTTTTATCGTAATCAATATTGCCGGTTGGCTGATTGGCGGATTCTCAATGATCGTTGGAGGTTTTGGAATTGCCAATATCATGTTCGTTACTGTTAGGGAACGAACTAACCAGATTGGCATTCAAAAAGCACTTGGGGCAAAAAGATTTTTTATTTTAGTTGAATTCCTTTTTGAATCGGTTATGCTTGCACTTGCCGGCGGGATAATCGGATTAATATTTGTTTTGGGTGGGACTTTATTTGTGACCTATGTTCTGAATTTTCATCTAATTCTTACTCTTGGAAACATAATGATGGGGCTTATTACTTCAATAATTATTGGAATAGTATCGGGTTTTATACCTGCCTGGGTGGCTTCGCGCCTAAATCCGGTGGTGGCAATTAATTCTACATTTTAAAATTGGATTCAGATAATTTTGTTAAATATTCAAAATCCTTTACTTCCAATTGTTCGGGCCGTTTATCAAAAATATCTGAAACCAGTGTTTCCTGGTTAAACATTGATCGAATGGAATTTCTTAATTTTTTCCGTCGCTGATTGAATGCTGTTTTGACTAACTTAAAAAAGAGTTCTTCATTGCAATCCAGTTGTTTTGAAGTATTTCGGGTAAGCCTGATTACTGCACTTTTTACTTTTGGAGGAGGGACAAATACATTTTCATGAACTGTGAAAAGATAATTAATTTCGTAGAATGCCTGTAACAAAACACTCAGGATGCCATATGTTTTACTTCCGGCCGGGGCGGCAACACGTTCTGCAACCTCTTTTTGTAACATACAAACAACCTGCTGAACTATCTGCCTGTTATCAAGAATTTTAAAAAAAATCTGACTTGAAATATTATATGGAAAACTTCCTATTATGGTAAATTCATTTGCAAAATATTTTTCAAAGTCAAGTTTTAAAATGTCTCCTGTAATAATCTTTTCTTCAGGAAATAAAAGGTTTGATTTCAAATATTCTACACATTCCCTGTCAATTTCCACCAGGATTAAATTCTTATATTTATCAACCAGCAGACGGCTTAGAATTCCTTTTCCGGGTCCAATTTCAAGCACCATTCCGGGATTACCTTCGATGCTGTCCACAATCTTTCGGGCAATATTTTGATCGTTAAGAAAATGTTGTCCAAGACTTTTTTTTGTATGAACAAGCATAATTATTGTTGATTTTATTTTTGGGAAAAATAATTTAGTTTAATTTCAGTTTCTTTTAATATTTAAAAGCAAAAATTTAATAATGCAATTTCTCAAGCTGGCTGACTAATGTGTCCAAAAAAGTTTGTAATGGTTTGGTTGCCATTATTTTCAACATTGGGTTCAAATCTGCTTTAAGAACAAGTTTTATACGGGTATCGTATGGTGCAACTTCCTTTAATTGAATCCAGAAAAAAAAATTAAATTTACTTCCTTCTTCACCGCTTATTTTGATTAATGAGAAGGGCTGCTTTTCAATAATGCGAATTCCGGTTTCTCCAATGCCATCAATTGTAAAATGACAACTATCTTCAGTCGACTTCCAGTTTTTTACTTTATCCGGAGGTATAAGATTCTTAAAATTATTGAAATTCGATAGAAAGTTATAAACACTTTCTGTTAAACCATTAATTTTTCCAGTTCTGCTTTCTATTTTGGTTTCCATAAAAAAAAATATAAAATAAGAGTTGCATTAATAATTTAACTTTAAACTCTTGTATTGAAAATTGATTAGTTTTAATTTTTCTATAGTCAGTTTAGAAAATAGATCATTTACCCCATTTTTCAGGTGATTCACGCCATTTTTTCAAAATTTCCGCTTGTTCGTTTTCAATAATTCCTGTTTCAACAGCTTGTTTTATGAGGGTCTCGTAATTGCTAAGTGTAATAAGTTTTACCCTGGCATTTACAAAACCGTCAATTGCAATTTGAAAGCCATAAGTAAAAATGGCTGCCATCCCAATAACAATGGCTCCTGCATTTCTAACAGCTTCAACTGCCTTTAGGCTGCTGCCTCCGGTTGAAATTAAGTCTTCAATTATAATCACTTTCTGGTTGGGCATTAAATCGCCTTCAATAAGGTTTGTCAATCCGTGATCTTTAGGAGCAGAACGAATATAACAAAATGGTTTTGATAAAATATCGGCAACCAATACTCCCTGAGCTATTGCACCCATAGCAACTCCTGCAATTACATCATATTCCGGAAAATTTTCATTAATTATTTCACAGAAAGCATTTTTAATATAATTTCGTACCAGTGGAAAAGCCAATGTTTTCCGGTTGTCGCAATAAATCGGAGATTTCCAGCCCGATGCCCAGGTAAAAGGGTTATCTGGCTGCAATTTAATAGCTTTGCATTGCAACAAATGGGCAGCTATTTGTTTACTATGATCCATAATTAGTAATTTGTAATTTTGTTAATTGAAGTTTTATTAATTTTTAAATGTTGTTCAAATGTATAAAGTTTTTTTCAACGATAGTTTTTTAATTATTTCAGATAAGATTGAAATTTTAAAACAAGAAAATTTATTATTAGATCCGATTTATGATTTCAAACAAATTGAAAACTGGCTTATAGAAGCTGAAAATCCTGATAATGTTTTGAACAAAATTTATATAAATCCAAATATAGATGAATCGTGGATTCAATTCAACAGATTATTCAGAAATATACAGGCTGCAGGAGGAATTGTAAAAAACAAAGCCAATAAGATTCTTCTCATTTACAGGCGCGGGAAATGGGATTTGCCTAAAGGCAAATTTAAGGAAGCAGAAACTCCCGAAAATGCTGCTATTAGAGAAGTCCAGGAAGAAACCGGCCTTTCAAAAGTTGAGATAGAAAATGAACTTACAACTTCATATCATATTTATCGCTTTAAAAATGAATTGATGCTTAAAGAAACATTCTGGTACAGTATGATAAATAAGGGCAGTGATTTTCTAAAACCAGAGCATGAAGAAGATATTGAAAAGGCAGTTTGGTTTTCAAAGCAAGAAATAAATTCGGTTATAAATAATATGTTTGGTACAATTAAAGATGTTATCTCTTTACTTTGAATTGAAATCAAATTAATCTCTTTCTTATTTTTATAAAATTTCTTTTACAAAATTGGATACTTTAGTTTCAATTGAACTTTCTGATTCGAGGGCTTTCACAAATGCTGTGCCTATGATAGCGCCATTTGCATATCGGCATGCATTTTGAAAAGTATTCCTGTCCCTGATCCCAAATCCTATCATTTTTGGATTCCTGAGTTTCATTTCTTTCATATTTTCGAAATAGGATTGGGACTGGTCCAATCCTTTACCACTGCCTGTTGTTGAATAACTGGATACCATGTAAATAAAGCCTTTCGAATAGCTGTCGTATTTAATTACCCTTTCAGTGCTTGTTTGGGGTGATATAAGGAAAATATTATTCAAATTATTTTTTTCGAAAATTGGTTTGTAAATTTCTATATATTCTTCCAAAGGCAAATCAGGTAAAATAAATCCGTCAATGCCAACTTCCTTAGACTTCTTACTGAAATTTTCAAAACCAAATTGAAGGACAGGATTAAGGTAGCCCATCAATAATAGCGGAATTTTTATATCTAAACGTATATTTTTCAATTGTTCAAAAAGTAATTTCAAATTCATGCCATTGTTCAAAGCTTTTTGGCTGCTTTGCTGTATCACAGGTCCGTCAGCCATCGGATCTGAAAATGGCATTCCTATTTCGACCATATCTACACCCGATTTTTCAAGCGCTCTGATAATAGGGACTGTATCTTGTAAACCCGGATGCCCTGCAGTAAAATAGATTGAAAGTACTTTCTCTCTTTTCTTTTGAAATAACTGATCTATGCGGTTCATATTCTTTGAATATTTGAATATTAGAATAATAGAATTGCTGAATTAAGTTTACTATTTTGATTCATATATTGCTTTATAGTAATTATTTAAAAGTTTTGAAGTTAATAAAAGAAGAATTTCCAATTCATTAAAAATGTGATCAGAAATATATTCTAAATCTTTTGATAGTAATAAATAATATGAACATTCTTCCAATGAACCTTGAGCGATATTATAGAATCGAAGTTTGTCAGATTTGCCATGTTTTCGATAGCCTTCAGCAATATTGGAAGCTATTGAAACAGCAGCCCTTCTGAATTGAGAGGTTAATCCAAATAGTTCGGATTTTGGAAAACCTTCTGTAATTTTGTAAGTTTTTAAAACAAATTCATGAGCTCTTTTCCAAGCTTCTATATCTTTATATGATTTTGTCTTTTCATTCATAATTACTTCTGATATTCCATCGTTCTATTTTCCCATTATTCATTCCTTCAAATTCTTTAAATATGCATCGAGATCCTTATCGCCCCTGCCCGAAAGGTTTATAACAACAATATCATTTTTATTAAAATCAATTTTTTTAATTGCTGCAAATGCGTGAGCCGATTCGAGCGCCGGAATGATACCTTCCATCCGGGTAAGTTTCATGGCTGCATCAAGCGCTTCCTGGTCTGTAGCCCACAGAAACTTTACACGGTCTGTTTTAAATAAGTGGGAATGTTGAGGACCAATTCCGGGGTAATCGAGACCGGCTGAAATAGAATATGGCTCGGTAATCTGACCGTCATCATCCTGCATCAATAAAGTTTTTGAGCCATGAATAATTCCAAGTTTTCCTTTTACCATTGTTGCAGCAGTTTCATTGGTATCGATACCTTTTCCGGCGGCTTCTACAGCTATTAATTTTACTTTATCGTTTTCAAGATAATGATAAAATGCACCAATAGCATTGCTTCCGCCGCCAACACAGGCGATAATATAATCCGGATAATCGCGACCTATCTTATCCTGCAGTTGCCATTTCATTTCCTCGCTAATAACTGACTGAAATCTTGCCACCAAATCGGGATAGGGGTGAGGCCCTACAACGGAGCCGATAATATAATGTGTGTCTACAGGATTATTTATCCAATCGCGGATAGCTTCGTTTGTAGCATCTTTCAGGGTTTTATTTCCACTGAAAACAGGTATAACTTCCGCACCAAGCATTTTCATACGCGCTACATTGGGTGACTGGCGTTTAATGTCAGTATCGCCCATATACACAATGCACTTCATATCCATAAGCGCGCACACAGTTGCAGTTGCAACCCCATGCTGGCCTGCGCCTGTTTCGGCTATAATGCGCGTTTTGCCCAGTTGACGGGCAAGTAAAATCTGGCCGATAGTATTATTGATTTTATGAGCGCCGGTATGGGTTAAGTCTTCACGCTTGAGGTAAATTCCGGTATTATAATATTCCGACAATCGTTTGGCAAAATATAATGGAGTCGGGCGACCTACATAATCATGTAATAAACTATCAAACTCTTTTTTAAAGTCGTCACGATCCATAATTTCCAGATAATTCGCCCTTAACTCTTCCACATTATGATAAAGCATTTCAGGGATAAAGGCACCTCCGAATTCGCCATAATAACCTCGTTCGTTTACTCTGTAATTCATTATTTTTAATTATTTGTCAAAAAAATTGTAATCTATATTTATGGGAATTAACCAGGTTTTTCAATTTAGATTTTTAATAAAATCAGAAATCATTTTAATATTCTTTATTCCGGGTCCTATTTCAAACTGGCTATTGATATCTATTGCATAAAATCCCGGAATATCTATTTTTTTAATATTATCTTCATCACCGGGTGAAATACCTCCGCTTAAAAAAAACGGAAGATAAAATTTTTGCTGTTTAAGAATTTCCCAGTTGAACTTTATTCCACTTCCACCATAATTTGCTGTTGGAGTATCGAAAAGCAGGTAATCGGCTGCAAAACGATAGCTTGTTGTTTCACAAGTCAGTTTTTCCGGCTCGGCCTTAAATGCTTTGATTATTGTGTAACCTTCTTCCTTAATGGCATTGCAATAATCCGGAATTTCATTTCCATGCAATTGGACACATTCCAACTGATTTTCTTTTACAATCCTTAAAAGTTCCTTTAACGGCTCATTTACAAAAACCCCAACTTTTTTAATATTATTTGGAATAATTTCAAGAATGGATGAATCTATTTTCAATCCAGCAAATCGTGGTGACGCAGGGTAAAATATAAAACCAATATAATCGATTGGAAACTGAACCAATTGCTTTATATTTTCATAATCGCGCATTCCGCAGACTTTGATTTTAAGAGAGTTCATTTTTTAATAATTATTTTGAAGGATTCAATTCATTAATTGTTTTATAAATTCCTCACAGGTTTTTTCAGGTTGCGATGTTTTCATAAAATGTTCGCCTACCAGGAAACCTTTGAAACCATAGTTCTTTAAATCTTTTATTTTTTCCGGGGAATCGATTCCGCTTTCAGCAATTTTAGTGAATGATGAAGGAATTTTCCCTGCCATTTTTTTTGAAATTTCCAGATCAACTTCAAATGTTTTCAGGTTCCGATTATTAATTCCTATCAGATCAACTTCATTTGAAATCATTTTTAATTCATCTTCATCATGAAGTTCAAGCAGGACTTCAAGTCCAAGGGATTTCGTAAAAGCTGCGAATTTTTCAATTTCAATTTTTGTAAGACAAGCAGCAATTAGAAGGATTGCATCAGCTCCAATAGATTTAGCCTCTAATATTTGATATTCATCAACTATAAAATCTTTCCGCAGGATAGGAGAGAAGTTAATTTTTCTTGCTTTGGTCAAATCGTCATTTGAGCCTCCAAAAAATTTCCCGTCAGTCAAAATGGAAAGGGCTGATGCACCAGCCTGAATATAACCTTCAGTTACCCCCTCCACAGAAGCATTTTCATTGATTATTCCTTTTGATGGCGATCTTCGCTTGAATTCCGCTATTATTCCTGATTGACCAGGTTTAAGCAATTGCTGTTTCAGTGAAACTATTTTAGAATTGAAATAAAAACTTTGTTCTAAAATCCGGACAGGTTTTAATTCTTTGCGTTCAGCAACCTCTTTTTTTTTATGTGTTATTATTTCTTCAAGGATCGTCATCTTTTTAATTTTGCATTTCAATTAATTTTTTTAGACATTGCAATGCTTTGCCGCTATTCAAAGATTCACGGGCTTCATCCAAACAACCCTCCAATGATTGTCCGGGCTTTAAACACATTAATGCTACAGCTGCATTTACCGAAACCACATCGTTCTGGGCTTTAGAGCCTTTTCCTTCAAGGATGTCAGTGAATATCTTTACCGATTCATCCACAGTTTTTCCATTTAATAAATCATCAGGATTTGTCCTTGATAAACCGAGTGTTTCTGGTTTTTGAATTATTTCATAATCGCGGGAAATAATCTTAAAATCCGAAGTCAATGAAATTTCATCATATCCGTCGAGACTATGAAGAATTATAAAATTTTTATTTGTTTGCTGATAAAGGTAAGTATAAATACGTGCCAGTTCGAGGCTATAAACTCCAACCATCTGGTTTTTGGGTGAACTGGGATTTACCATTGGGCCGAGCATATTGAAAAAAGTTTTTACACCCAGGTCTTTTCGCACCGGAGCAACATTTTTCATGGCAGGATTGAATATGGGTGCATGTAAGTAACAAAATCCTGTTTTTTCAAGTTCGTTCTTTAATTTTCCTGCATCATTCGAAAATTTGTAACCAAGAAATTCCATAACATTAGATGACCCACAGCCTGATGAAACGCCGTAGTTGCCGTGTTTACTTACTTTTTCGCCACAACCTGCCACAACAAATGAAGCCAAAGTAGAAATGTTGAAAGTATTTTTGCCATCACCACCTGTACCACACAAATCGATAGTATTATAGTCGCCTAAATCTACTGGAAAGCATAAATCCAACATTGCATCACGAAAACCGGAAAGTTCTTCTACTGTAATATTACGCATGATATATACACTCATAAATGAAGCAATTTGTGAATGATTATACAAACCATTTGCAATGTTTGTCAATACCGTTTTCGCTTCCTCACGCGATAATGTTTTATGCGAGTACAAATAATTTAGAGTTTCTTTCATAGTATTAAGATTTTAACCAATTTTCAATAATTTTTTCACCCAATGGTGTTAATACAGATTCCGGATGAAACTGTACTCCCCGTACATCATAATTTTTGTGACGCAGTGCCATAATTTGTCCTTGTTTGTCAATGGCAGTTATTTCAAGGCACTCAGGCAAATCATCACGTCTTACAATCCATGAATGGTAACGGCCTGCTTCAAATATTTCCGGCAAACCATCAAAAATTTTTTCGTCAGTCACAGTTTGAATAATCGTAGAAGCCACTCCATGATATACCTTATCAAGATTAATTAAGGAACCTCCAAATACTTCCCCGATAGCCTGCTGGCCAAGACAAACGCCAAGGATACTTTTAGTTGCCGACCAATATTGAATTAAAGATTTTAAAATACCCGATTCGTCTGGCAAACCTGGGCCAGGTGATAGTACAATTTTATCATAAATCTCAAATTTCTCAATTGGTATCTGATCATTACGAAATACATCTATTTTATGCTTCAGGATTTTCTCTATAACATGCACCAGGTTGTATGTAAATGAGTCGTAATTGTCTAAAATTGCCACTTTCATTTTGCTTTGTTTTTTATACATTTAATATTTTTTTTGAGAAACTGAGGTACATTGAAAATTTTCCGGTTTCCATTCTTCATTTTCCATCTTCCGATTATCAAATATTTTCAGCCTGAATAATTGCACTTTTCAGCGCTGCCAGTTTATTGTTTACTTCATTCAATTCGTTTTCTTCTTTTGATTCAAGTACAATTCCTGCTCCTGCCTGGTAATATAATGTATTGTTTTTACTCAGGAAAGACCGGATCATGATAGCATGGTTGCAATCGCCGTTGAAACCAAGATATCCGATGCATCCGCCATAATATCCTCTGCGATCACCCTCATATTTATCAATCAGTTCCATGGCTTTATATTTAGGTGCACCGGAAAGCGTACCGGCAGGAAATGAATCAGCCAATACTTTTACAGGATTAAAATTTTGCGGTAATACTCCGGAAACTACTGATACCATATGCAACAAGTGTGAATAATACTGAATTTCCCGGTATGTTTCAACAATTACCTGGTTTGCATTACGGCTTAAATCGTTCCTTGCCAGATCGACCAGCATTACATGTTCGGCATTTTCTTTTTTATCCTGTGACAATTGTTCTGCAAGCTTTTTATCCTGTTCATCGTTTCCTGTTCTTTTGAATGTTCCGGCAATTGGATGAATAAACGCTTTACCTGATTTTATTTCAAGTTCAGCTTCTGGCGATGAACCGAACAATCGAAAACTTCCATAGTCGAAATAAAATAAGTAAGGTGAAGGATTAATGGAACGTAAAGCCCTGTAAACATTGAAATCGTCGCCGGTGTATGTTTGTTTGTATCTTCGGGATAAAACTATCTGAAATACATCGCCACGTTTACAGCTTTCTTTTCCTTTGGTTACCATTTGCATGTATTCCTGATCGGTGTGGTTGGATATTTCATCTTTATTGGCTTTGAACGGATATGCAGCAAAACTTCTGCTTTGTAACAGGGTTTCAATTTTATTGATTTCACTTTTTTCTTCGGGTAACATGTTTTCAATAATCATAAGGCTGTTGTGAAAATGATTGACAGCAATAACAAACCTGTAAAAACCATAAAATACTTCAGGAATTCTTCTTGTTTCTTCAATTTCAGACTTAATTTTCAATTGTTCGAAATATTCAATTGAATCAAAAGAAAGATAACCGAATAATCCATTTATGGGAACCGGTTCACCTTGGCACAAAAAAGCCTGGCGAAACATATCGAGTCTTTTGGTAACCGATATATCAATATTTGCATGCGTTACAGCAGTATTTCCATTTGGAAAATGTTCCGTAATTTTTCCTTTATCGACAACAAAAGTTGCCAATGGACTTGTGCAAATAAACGACCAGCTTCCTTTGCTTCCATGATAATCGGAACTTTCGAGAAGAATAGTGTAGGGAAAAACATCCCTGAGTTTTAAGTAAATGCTTACAGGTGTTATTGTATCGGAAAGTACCTGCTTCGAATTTGTGATAATGTTAAACTTCATATATTTTGTTTTAAATATTTCATAAAAAAAAGGCTTACCGTGATTTGGTAAGCCTCCTGATGTTATCGTTATTATTCTGAATATAAAATGCGGCTATCCTTTCTCACAGATTTTAAGAAATTCACGCCACCACCAATTGTTATTTTTCAGAATAGTCATTTTTTCATTTTTTCTGATATGCAAAAAAAAGAAATTTAATTCAATTTACAATATGAAAACAAAAAAAAATAAAAATAAAAATTATTCAAATACCAGTAAATATACTTTGAATGCAGGAATAGAAATGTTTTCAGGCTGCTTTTAATCTGCTCAGATTTGCTTTTTCAATCTTTTCAAGAGCATAATCGATAGAAATAGTAAGTTCATCAATATTTTTAGATGGCAGTTCATACATGGCGTCTATCATTATTGCTTCACAAATAGACCGCAAACCACGAGCCCCTAATTTAAATTCCATTGCTTTTTTAACAATATAATCCAAAACAGCATCATCAAAATGGAGTTTAATTTTATCCATATCGAACAGCTTAATATATTGCTTAATTATAGAATCTTTCGGTTCGGTAAGAATACGACGTAATGTTGCTCCATCGAGGGGATCTAAATAAGTAACAATGGGCATGCGTCCTACAATTTCCGGAATGAGCCCATATGCCCTTAAATCCTGAGGAGCTATATATTGCAACAAATTACTTTTATCGAAATTTTCTGCTTTAATTGCAGCACTATAACCGACAATTTGTGTATTAAGGCGCAATGCTATTTTGCGTTCAATACCTTCGAATGCACCACCACAAATAAAAAGGATATTTTTAGTATCTATAGGAATCATTTTTTGTTCAGGATGTTTTCGTCCACCCTGAGGGGGAACGTTCACAACACTTCCTTCAAGTAATTTAAGTAAGCCCTGCTGTACTCCTTCCCCTGAAACGTCTCTTGTAATTGAAGGATTGTCGCCTTTTCGGGCAATTTTATCTATTTCATCTATAAAAACAATTCCTTTCTGTGCAGCATCCACATTGTAATCCGCAACCTGAAGAAGCCTTGTAAGGATACTTTCGACATCTTCTCCAACATATCCGGCTTCTGTAAGTACGGTGGCATCAACAATTGTAAAAGGTACATTAAGCATTTTAGCAATGGTTCTTGCCAGTAACGTTTTACCGGTACCGGTTTCACCGACAAGAAGAATGTTCGATTTTTCAATTTCAATGTCGGTATCTATTTTATGGCTAATATGCAGAAGTCTTTTATAGTGATTGTAAACTGCCACTGAAAGATATTTTTTTGCCTCATCCTGGCCCACCACATAAAGGTCAAGAAACTTTTTTATTTCCTCCGGCTTTAGCAATTTGATTTTTGAAAAATCGAATTTTAAACGAATTTTTGATTCTTCACTAATTATTTCATCGGCCTGTGCCACACATAAGTCACAAATTTGCGCGTTGATACCGGAAATTAACAGGTTAACTTCCTTTTTACTGCGTCCGCAGAATGAACATTTATTTTCAGATTCCTTCATTTATTTTATTTACCGGAAGTTTTTTACGATCTAATACTTCGTCAATCATCCCGTATTCTTTAGCTTCAATTGCAGTCATCCAATAATCGCGGTCGGAATCTTTTTCAATCCTTTTAAAAGGATTACCGGAATGTTCGGCAATAATTTCATACAATTCTTTCTTCAGTTTTTGTATTTCCCGGGCAGTAATTTCAATATCTGCCGCAGGTCCCTGAGCTCCACCCATAGGTTGATGGATCATAATACGGGAATGTTTTAATGCCGACCGTTTGCCTTTTGCCCCTGCTGTTAAAAGAACAGCACCCATTGATGCCGCCATACCGGTACAAATAGTTGCGATATCGCTTGTAACAAATTGAATGGTATCGTAAATACCCAAACCTGCATGAACAGATCCTCCCGGAGTATTGAAATAAATCTGAATATCTTTAGAAGTATCCACGGAATCGAGGAAAAGTAATTGAGCCTGGATAATATTTGCCACATAATCGTCAATGGGTAAACCCAGAAAGATTATCCTATCCATCATCAAACGGGAAAAAACATCCATAGTTGCCACATTCAACTGGCGTTCCTCGATAATGGTAGGAGAAATATAATTTCCATATATGGAATTGTACTGGTGCATCGTCAGGCTGCTAATGCCCATTTTACCCCTTGCAAATTTTTCGAATTCCTGTTTAATATCCATTTTATAATTTTTCTATTTGTTAAATAAATTTTTAGTCAAAAAACAGATGATAGAGAAATCAATAATAGTATGTTTTTGAAGGTAAAGTTAATGAAAAAAAGTTCTAATTTTCATTAAAAAGTTTTCCAAACTCTTCATTAGAAACTTCTCTGACCTCTGCATTCACATTTTCCCTAATAAATCCAATAACTTTATTCTCCATTAATTTATCAATTAACTTACGAACCTCATCCTCTTTTTTCATTAAGTTAACAGCATAACTGTCGATATGTTCAACTGGCACATTATTTAAACCATATTGTTGAAATTGAGTTCGGGTAACTTCTTTTGCATATTCCAGCACCTCTTCTTCCTTAACTTCGATATTATTGTCTTTTGAAATTTTATTCTTGATCAGTTGCCATTTCATGTCATCTTCAAAATGAGGATATTCTTTTTCAATTTGTTCTACGGTCAATTTTCCTTCATTCATAAATTTTAGCCATCTTTTAAGGAAAGCATCAGGTAGTTTTAAGTTAAGTTTCTTAAGAAAATATTTTTTAGAATCGAAAAGAAATTTAAAACCTGTATCCTTCTTAAGATTTTCGTTTATTTCGTTTTCTATTTTAGATCGAAAACTTTCTTCGGAAGTAATTACCCCTTCACCGTATATTTTATTGAACAACTCTTCATTCAATGCTGCCGGTTCAAAACGTGAAATAGTATTTATTGTCATTTGGAAAAATGGTTCAACCTCGGCGACTGTATCTTTATCGATTTTTAAAAGGCTGGAAATTTCGGTATCATTTGGAAATGCCTTTTTGATATCGAACTTAACAATATCTCCAGGTTTTGCTCCCTTAAAAAGAATTTTTTCATTTTCATCTTTGGCCAGCTCGAGATATAATGAAATATTCTCGGACTTTATGCCATCTTCAAGTAGTATTCCATTACTATCGGTTTGAGCTAAATTTCCCTTTATAAGCTCATTTTCTTCAACCACCTCAGTTTCAATAAAACGGCCATATCTGCGTTCGTACATTTTAATATAGTTATCAATCATACTGTCTTCAATCCTGATTTCATAGGAAAGAATTTTATCTTTTTTGCTGATTTCAAAATCAATTTCAGGCGACAGACCTAAATCAAAAACAAATTCAAAATCGGTATCGTTTTCCCAATCGATAGTTTTATTTTCTGTTTCACTGGGTAATGGATCGCCCAAAACATGAATATTTTCAGTTTTGATATATTCATTTAATTTCTCACTTACAAGCTTGTTGATTTCATCGGCAAGAACGGCCTTCCTATACATTTTATTGATAATGGCAGGAGGAACTTTCCCGGGACGAAAACCAGGCATATTGGCTTTTTTTCTATAATCGTTCAAAACTTTTGAAACGCGGTCTTCATAATCCTCTTTACTTAATTGCAGCTTAAGTGTCGCATTCAATTTATCAATGTCGTTTTTAGTTATGTTCATTAAAAAGAAAGATTTTAATTAATTATTAATAGTATTTTTTATTTTCAATTTGTGATGTGAAATTTTTCCATTTTGCAGATTTTAAAATTGAATTCCTGTTAACTTATCTTTATTATTATCAAATAAATCTTTTTATTATAGAATAATGTGCGGATGAAGGGACTCGAACCCCCACGCCTTACGGCACCAGATCCTAAGTCTGGCTCGGCTACCAATTACGACACATCCGCCCGGATTTGGCTTGCAAAGATAGATAAATTTTAATTATTTAAAATGAGAAGAAATTAATTTTCAAACGATTAGAAATGAGTATTTTAAAAGTGAAAAAATACGATTGTAAATGTGAATTAAGCAAGCCTTTATTTGAAATTATTTGAATCAGCTAATTCCCCTTAGTTCAAAATTTTTGCCCAGATAAACCCTGCGTACTTGTTCGTCATTAGCCAGTTCATGTGAAGTTCCTGATTTTAGTATTTCTCCTTCAAATAAAAGATATGCCCTGTCTGTAATAGTTAGGGTTTCATGAACATTATGATCTGTGATTAAAACTCCGATGTTTTTTGTTTTTAACTTGGAAACAATTTCCTGAATGTCTTCCACCGCAATAGGATCGACCCCTGCAAAAGGCTCATCGAGAAGAATAAATTTAGGATCGATTGCCAGTGCCCTTGCTATTTCAGTTCGGCGGCGTTCCCCTCCGGAAAGTTGAATCCCAAGGCTCTTACGAATTTTTTGTAATCCAAATTCGACAAGTAATTTTTCAACTTTTTCATGCTGCTCGTCTTTTGTCAAATCGGTCATTTCCAAAATTGCACGGAGATTATCTTCTACACTCAACTGGCGAAATACAGAGGCTTCCTGGGCAAGATAACCTATCCCTCTTTTTGCCCTCCTGTACATAGGTTCTTTAGTAATATCCAAATCGTTGAGAAATATTCTGCCTTCGTTTGGAACAATTAGACCCACAATCATATAGAATGAAGTGGTTTTTCCTGCTCCGTTCGGGCCTAGCAAACCAACGATTTCACCCTGTTCTACATGAAAGGAAACACCTTTGACAACTGCCCTGTTTTTATATTTCTTTAAAAGATTTTCAGTTCGGAGTATCATAAAAAACTTTCTGTATTAGTCTGTAAAATTCAAGATTTATTTTTCCTTTTTAACACATTTTTGGAAATATATATACTCGCAAAGTAAAGCAAAATTAATGGTAAAGCCACTAATGTCTGGCTTACAACATCAGGTGGGGTAATAATAGCTGCCAAAATAAGTATAATAATAACTGCATGACGCCAGTATTTGAGCATAAATGCCGGGGTCAACAAACCAATTCGTGTTAAAAAATAAACCACAATCGGAAGTTCAAAAACAATTCCACATGCAAGTATCACCATAGTAATATTGGAAACATAGGAAACAAAATTTATTTTATTTTCTATCTGATCACTGACGCTATAAGTTGTCAGGAAATCGATAGAAAAGGGTAACAAAACAAAGTATCCGAATAAAACACCAAGCAGAAATAAAGCAGAGCTAACAAAAACAGCCCCTCTTGCATATATCTTTTCCTTATTCTGAAGAGCCGGCGAAACGAAACTCCAGAATTGAAAGAAAATATAAGGAAAAGCAATAATTAATCCGGCAACCATTGATACCCATATATGCATATTAAACTGACCGCCCATGGTTATATTTTGAAGGTGCATTGGATGTTGATTAATACATAAATCATTCATATGAAAAAAATGACTGAGCCTGCATATTATCACATTGCTAATAAATTCCGGCTTTCGAGGGGAAAGTAAAATGTGGTTGAAAATAAAATCTTTAAGAACAAAAGCAACTGATGCTGTTGCGCAAACAGCAAGAAGCGAACGGATAATTACCCATCGGAATTCCTCCAAATGTTCAAGAAATGACATTTCACCTTTCTTATCGTTTGCCATTAAATTATATATATGGAAGTTTATATCGAAATATTTCTCACACCTGGTTGCAAAAATAGTTTATTTTAAGCTTTCATATATTTTATGTTGTAATTGCAGCTATTGTTAATTTAATAAACTTTAACGTAGATATTCTCTATGAATTTCAAATCCATAAAATATTTATATTCATATTATTATAAAATTGCATCAAAAAATATTTTTTGATTTTCGAAGAATAAATATAATAAATTAACAAGCATCTATGTGAATAACCATCAAACTTTCATTCGGATGAACGGTTAATTATCAGAATATTTTAAATGACTCAGAATATTACTTTATTATATTGTAGAATTTGATTAAATTTGATAGAGAGAATCCATTTTCTTAATTGTTATGTATTGAACATGTAAATTTTCTTATAAAATTAAAAGTATTGGAGTTGAATTAATAAATCATGGGAATTAGCAGTAATCAGTCGTTGCTTAATTATTTAAAAACGTACTTTGGATTTAGTACTTTCAAAGGAAATCAGGAAGCCATCATAAAAAATGTTCTGGATGCAAAAGACACTTTTGTGTTAATGCCCACAGGTGGAGGTAAATCTTTGTGTTATCAATTGCCTGCATTGCTTATGGAAGGTACTGCAATTGTTATTTCACCACTGATAGCATTAATGAAAAACCAGGTCGATTCGATGCGAAGTTTCAGTGAAGAGGATGGAGTTGCCCATTTTTTAAATTCATCTTTGACTAAAACCCAGATTGCACGCGTTAAGGAAGACATTTTATCAAAGAAAACAAAATTATTATATGTAGCTCCTGAATCGTTGACAAAAGAAGAAAATATTTTATTCCTTAAGCAAGTTACAGTCTCATTTTATGCAGTTGATGAAGCACATTGTATTTCAGAATGGGGGCATGATTTCAGGCCAGAATACAGAAGAATCAGGCCAATAATAAATCAGATCGGAACAGCTCCAATAATTGCTTTAACTGCAACAGCAACCCCCAAAGTGCAAAATGATATTCAAAAGAATCTGGAAATGATGGATGCGCAGGTTTTTAAATCATCCTTCAACCGGCCTAACCTTTATTATGAAATCAGGCCAAAAGTTGATGCCTCCAAACAAGTTATTAAATATATTAAAAATAACCCCGGGAAGTCAGGGATAGTTTATTGTCTCAGCAGGAGAAAAGTTGAAGAAATGACTGAATTGCTTCAGGTCAACGGAATAAGGGCTTTACAATATCATGCCGGAATGGATGCAGTTACCCGTTCTACCAACCAGGATAAATTTCTCATGGAAGAAGCGGAGGTCATTGTAGCAACAATAGCTTTTGGAATGGGAATTGACAAACCTGATGTTCGATTTGTTATTCATTACGATATCCCAAAGAGTCTTGAAGGATATTACCAGGAAACTGGTCGTGCAGGACGAGATGGAGGAGAAGGGCAATGTATTACTTTTTATCGTTACCAGGATATTCAAAAACTGGAAAAATTTATGCAGGGGAAACCAGTTGCTGAACAGGAAATTGGAAGGCAACTATTATTGGAAACCGTTTCCTATGCCGAAACTTCTGTTTGCAGAAGAAAATTTTTACTTTACTATTTTGGTGAAAATTATGAAAGTGAAAATTGCGAAAGCTGCGACAATTGCATTCATCCAAAAACCCAAATTGAAGGTCAGGATTATGTACTACAGGTTTTGGATTGTGTTTTAGCAGTAAAAGAAAAATTCAAAGCAGATCATATTGCAAATATTTTGGCTGGCAACCTTACTTCTGCAATTAAATCATATAAACATCATAAACTTGAAATTTTTGGTACAGGTGGCGAAAGGGATATTAAGTTTTGGAATGCCGTGATAAGACAAATGCTGGTTTCACAGTTATTACAGAAGGAAATTGAAAATTATGGTCTGCTGAAATTAACAGATAAAGGCTATAATTTTATGGATCATCCCGGATCTATTATGCTTACTGAAGATCATGACTATGATGTGGAAACTGATGAAGATCAGTCTGTAATTCCTCTTAAAACTACTACTGTAGATGAAGAATTACTATATATATTAAAAGATTTAAGAAAAAAAATTGCAAAGCAAAAAAATCTTCCTCCATTTGTTATTTTCCAGGATCCTTCTCTTGAAGATATGGCAATTCAATATCCAATTAATTTTGAAGAATTGCAAAGTATTGTTGGTGTTGGTTCAGGCAAAGCACAGCGTTATGGCAAAGAATTTATCGAAATCATCAAAACTTATGTGGAAGAAAAAGAAATTATTCGTCCACAGGATATGGTTGTTAAATCGGTCATTAATAAGTCCGGGATTAAAGTATTCATTATACAAAGCATTGACAGAAAAATGGATCTTGAAGATATAGCTGAGGCAAAAAATTTAGAAATGAACGATTTGTTGACCGAAATAGAAGCTATTGTCAACAGCGGCACCAAACTAAACCTCGATTACTATATCAATGATATTCTTGATGAAGAGCGCCAGCAGGAAGTGTACGATTATTTTCGTGAAGCTGAATCAGAATCATTGCAGGACGCTATAGAAGAATTAGGTCAGGATGATTTTTCAGAAGAAGATATCAGGTTGATGCGAATAAAATTCATGTCTGAAATGGGAAACTAGGTTTTTTTGTTTCATTTCAAAATCACTATCAACATTTTTGGATTATTGATTCTCAGAGGATTTAAAAAAAATTCATCAAAAAAATGAATTTAAAGGATTACTTTTTCTTTATTCATGGAATTAATAGTATAAAAAAATGAATAAAGTTGAACAATATTAATAAAACGATGAGAACAATGATGGTGAAATCAGAAATTACAGATGTTTTGTTTGTATTAGTCATAATTATGCTTTTGGCTTTGTTGTTATTTTTTTAATTGCAGCCATACACTTAATTAATTTAAATTTTCATATTTCTGATTCCTTCTTTGAGGTACAAAACCTGCTTCCCGGATGCATAATTGAATATTACCGGAATTAAATGTGTTATTTGCGCCTGCAGCAGAAACCACATTTTCTTCAATCATAATTGACCCGAAATCATTAGCACCGGCGTGCAAAGCCAGTTGTCCGGTATTCTTTCCGACTGTAAGCCATGAAGCCTGAATGTTTGTTATATTTGGCAGCATAATTCTGCTTATCGCAACCATACGGATATATTCATCAGAAGTAATGTTATTCCTGACACCCAATTTTTTTAATCGGGTATTTTCATCCTGAAAAGGCCAGGGTATAAATGCTATAAAGCCATAATTGTTTTCAGGTTTAACTTGCTGAACTTCCCTGAGCTTTATTAAATGCTCTATCCGCTCTTCAATGGTCTCAGCATGTCCAAACATCATAGTAGCTGAGGTAGGCAGGTTCAATTTATGAGCTTCAACCATAACATTAAGCCATTCATTGCTTTTGCATTTCCCCGGAGATACAATTTGTCTTACACGATCGCACAAAATTTCTGCCCCTGCGCCGGGAAGACTATCAAGACCTGAATCGATTAATTCTTCTAATATATTTTTAAAAGACAAGTTTTCCAGTTTGGAAATGTGAACAATTTCAGCTGGTCCAAGAGCATGCAATTTTAAAGCAGGGTATAATAATTTGAGATTTCGAAATAAATCCTTGTAAAATTTCAATCCCAGCCTAGGATGAAGGCCTCCCTGAAGCAAAAGCTGATCTCCACCCAATTCAAAAAGTTTATCGATTTTCTCTTTATATTCATCAATTGAGGTAACATAAGCTTCGGAATGGCCCGGAATTCTGTGAAAATTACAAAACTTACATCTCGAAATACAAATATTTGTAATATTTACATTTCGGTCAATCATCCAGGTTACTTTATTTCCCGGAATATGAATTTTACGCAATTCAAACCCTAATAAAATTAAGTCTTCCAAAGGAGCATTTTCATAAAGAAAAATACCTTCCTGCAATGACAAAAATTCAAGTTGAAGTGATTTTTTATATGATTTCGACAATTGCATAATTACTTAATAAATTTTAAACATGTAAAAATACTATATTTATAATTGAACATCTTATATTGAAACTGGTATGGAAAACAGGACATTTGAATAAGCCTTTTATACAATTGATTAACTTTGCACAGTTAACAAATTAGATTAAGTTATTATGGATATCAGAATTTATAAAACAAACAAACCCGATTTAAAAGCGAGTATTGCAATAATAGTAACAAAAGGTTCAAAATTCGAGGCCTCTTTTTTATCCGATAAAGAGTATAATTTTGTAAAGCAGTCTTTAGAGAAAGGTGAGACACAGGTACTAATCAACCAATATACCAGACTTGTTTTTGTAATCATTATTGATACCAAGAAACAATCAGGCGATTATTTAGAGGATTCCCGAAAGGCAGGAAATAGCGTTCAGTCTGTATTATCAGAGCATAAATTAGAAACAATTAAAGCATTTCATTCTGAAAATAATGCAGATATTTTAATGGCATTTACTGAAGGATTGGTATTGGGTTCCTATCGTTTTAATAAATATCAGAAAAAAAGCAACAAAGATAAAACTGTGCCTTTGAAAGAAGTAGGTTTAATCTGTCAGCCGCTTTCCAAAGAAAAAATTAATAGTGCGATAAATATTTTTAAAGCAATATATAAGGTACGCGATTTAGTTAATGAACCGGTTTCACACCTGAATGCAGTACAGCTTTCCTCGGAACTTGAACAAATGGGACAGGAAGTAGGTGTTGATGTTGAGATTTTTAACAAAAGTAAAATAGAATCCCTTAAAATGGGAGGTTTACTAGCTGTTAACAAAGGTTCGGTCGATCCTCCGACTTTTACTGTTATGGAGTGGAAACCTGTAAAACCTATTAATAAGAAACCTTATATTTTAGTTGGGAAAGGTATTGTCTATGATACAGGCGGATTAAGTCTCAAACCGACTTCCGATAGCATGGATTATATGAAAAGTGATATGTCAGGAGCTGCTATTATAGGTGGTGTTATTTGTACCATTGCCGCCAACAAATTACCGGTACACGTTATTGCATTAATTCCGGCCACAGATAACCGGCCTTCAGGGAATGCATACGCACCTGGCGATATTGTCACTATTATGGATGGGACTAATGTTGAAATGCTCAACAGCGATGCTGAAGGACGGATGGTGCTTGCAGATGCACTTGTATATGCAAAGAAATATAAACCTGAATTGGTAATTGATGTTGCCACACTCACAGGTTCAGCTTCAATGGCTATAGGACCATATGCGCTTGTAGCTATGGGAACTGCATCAGTTGAAATAAAAAATAAGCTAATTAAAAGTGGTGAAAATGTTTACGAAAGGATTGTTGAGTTCCCGCTTTGGGAAGATTATGCAGAATTGTTGAAATCGGATATTGCAGATATCAAGAATGTAGGAGGAAAAGAGGCCGGTGCAATTGTAGGAGGAAAATTCCTCGAATATTTCACCAGTTACCCCTGGGTACATTTCGACATTGCAGGTGTAGCCTTTAGCAAGAAAAATGACAATTACAGAAAAAAAGGAGGAACCGGATTTGGAATGAGATTACTTTATGATTTCTTTTGTAATTTATGTTCAGATCAATAAAAAGCAATTAAAGAAAGAAGTTATTAAAGAATGATTAATCATTAGCAATAAATTTCAGTATATTGAAAATGAATAAACCCATTCTGGTAATGATTATAAGCATTTCATTTGAAAGTTTATCTTCAGCCCAGCTTAAATGGTCATTTGAAATTCATGGAGGAACTGCTTACATTGTTCCGCTTCCTTTACAGATTCATCAGACCGGATATCCGACAATTAATTTTTTGGCAAAATTTGATTCTCGTTCATTTAGGGCTCCGGTATACTGGGACTGGCGAATTAGCAGATGGCAAAACAACCGTTCATGGGAAATCGAAGCGACACATCTAAAAATGTTCATGAAAAATACAACCACCGATGTAAGTATGTTTAATATATCTCACGGATTTAATATTGTTACTTTAAATAGGGGTTACAAAATCAGGAAATTAATCCAGCATAGCGGAATTGGTTTTGTTTTAACTCATCCGGAAAGCACAATTAGAAATATGTTTTTTAACCCTAACCTTGGAATTCTTAAATCAGGCTACTACATTTCAGGGCCTGCATTGAATTATGGGATTGCTTATCCTTTAAATCTATCCAGACATTGGTTTTTAAATTTAGAAGGAAAATCTACATTTGCATTTACAAGAATAAATATTGTTCAGGGTTATGCAAATGTTTACAATTTTACATTTCATTTAATTTTAGGTATAGGAAATAATTTTATTATCAGGGAATAAATAATTTAAATTATGAAGAAAATAAAAATTGGAATTAGTCATGGCGATATAAACAGTATAAGTTATGAAATTATTCTTAATACATTATCCGATCAGCGAATAATGGAAATATGCACACCGGTTTTATACGGTTCGGCTAAAGCAGTCGCTTATTATAGAAAAACGCTTAATTTGAATAATGTGAATTTAAATACTGTTCGAAGTATTGATGAAGTCCATAGCAGGAGGGCTAACCTGATAAATTGTGTCGACGATAATATTAAGGTTGAATTAGGTAAATCTACCCAAATGGCTGGCGAAGCAGCATTTTCAGCACTTGAAATTGTTGTAGGTGATTTAAAAGCAGGAAAAATCGATTCATTGGTTACTGCACCAATAAACAAATACAATATTCAATCAGAAAAATTTAATTTCAAAGGCCATACAGATTATTTGAAAG
>Ga0265323_10000083_pt1 | contig 53954 bp, 34 predicted proteins | sample 41225metaG_FD_193580 | JGI IMG/M metagenome (GOLD analysis project Ga0265323, IMG submission 193580) | Rhizosphere microbial communities from Carex aquatilis grown in University of Washington, Seatle, WA, United States - 4-12-25 metaG | ecosystem: Host-associated > Plants > Roots > Rhizosphere...
CCCTGAGATAGTATGACTTCCTTTCAAGAAACATTTTTGTTGCCACATATGGAATACAAGTGAGGATATGTAGCAGCTAAATTGCAATTCTGATGCCAGATATCTAACCAAAATAACACTTGGCTTTCCTGCCCAGGTGAATATGTCACACTAATGTTACCTAAACCCTCTAAATTACTAATGTCTTTCCAAAAAGAAGAGAATTGAAGAGCCCTGTTGTCAGAATAGTATTTATATATAACTACAGATTTCCATAAGCTCTAATATGAATGATCTTTCAATTTCCACCACCACTTCAGGAGCATAGCTATATTCATTTGGTCTAAATCTAAAATACCTGCACCTCCAATTTCTTTAGCCATACAAATGGTTTTCCAATTTACTAAGGCATAAGCTTTTTTAGGTCCAGACCCTTGCCATAAAAATTGACATCTATGCCTATCAATTTGTTTTAATATATTTTTTGGTACTCTAAACAAAGATAATATATATAGCGGAACAGCGGATAATACAGAATTTCTTAAGGTCACCCAGCGAGTGTAATGGAAATGAAACGAGCCAGAAAGCGAAATCCTCTTACCTTTCCAACTCTGTAATTTTTTACTAAATTTATCAACCCCAATCAGCACTTTCAACTTCCACTGCCTTACTCTCCGGAGTCTACCTCTTAGAAGAAACCTTAGGAACCGGGGGGCTTATCTCCATAGCCTGACCAATGCCCTCTCCACTTTCCTGCTCAGACATCTGCAAGCCGAGGTACAGATAAACTCCCACACTCCCCAAGAGAAGCAAAGCAAATCATGGAAGAAGTTCACTCCGGAGTTTGTGGAGCCCACCAATCAGGTCCTAAGATTAAATGGAAGATCAAAAGACTAGGATATTACTGGCCTAGCATGATCGAAGATTGCACTGATTATGCGAAGAAATGCCACTCATGTCAAGTACATGGGAATTTTATTCATCGGCATCCAAATCCATTACACCCGACGGTAGCATCATGGCCTTTCGAAATGTGGGGTACAGATATCATGGGTCCCATCGATCCGCCTTCATCACGAGGACATCGTTTCATATTGGCAGCCACTGACTCTCTAAATGGGCAGAAGCAGTTGTGTTAAGGGAAACCGAAGAAGACATCATCAATTTCTTAAAGACACATGTACTCTACCGTTTCGGCAACCCTAGACGGATTATCTCTGATAACGGTCCTGCGTTAAAGAGTTTCAAAGTCTCTAGGTTTGCTGAGCAGCACAAGATAGAATGGAGATTCTCCTAAATCTACAATCCAAGAGCCAATGGATTGGCAGAAGCGTTCAACAAAACTCTGATAAGCTTGATGCGCAAGATGACTGATAAGAACCACAAGAACTGGCATGAGAAGTTGCATGAAGCATTATGGTCGAATTACGTATCGGACGCCTACGCAAGCGACACCGTACTCATTAGTATTTGGTGCCGAAGCCATCCTCCCTCTGGAGATGGAGATACCCTCCCTCGCTAAGGATAGCAGTTAGCGAAGGGTTAACCAAAGAAGAACAGACGCGTCTACGTTTGGAAGAGCTAGACGCTGCAGATGAAACTCGACTCAACGCTCAACAAAATTTGGAACTTTACCGAGCCCGAATGGAACGGGCGTATAATAAGATGGCACGAATGCGAACCAGGAGAATGGGTCCTCGTGTTAAGACGACCTATTCTAGGACGCCACATGGGACCTCAATTTGCCCCTTGGGGAAGGACCTTACGTTATAGAGGAAGTTTTTCAAGGGGGAGCATACCAGCTAATCAACAAAGAAGGAGAAAGACCCTGTGAACGGCTGGTATTTAAAGAAGTACCACGCGTAAAAGACGAAAAGAGCATCTCATCTAGCGTTATCGTTAGAGAAAACGGTGACGAGGAAAGCCGATCAACTGGGGGCAAAGCACGAATAACTAAGAAGGCAAACAAAACATCCTTGTTACAAACATACAATAAACCGGGCTAGAACCACTCAGCCTCGACAACAACTCTGTCAAAAGCTGGGTGGCTCGTTTACACATGGATTGCAACCTTTCCTCTCTTTCACGGTTGGCCGTTTCTGCTGCCATCCTGGCCGCAGCACAACGATCGGCTGCTTCCTTCTGCTGGACGTGAAGTTGTTTCAGATTGCCTTTAGCACGGGCCAGTCTGATCTTCGCTTGAAACGCTGCGCGGGAGCAAGAAGCTTGATCGACTTCGACTTGCAGCCTCTCGACGCATTTCTCCGCGTCTGCCACTTCCGAGTGAATAAGATGCCAACGTCTTCAGGAATAAGCGTTTCGTTCAGGAACGCAAGGATTGGTAGGACTTCACCAGCTCAAGAAGCTCATCTCGCAAACCAAAGGCGTCCCCGCCAACCTCATCAAGAATAGAAGTCATGGCGTCTATCTCCTTTAATTCCGAATTTGGAGATTGGGTAGGCTCCGAAACAATGTTCTGATCATCACCACCTCCTGCGAAAAAAGGATATGTGGGGAGTATGCATAAGGAATATGATGAATAAGAAAAGAGAACGAGGTTAACAAGAACAGTCGTCACCATATGCAGAATCGTTCCCGACAGGACGATCACGTTCAGCGTTTGCAATTTCTATCGTTGGCGGTTGAACGACCTCTGTCTCGACAACCGTTGCGAGACCTGAAGCACCCTAATCATCCTGACCACAGGCATGACGGCATAACTCTTCAAGAAGGGATGGTTGAGCCGGAGCAGTCTCAGAAACCCCAAAACCTGAAGCAGGCTCTTGATTGACAGCGTCCTTGACTCTCTTGGAAGAAGCTTGAGCGTTAAGAGCAGTTGAACCCGATGTTCCCAGCGGATTTCTGAAACAAACGATCAAAGATGAAATAGCCAGAAAAACAAATAATTCTGAAGCATAGGAGACAAAACTTACGATCATGCCAGGCAGGGATCGCATCCCGATACTCGCTCGGTATCATGATAGGAGTTCCCTCTGAAGATGACAAAGGCGATATTTGCATCATCCTGCTTGAAGTCAACAAAATCGATTTCCCGGCCGTTGCGGACGATTCCAGATGCGGAGAAGAGTTCGAACCTTGGCGGACGATCCCCACATCAGAAACCCTTAACGGAACACAGTTAGGAAAGATGTCAATACAAGACGCTTATCAAAGAACTAGGCGAGCACGAAAACGCTTACCTTGTGGAAGATTACCACATGATCCAAAAACGTTCTCCCAAGAGTCCCATGGCTCCGATGTCCTTATGCCTTTATTCACTGCCACAGATGGAATGAGAGTTGAATATTCTTCGTTACCGTTAGAGGACAACCCAAGCCTTTCTGGTTCCGCTGCATAGTTTATCTCAGAATCAAGACCAGGCCCGATGTTCTGACACGAGCTTTGAAGGAAACGCCTCTGTAAGCATCGCAAGTCACAGCGGCCACGCTTTCAGGAGTATTACAATGATACGCTAGCAACGATGTATAATACCACCTGTTATAGGCAGCCGAAAAAGATACAGGCCGTTTAGAGCAAGGTATTATAAAGGAAGAACCCGTCCCAGTTCGCAACAGGGATGACCCTTAGAAAAGGTTTAAGCATCTGGGGTAAGCAACTCGCGAAGCGGTTCAGGACCAGGGATGACTTGATCAAAACCAAATTGATGCGCAGGGCTTTACACCTCCATAACGATTCTGTCACCACGACGGGACGGCAGCCAACCACATCGGATGCTTATCAGAAATTAAGCTTCTTTTTTCTCTTCAGTCTGCTCTACCAGCATTTCTTCATACATAGATGATGTTGTTTAGGTTTCTTTGAAAACAAAAACACATACAAAACAAGGAACCTCTTGCTGCTAGGGATGATGCAATAACCCTGCTCTAATCCTTCTACAGTCACCTGTTTCATGCACTACAGAAAGCCTCTAATCTCAGTACCGTACCATCCAGTAGTTGTATTCAACCCCCCAAAAACGAAGTATAGGTAGGTAACCTGATATGTATTAATTGGGTATCGTCTGAGCCTAAAAGAAAATAAGCTTCTCGTTGAAATATTGTAACGCTTTGTTATTTTTTAAAATTTCATATTGAAAACATTTTTTGAATGGCATTCTAAACATAATTTTTCCAAGGCCACCCAGCGAGTGAAATGGGAATGAAACGAGTACAAAAGAGCGAGTGAAATGGAAATGAAACGAGTACAAAAGAGCGAAAGGATGTAGCGAGCCAACCAACAGGAAGGAAATGACCATATTAAAGAGCTCGGGTTTTGGTAGAAACTGGATTTCAGAAATACCGCATTTTTCACTCTATAATTTTTTATGAGCATTTTTTTAATACTTTATGAAGCAGGGGACACTCTTCAATCTGAAGTTATCTAAGGCAAGAAGGAAAGTAACCATCCAACCAAACGATTGAGCTTTGTGAGGAAACTAGGGTTCTCACTGGAAAGAAAATAGAGAATTATTAGAAAAGAGGGGATTTGGGAAATTTGCAACGAAAGCAAAATGGAAACAACGAGCAAAGGAACAATGGGCTCAAGAGGGAGACTCTCAATTATTCCACTCAATGGCGGCATCGTAACGCAAAAGAATAAATAAAGTTCAGACTTGAAAAAATGAGGGCGAAGCCTTATAAAAACATGCTGACAAGGCCAAGCCTTTCTTCAATTTCTTTAGAGTAGAGACTCCATTGGAAAGAACAAAATTCATGGTTGGGCACAGCTACTCGAGGATAAAATGTTGCTAGACCGAACACGGGGTGCTTGATGCCAACAAGTTTACTATTCAAGCATTCAAGCCCGCACAAGCTATTGCTCCTAAACCGTGGAATGGGAAATGGAAAGAGCAATTTTCAGATTTAACTGGCTCTAATGGTTAACTCTATTCTTTCAACTCGCAGTTCCCACTTTGTGTCTATACAGTTTATTCTGCTTCATCTGTGTATGCTTTGTTTAATAACCAAAAATCTTCCTCATATCAGGAGGAGCTTAATTGTTTTTTAAAGAAATTCGAATAACATATTCGTAACGATAAATTTAGTGATACTTACGCAACAGAAGGTCAACCTAATTCTAAAAGCCAGGCATCATGTGAAATGTTGGAATATCATAGATCCCTAGCTAGTAATCCAGTTAAGATGCGAAAGTTACAAAGGAAAATAGAAAAGCTTCCATTTTCCGGACCCAGGGAAACGCTATCCACAAATCAAGGCACTTTGAATTCAGCCAGATAAATTAACAGCAAAGGAGTACATCTTACTTAATGAACACGAAAGACCTAAGTGAGCATGAGATGTTTATGGTTAATAGTTTGGATCGATACACCGATTCTATCACTTCAAGTTATTTCACTATTATTTGGCGAATTGGAAGAGTCAACTATGGTTAGAACATCAACCGGATCAACAGGTATATTAATTTTCATATAGATGTGGTGGGTAGGCGTAAAAAACACACAGAGAGTAGTAGCGTTGAGCCTGGTGCTTCTTTCTCCCCCAAAAGAAGGTGTTACAGGAGGGGATGGTCAAAGAAGAACTAGCACAAAGAAAGGGAAGACATCTAATAAAGAATCAAATGAGAAAAAGAAGGGTCAGTATGTGTTGGCTACACTCTTGTTGGAATTCCTTCTGGAAAGGGAGGTGGTAGGTATTATTTAGAATCTCAAAGAGGAAGGTGATCCGTGTAGCTTCCGCTCGCTCGTTCCACTGTAGTTACACTCGCTGGGGTAATTTCATGCGTAAGTCAATCTCATACATGGAACCGCTATTTTCTCTTAGCTTATTGCCTTCTGCTATGAGTTTACCTATGGTGGGCCCTCCCGTTACTTGGCAAGTTGCTCGCCACAGGAAAGCAGAAACACTGGAAGTTAATATTCCACCACGTGTGTCTTATTTAAAAGGAGGATACTTAAACCCACCCACTGCAGAACTATCCCTCCGATATCGTTTGTTAACATCCAAAGATTACGATCACTTCTATGCAGTATTCAACAGTGTTGAGAGTGACAAGTAATTCTGTCAAAAAGTGTCTAAAATGCAGTCAGTTCCTTTCGAACAATGTTAGAATTTCTTTTATGTAGTATGGATAATTTAGTAGAAGCTGGCCTACTAATGCCTCCATTTCTTGCTAATGTTAACCCTTAGAAAAGAGCTGCAGAAAGAGGGGAATACAAGGGGAAGTTAAAGTACACTAGTTTAGTTCTTATAGTTGATAAGAGGATGAAGAGAGCTAAGTATGAGCAGTTCCTATTAACTTTGGCTGGTGCTTATGTGGATTACAAGCTATACTTCCCTTCATGGACTTCCGTGGTAGGATTTATAGAGCTGGTTTACTTCACTTCCATGAGAGAGATTTGGTTAGAAGCCTAATCAAGTTTGTTGATGTTCGTTCATAGTACTAAAAAGCCAAAAAATGTATCTGCTATCGATTTCAAAGAAATGATAAATATGCTATGAAGCTCCATGGGTATGCATGAAAAATAATTGACTTCTCTCGAAGAAGCGCCCGGAGAATCACTTTTCAAATTCTTTGGTGTTCCCTGGAATTCCTCTCATTTTCATCAGCAGCTCAAAACCCATTTCAATTCATCAGTAGCATGGCTCAAAAAATTGAAAATGGATAATTTCATATCAATGATATTTAATACACCACCAAATTGTGAAAAATTCCTATTAGCATGGGTGCATCATCTAGTGCTTATTTAATTATGCTGCTCAATCTAGATCTAGCAGTGATAATAAATTTCATAAAGATGCATGTAGACCCATATTTGCATGATCTGTACACCTCACTGTTAAAGGAACTCAAAGTTCAGCTACAAAGAAGAGTATCTATCTAACTATCTAAAGGAAATCTCGGCGATGTTATATCGAAGGGCCTTACTCGTAAACTAGTTCAAAAGATATATATGCCTCTTGTCTATGGAAAGTCACAGCAAAGTGCGGCACAAGATATATTTGCCAGCAATCTTTTTTCTATTCTTCCTAAGAAAGAATGTACTCTACTGGCTAGATTTTTCTAGCAATATTGGAATAATATATTCCCAGCCATCACTCAAAAAATGACATTTTGCAATTTGGTTTGCTGCCTTCTTTAATAAACCGCGTGAAAAGAGCATCATATTTCCCACTGTTCAAGTCACTATGGAGTCGCAATCCATACATGTATGGGTTTATGATAAAAATCAGAATAAGCGGCGTCAACTAACTCTTACATTGCAGGATCGAAGAAAAACCTTAAGAGCAACCTTTGCCCATTTATTTCATCATATGCGTGCAACTATATATAGCATGCAATTTGATCTTTAATTGTAGTAAGGGCGGTCTTCCTATTTTCACTGTGCATGACAACTTTCTCACTAGTGCTGCTTATGCAGCAGAGATGCCAATTTACTATATTAATGCCTTTCTGTTTCATAAAGACCCAAACAGACTGATCTATGATCAAATTATACGGTACAGCAAATTCTCTTCACTCATGGATGAACATATAAACTATCATGAATTACTCGCTAATGGCCAACATAAACCGGGCTATGGTGTGAAAAAAAGGGTAAAAAAACATCCTATCTATCTAAAGGTGAATTCAAAAAAGGATTTGATTCAATAGTTCCTGAGAAGCTTACAACATCACAAAGAAAGACATGGGATACTTGGGTGCAGGATCTAATCAGCTGTTATATTAGCGTGGTTTGCAACATATTGGGAATTGAACCCAAAGACACTGGTAACAAAAATAATGATCAGCTATACTTCCGCGGATTCCATCAGTTTAGTAGAACACTTTTAGCTCGTTCCATTAAGAAGGGTTCTTATGCTGTCCATTCTTATTCATCGGAAGAAATGAATAATATGGGATTCCTTAGTAAAATCATTTAGGAAGAATCAATCACACTCCGACTGAAAGGAAGGGAGTGCTAAAAGGTAAGTAAAGACCGGTCAATAGCCAAAAGCAAGGGAAAGCTGGGGGCAAGCCCGAGGAGTGTGTTTGCAGGTTTCGAATCAAGCATGTTGTGCCTTTGAAGCAACTGCTATGCATACTTTCCTTGAGATAGATAAATGTCCTCCCGAGGAAGTGTTATGAACTTCTACCCATTCCCTAAATCCTTCATTGCAAACTCTGATTGCAGTGTGTTGGTAAGAGAATCAAGTATCGAAGTTGAGCTCCCAGTTAGAATTATATCATCAACATAGAGTCAAAGTAGTTGGGTCTCTTGGACCGACTTGAAACCAGGCCGCACTTTCAGTCAAACCAAATTCCAGCAAGGCAAGAAAGAAGTCAACCTTTGCAGTGGAGCTTGTTTAAGCCCATAAATTGCTTTCTTGAGACGGCATAAGTAGTGTGTGTGGATACCTCTCATCACGCCTGGCTGGGGTTTTTTCATGTCAACTCTTAAAGATCACCGGAAAGCTTTTTAACATCCGAGACATACAAATTTACTGCAATAGAGAATATGACCCGAATCGAACTCAACCGAGCTACGGGAGAGAAGGTCTAAAAAAAGTCAATCCGGGTAAACAAAGCCCTTTGCACGAGCCTTATACCGAAAAATACTTCCGCTTGTGGGTGTAAACCCAAGCCCACTATTTCAGCATTTTATGGGGGTTTAACCAATTCCCATGTACTTCGATCAAAGTAGCCATCTCTTTATCCATATTTTCCACTCAGGGTGCTTACTTAGAAGCCTCTTTCTTGAGCGTGGAATAGACTCTGATGACAGTTGTAAAGGCTCTGAAGGAAGGAGGGACTCAATTGCTCAAATGACATGTAATAGGTAATAGGGTTTTTAGTGCAAGAGCGGGTACCCGCGGCAATAGGTAAATCCAGGTCTGTCAAAGGACCTTCCACACGAGTTTCTGGATCAGTGACCGGCTGAGATGTGGTCCCTGGATGCGGTCGGCGAGCATACACCAAGAGTGGTCTGGTTATCGCTTCATGGTAAATACCCCCAGACTGAGATTACTCACCATAGGTAATTAATTGGACTAGGAGCAGGGACTGGTATTGATGATGGTTCTATACTGCGATTTCTACTTGGAAAAATAGGGAGTAGACTAAAAGAAGGTGACATCCGCTGAGACATAATAAAATCTTCTGCGGATCATAGCATCGGTAGGTTCGAGAGTAAGTATACTCCAAGAAGATGCAGCGAGTGGCACGTGCAGACAACTTGTCCAAACCTGGGCTTGAATTGTGCACAAAGCATAAGCGGGTAAAACTTTTCAACTTTATGGCGCTGGAACACTCTATTCTCTTTCAAATTATCTTTCGCTTTGATTGAGTTTTTTGCTATTTCTTTCCCGATTTCTCATCTCTACTCTTCCGATCTCTCTTCTCAACTTGCATTTGATCGCGCTCTTCTCCGATATTGCTCTCTACTCGCGCTCTTCTCCGATTTCGCGCTGCAGCTCTCTTCAGCGATCTCGCCTTCCTGTCGTCCGCCATTGATCGCTTACCAGCTCTGTTCAGGTTTGTATAGTTCATTAATCCATATCGTATCGTTTTTTGTTTGATTTCTAGATTTGCTGTTAATATTTGCTTGAATTAATTCCTGTTGATTGCAATTTTCATCTAACAGTGGCGAAGTGGAATCAAAATTGCACTATATCGTTCGTTAGATGTAATTTCTTGCTTTCTTTGATGTATAAATACTTATTATTTGGAGTATTTTGTGTAATTTAGATAGAATTATTGATTCTGTGTGGATTTGATGATGTTATTGTTTTTAACGATGTGATTTAGTTGATGTGCTAGGTAAATATATGTGATATACGAGGTATAAATACTTAAGATGATTGATATAATGGTTTTATTTGATATATATATGTACACTCTTTTAATAGAAATACCTGATATGTTAGGCAGTAGATTGATTTGATCTTTTATGTATAAATGCTTGATCTGTTAGGTAGAAGTTCTTGATCTGTTAGGTATATAGCTATAATATCTTATGTATATAATAAATTTTTAATACAAAGAAATCAGGTATAAGACTTTATGTTTTAGATGTACATGTTTGATATATGATATATAAATACTTTATATGCTGGGTATGAGTGTTTTATATGTGGTGTATATAAAACATTTTTAATACAATGAACTTCTATGGTAGGCATAAGACTTGATCTGTTTAGGTATAAATATTTGTGATTTACAATATAATTCCATGTTGAAAGAGTTTTTATATTTCATGTTTTGCGATTTCTGTTTTTTTTGTGAAATATAAGGATGGATTTTGATCTGAATGAATATTTTGGAGATGACATATTTATAGAAGATAATCATGGAGGTGGTGATGATCTGAATCTTCATCAATATGTGGAAGACGGCAAACGAAGCAGTTCATGAAGCTGTCGACAATAGTTGTTTGTATGAATGGGACTTGAACATGGAAGCTTCTTTTTCTTTTGATGAATATGGAGGTAACGAAATAAGTGATTTACATCGGGAAACAGTCCCTGTACAAGGTGAAATAATTGATGTACATGGAATTAGAGAGTGTGAAGGGCAGGGAGAAGTTGAGGGAGATGAAATGGACAATGAATATATAGAATTAAGTCCACCTGCTGTCGGGGATAGGTTTGATTCGTTTGAGGAAGCGTTCCAATATTATCGACTATATGGAAAAAAGTGTGGTTTCGGTGTTTGCAAAAGGTCAATTCACAGAAAGGGTGATCATATTGTCCACTATTGTTTTTCATGCAGCAAGTTCAAACCGGTTTTTATAAAAATTGATGGAGAACCCTTCGCAGAGAGGAAGAGGGAAACGAGGTGAAGACCGGTCTCGAAGGAAGTATATTTCCGGATCTACGAAAGTTGAGGCACTCTGGCTTGATTCTGGGCCCCTTCCTTATCTCTAGACGGTCAGCCCTTTCTTGGATCAAAATCCATTCCAGCGATCGAGCAACAATTCGTAAATACTTTAAGAATGAGGGAAATGGGAAGCCGAAAACAATGGAATTTTAGTGTTTTCAATAAATCGAAGTGGATGAAAGGCATAGCCGGGTTCTAGAGAGATCTAGAACTTGATTCTCGCTATATGCTGGAAACCTCTTAGAGGAAAGTCCACTAGATTGAAAAGATACTTAGACTAAGTCCCCCCTTCTTAATCAGTAACATGTACTTGAATTGGGCAATAAGCAGGAAACCAACAGAAATTAGAGAATATGAATAGAAAAAGTCATTCTATTCATATTGCATAGTAGTTTGCAAATCATTTCTTAGTAGGTGACTACACGCGAGACATCCGGATGAAGGTATAGTCCAGCTCCTCTATTGGAAACAGTAGAGAAAGTCGTATGCCTGCTAAGGTAAGTAGATTTTTCAATTACCTAGTACCTTTTATGGTTGGAGCACCAGATATGGCTTTCCCTCTTTTCTCTGAGGGGCTATTACCCACAGTAATGCTTGGTAGGCGTGCATTTCCTTACTTTAACGCTGAAACTCCTATACCTTAGTCCTATGTAGCTATAGTTCTTCATTGAGATGAGCGAGGTGGTCCAATAAAAGATAAGCCCTATGCTTTTAGTGTGGTGCATGCATTAGATAGTAAGTTGTGGAATCGGGACTCCCTCTCTTTGTCCTTACTGGTGGATATGTAGCATGAACAGTAAATAAATAGTGTACTTTCCCCCAACTCTAGTAGTGCCCCTCATTCTGCCTATCTTAAGCGGAGGGAGAGAATTCTGGAATGCCAGCCAGTACATATGGAGGATTGCATGCAGATCGTAGAAAAGACAAAGGAGATAGTATCTTGAGTTTTTAGTTTATAGTAGGGTATTCTCATAGTAAGGTGGTGGCGAATTTCCTGTTATCATACAGATAGAGTGGCTGGCTGGGTTAATATTTCCCTATTGCCCCTATTGCTGACCAGTCGGCTGGCTCATTCATTTCTTTATTTTTATCCGTTTTCGTACGCCTCCCTGCCTGCCAATAATCACTCTCGATTCTCGGGCCTCATATTATCATAAAAGAGGATCTTTGCATTTGACTCAGTGGTCATCCAAATCTGCATCATTTTTCCAATCGAAATTTGACCTAGACTTCTTTGATCACGAATGCCGCCTCACCCACCTTTAGCAAAGCTTGTTAATAAGCAGATGTCTTTTATCTTCGATTTTTAGTTTTTGCTTAACTGGGGACTTTATAGACAGCGTTGAAAGATATGGGAGTCCTCAGCCTACGCTAGGGGGATGATGAAAGCTCCGGGCTGGCTTACGAGCATAAACTCCAACCAGAAAAACCAGGAAGGATTTGAAAGAATCAATGTCACTTCTGTGGATGGAAAATCGAACCTTTCACTAAACGCTTGACTCGCTGGTCACTCGCTTACGGCAACTCCGTCGTTAATGCTTTAGTAGGTCATAATCTCGTCAAAAGAGAATTTCCTTACCCCAGAGTCACTAAAGTCCTATCTAGCTAGCTGTACTAATAGCTTTAGGGATATAACCTTTTGCACCTAAGTCCAATAGGCAAAAGTGTCTGGAAGGAGTGCAGTTAGTCAGTTACTAGTTAGAATAGTTCATTCTAGTGCTTGTAAACAAACTGGATTCCTAATTTCTCTTTTCTATTGTTCTTTGATCCTACCAAAACAGAGAATGGCTAACTACGCCCACCATGTACGTACGAGAATTCAATAAGACAACTACGCCCCCCACTCTATGAATGGGGCCTCCACTCTATGTATGGGGAACTACTACTATATCTGATATTGCTAGCTTCTTTGATAAACCTCTTTTTCTATAGGGAATTTCTATTCGACTACTAGAATAGAAGGAATTAGGCATAAGCCCTTGCTTCCGGAGATAGATTAGATAGATTAGAGTTATGGAAGTAAGGAGTTTATTGATCGTCCGCCTATCAATTTGACTTTACAGGTCGCCAGCCCATGTGGCTTTCTTCGGGAGAATCAGCTAGTTAATACCGCTGCGGGTGAAAGGAGAGTCAGGAAAGGCAGACCAACCTGTGTTATAGCTGGAGCAAGCAGCCCATCCGAATGGAACAACCAAAGAGTCTACACATGACTGCATCCGAAGCACATCCCCCCCCCATCTAGGCTATACTCTAAAATGCCAGTTGTCGTAAAAACAAAGAACTCATTTTGCGTATCAGAAAGGTATAAAAAATCACCTGGTGTATAAAAAACAAACGTATAAAAAAGGGGATGAAATAGAGTAATTAACTAAGCTCAGGATGAAACTGAAGAGAACAAATAACGACATATCCACATATGCTAATTATTATCACAGCTCATAACTATGAAGAGAGGATTCTTGGTCTTGCTCCAGAGACCCAGGGTCGTACATTATTTATAAATAAAGTTCGTGTTGTGAATAAACCAGCCGGATCGAGAAGAAGAAGAGAATTTCTTTTATGGAGGAGTGCACTTTTTCTTATATTACCTAGTTCCCAGAGACCCCATATAAAGAAGCCCTCGATTCAGGTTTGTCCCCAATCTCATAAGACACGTATTCATCAAAAACCTTAGGAACTAGAAAAAGAATGGGTACACAAAAAAGCCGGTCTTACACAAAAAAGCACGACTTACTTGTTTGAAATATTAGGTGAGCTGGAGAAGAAGATAATAGATTTGGTGTTGATACCCTAGCAAGGTAGGATGTTAACGAAGAGCATCTATATGATATTATTGGAAATATTAAATTTTTGGTACAGTTAGCATTTTGGAATCCAATTTCTACATAAAAGAAGGAGATTTTACCCAGGATCCAAGCCGCCTACCCTAGTCAAAGCATAAATAGAAGAAGTCGTCTAGTTTGACGTAAGTAAGTAGTTGAGTGTGCAAAACTCGAGGTTGTGTTGAGGGCTAATGCGGATTTTTTATAAGAAAGAAAAGCATTAAAGAAAAGCCAGAAAAAGCAATTGCTACCTAGCTGAGATTTTTGCTACAACAAAAACACTATTGCCCTTCTAGGCCCATCTAGACTATATGATAATCTGGCAGTTGTCGTCTATCCAGCTATGAATTTTCCTATATAGGTCAAAATATTAAGTCAAACTCTCTTGGGTGGTAAACAAATAAACACTCTACGGAAAGAAGATAGGTCAACCTAGATAGAAAAGAAGAGCTTCTGGTAAATAAATTAAGAGAAGTAAGTCAAATTGGTTTGATAGATTGGTTTTTTATGCCCTTGCTTCAGTAAGAAGAAATGAATGCTGACTTACTCTGCTTTCTAAATAGATAGATTTTTCATACATAGCCTACCTAGGGTTACCCCTCTGCCCCAAGCGAGCTTATTATTTCACTCAGGTACACTTTTGACTTATTTTACCAAAGAAGAGAAGTGCCAAATCGATGACAAAAGCAAATCCACTTCTTTTTCTTATAATGCCAATGCCAATTCTAAAGCACCCATAAGCCCACGAGCTTACAACCCATAAGACAGTGCCCAAGCCTATAAGACAACTCATGGAGCTATGTCTAACCCACCAAGTAAGAGAAGAACAGATTCTATATTATGATATTAATAGAGCTTATATTCTATTTTCAAGAGTAGATTTGATAGGAGATCGAGATGTTCCTCTTTCGCCTAAGAAAAGAGCTTACAAATGACGTACCCTGCCTAGGTAGATCAGGTATTTATGTGCTTATAAAAAAAGGGAATTAGTTGCTTCATAGCCTCTAAACACTCAACTAAAAGGAGAGTTTGGTTGTTAGATAAGATAAGGGAATTAAGTATCATCGGAAGGAGACTCTTCGTGGGGGGTCTCAGATGTAGTACCCGACTAGCTCGTGTTTGATGATTACGTAACCACACTCGATCTAGTGTGTGGAAAATCATATATATAGAAGGGTGTTTAAGCCCGATAAGGCCTTTTCTCAGCGTCAGAATAGAGATCATATAAATCCACCTAAGAAGCCAACTTATATGCAGCATGCCCACGAGTATCATCTCAAATTACCCTTTTTTCGTATAAACAAAGGTATCTCGAATTACCCATCGTATAAGTATAAAAAGTCGTACAATATTCCAAACATCCAGGAATAAATAACCCGGATTTGGTCGAGCGTGAGGCGTATTCTCAAGAACAGACATAACGATTAGTCTGGAATTTATTGGTCCACATATTACTAACCAACCGAGCTTCAAAAGAAGGAAAGGGACAGCGGAGCACTAGTGGCGTCATATAAAGGAGAACCCCTTTATTTAAGGAAGGCAGAGGAGGATATTCTCTTACGTATACATTGGATTTTCAGGCAGGCAGACAGCTCAGAAGTGCTTTTTCCAGTTATTTCACCATTTATAACTAGAGTTGCATGCTTTGATTTTGATAACGTGGATGGTCCCGCTAGCTACAACTAATCTACCCAAGGAAGAACAACTGACCAGCATCATCGCGTCTATATGAGTATTTTTCGTATATACCAACACTATGGAAACCTTTTAAATAAGTCGTAAAAGTGCATCTCTTAAAACCAAGCTATTGTAGTGACCAGATACGAGTTATAATATGCTCGATAAAAGGAATAAGAGAAGCTCCAATAGAAAAATAGGACGGAAGGGAACTAACTTTATTGCGTAAGAGCGAACCCGGGTTTGGAGTTTTCTTATGGTTGGCCTAGAAAAGTTTATTTGATGTCTTGAAAAGCGATAGGGCCGGCCCGTACCTAATCTATAGGAAAGCCAGAAAGAAAGGAATCCCCTTAGGACAGAGCTAACTGAAAAAAAGAAAAAGAAATGGGATAACTGAATGCACTTCTGATTGATATTCACCAATCTCCTTAGAGAAGAGGGAGTTACGCTAGCGAGATGAATAAATAACCAAAAAATCCCTGTGTCAGCAGCCGTCACCCTTGTCCCATTGAGGATTCAGAACAAAAGAAATGAAGAGAAGTGCTCTTCCAACTTCTTATCCAGTTCCTAGAACATGCCCATCACCCTTGTATCCAGTGCTTTCTACCAGGTATCCAGTGTCCATGCTTGTATCAAAAAACTTGTATGTATATCAACACTTACTTGCATACATATCGGATGTTCTAAGGTCTCTTGCAGCCAAGGCAACAATGTCAGCACAGGAAACTACTCCGGGGCAAGCCTGCTCCACCATCTCATAAATCACCTCATATCCACCTCTGGTTTGGTGCGGCATCCCTCTCGGCGGCTGTGTTGCTTCCCGTCGACGAGTCTATGAGCAACGAAGCATCACATTCCTAGCAATCGGACCAGTCAAATAAATATAGCGCAAGGTTTTTTTCAGATAGATATATATTAGGGCGTAGCGAAGGTGTTTGCTTGTCAAAATATCAAGATAAGATAGGCTTTGATGTAGTTGCATTGCACCCTTTAACGAAAAAATGATAGTAAAAAATGATGCAAATACTTACCCCGACGAAGCAATCATGGAAGAACAACCAAAGAAATTTGTAAGGGACAACCTTTTTTCAAATTTTCGCCAGGAAAAAAACTTTGCTTTTAGAAGTTCACTTTCCACCCTCCAGCCTGAGCTTCCACATTGCAACCAAGGAAAAACACGCACCTTACCAAAGCCACTACAAAACAAGACCTCCTTTTGAAGTTTTAACACAAGACTATAAAATTGAACTAGCTAGTTCGGTTAAAAACGCAAAAAAAAGGAGAACACGGGATGCTGTCTCAGCGCTTCCGGCCAGATAAGTGCCTTTAGTGATACTTTTATGTAATATGTGGTGTCCAATTTAAGAGATTCTACTGTTCGTTTATTAAAGCCAACCATCTTTTATTATTTATCCCGAAAACTTGTTTGTTCGATATGAAGGTTTGGTACTTAATTAGATTTGAAAGTTATATTTAGGTGGTCTCCACCAATAAAGGAGGAAGTGAGATCCTGATGCCCTTTTTTCTATAATTTATGGTTCCATTGCTTCCATTATCTCAGTAGAAATAGCCTTTCTTTACGTTTGTTCCTATATATTGAAGAGCAAAATATCGTGTAATATTGACTGTCCATTTATTTGCCGCCCATTTGTGGTGTGGCAGGCTACTTTCACTTGCTTGCTGATAATGCTGAATTTCCTAATTAAATAATTAGGACTTGGCCAACATCATAGCAGCAATTTATTTTATGTGTTTCTTTTGTTCATATCAAATTATATGCTCAATCAACATGCCTGCTCCTAAAATAGATTAGATTGTGAAATACTGGTGTAATTTATATAGTCGCGCCAGACGGATTTTAAATATTTCTATTTGAGCAGGAGTTTAGATTCATTATGTATTTTTTTTTATAATGACAAAAAAACTTGTAAACAGATTAAAAAAGGATAGGTTATCTATTGTTAGTGCATTTTTCTTTCAATGAAGTTAATAATTAAATCTCAAATGGCCTCTTTTCCAGATTATTTATCGTTTCATTTATTAAGAGAACCGATATTCAACGGGCAAGAATTTCTTGTACATACTTCATTTTATATTGTTTTGCTTGCTTGAAATTTCAATGGCTCAAAGCTAGTTTCTAATTTTGAATAAAACGCACGCGTGTTATTGATTGGAAAAGGAAATCTCTACTCTACTAGTCAGTAGTTTTGGAATTGGATAGGCTTTCTGCTTCCCTGGGAATTTGGCAACCATCTGTCCGTCAAAATCAAGAGAAAAAGTGGGCAGATAAATTAAATTTTCATTTACCACCAGGTTCTTTTTATTAGGAGTTTCGTTTCTTTGGATCCGCCTAAACACGTTTTAGATTCAACAAAGAAAGAAACTTGTCGAGGAGCGGGCAAAAAAGGGAGGGAAGAGTTATGAGAAGAGTTCGAACTAGAACTAGTGGAGGTTTAAGCCACACAGAGAATCTTCTACCAGTACAAGCGAATAATGCCCAGGAATGACCGACGGGCTTCACTTCGAGGAAACTTTTTCCAGAAAACTGAAACTCAATCCATACTCGTACCGTGGATGAAACTCTTTTCTTTGGTCGGATTTCTAGTTATTCTTCGCTATATACGAACCTAAATGAGGCATCGATGAATATAATATATCATAAAGGTATCTTTAGAGCGTTGAAAGAGGGGAAAGCAAGCGATAAAGTGGTAGAAAACTCTTCAATCAAAAAAAGTGGACTCATCAACAGCGGGATATTAAATATCTATTGGCCACCCAACGCTTCTTTGCTCACTGCAATAGTGCTCTCTTATTAGATTCCTCTAAAGCTCAGCGGGTAAGAAGTATAGAAGGGCGGGCAGACCCTCATCATGAGGCAAAGACGACTAAGCTAAACTGGATTGCGTGAATGACATAAGGAAGTTTGACTGAGCTTCCTCTTCTTTTCTAACTATTCTATTGATATAGAAAGCTTTTTCGTTGCTACAGTTGGAATTGACGGTAGCAACGATTCATATCGGAATCTCTATCTCTAGAGATATGTAGAGTAGTAGTCTCATAGAAAAAAGGACTCGACGCAGATGTTGGTATTAAATCAAATGACCTCTTGCTTTTGGTGAATTCTTGAGAGAAGGAAGTAAAACTATCCGTGGTGGTCGGGCGAGGACTCTAAATGGAATCACTCACGTTCCGAGTCACCGGTGGTTTATAAAGGGAGAAGACTGCTATCCAATCAGAAGAAGCTTTTTTTGAAAGTGGTGATTCAGGGCATCTTCACTCTGCTAGTTTCCGCTGTGCTCTTCCTTGATTTTCGTGCGCGCAATAGAAAGCTGAACTGTGCTGTGTGAGACTAGGGTGCTAGGGGTAGATTTCAAAGAGGTTTTCCCTTTATTTATAAAGAATACCTAAGACATTTCATGAAGAAGTAGTTCTTCTAAGGCCTGATTCGAAGCTTGTCAGGCAAGGAGTAGTATTAGGATGAGGGGAACTTTTAGCAAGAACAAGACTGGGATACTTTTAAGGAGCTGCAAGTCAAATAGCCGAGCTCTTTCTTCTGGAGCTAGGAAAGAAAAGACGACTTCTCTTTATAGGCTTTACCCAACCTGTCAAAAAATCTATATATGAAAAGAGGAACTATCGGTTCTGAAGAAAGGAGGAAAACGAACCAATTCCATAGTCATAATCAATAACTACTAGCGGTGCAGATCTACCAAGCTCGATTAAGCAGTCAACCAAGTCACCAGAGCCGAGGGATCTAGCCATAATTGATACCAATAGTTAAACCATACATCTTATGGAATGTAAACCGCCTAGCCCAGCTAAAGCAAGCTACTTCGCTCTTAATCCAGAGAAGGGAGGCTTACTGGTGGAAGAAGTGAAATCATATCACTAAAAAAAAGCCTGAAAAGATGATAAAAATAAGTGGGAACATGATGTTAACTCCAGCAAGTTCCTTGATTTCATGATCTTACAACATGGGATAGAGATAAAATCCTACCAAGGTTCATGCTATTCTGCATAACCTTCTAAAAATATGAACGAAGTCTAAAGATTCAAACTTTCTAAGCCATTCTATGTTGTATAGTGGTAGTTGTGAAGGAATTGTCATTGAATCTCTTTGTCTCCCTCCTTCTGCTAGACACTCTCCTATCCACGAGAAATTACTAGTTCCTACCTTTCCTCCTCTGCTCTATACCTAGCTTTATACTCCAAAATACTTTCTTTCAGTGGCTAAGAGCCTACCTAGTTTTTCACACATTCATTTTAGACTTCCCTACCAGCTACGGGGCTTTTAATTTCGGCCCCACATCAAGGTGACAGGATTCGAACCTATGGCCCTCTGTACCCAAAACAGATGCGCTGACCAGACTGCGCTACACCTCGTCTCAACCTAACCTGGATCCACCCATAAAGAAGACTCGAACCGGCCCCCCGCTTTGGGCACAGGGAGGCGAGAACCACCGCTTTTTGGAAAGAAGCCAACAACCCAACGAGTTCTTTCAGTTCAACCCGGGGCCCCACCAATCAAACTCTCCTTTCTGCGGCTCGCTCTCGGTGGACCAAAAGCCCGCTCAGAAGTGGATTCGAACCACTGACACAAGGATTTTCAGTCCTTTGCTCTAACCAACTGAGCTACCTGAACAAAACTACCTTATTTCAGCATATAGCGCCATTGGATCACCTTGGTACCGCTACTTTCTTCCAAAAGAAAAGCAAGATCTTTCTATCTACGAAAATCTTCGATGCGGCACCAACAATTTAAAAAGAGATCTTAGTAGGGTGGTCTCACCAAGATTTTTACCTCCACTCGACTAGAGTATCTTTCCAAAAATCGTAGTCCAATCCAATATATCTCATTAGGACTAAGATGCGCTATACAAGTGAGTAGTGTCTTAATCTAATAAAGAAGATTTATGCCATAAAGACTTTATTAAAACCTGTCAAGTCAAAACTTCTAGTCTTTTATTTTGAACAAACACTCTGGGTCAAGGCGCAGCCGTACTATAAGAAAGCTGTCCTCGAGTTAAGGTTCTTACTCACTAAGAGCTAAATCCAGATATGTTTCCAATTTGAATCCGAGGTCAGTCTCAAAGCTACAGTGTCTGCTTGCCGTTAGGACGGAACTGACATCAGTGAATCAGGCTGAAGCTAGGGATGTAGTTGTTCCTGTTGATAAACCCACCTCTTCCGAACATGGATGGATGATGAAGTGGTTAAGGATCTCATGGCATGTGAGGAACGAGAAGACCACTCATCCTACTCGTAGTCCATTTGTGGGTACTAAAAAGATTGGCAACTTTGGTTGTTTCAATTTAGCTATTATTGTGGTAACTTTTCATAAATTCATGGAACATTCAAATGGGAAAGTGCAATAAAGATGTGCCCTGTATGCTTTAGGATAGTGTGATCGTTTGTTCCTTAATGTACTAAGAAATTCACATGATTTCACAACGTTGAATGAAAGAAATGCCGTAGATAGCAAAGATGAGGCTTCTCCTGACTTAACCAGATGCGCCATAACTATGGGTTATACTTAACAGAGGGAAAGCCTAATTCAATGGAAGAAATCTTGGTCAATAGGAGGTGTGATGTGCTTCAACAAATTCAATGGATACTGGCTTATGAAGTAAGAAATCAGTAGTAAGTAGGGGATGGGATGGATAAGTGGCTTATTTAAATAAAGAAAAGAAGAAAAAGATAAAAAAGAAAAAAAGCAGAAATGCGTCAGGCCCCTTTTTACCTTTTCCTTCACTGCACTAAATGATTTGCCGGCAGTAATTAAGGAACAGTACATACATAATAGTAAATATTAAAAGGGAAATGCTTTTGAACTGCAAAAGCCAACATATACCCTGTGGCGTGGTACTTTCCTTTTTTGACATATTCTGCACTTTCATGGCTACGCCCTGGCGCTTTTCTATTTTGCCTTCTTCTGGCCAGTTCAACTTTGAATTGAAACTTGCTTATACTAACTAGAAAGTGGTTTTTTGGTGATTGTTTTTTTGTCTCAAATCTCAAAGTATTTATAAGCCCTCTAGTCGATAGCGAAGAAAAACACTGTAAATGATTGTTTTATTTTCACCTCAACCAATAACCATAAGTTCCAAAACCGCACTTGGATAAAGAAATGCTTAAAGAAATAAATTTCCTACCTAAAGATAGTTAAGTACTGCATGTATTGTTAAAACATGTTACTTCTACAAAGAAAAATAATGGAATTAATCTAGACATGACTCCCATTCAAGTTAATTTATTAGAACTTGTGAAAATACCCAAAGGTTTCATATTATATATACTTAAATTGAGATGAATTAAAAAGCACTGGTGGATGATTTAGAGAGAAATTGATTGATTCAACAACCTTGCCGCCATAGAACGTCAAGAAGAGCGCGTCATTGGTGATATAATGAACCCAAGACCTTAAAAAAAAGGTAAAAAAAAAGGATAAAAATAAATTTTTATACTTTCTAAATAGAATTATATTCAAAATTCTCAAAAAAAACTGAACTTTCACACTTCAAACAAAAGAAATGGATTTGGAGTGAGGGCACTGGCAAGGGTTTCCTTTTTATTCCCCTTAAAAAGTGAATCCAGAAGCTTGTGCAAAAAATGGTCAAATGGGCGGCCAGTAGAGAAGACCAGTGAGCTACAAAAATCAAAACCTAATAATGAAACATCAAATACATAGCTTTTTATAGGGGATTCGCATCTATTAAACCATTATTTATATATATTTTTCCGTTGATGAAAAGCTCAAAAGTTATTTTATACAAATAAAGGAAAACCTTTAGAAAAAAAGAAGAACTTCACCTGAACGTACCAGATAGTTATTTAGGCAAAGCAACATAGGAAAGGGGTCGACACGAATCTTTCATTCAATCGGATACCAATTGCTTTGATGCCTTTGAAAGCCTCGAGATTCAAATTGTGGAAAGACAAGTTTTTTTCTTTATTTTAGGGCGAACGACGGGAATTGAACCCGCGCATGGTGGATTCACAATCCACTGCCTTGATCCACTTGGCTACATCCGCCCCTATCCCCGCGCACAGCTTTCAGTCTCTATCTACGATCAGATCCTTTCTGAACCCACGCGAACTTTATGTCTGAGAAAGAGTTTCCCTTCGCTTCGGCGTCAAGTGCAATAATCTATTTCGAATGTGCGCGCAAAGACCTCGATGCTTATTGAGAGGGCCCCAGCTTGGGAAGGAAGGTAGGTCTCTTGGTCTATATCCAAGCAAGAAGGTGTGGAGGGTTCTCGAGAGCGGACCATCCATTGGTTAAGTTGGGGCAGTTTGGGCCACATAGGTCAGGTAATGTTGGAGGAGAATAAAAATGAATTTCTCTATACTACGTCATTCTTTTTTGACATATGAATTTAGGTTCGTAAGTAGCCCGCTTCACTCGATAGTAGAAAGGGGCAGGCTTATTCTGAGAAGTAGGATCTCCCAGATAAGTATGCTTTTCTTCTCCAAAAAAAGAGAGAAACCAATCTGTACTGAGCTGTGAACTTGTTTTCCGAACCATCCACTCTTTCCTAGGGGCCTTATTATACATACCCTAATTAGGCTCTCCTCATTCAATTCTATGCACACCGGCTGATGTCATCGCTACACTTGACTGACGCTCACATTCTTATTATTCTTTCATTTTATTCTTTCATTCCAAACATTACGAAGCTATGAATTCTACCTTGAATCGTTCTAGCTAGCTCACTGATCTTCTGAAAATACGATAGATTGAAGCGCCGGGCCCAAAGCACTTCTCTACTCTCTTAGAAGGAAAGTGAACCGATTTTCCTGTTGAGAGCAAACTTTAGAGTTTGCAGCTCTACGAAACTGGTTTCTCTGGATCCATACCAGTTTCAATGGGTAATATGAAATATTTTACTACTTTAGATCTTTCCATATGTAACTTATCAGGGCAGATACCCTCGTAAACCAACCAAAGCTATCTTTTATTGACTTCTCCGGAAATAGTTTCAGTGGTGCGATCCCTTCCATTATTGGTTCTAAAAATATCTCATTTGTCGATCTTAGTTCTAATTCTTTAGCAGGAGTAATTACTTTTTCATTTGGAACTGCAGAGCTCCTTTCCCTTGAAGAACTAAATCTATCCAACGAGTTTCTATGGGAGAAATTCCGGAGTCTTTGTTCTCTCTTCCTTCCATCAAACCCAAACTCTTTACCGGAAATAAATTTTCCGGTCACCTTAAACTGATAGATCTTACACTTTTTCCACTCACTGACCTTTACCTAAGTAACAATCAACTGAAAGGTCCCATTCCCAACTCTATATTGCGTTTCCGCAATATAAGATATCTTGAAAAACACTGAAACGGTTCACTAGATCTTACCTTACTCTTGATTATGGAGAATCTCACTGTAGTGGACCTTTCGAATAACCAAGGGTTTGTCAGTACAGTAACCGCAAAATCAGAGTTCTTTTCCTCTACATCTTACCCTGTCATATCCATACATTATGAAATTAACATGATTTTAGTTAGCAACTTCAGAAAACCAAATATTGGAAAAAGATAAATCCTTTCAACCCAATTTAGGTTTGTTCATACCAATACCGGATGGTACATACAAAACTTGTGCTCATACCTACCAGATGTGTAGAAGCTAACCTGTAGTAAACCACTGACGAACTTGTGCACGTTTGCCAATTCAGCAGCAGCTACAATCTCAGACTCTGTGGCTTTTCCACACTTTCCATAAGCAGGCCGAATTGTTTTGTTGAAGAGAGCGAGCAGGTTCCTGGCACAAGACCCATTTGTTGCCTCAGCCACCTCACCGACCCCAATGTTCTTTTTCGTTGTAAGATCCTGAATAACACAGAAAGTAGGTCAAAAAGTAACTTGACAATTAAAGGAGCTTGTAATTCTGCGTTCCGAAAGAAGATTCAAGTTGAAAGGAACAGAGTTCTTAGGGAGTATCCTTCTTTTTAGGGTCGGTGCAGGTATTCTTGGCCTTGACGTGGGAAGGGCGTGAAAAAATCCTTTTTTTTCGGTAGTAGGTTGATCATAGAATCTTCTCTTCTTGCCCCCTTTCCTTCGATCAATTATATATATATACTAATATAATAATTAGGAAAAGCTCCTCACCCAAATATATTTTGACAGATACGGACTGAGTTCCCCTCGCACTCTCAAAAGTGCAGGGCCTTATTTTCTTTGAAAAAACTTATCCCTAGGCACAACTTAATAGAGTCAGTCAGTCTTATGCGTCGTGGCATAAAAGAGAAAAGAAAATCTACTTCTAGATAGAGCTCAACTCCTTCTTGAAAACTTGCTCCTCGCTCTCCTTTGCTTTGCCTGAAACTACAAAATTCTTCTTTTGCAAGAGTGGTAAGCGAACTGTGTTAATCAAGAAGTAGGATAGGAGGATCTGGTAGCACTAATTAATTAAGTGATCTATGCGGGCCAGCCCTCTCAAGCCCCTTGTATAGGTTATGCGGAAGCACCGGTACCTACTCGGAGAACAGCACGTACCAGTCCAACATCTACCTCCTCCTCTTCCTCATCAGACTCTTCAGGCCACTGATCACAGCTCTCCCTCTAGTTGCAAATACTAGTAAATTCTAGTGTATTACTCACAAACAAAAAAGTTAACAAAATTGATAATTTTGATCACAGGCTGAAGAAATGACTAGCTCGCAGCTAAGAGAAAAGATTGAGAGTGGCATTTCCATGATCAATAGCCTACCGCACTGAATTGTTTGTTGTGCTCATTAAACATTTTTTTCATTTCTTTCTTTTTTCTTTGAAGTCATTGGCAGCAATTTGACCTAATTTAATAGTAACATGATACATCGGGTTAGACTGAAACATGTATATTTATCACGTATCTCACTTAATTTATTAGAAATTAGCATTCATGCAACAAGTCATCCTAAGCAGTTTTTGGAAAATTAATAATACTATGTTCTTGGGAGCAACAGAGAGAGCATGTAGTTGGGAAACAACGTCCCTGCTTATATTTTAATGGAAACAGTTAAAAGATCTGCCAAAATTAATAAGCTAATTATTTTCAGAAAGTTAGCCAGGTACATCCGTCCGTACCATTTATATTCAATACTACATTACATACACTCTTCATAAAAGAAAGAAGCCTTTATTGAAATTGGAAATAATAAAGCTAAACCCACTTAAGCCTTATCTACCTAATTAATTACTTATCAAATAAAAAAAAAGTGCCCTTAGCCATCATTGCTTGTGGCTTTAAAAGGAACAAAGTTACAAAACCACTATCCCCCTTCTCTCCAAATAAAACTATCCATCTCTGAACAATTCCTAATTAGTGCCTCATGTGAAGAAGCTAGAAGCATCCATAGTGAAATTCGGGTCGAATTCCAATTTATCGATCACGAAATCCATGTAAGGCACCGGTGAATTAGTACCCAGCCAGCCATGGGAATCCATTCATTAAAATCTCCATACTCGCCAACATCAGAAAGTGAAAGAAAGTTTGTTTCACTGAAACCACTGAGGAAAGATGGAACTGGAAGCTGCATTAAACCAGAGTAGAATCCTTCCTCAGAAAAAGTCTTTAATTTTACCTCGGGTTGAAATGGTTTAATCGGTTTCGAGTCTTGGTCCCGGACTTGGTCTGGCTTTTGCTTCGCAATTAGCAGGTTCGAGTTAGGTTTAGTAGTCTTTTGTTGACATGTGTGGGTCCCGTGGTATGTTACATCAAACACCATTGCGTTTTCGTCGGAACGTTGAACTTGCTTAGTCGCAAGGCATCCTTGTGTGTTTCGGTCCCCTGAAATGTTTCTGAAAAACTCTCTCCCTCCCACAACACAACTTAAAAATTGAAAATGAATTGAAGTTCTTTTTTTGAGTTGTCCCTCCAGCTATTTCAGTAATAGCAGCAAATGGATCATCGTCAAACACAACACCAGAAGGTTCAGTTTGAACACGCGTAGGGATTGAGGCAGCAACGGTTGGGCTTTGTTGCACAATTGAAGGTACCGGCATTGTTCCCAACTCATTTTTTAGAGTCAAGTGGCTTGAGTGGAACTCTCCCTTGTGCAGTAATAAGGAATTGTGTAGAATTGGGGTCATTGGCAGCCATTGACCGGTTGTACCGCTGTTGTGGGCCCACACAAAATAGTAACATGTGAATTTAGGCCCCAGACGCTCATTAAGAGAAATAGCATGCTCTCCATCACCAAATAAGGGGTTTGCTGTAATAATGCGAATTGCACAACTGGCATGAGTAGCCATACTATGTTTACTGTAAATAGGGCGTATTTAGGAAAAATAGGTTGGACAGTTACATCAGAAGACCATAACATATGGTTAGCATACTTTACACAATACAAGAGAACAAAGCATGCACTACAAAGAAGAAATTGAATACAAAGGTGTACGACATGGCGCTTGAGAAAGGTTGTCTTTTTTCCAAGAAGACTTGCGGAGTGTCAGTTGACACAAAAAGCTGCTGAACAGGAACATCACGTAGTGTTTTGGTTGGCCTTCGTGTGTATTGCCGGATAGGTTCGGTAACATTAGTATTGGCTTATTTGAGTTGCATAAAGGTGTTTCATTCAGTAGAAGTACCATGCTCATGTGTTTCCACATGAGAATGCGCCAGGTCGAGGAGTTTTACTTTCCATCACCTTGCTCTTGACTGATTGCTTTGGAGTACATTGTACCACCTTACTTCGGATTGATTGTGTTGGAGTTTGGTTTGATCCATTTGATGTACGAGTACTCCGGCTGCAATTCAATCGTTCATTGATTTTTTTCTCCGGGTTGCGCGGTCTTCAAAGTCATCATCACCATCAGAAGGATTGGAAACGCAACCTAGATATATGGAGATGATGGTTTTATTGGAATTGCATTTATATGTAGCAGTTGTACCCTAATAAAAGATATCTGTTGTATCAATGGTTTGATGTAGAAAAATGATATCTCCTCAAGGTATCAGTTAGAAATGGATGTGATATGAACTGAAGAGTAAGGAATGTGGCAATGGTAATACTTATTAAGTTACCAACTTATCTGTGAAAAGAAATGCCAAAATTGGATTTTCACAATGCAAGATCAGACGTTTAAGACAATGCAACTAACTAGAACTGCTATGTATCTCTGTGTTGTAACTACTTCTAGATATATACGTATGCTGGGTACTAATTTAGAATATGAAACACTGCAATTGTTCCAAACAAATTTCTTGTCCGAAAAGAAGCATCACAGTTTCACAGTACATACAAGTCAAACATAACCAAAGCATAACACTTCTTATATTCTACCTCCCAAAACACCAATGAGAAGAGTGATCGGGTACTTCACTTTGTTCTTTGTCCCCCGTGATACCTCCATAGTAATAAAGTGTTTTTACTGCCGCCGGTCAAGAAAATTACCCACCAGTGAAGTTTCATTTTTGTCATTAGTATCAATTTGCTTGCTTTGTTTGTGGTGAATAAGAGGTCTTTGATGTCGTTCCGCTACCTCTCATCGGAATGTTACCTCGAATCTACGTACTTGACTTCCGTCAAGCTCTACAACCGATAAGCAACTATAGCTAGTTAAGTAGAAATCCCAGTCAAGGTAGGCGAAGCCCCCCTCTTGATCTTTCTTCATGCCAGCTGAACTCATGTTGTTGGAATTGAATTGCTTTCCTTCAATTCGTAACCCCCTCCCTACTCAAACTAGGCAAGCAAGGGGTTGACTGATCTCATTCTACTCCATCTGCTACTGTCTTGTACCGAATCACACGTTGACCAAAGCAGCCTTTCTCTCAGCACTCTCGTAAGGAAGGCGCATTACTCATCTATTATTTACTCTTTTTGAACCATTATCTATTCACTTTGTCATTCACTTGCACTGATTGGATTCCTCCCTGCTTTCAAAAGTTGGACCTAGTCCTTTTTATCCTTCCTGCTCGAGCTTCAGCCGCCTACTCTACTGCAGAACATTGCTTTCTCTCGCAAGAATGACTACTACTTGCCATGCATTGGGTCTTCCATTATTCCTACTTTCAATTCAAGTAAACCCTCCCACTTTCTTGACTATACCAACTATCTATGAGGCTCGTCAAGTCGGACTAGACTTTCTTTTCTCTGCTTGCTCGGAAGCCAAACTACGCTTTCCCTTTGCTACTTTTATATCTATTCTTTGATTCCCTTTCACAAGTAGACCCGAAGAAAGAAACCTTCTGCAACTACTAGCCGGTGAAGACTCTTCTTTCTTTAGAAAACGGATGGAACAAACAATATAAATAAGGCGGAGTTCAGAGTTATTGCTTCCTGCTTATAGGAAGGAATAGCCGCTTTTCTCTCGTTGCGGTTATTGCATAAAGCACGGGTTACGAAAGCAAGGGCGTTAGCATTAAGGCTTTCCTTCTCAGATGGGGCGGCCTAAGGACTGGTACTTTAATAGACAGGTTTCAAGTAAGGCGAGTAAGAGAAGGTTAGAGAGAAGCGTTGCTTTGACATGAAAAAAGAGGACTACTTTACTATGAATGGTAACATATGAATTGAAACGTTTGTGGCGGGTCCACTAAAACATGAAGGAAAGGTTGAAGTCGGTGTCTATCAACTAGCAAGCTACCATCAACTATTGCAAAGAAGCTTGACAAGGATAGAAAAATTGTACAGGAACTGCTGGTCTATCCGATTGCTTTCAAACAGACTTTCCTGCTGGAACTGGTGGAACTGCTTTTCCAGGTGAACAGCTCTAAATAGGCTAGCTTTCTTTCTCTGCCTCGTGAATTCAATCTGGAGCGGAATCTGGGCAGACTCACAGGGACAGTCAGAAAACAGGTTGCTTGCTCGCCAATTCACTAGCTAATCTACTGAAAGAGGAAGCGCTCTTGGAGGAAGAACAAGAAGGTCAAAACTCACCCAAATATGCATTGGATCACAGAGTGAGGGAGGAAAGGTAAAGGAAGGATAAATAGTAGGAAGATATCCCACGGACAGTTAATCCGGAAGGGAATGAGCGAGACACTAACTAGAAAAAGAAAAAGAGAAGAAGGAAAGGCATTCTTCAAAGATGCTTTTCAGGAGAAGGATGGGAGCAAGTTCAGTGACCGAGGTAATTCAACTAGTGAAGTGATCCTCGTTCTTTAGTAATTGCATGGCATTGTGTGCTTTCTTTATGGTAAATAGAAGAATGGGTTAGATCCTTGCCTTTTGCCTTAGTCAGACTTTCTAGGCACAGTACCAGGGACCGAAGTCTTAGGCCAGTCTGAAGGAAATAACGTGATGCCAAAAACCAAGATATAAGCTCTTTATTCTCGGGTTCAAGCCGGAAAGTAGGGAGTCATAGTTCATAGGCGGATCCCCCTCGATGGTTCATTTCTTTCTTCAGTACGCAAGGTTCCGGAGGAAAGCCTTCTCTTAGTGTAGATTAGGTGGGTGTTCAGTGAGTGAAAGATAGGATCGGATAGAGTGCTACGGCTCCCAAAATGTCATCTTATGTGGGGAGACAGCAAAACCTGAAGTAAGGGAAGAACACTAGGAAGTTTTCTGGGAGAGAAAGCAGCGAATTTCCTACTCTGGCGTTGGGAAAGTGTTGGCTTCCTTCACATAGGCTACAAAAGCTTCTTTATATTAGGGGAAGTGCCAAAAGAAAAAGGTACTAAAAGATTTAATGGAAGGAGAAAGAAATCAAGCTTGGGATTTGAAGCATAGAACTGAAACCAGAGGAAAGAAAGAAGCCAAATCACTGAATTGAAGCACTTCACCGTGGCCTATAAGAGCGGAAAGGGTGACGAGATTTGATCCTGGTACGACCGACCGGAATAAGGGAAGGGATTGGCACTTTCAAATGCAATATATCAGCATAAAGATGAGAGGTTGTTTCAGCTCGATTCAGTTGATTGCTGAAATGATTTTAGGCCACTTTTACGGCTTACTGCTCTGATACTATATGTGAGTCTCAAGCAGGATGTGGTCCGTTTAACGACATCCTACTTTCTAAATTCCCTAATTTACTATCGGGCAACAAAGCACTCAACCTCATCGAAGGAAGGATACCTACCTATGAAACCCTGCCAAAGAAATCTATGCTTCTTTCTTAATATGTCACATCGAAGTCGAAACCAACAGAAGAAGCAGGAGAAAGGAAGTCAGCTATGGAATCAGCAACTAGTAAACCTGGTGTTGATGCGCCGCGATGCCTTTGCTTGCTTTCCCTTACCTTGGGACATGATTCCTGAACAAAACCAAACAGTTAAATTTGTGCCAAAAAAGAAAAAAACACAGTGGTCGGGTAATTCGATTAATTGCACAAGCTGAACCCTTTGTTCTTTTCGTGCAAAGAAGTAATTCCACTATTCAAGTAAGCTCCCATTATGCAAAACTTAAGTTTCATTTTGGGCCTGTACCTAACTGTACCTTCCCCAGCGAGTAACTACTAACGAGCTCGTAACTACTAATGTTACGAGCCAAAAAGAGCAAAAAGAGCTCGGGCTGAGACATCGAAACCTATGTGAGTGAGGGCTGACAGAAAGTCTCACGATGGCAAAGAAAGAGAGTAGATTCTTTTCGGTCGTAAGGTCGCGCAGAAGTCCCTTTTTATAGTCTACGAGTACAGGTAGGAGATCCAGATTTAGATGAAAAAGTGCCGGGTGGCTCTTTTATAGCACTGAGACCATCTGCGAGAAAGTCACTTCCTGACGCTCCCGGATGGTTCTCTTCCAGTGACCAGATTAGATCCAGTATCACCGACCTCTTCTTCAGACGTAGTTCTTCTTGATACTTCCAAGAACGACGTAGAGATGTCTGTATCCCCTCCAAGTCCCACTTCAGCAGATTAGAAGTCTTGTCCTTATCAGGTCAAGACAAGACTTGTCTACTTGGTCTGATTTTCCCTTCATACTTGAATAAGGCAATCAGGGTTCTTTAACTGGTGATGCCGTGGCTAGCAAATCTATAGTGCTGGGTTAGATGCTTGGCTCCAGTCTTTGTCTTTAGAGATTTGTGAATGGGCAATTCTTTGACCTCCGAGAGTGTGCTCTAGTAGAACTTTCGGATATGTCTACAGTTGCCGATGAGATCTTTTTTGAGTCACTGGGCTTTGATCCGTCGCCATTCTCTAAGCAGAGTCGTTCCTTTGTTCATTGCAAGTGTTGAGTTTGAGGCAAACGGAAGAAGTTCGATCCGGATGTGATCTTGGAGAAGAAGAACGTCATCGTGGCAGAGGTAGTAGCTCAAGCTAAAGAAGACCTTGGAGGAAAAGAGGAAGCAGTTGAGAACCACTAAGGTAACCTAATAGGTAATCACTAGCGAGCAGTCAGCAAGGTCTAGTTTCCGAAACCCACCTAGCGAGTTCTCAAATCTCTGACTCTAGGGTGAAACCTTTTTCTTATTATACGACGATAGCACTAGCAAATCCCACTAACAAGCGATTCTATATCACGAGCGGAAGTCCCTCATTTCCATTAAACCTTCCACCAAGAACTTATTCAATAGCTGCGCTTACAAGAGATTCAATGACATCGCTTATTCCTCTAACTAAGCATGCTACCAGTCCTAGCTACTGAGACTGACTCTTCTAGAAACTTGAATCAGAATCTCCTCCCGGCTGAGTAAAAAAGACTTGTGACAACAGACGGAAGAGCCTATCTCTTCTCTTTTTATAGTTGGTCCCGCGAATTCATCGGAGAGAATGGAATAGAGAGATACTCTGAGGGAGAGAGAAGAAAGCAAGAGTCCCTCATTCAGGGATTTTACTTAGTTGCGAATAAGTTCAGTAAGGAGTCAACTAGCTCGAACGTGGTAAATTGCCTTTTGAAAAGAGTGGGCCGGACCGGTCCTTGATGTCTGAGGCAGGTGTGTTCGGGCGTCGAGCACGTATAACTTCACTTTCAAGCAGTCTTTCCCCAACTGTAGCTGCGGAATCGAGCCGAGAGCCGGAAAATCCACTTTCTCATTCTATAGTTGCTTTGATGTTATTTTGCGCATCCTTGACAACATGTTGCTACCTGAACCTCCCTGTAGCAGTCCAATTCGAGAATAAGTTACTACTCCAGGACGACGTGGTCATGACTAGTTTGTTTCAGAGGTAGTCCTTGAAGAAGGCTTTGGTTGGATAGAACATGGATTGAGATTGAGGTTTTTCATTCCTCTGACCTTCTTCTTTCCGGGGCAGTGAATAGTCCATCAAGCTTGCCCCGAGACCTCCGCATGGATCCCGGGACTGGTCATTGTCGACCAAGGGGCGATCCTGGCACTCAGTGTGGGCTAAGCCATCTCCTGATGTCTACTCCGCGCCTAGCGGTCTTCCTGATCGGTGCCTCTGGTCGTTCCAGCAGGGTTCTAGCATGATGCCCCCGGGTGGGTGGACAAGCACGCGAGGAAAGCTCATTCGGTGAGTGAAGAGGCCGGAGGCCAGTTGTAGCGTCGGGAAGGGACGGACTGCCCTCTGAAGATAGTGGGGCCATTTTTATCACTTTCAAATCAGTTAGTGCCGCTGCATTGGAAGCAAATGAGAATGAAGACATATACCAGAAAGTATAGGGGTCTCGTGGATCAGAAGCCGTAGCCAACGTAATCAAGCCCTAAGAATCCCCTCAATAATCAAACTGGTTATCACAAAGATGACTCCCCCCGTGAAGAGTCAGTGGTAGGTAGGCCTGGCTCCCTCTATCGTAAAAATGCTAGTCCCTCTTTCGATGATGGTTGACCTACGCTTCTTGCTCCCATCTATCCTTTGACTATCTTTTGGTTGGGAAAGTCAACCAACCTACTCTCCGATCCGCTCTACTGAAAAAGGCGCAAGGGTCCTGGAAAGAATAAATATAGAATAATCCAAAAAGTCCTACCAGAAGAACCTAAAAGCTGTCTTCGCTCAAAGCCCTCCGATTAGAGGCCTAATTTTAAAGCATTGATTCGGGCATTTGTCTCTTTGCCTCTCGCAAACATTTGTCCCCATCCCTTCCTCAAACAGCTGCACGTGTCGGATCTCATAAACCAAGCAAGAAATAAGTATTTTACACTGTTTTCCCCGCGCCCTGACCTGAACATAAACTTTGTTAAAAAGTTTGATTTAGTATTATTGTGATGGCATAATTTAGTAGACCACGTATGTTTGTGCCGGGACGACACATACTCTGGAGACACTCAGTGACATAAAAAATATTCCCTTTTTCACCTGCCTGAAAGCCCACGGACACATAAGTATCCTGTTCTATTCATAGCGGACATGTAAACAAAAAATGTATGCATCCGCTCCTGAGACGACGCATCGATAAAGGCATAAATAAGCGTCCGACTGAAAAAAGGAAAAAACTAGGGCAGTTGTCTCAGTTAGGTTAGTAAATTCTGATGACGGTGCGAAAGAATAGCTCGGGTCTTCGAAACCATTGCATTACTTCGCAGCCCGTAGTTAGCTTCCGGAAAGTAGGGGTGTACTTTTGCCTCGCCTTATTCTATAAATAGTTGTATTTAATTAATCTGATCCGGAGATCAGCTGAAGTAATGGTGCTTCTGTACCTACGGATGAAGTAATTCCTAAACCGTACGTAAGCAGAAAATATACTTTTAATTAATATCTTCTCATACTCAGATGTACGTCCAAGTTATTGCTAACACACATAAACACCAATGGAGCAAATCTTAGCTGACAATCTTATATTTTGCCCCTACCTAATACTAAATATTGCTGACCTGCTTGCCCATATACACTTATCTATCCGAGGTAGCTCTCTTCCTTAAAATAAGCCAGAATAACTATCGGGAATAGCGCCTTTCTTTTAGTAATGAACTATTTTCCTTAGACTTTCCTTAGTGACAAGATAAGAGAACAGAGGAGTAAGCCCCTTTACCTGCATTATCGAACTCGTTGACATGAAAAGAGAAATGTCCCAAGCCGTCCTATGTCTCCTAGCCCCAACTACAACGCTCAGTCGGACGAAAACTTACCGAAGAAAGTAGTATAAGCCGAAGCCTATCACATACTTGACTAATCCCAAGCTTCAACAACACACATATCGGCGTAGACAGACAGTTACCCTAGCTCCATTAGATTTTGCAACAAGCAATGACCTTATCCTCAATAAACTAAGAAAGATTCTAGTAGAGTAGCTTATGGGGAAGTCCCTCGGCAGGCATCATCGAACAGAGAAGACAAAACGAATACATATCTATTTGAAATCAACTAATCTTTCTTTACCGAGTAAAACTCTGACCTATTCTTAAACTACAAACTACTCCCTATTTTCCAGGAACTCAAATCTCTTATACGCAGAGTGACCTCCTTTCCAACTGTCAATACGTTGCTTCATTAAAAATATTATCTTTACTATAGTTTCGTTCTGCTGATAAGCAAATCTATTATTCTTCACTAACTAACGTCATTTTCCTTCTTCCGGCGCTCTAATTCAAACTCCAGAAACTCATGCCTAGGAATATTTATTCAAAGAATTCAAGTAAGGTAGCTTACCCACCACTCATAAACAACTCCTTTTTCAGTAGAAGAGTTACCCAAGTTACCTCCTTTCCCGAGTCACAAGCAAGCCCTATTTCTTATAAGCAATCAAAGCCCTAGTGACCTGACCTCAGGAGCTGGAAGAAGGAGGCCCGATTGACGTTTTATTCCTTCAATTATTGGCATAGAAACCTCCGTATTGTTTTGCGAAACCTTTTTATTATCTGTCACATCATACAAAAATAGATTTACGCCCTTGGTAGCCAGTATGAGAATATCATCCCCCCACCAAGCTCGGCCTAGATGTTGTCAAGTGGGGCACAGCAACTAACAAAGCGTAGAACCAATGACGACCGTCACGACTACTCTAGCTCTACGAGGTCATCAACCTATCCATCCACTAAAGCCTTTCTTTCTACTCTTTGGAAGTGACCTTTTCCCATTCCTTGCCTTCTTCGATCCTTTCCACTCCCTTTCTTCCCTTGACCCGCTTGTCGTGTCTCCCGTTCATCTAAAAAGAATGTTGATTCAGCAAGAAAGACGGATGCGCTAATACGGCTTTCGCGCAGCCTTTGGGTGGGTGGAAATTCTAGTTCGAATTAATTGTATGATCAAAGTTGTCTATCTAATGGGAATCGCGCTTGATCGCCTCTTCCTCTTGGGGTCAAGTGAATCACCCTTCGGAGCGGTGCAACCAGCGGTTTCTTATCAAATTAGTTTAGACAAACCCTAAATCTGGCTACGGCTATCGCCTTGCGGATAGCACCTTTCGCAAAATAGGCATAAGTAATGAGGGACGGCGGAAGACAAGGCCAAATAAACCTGACCGGTGAAGCTATTTCTTTTGAGCCTTCCTCTCTTAGTCTTCGAAACTCTTCTTTTTCTTCTCTCTCAGTAGATTAATAAAGTAATAACTCCGCACGCCTAGCTTCTTCCGTAAGCAACTACTGCTAACAAAGCAAAGCTTAATCAAGCGGTTCAGCAGATAAGTATGCAGATCCAGGGTCAGCCGATAAGTATAAGTATGCAGATCTAGGTTCAGCAGATAAGTATGTTCCCGGGGTTGTTTTCTTGGATCACTGGCTAATTCAATTCCTCGCGTAAAGTATATAGCTGAAGGTTGACCCTTTTTTTTATGTTGTAGAGTCAAAGTACTCGGTCAACTCAGAATGAATTTGATTCGGGAGCATCAGCATCAAATCGACTAGTAGAGTCATGTGATCCCCCGGCCCTAGTTATCGACTTGCTTGCTCTGACCTTGCTTAGTTGAACGACACGGCCTCGTGTGATCTATTCTTCCCAGCAAGAACGGATAAAGTCAAGTAAAGTGGATAGCTCGAGAGGGTTGCATGAAGCAGCAGTTTGAAATGTAAGATTTTGGTTTTTAAACTACTTTCTCGGGTTGGAAGTAGAGCAGGAAAGAGGCGCAAACGTTTCTTTTATTATGCCTTTTCGTGTCGTACCAGGCAGTCAAGTCCGTCTATACCACAGAGGTACATATATTCGCTTTTTCCCATCAGGTCAGAGGTCGATGCATATTTTCCTCCACCTGCTTGTTTTTTACATGACCTACACCTCTACCATCCTGGCTTATCCGATGATCGTTCGGGTCAATGGGATCTTTGTTTCTAGGTGATGCTCGTCTTTCTCGTCTGCCACCGCAGCGTCCACCGGGCAAGGGGTAAGGCATCGTCCTATCCTAGCTTTGGTCAAGTAGCTGACTAGATCCACCAATATGTTGGACCGATAATTTCAATTAAATTCTACTACTAAAGAAAGTGTCTTCTCTTTGATTGAAAACTGGTAATTTGGATTTGGGCTGCATTAATAACGTATAATGATAGAAAGTAAGATAGATCTGCTACCCGAGAGAGAGGGATTCTATTAGGTACTCGACTCCCCAGAGTTGTTAGTAAGCCATGTGGGGGTAAGAGCTGACCAGAAGGGATGAGTTGTCCGGGACAGATTCTTTCTATTACTCACCGAGAAAGGCAGTCATTGAAGGAGGCAGGCTAGTGCTTGAAAGCCAGTCATTGTTACAGCCCATACATAGGTTCCGACCTGAAGAGCAAGCTCGTTTTTATAGATAGTGAACAGCTCCGTTTCAGCAAGCGGAACGGATGTTAAGCCCCAACTGCAGAGGTACACCCCAACTAGAGTGCGAACGAACCGACCGAACCAAGACTAATATGGGACTGAGGGCAGACCCGTAAGATAAGCAAGAAAGGTTCTACTTTGACGCCGCTAGTTGATCGATTACGTCGTACCCTCTCTCTATTCAACCCATACGCCGCAGATTACTATCCCCCACTGACTTTTCTTATCCAGTTTGACAGAACCTTACCAGCCTAAGCTAACCACTTGACTCCCCGAGCCTACCTATCTATCCTACCCATGAGAATTTCATAGGTCCGCCCTCTTGTTCGTTCAGCTACAGCATTTTTAGCACAAAAACCAAGGCATTTGTAGCAAGCCAGCTACAGCATTTCATTTACCTAAGAGTCTAGTGTTTGTTTCGGTTCGTTCACCCAAGAGCCGTGCCTAAAGTTGATTACTCTCCTGACCCAGCCTATGACAAAGTGAGAGATAAGCCGAGAGTGCAAATTTCTACCCCGCATAATCATATTCTTTTCATTTGTTGGCGAGTCCTTCCTTCCAATCCTTGTTCTAGAACTGTAACTTACGCGCCTTCTTTTCCGGCCTTGTCCAGTGCAGAGGATTAGGTGAAGTAAAGGCAGTCTATGTTGTTTGCAACCAGCTCAAAATAAAGAAAGACAACTCTTTCAGGCTTATGTCTTAACCAATAGCTGAGAGAAAATAACTCACCTGCCCGTGAAGATGTGCTCCCTAACACCAAGTATTGACGGGTACATCCATCGTGCTTCTTCAAAAACTCTTGCAATAAGTTCCTCATTTTGATTGAGCGCTTCTTCCATGCAATTATCCTAAGAAATTATGCTGCTCATCAGTATAGGAGACATAGCTGCAGAAGAAAAGCTGCTATACTTAATCCAATGAACAAGAGCTTGTTGAGTACCTGGTTCATATCTATGGTCTGTAGACCTTCACCACGTGTCAAAAGAATGGCGTGGTGCTTTCAGGTTTTCCTTCTCCAGGAATTGCAGGGCCTGGAAGCTTTATCCGAGAAATCACCTAGAAAAAAAGTTCCAAGGATTATCAGCTACTTGTCGAAAGGGAAAGACATATAAACCAGCTTAATTCACGTGATGTGAAAGGCATTACCTGGTCAAGGTTTTGCACCAGCAGACCCGTCGGCCTTAGATATGGCAGCCTTAATGTTCCAAAGCAGAGTCCTGCGGCCTTCTCTTTCATATCTTCGTTGGCGAAAAATCGATCGTGTGAGAGAGAGCATGAGTATTTTAATAAATAATATACAAGTAGTACGCTCTGCTAGAGTCAAAACGGGCTAAGAAGCTTTAGACAATAAGCTCATCAAGGAAAAGAAGGGAAAGAAGGCGAAGCATTTGGAGATAGGAATAGCTACTCAGTCCAAGTATAGGATAAAGAGGTCTTTTTTAGTTACGAAAGTTTTCCCTAGTAGGTTTATTAAAAGGTTTATGCAAGGAAGCACCGAGTTGGTAATAGACCAGTAGTTGAGTTGAAGCTCTTTCAAGTTTATTTAACCTGGTACTTGCATGCGGGTACTTTACTGATCTTCTCTTACTGCGTGTCCTAGCACGGTACTTAGCTTTCACTGGTCTTTCTGCTTCATTAAATGCCTATCTATCCGAAAAGTGAAAGTAAAGAACATCAATATCTACCGGGCTTCCTCACTATAAACATAATTGGTACAAGACAAAGCTGAGGCTTAACATTTTCCCGATTCTACAAAAAAGAGAATAATAGTAAGAAATTCTGAGTCAACCAAGAGAAAGGTATTAAGTGTAAGCTTAAATAGTGCTAGGTAAGCCTCTCGCTTATTACTCGTCTTGGACTCTATTTGCCAGTTCTCACCCTGGTGTGTTATTGTGCATAAAAAGTTTACCAAGGTTAGCGCTTTCTTTAGTACGCTGTACTCGGTTATGAAGTTCTCATTGCACTAGTTTGGCTAGGGTCGGTCGTCTATGAAACCTCTTTTCTTTACAAAGCATGTCTCTCTTGATATACGCAATTACTACTTAGGACATCTCTGTGAAGAAAGAAAAGTAGGTAAGGACAGTGTGGAGTAGCTATAAGGGATGTGGGCTAATTTGCTTCAATCTCGTAGGACTATTTGCTTATCTAGAAAATAGGTTTTTTCGCATACATGGGGTCTTTCTCTCATCCCAGGACGAGGTATATTCCCCAGAGCTATCCCCACAGTAACTCTGTCTCGAGGCATCTGAGGTCCGGGCAGGATCTTCTTGCAGCGCTGCAATATGTTGTTTGTTGGCTTCCACAACATCGTTAAGGGATTTGTCACTATTCATATCGGGGCAATCGATCTGCTCACTGCTAGCACTTTTCTTTGTTTTAGTCGTGATGAAAGCAAGTTCTGATTCTCATTTCAAAAAGTTTTGATTCTCTTTTATCCTCAGCTCTTAAGGAAAAGCCCCGCCGCTTCCTTCGGTTCGTTCAATCAATAGGCGAGAGCCACTCCGCAAAAACAGAATTGTTGGGCTCTGGTAGCGCTAGGGGTGCAAAGAGGTGATATCCCGAGAACGGGAAGGTCAGGAAGATCGGGAGAAAAAGTAGCTTTATTGTTCCTTCGTTTCGTTTTCAGAATCACCGACTACTTTCCTTTCATGCCTAGTGAAGCTATCAAGTCCTATGTCCGCCGCCCTCTTCTGAGTCTTACCGAAGGAAGATAGGCTAGCATAGCAGCAAAGCGTATTTGGTTAAGGGAAAACCCTTGGTTGGAGTTGGGGGATTTCTTTCTGGTCCGCCTCTAGATATAAAAAAGACGTTGGTTATTCCCTCGGTACTCTAAATATCTTTCTGATAGAAAAGTATAGAATGCTTAGGACGAACATGCGGTTATTTCATAGGCTTGTTGTGAAAGTATTGACTGCTTCTTTGAGTGGGTAATCGATTGAAACTCATCTTTCTGTATTGTGAGAGTTCTTCCTCATTGAATAGGAGAGTAGGTTGTAGCATTCTATCTATCTTGATGTTCGGAAGTCTAAGTCACCGTCTGCGAATGCTTTGGATGGTACAGTTGGCAAAGGAGTGAGTGCTTTGCTTTCTTTTCTTTGATCTACTCGTTCATGAATTCCATCAAAATAGTAAATATAAAGAATTGGAAATCAACCAACTATATCATAATATGCAATTCTTGTGAACGAAAGAGATATCCGATTTGAGAGTAAGGACCTTAAAGCAGATTATGGTGAATCCGGTGATAAGGCTGGCAAAGCTTCTTTGCTCTAGGTAGAGGCGGCTGGGCTGTTCAGTGTGAAGTACTTCCATTCGAAGAATCAAAATATTTGGTGTTGTTATCCCCTGTCACCATGTACATGAAGACCTTTGTTGCCACTTTTCTTCTTGGATATTTGCCAAGTCGCTTGCAGTTTAATTCTGAGGTTTAGGGTTTAGTGGTCTGGTTTCTTCGGCTTTGTCATTTCACATTTCCGTTCGCTTCGCTTAAAACCTGTTTGGCAAGATTCCTCACTTCACCTAGCTTAGCTGTTGGGAAAAGCTGGAGTGCTATCCTCAAATGGTTAAATTAAACTACACCCTCAATTTGGAATCCATTTTACAGTGGGACAACTATAAAACTGAACCAAAGAAAATGATTGTTTGAAAAAGCACTTTGAAGTACAACCTCTTGCTTACCTTGCCCGAGCTTAATCGAAGCGATCTTTCTTTCCGCTTGAAGATAGATTCTCCCGGCAATGAAATTTCCAGCATTAGAAGAACGGGGATGGTTACACCGTCCTTCCCGACTCTTTTAGTCGATGACTGGTAACGGAACTCCTTACTTTGGAAAGAGAGTGATTGCTGACTTGAAGGTCGAGAAAGAATCAGCAAAGATTGGTCAAAATGCGGTTTTGGGCTTTCCGGAGAAGTTTTCTTTCCTCCTTGCTCACTTTATTAATTGAAAAAGGCTCTTTCAAAAGCGCTTTCTAAAGTACTTCTTTGAGAACTCTCTTCTCATCTATAACAAGCGGATAGATTGCTGCATTTCTCTTTGACTTATACTTTGATCCTAATCACTATCTCACTGGATCTCCAACCGCATGACAGAACCGGCGCAAAAAGTCGCAGACGGGAGGTGCGGTGTTTGAATGTTACAAGGGCTCAGTGCTCTCATTTTTAGACATGGGGAGGGCACCGAACTCGAGACATTTCTTTCTTTTCGCTGTTCCTTACGGTCCACCCTTGACGGACTTACGGTTCATGATCGGTCTATCGAGAGCGTTTATTTGATTGTGGGGACGTTTAACTCCCGACGGGCGCAAGCCCCCGCCGTTAATTACATCAGCGGGCTCTCCCAAGCCATTTGCTGAATACCTCTTGCATTCCGGGGTTTTTGCCTGGTATGAACTGGATAATAGGGCTAAGAAGGGGACTCATGTATTACTTGTTCATATTTGATTGGTTTTCATTATTTGGGCGTACATATGAGTGTGTGTATGCTATGATGTATATTTATATCATGCAAGATATGCTAATTTCATTTATTTATTTATTTAGAGCATGATTTATACTTTTAGAAAGTATCTTTGACATTATTTTCCACTTTCATACATTTTATTTCTGAGAAATTCAAAGAGAGGGGTATTTTGGTCATTTCAGGACTTGGCTGATATTTGAATATGTTCAATTTTGGTTTAGAAGCATATAGGATTGAATTTGGGTTCATTTGGAATTGGTTTGAGTCAATTTGGACTTGGAATGAAGAAGTTATGGCGGGGTTTGGAAGGGTGAAGTTTCTGGTCAATTTTTGAGACCTGATATCTCTCAATCTACTTGGAGTTTTTTAATGAAACTTGAAAGTCCTGTTCTATGATGTAAGGACCACAAGTCAGCCAAGTTTCATGATTTTTCATGGTGTTTAGCTATGTCAATCAGTGGTGCAAAGTAGTAACCTGAGCAGCAGTTTGACACGTTTTTACAGTTTTTTTGATTTTGTCTTTTTCATTGTGATTTATCCATTTGGCCATTTTAGGAGTTCCTTATATGGTTTTCAAGAGGGATGAACAGAGAGTCTTTGAGAGGTGGAATCAGGTCATTTGGATTTTTGGTCTGACTTCTATTCAATTTGCAAGAAGGGTAGCTTAACCGGTTTAAGGACTTAGTCATTTTGGGCCATATCAAACTGAGCCGGGGTGCCACGTTGTGACTTGAATTTATCCTTATCGGCTTATCATTTCAAGCTGAAATTGATCCAGGTTTTTCTTTGTTGTTTGTTCTCTAGGCCATAAAAATTTGAGGATTTCAGGCATAATGTACAGGATTCCATCAAAGTTTCAAAACAGCAAAATATTACGGCAAATGACCGTTTTCTGTTTTTCTGAACGGCCGAACAGATCAATTCCCGCGGCTACACAAAATTTCGTGTTCTTTATATGTCAATGTTCATTAAGTCATGATCTATATGCATGTGCAACAGTTTTGCTAAACTCAATTCAGAGCTATGTCAAATGTATGTTTTCGTGCAAGGGTATTTGCTGGTGACTTGCAGTTTTGTTGTTTCTGGTCACCTGACTTGTTATGTTTGTTGTGATCAATTGGCTAAACCAAACTGAGAGTTCTTTATATGAAAATTCTCAGGAAACGATGCTCTACATGCTGGTAAAATTTCATGAACTTTGAAGCTTCCTAGCGATACCAGACAGTGGTCTAAACATAGGGGTAGACTAGGAGCTGTGCTGTAACTTTGCTGGTTTTTTACATTTAAAAGACTGAACTTCAAAAAATCATATAAAATCGAATCAAAATGCTAAAAATGTAAATTTTGGCTCTAAACCGGTTGTTTTGAAGTCCTCTATCCGACTGTATATTTAGTTTATGGATTTTAGTTTCTGGTCAGCCTGCACTAGCTGATCAATCAAGGGTTGTTTTTGGACATGCATTTGGGCAACACTTGGACATGAAATAGACACTACCCTTGTTGAAACACCCTTATTTTGACATACATAGGACCTGATTATTGGACTTATTTTTCAGCATGATATATGCATATTTTGGCATAAGATATCCCATTATTTTTGGGTTTTATGAGGTTGTGAGTAGTCCTCTCGTAAGAAAGAACACTATCACTTCCTCATTTTCTATCACAACATACCTAAAGTGCTCTCACTAGTCCTCTCATACGAAAGAACCTTGATCGAGTGTCTTTTTCCTATCGAAAAAAAGTAAAAAGAAAGAAGAGAAATTGGGCTTTCGCGAGAGAGACTGCCTTCTCTCAGGCCAGAAGTCTGATACTTCTAGTCGACTGCTCCGGTCTGACCTCGTTACTGGGCTCTGCTCGCTCATCTACGCTCCGACCTCAGGAACGATGTTTCCTTTCAAAAAGTATGTATAAGAAATAGTAGTAGAAAAAAGTGCACATTTTCCAGATATTTCTATTGTGGGCCCTATCTTTATTTCTATCCAAGGAGATAGCCATATATATAGATCCATCTATATATTTCTCTATACTATCCTCCTCCATCCGGATAGATATGTCCCCATGAGCGACTATGCCTGTCTTTTCTTATATGTTTTGACCACGTCCGTTTCCGCTCCAAAGAAGAAGGTTTAGATCTTTCAATCTTATGTCGTGAGGGATGTGACCTATGTTAGGTCCATAAGATACCACAGCCTTTAGTGTTCTATGATTCACCTCCGAATAATGAGTAGGTAGTTCGATCCTTTTGATTCTGATCTTCCAACTTTTTCTTCTGATCTTCCTAGTCAAAGGGGATCCATAGCACTTATATAAGGAAGACTTGTAAAAAAAAGTACTTCTTCTTATTCTTCTAGTAGGAATATTTTGGTTGTTCTCCTTCAATAAGAAGTAGTATTTGAAATGAAACAAATTCCTCTTCATTCTGTTGTGCTCAGCGAAGGAACTTCCTAAGCATACTTTTGCGTATCCAAACTTCTTTCTTCTTTCTAAGTCTTTTTTTTTCATAGAATAACGCAACCCTTCTAGTGAAGAACGCAAATCTTTTAGGGGCCACTCCCATTTTCTTTTTCTTTTTAGTAAGCGGAACCACTGTTTTTTGATTCTTCTCCGCATTCTGACGAGCCGAAAGGTATTGGCAAGGGTATTGTCTATGATTTTTTTGAATATGTCGATATAGAAAGATCTCCTTATTTTTTTACTGCGGGTTCTCACCTCATTTTCAGGAAAAGATATGAGATCACCATGGGAAACTTTCCAATGAGTAATGCTGACCAGTCCATTATTCACACAAACCTTTCGATGACTTATAAGCTGCCTCGCTTGAGGAAGAGTGTTACTAAAATGGAGACGAACCAGAATCACGTCCAATCTTGTTTCTTGATTTAGTAAAAAAGGGATATATGAAGTTCGTTCTCTTCCTCTGTGCATCTCCCTTATGGGTAAACCCCCATAAAAAAGGGACAACTTTCGTGTAGTTTGTAATTTGATGTTACTGTTTCTATTTTCTCTCATAGAAAGATTTCTTTTTATGGATTTCCCCCTTCTCCTCAATCTTTGGAGAATGCGGCGTTGTATTTTAGAAAGTTTTCTTTTCCAAACATTTCCTGGAAGTAGACGACACGTTTTAAATCTTAATGCCGGCATGGCATGGCATATCTCAAACAATCTTTCTTTTTTGACTCTGCTCCAAAAAGCAACGGATTGAGCACACTAGCGCTAGCGCGAAAGCCGTTAGCACGCGCAAACAAGCAACGGCTGCACTGCGCGAAAGCCGTTGCGCGTTAGCACGCGCATCCATTTTCTTGCCCCGTTTTCTTGCTAGGAGACTTTTTGTTTAGAAGGCCTTGGTTTTGCCAAGGAAATCAAATGGGAGGAAAGGATAAAGGTAGCGCTCACAAAACGATCCCGTGTCGAAATAAATGTGTTAAGCATATAACATCAGATAAGAAAATCACTCTTATTCATCAATAAAGCAGCCCTCATAAGGAAGCAAGCCAAGCAAAGGTGCCCAGAGGGCTTGGTTTAGCATAGCAGCAAGTCAGGGCGGAATAAGAAATGGCTACTCACTTTTGGTAGGAGTGATGTTATTGAACCTTTACGTAATTCTTGGTTGCAACAGATTGTACTGAACAGACCTGGAATTATTAGGAAACATTTCAATAAAGTAGGAGTAAGACTGACTTCAAAATGCAAACATAAACTGGTATAGGTATACGTACCACAATAAGATACCCACCCAAATCCAACTGTTCAAAACAGAACTGGTGTAGGAAAACAGGTATTGGGTCCCAAACTGTAAGGTACCTGGTACTTGACCATTTGTGAATCAATTATGAACCGGAACAATATAGTTTGGAATGCCCTAATTTGGTGGGTACAAGGACAAGATATCAACTCCTCTGACTTCCAATCTCACTTTGAATTGAATTAATTCTTATAGCAGCACAATGTTGAAATGAGAGGAAGAATTACCCAAAACGAATTTCCTCGTTGGTAAGGTGGGAACCCAAAACCCTAATAGTGCTATTTTCTTGAAAGAACAGTGACAATTCGTAGAATCAAAGATTTTCTTAATAAAACAAAAGCGATGGAAATAAGGAAGAAGAAGGAAAAAGAAGGGCATAAGGAATCGTCTTTTCTTTCACGACAGACCAATCCGACGCTATCCACCTACCCAGCAGCCCGCGGAGGACCATGTGCAGCAAGACCCGGGCAAGGAGGCTGCAGAGAAGAACTTTCACTCTAGAGGAAATTTCCTTGCACTGGAACCTCAAACTTCTGTCTGATGCCAAACTTAGACCCTGGCCTCATGTTAAGGAAAGAGAGCTTAGATCCGTATGGAAGATAAGCATCCTATTTTATGCTTAATCTTAATTAGACGGGACAATTTCTTGCAATCGACGAAGGCAAGAGAGAATAGCAGAAAAAAAACATAAAGAAATATATATATTCTAAAGAAAGCAAAGAATAGGTTTTTCATTAGCTCTGACATGAAACTGAATGAAGCCGATTATGTCCATTCCTCAGGGAGGGCCTAATAGATATGCCACACCGTGGCCGATAGTACTAATCCTAGGTGCGGGTCTTTGGCTGGCTGTTTGATCTTCTATAGAAGAAGCGGTTCATCAGCCACTATATCTGTGGATCCCTTCTTATCATTAAACCTGGCGGCTGCTCGCTCTTTGATCAATGATTCACCGGCCACTAGAGAAAGTCACCTACTAGAATCAGTCTATCTACACATAATTGTAGAGATACGTTCAACTCCACGTGTCCGCTAAACAGTTCTAAAGTGGCAAGACAAGTAAATGACATGTAAGCAGTAGTGAATACTTTTTCCATGGAGAAAAACTTGCCATTATCCCCATAGTAAGTTAGTAAGTCTAATAAAGTATTTTTCGGTACTCTCTTCACCAGATAGCTAGGTAATGAAGAGGCTTTTGCTTTCTATTGGGGTGTTCTCAAAAAAAAGCGTACCCTGAAAGGATTTCATATAGCCAAAGGAAAAAAACTTTCTTAGTTTGGGGTTGAATAAGCCAATGTAGTCACTCGTGAAAGGAGAACTGCGGATATAGGCGTAGACGCTGGTGTATCACACGAAACCACAACTGTACGAATGAACGAAGCACGCACGTGTCAAAGCGGGAACCGTGTATTGGCTGTTATACGTGTAGCGGCTGTACCAGGTATTTCAGATAGAAAGCAAGTCTCGATGTCTTTTAGATTACGAGATGGGGGTAGAGGCCTTTCAAAGCAATGCATATAGTCAAGATTAGAGTGCCAGTACCTCTTTCGTCTTTCTTTACATTCTAACATGTGAGTCTCTTTGCTTGCTTCTTTCTCCCACCCCCCTAGGTATTCTGTTGTTTTGTCTGAGGGAGGGAACATGGTAGCCCAGATCTAGCTCAAACTTTCGATCCAATTCTATCTCATTCTGATCTCGTTATGAGGAAAATAGGTGAGGCGAGGCATAGAATATGGGACTTCCCGCGCGTTGTTGTTAAAATCTCTTTACTCAGTAACAAAACTCGGCAGTGCTGCTATTAGCTAGATTTGTGCAAGGGGCGTTGCGAAGCGAGCAGGGCTTGCTTTTAAGCGGCGAGCCAGGCATGCTAATATATATTTATTTATTTAGGGTTATTTCTAAGCCTTTTTTCTCATAAGCAAGTAAGCGGCAGGATGATGATGAGTATATAACTCAAAAAAGACCAAAGAAATGGTCAGATAAATTTGATATCGATGGAGGACGATGTGGAATAAAGAGCAGGGATTCTATAAAATGAATGACACTTTAAAAGAAAAGGAATTCCTCGGAGCTAACCCGCCACACCGCATGCATTTACATAGCGAGTGACTTCCTCCTTCTTGGCTCAACGAAGAATCCTCAACTCAAAGCCAGTAGTTGAATTCAGAGGAAATGAAATGACTGCCCGAAGGGACTGGAATGAATGGAAAGTTTATAGGCAGGGGAATCTAGAGGTATAACTTGAAGTTCATGAAGTGGGCGGCTGACCAGAATAGCCCTGAGACTCATGTGCATGGCCAGGTCTAATCTCTATTAGCAAAATAGAAGCACGTAAAGCTTCAAACTCAGAAATGTTCCTAATTGAATTTCTTTGTTGACGGCAGGGAGATTCACAATAACAACACATGCTCTCTATTTTGAGTCATTCCGGATAGGTAAGAACAATGCTAGGTTAGTGAAAGAAAGATAATAAGAATAATGTTGTTTTTTATACACACACCATATAGTGAAAATACACGTATTAGCAAGCATTCATACTACTTTTGAAGCTCTAGTCATTCCCGTCTTTGGATCTTGTCTTTTTCTAGTTATGGTTACCAGCAAGCACATACCGTAGTCTATCTCCAGACGGTTAGGAGAGGTGCGCTTCGAGTTGGTGGGCGTGTAGATTCAACAAACGTGAAAGCAACCGTTTCGATTCAAAAGGCTTCCGTTGCAAGGTATAATGTTACCTTTTATTTATGATTCGAGTCAAACCAACAGTGGTATCAGAGCCGTTGCTTTTCGTTTCAATTTCTTTTTTGTGCTATTTCTGGTTTGTTTGTTTTGATTTTTGATCAAGGAGAGAAATTTTTGGAGAAATACTTATTTTTCCGAATTGGACGTTTGTTTTTTACTTCTCTGGCTTTGTAACTGTTTTTTCGTCTATTATCTTAGTCTGGATCGATCTGAGGTCTTCATAACTGTTGAAGAGCTTTTTGTATGTAAGCTTTCCGTGTAAGAACTCGATGATTGGATGAGTATAGAGAAAGATATGGCAGTTTTAAGCAGAGAATTTAAATCTGTCCAGATTCTGGATACGGTATGATTCCACCACGTCAAATTTTTTCCAGAAATTGCACAGTAATGGAGTTATCTAGACGATAATTCTGAAAATTAGGTTGTATGAACCTAGTTATTAGTTGTATGGCTATAAGTTTTTCGGTAGTAGGGGACAAGCGGTCCTTTTATTCGGTTGAAGGGCTTGTGTGATGCTTTCCCAAATCATTTAATAGTACATGAATTGGATTGGGAGGCTGAGACGGTCTCATCTAAATTTATGTTGTTATTGAATAAATTGCACTTAGTGGGTGAATGTGGATTTGAGAGGATCTATTAAGAACTGTTGCGATACTACGTACGAATAAAACAATGTCTAAGGAAAGTTCTGTCTAGGAAAGTAGGAATTCGTAGAGTGTCCCTAGTGGCCCCTGACTTTCCTGGGAACTTACCTGGTGGTGATTTCGTGTGTAAGAGTCACTGGTCCAAAAGGAAACCGTCTCATCCATATTCTAAATGAATTGGGCTTGGAGGCGGTCTCGTCCATATTCTAAATTTTGCTCCAATTAAGTTGGTTAGAGATGACATGTTTATATTTGTAGATTTGATTGATTGCCATAGGCTTTCTTTTGGTCATGCAGTAGAGATATTGTCATTTCTTAATTATCTTGAATTGTGATGTCAAATTAATGATTGTGCTAACATGCATACACTTTGTGCTTTTGTTTTTGTCTTTGAAGTGAAGATGTCGGCTAATAAAGGCATAATCGCTGACCGGAAGAGAAACTGGGTGACCATAACTATGATGTTTGGCACCGCAAGATTCAATATCTTTTAGAGGATCAGGAAATGCTCGAGCCCATCACTGAACAAATGACTGAAATCAAAGATTTGAAAGATCTCAAGTACAATGAGCTCCTTGAATGGAAAAAGAAAGGCTACAAAGACGAGTCTAAGGTGACTTGTTACAACTGTAATCAGTTGGGTCATTACGCTCGAGAATGCTCGATGCCTAAAGTAATGGACCTTTTGTCTAGATCTGCTATTTTTGTGTCAAGTTGTTGCATGGTTGCTGAAACTTGACCTGTTTGGACGGTAGATTCAGCCGTAACAGACCATATAGCACGAGATCGGACGGCCGGACTATCGCCGCCGTTGGCAGCAAGCGAATTTTCATGGGAAACAATAGCAGTGTTGACGTCCTGGGGATTGGCACCTGCGAATTGATGTTCAAAGATGGACACAAGTTGTTACTTCATGATGTTTTGTATGCTTCTTATGTTAGGCGTAGTCTTGTATCTGTACTTGTTCTTATTAAAAAAACTGGGTTTTCGAGTTGAATTTGTTAGTGATAGTGTCAACTTGTATCTTAATGAAAATTTCATTGGCAATGGACGATGGATTTATGATTTTAGATAAAGTTACAGTTTCTTCTTTCAATTATTCTTCTGCATTTAACGTTTCATGTGATGGAAATGTTAATTTGAAGTGGCATGCTAGACTATGCCATGTGGTACAAGACCGTATGAATCGATTGGGAATAAATGGATTCTCAAGATTAAGCGCAAGGCAGATGGTTCAATCGAGAGATACAAAGCTCGCAACGTAGCTAAGGGATTCACCCAAGTAGAGGGAGTGGATTACGAGGATACCTTCTCACCTGTTGTGAGGTTTGCCTCTATCCGGCTCATCCTAGCGCTTGTATCGTCCATGGACTTAGAGCTATATCAAATGGATGTGAAAACTGCATTTATCAATGGAGAATTAAATGAAGAGATATATATGAACCAACCTGAGGGGTTTGTGGTTCGCGGGGAGGAGCAAAAAGTTTGCAAACTCCGCCGTTCAATATATGGTCTCAAGCAGGCATTACACGACACTGCTCATCTAAGGACCACCCCGCCGATATGTAACCCTTCTTAGACGAATGATACAGAAAGTGTGCAAAAACAATGAAAGGCCTTCGGTCATTCAGGGATTTTACAACAGCAGAGCCATAACTGAAGAGAGTGACAACATCCATTTTCACATGCTTCTTAAGCCCATGACTTGCCCTTCTTTTCTTCGAGAAATCTTCAAGAGCTGCCCTTATATAAGTATAAAGCGTTCGAGGTATACAGAGGCATAAAGAAACAGTTGGAAGTATACGATCTCGGTTCCAGCTGATAAGCCATGATATGCAACTCTTCTAAGATGCAATGCATAATCTATCATTCCAAGTAGTTGCTCTAGATATGCTCCAGAAAGACAGGCTGCCATTTGAATCGACATACTTCAGTAGGGGAATGGACTCCAAGTTTGTACCGGCAAAGCAGGCGGACCCATTATCAGCAATTCAAGACAGAAGCTCCAGATCAACCTCTTCGTAAACCTCCTTCACAAGATGAGATCCTTCAATGCATTTCGCATACCATTCGGGATTCACATTCTTGACACCCAGAAACTCCAGCACGCTATCATACTCACTCGTGTCGAAGTAGTAGCTCAGAATATAGCTTCCATGAGATTAAAGATTCTGCAAGTCTACTCCCGACTGTTGCGCTTTCTTCATAATATTCAAGAAGTCAGCTTTGAGCCGGCCAACCTCGCTGAGCACATAATGCCGTGCGAGTCTTACAGGGGGGACTTGCAAATCAGCTCAGACCTCGATCTTAGTAGATGCTTTTGATTAGCTTTACCATCTTCACCAACAAGTTCAAGAGATAGTCCTACATTCAGAGCAATAATATGTTATTAGTTGGAAATGGGAAAATAGCCACCTCTTCACTTATAGGTCAGCATATCGATTTCTCTCCAACTCCCTTGCCGTCTCTACAACCACTGCAAAGATCTGGAAGCTCTCAGCACCTACAAGAGTAATGATTTGAACCTGGCTTATGCTCAACAACAAGATCCTCTTAAAACCTAATCAAATGAGGGTGGCAGCTAGTCAATCTTTGCTACATGTGTCGAAATGCATCCTCTTGCAATCTATCCACACAGGATTTACAAACCACATGCAACTCGTAAGTCGACTTCCACATGTTTGATGTAACTAAAGCGGCAAATAGAACATGTGGTGTTTCCTTGGAAATATCTCTACATGTACAATGTGATCAAGTACTATGTTTCTTTATGCTTAAAAGCAGATTGGTGGCAAATGAACGACAAATGGCGAAAGCTTTGGAAGTACCACTTTGAAATGATCTGGGGTACACTAAGAGATATGTGCGGTGCTAGATTATTCAGTTCAAAGTACTCATAGCTTGTAGTATTTCATTTTTTTTCTTCTTTGGCTTCAGTTTCAATGCCACTAAATTGGATAAAAAAGCAACTGTGCAGATATCATAGGTGGTAAATAGTATGAAGGATTTGATTGATTACAGCCGAATTGTACATTTCTGGACCTATGGGTCAAGTATTTCTCCTTCATATACTTTTTGCGAGTTCATTCTTGAAATATAAACTGGCTAGAGTTACTTAGAGCCAGCTTTCTCACTTTTCGTACTAGGGCAGGCATAAATAAACCAACGTAGGCGCAGCCGCAGGCAAATAGCACTTCTCATTATCGCTCACAGAAGAGCGGATCCAATACACTAAATACTTATTAACAAACCTGACTATATATAATAGAGCAAGAAAAAGCATTCTACTAAATTAGGCATAAAGAAGAGCAAGAAAAAAGCATTACCATTAGGGCAAGCATGGATAGCAGCTCGACCTTCAATTAGCGACTTGTCCGGTCCCACCTTTTTTTAGTATATAAGAAGAATCTTCTTCCCTTTTCTTTACTCCACTCCGTTGGTTCCAGCTTTGTCAAGTTCCATTCTCAGTCTTCTTCTTTCCTTTATTCTTAATAAGAGTCTCGAGCTTATATACTAGAGCTGGTGATAGGAAAGCAATTTGATCCTTCCCTAGCTTCTTTGCAGCTGCTCTAACTCCTTTATTTATTGGGTCACTTGCCTAAGGGACTAGCTAAGAAGAATTCACTTTCCTTCGCCAAAAGCACACAAATGCTTTTTGACTTGACTTTTCTCTTTCACACCTAGCAATAGCTTCTTTATCGGCTCACCTCCCCATGTGGGACTAGGATGGGAGTGGCTTCACCCGAGCAAATATTAGTTTTCTTCACCCATCCAAATCGATTTCTTGAAACTTAAAGTCAAGAAGAACTTCTTTCTGAAAGAGCAATACCTTGATTTAGTTTCATCGCCTTTATATATACCAAATAACCTTTCAAGTAAACTAGAGTCATCATTGATATCAACGTATATTGACTAGTGCGCAGATCCAAAACATAGATTCCTCTGTCGCCAGCTTATGAATTCTCAGTTGTAGGAACAAGATCAAGAAAAGGGGTAATATGTATATCCTCTTCTAGTATTGTAGTGATAGAATCATCATTGACGATTAGGGCTTGGCCGCCGGAGTGATCCTATTATTGAGTATAGGGCCGGAAGGCGAGGGGAGTAGATTCACCGATGCGAGTGCTCTATTCACCTGGACAAGACTAGAAAGCCCCTGGAGGGAAAGCTTACTTCAAAGCCATTAGTTTGATCGTATATGAAGAAAGAGAGGAGTTGTAGCTCCGGGTTATATATGATCATACTTAAGAGAGGATCTATTTATATCTCCCCTGGTGCACGAATCGAAGATAGATATAGCTCCTCGCCTTAAGGCTTGGCTTTCATAAGCACTACGAAATCAAGCCTGCGAAAGCAAGGATTGAAGCTTTCTTTGCCTATCATTGCCATATCTCGTAAGTTCAATTCCACTTACTCTTTCTCTGATTTTGCAATTTGATAGCAGATTTTCGTCGAAAAAAGAACACTTTTTTGGTTTCCGAATAAATAAATAATCGAATTTAATATTTCGAATTGACTTGCTCTTCGGGTCGGCAAAGCTACAAAACGAAACAAGAGTCTCGCTGCTCTACCCTCTTTCCTTTCATACCAGATACTTCCTTGTCTTATTCATCGGCTTCGCTTATAAAAGTGCATCATTGCTACGCTTTCCTAAAGACTTGACCTGACTTAGTGGATTCACTTGACTTTGGAGGTACTAACTGGAGACAAAGACGAATCTGCCCATTCTTTTTCTTTCCTTTTCTTTCATCGCTTCGCTAACTTCATGCGGATAGTCTAAGATGAGATGGACTGTTCATATGTTCGTCCAAGAACCTGAATAAAGGTGAAAGGGACGGAGTAAGGGATCAATCTGGAACGGTCCGATTTGCTTCCCGGAGCATACTTTCGCGCGGGATTTTCCATTAATTTCGTATATAAATAGTAATGAATTGACTTGCTCTTCGGGTCTTCGCATGAAGGTCAAGGTCTCAGGCAGAAAAAGGTCTTAAAGTTTTAGTTTCAAGATCCAATCAACTTGTTTAGTTGCACCAGGCTCTCACTTATACCATTTAAAGAAAGGGGAATGTTCAGAGAAAGATGGAATTTTTGGTTTTGAGGGAAGGCGGCTTATAGGTCTTTTCGTCAAGTAAAGTATGGCTAGGGAGGAAAGCTTAAGTGCATTTACTTTTATTAGTCAAAAAGTGCATTGGTAAATGAGAAAAACCCAATTCTCTAAGACCCTCAAAATATTCCGCTCTGATTCTTGTAGAGAATATCTTTCTTATAAGTTTCATGACTCTCTCAAATCCCAAGGAACAATTTCACAACTGTCATGTACCGAAACCCCTCAACAAAATGGCGTGTCTGAACGAAAAAATAGACATATTTTTGAAACAGCTCGCACTCTACTGCTATTCTCTTCTGCCCCAAAAGAGTTTTGGGGTGAAGCTGTGCATACATCTGTCTATCTAATCAATCGCCTTCCATCTCCTATAATTGGAAACATATCACCATATGAATGTCTTTATGGAACTCCACCAACTTATAGCCACCTATAAGTAATGAAGCAGGAGTTTTTAATTAAGAGGCTCCTTATATTGAGAAAGTTTC
>Ga0265323_10000084_pt1 | contig 53536 bp, 44 predicted proteins | sample 41225metaG_FD_193580 | JGI IMG/M metagenome (GOLD analysis project Ga0265323, IMG submission 193580) | Rhizosphere microbial communities from Carex aquatilis grown in University of Washington, Seatle, WA, United States - 4-12-25 metaG | ecosystem: Host-associated > Plants > Roots > Rhizosphere...
GCGCGGCAGACCGACCTGACGCCTGCGGATGATCCGGCCCGCGAGGCAAAATACGTCAACTCGCCCGAGACACCGATCTTCACGAAGGGCAACCTCCTGTTCAACCTCGACCGCGCCCGCGCCAACGTGGGCGAAGGGAAACCGTTCATCATGGTCGAGGGCCAGCTCGACGCCCTTCGCTGCTGGCACGTCGGCCTGAAAACCGTGATCGCGCCACAGGGCACCGCGATCACCGACACGCAGCTCGGATTGCTCCGGCGGTACCACCCGCAGATCGAATGCTTTCTGGACGGCGATAGCGCCGGGCAAAAGGCCGCGATGCGGCTTCTGCCGCTGGCCCTGCGCGCCGGCCTGGAAATCAAATTCCTCGTTCTCCAACCCGGCGAAGACCCCGATTCGCTGTTTCGCGACCGCGGTCTCCCTGCGTACGACGAGATTCGCGCCCGCCCGCTTTCCGCGATGGCCTTCGCCTGCCGGAGCCTGCTTCCGGAACCGGGCGCAGCGTCGCCCGAAGAGCGCGCGCGGGCTGCGCAATCGTTGTTCGAACTTGTGGCTCAGTCCGAATTCGATGTCGCGCGCTCGGGATTCCTGTCGGAGGCCGCAGGCCATATGCGGCTTCCCCTCGCCTCGCTGCAACGCGATTTCGTCGATTTCTCGCGCCGCCAGGCCCGGACAGGGGCCGCTGCTGCGCACGCCTCTTCGGCCGCCCCCGCGCCCTCCCCTGCGCGTGCCAACCGCCCGCCCGAGGACGATTTGCTTTTGCTCTGCCTGCATTTTGAGACGCTCGGAAAACCGCTCGCGGGCGAACTCCTGGCTCGCGATTGGATCGACGCCACGATCCTGTCCGGCCGCGTACTATGGCGATTTCTCACCGAGTTTGAGCACGATGAATGGCCCGGCCCCGACCACTTGGACGAATTGCTTGAAACGCCGGATGAAAAGGCCTTCGTCGCGTCGCTGCTGTTTGAGGCGCCGAACATCGACGATCCCCGCAAGGCTGCGAACGAAGGATTGCGGCGGTTGCAGGCGCGCGCCTTGGCGCCCCGCCTGCGGCAGATAGAACTTGAAATAGCAGGGAAACAGACGGATGTTGACGCTGATACATTCTCGCTGCTGAAAGCGCGCTCTGAGCTCCAACGCCAGCTCCGTCAGCCACCCGTGCTGCCGGCTGCTGGTTAGGTATTTTCGTTTTTAATCCATGTCCCGCAAAGCCAAACCTGCCAACCATGTTCCCAAAGCGGAAGTGCCTGTCGTGCCGGCACTTGACGAGGGTCCGGCGACAGCCGCTCCGGTGCTCGCAGCCTCGCCCGCCGCTGGCGAGATTCCGCTCGGCAGCGCCAACATCAACGAGAAGATCCGCTATCTCATCCGCCTCTCGAAGGAGCAGGGATACCTGACATTCGACGACATCAACGACGCCCTGCCCGAAAGCGTCGACAATCCGGAGGACATCGAAAACGTCATCTCCATCCTCCAGAATCTCGAGATCGACATTCTGGATCCCGAGGAGGTCGACAGCTACAAGCAGCGCCAGGAAGAGGCGGAGGAGGAAGAATCCCGCTCATCCCAGCACGACATACTCGACGACCCGGTCCGCATGTATCTGAAGCAGATGGGCCAAGTCCCGCTGCTGACCCGCGAACAGGAGGTTGAGATCTCCAAGCGGATCGAGAACGCCGAGTTGCACGCGCAGGAGGCGCTCTTTCACGCCGGCATTGTGAGCCGGCACATCATCGCGCTCGGGCAAAAACTGCTCAATCGCGAGGAGCGCTTCGACCGGATCGTCATCGACAAGAAGATCGACAGCCGCGAGGCCTATTTCAAGGCGTTGCCCAAGCTGGTCGAGACCACGCAGCGTGCCGAACTCGCGGTGGCCGATGCTTGGAAGGAGGCGCAGCAGGCCCACTCCGAGCCTGAAGCCAAAAAGGTGCTGGCGAAATTCCGGAAGCGAGAGACCGCGTTGCGCTCAAATTTTCCGAAGTTCTATTTCAAGCTCAAGGTCTACGAAGACTACCTCGAAGGGCTGAGCCGTCTGCTCAACGAGCTGCAGAAGATCCAGGAGACTTTTGAGCGTGCGAAGCATCCGAAGACCAAGAAGGACGCCAGCATCGACACCCGCGCCCTGACCCAGCGCCTCAAGCAGATTGAGCAGGAAATGCGGATCGCTCCGCCGGACCTGCTCGCGTTGGTCGCCAAGACGCGCACCCACGTCCGCGAGGCCCACCGGGCGAAGACCGAGATGGTTGAGGCGAATCTCCGCCTCGTGATCTCGATCGCGAAGAAATACACGAATCGCGGCCTCTCCTTCCTCGACCTGATTCAGGAGGGCAACATGGGCCTGATGAAGGCGGTCGAGAAGTTCGAATACCGGCGCGGTTACAAATTCTCAACCTACGCCACCTGGTGGATCCGCCAGGCCATCACACGGTCCATTGCGGATCAGGCGCGCACCATCCGCATCCCGGTGCACATGATCGAGACGCTCAACAAGGTCATGCAGGTCCAGAAGCAACTCCTCCAGGAATACGGGCACGAGCCCACGCCTGAAGAGGTCGCCGAGGAAATGCAGATGCCCGTCGAGCGCGTGCAGCAGATCATGAAGATGGCGCAACAGCCCATCTCGCTCCAGTCCCCCGTTGGCGATGGCGACGACACCAGCTTCGGGGATTTCATCGAGGACAAGAGCGCGGAGAACCCATACGACATGACCGCATTCTCGCTGCTCCGCGAGAAGATCGTCGATGTCCTTGACTCGCTCACCGAGCGCGAGCGCCGTGTGCTTTCCCTGCGTTTCGGCTTGATCGACGGCTACAGCCGCACGCTCGAGGAGGTCGGCAAGCAATTCAAGGTTACCCGCGAACGCATCCGCCAGATCGAAGCCAAGGCGCTGCGCAAGATGCGGCACCCGACGCGAATCCGGCAGCTCACCGGCTTCTTCGACGCGGAGCAGCCGGATAGCGCCCAGAATCTGCTGAAGAAGGCCGTGCGCCCGACCGAGCCGCAGCAGCTCTAGTCCGGCTTTCCAGCTTTACACTCCCGGCTTAGGGGATACGTTTACCTGACATGTGTCTTTCCACGTCTTTGTTCGCGATCTTCAGTTGGAGTGGTGGTGAACTGCTCATTGTTCTGTTTATCATCCTCCTGCTGTTCGGCGGCACCAAGCTTCCATCGCTGGCCCGCGGGCTTGGTCAGTCGGTCAAGGAATTCAAGAAGGCGGCGCGCGACGACGACGATGAAAAGCCGGCGGTCGCCGATCCGGCGAAATCCGCTGAGGCTAAGAAGCCGGGCAACGATGCTCCCACTCACGGCGCCAATTGACGCCGAACAGGGGCGCAGTCTTGCTCCGCCTTCCAGACGGCCAAACGTAGGGGCGCAGTCTTGCTGCGCCCTCCTCAATATCCAGACTGGCGCGCCCGAAGGCTTGCGCTCAGCCGCTGATTCGCAAAACTGTGCGACAAATGGCGTTCTCCCGGTGTCACGTCTGGCTGCTTGGATTGATGGCATTCTGTGCAGGCCTGCTGGCCGGTTGCGCGTCCGCCGACGCCGGCGCCAACCCGCGTGTGCCCGAATCCAGTTCATCGGCGCTTCTGCGCCCCGGCGACACGCTCACCATTTCCCTGCAGGGGATTCCGGATCCAAGCCAGCACAACGCCCAGATTGACGATCAGGGTCTGATCAACCTGCCGTACATCGGAAACGTGACGGCGTCGGGTCTGACGTCGGCCGAGCTCTCGCAGCGCATCCGCCAGACCTACATCACCCACAATTATTATACCACGATCGATGTGTCGGTGACCGTGACCGAGCGCTACATCTACGTGGGCGGAGAAGTGGCGCACCCGGGACGCATTGTCTGGACTCCGGATCTCACCCTGACCAAGGCGGTTCAGTCCGCCGGCGGGTTCACACTTTATGCGAAAGAGACGCGCGTGGCTCTTATCCGGGAACGCGCAGCCTACGAGATCGATGCCGAACTTGCGCTGCACCATCCCGAGCAAGACCCCCATCTCGTCCCCGGCGATTCGGTCCAGGTTCCCCGCTCGCCGTTCTGATCTGCGTCAATCCCGTAGGAAGCTCGCTTGCCCGTTTGACGGGCCCCGAGCGACGTCGAGGGGCGGGCGATAATCTCTGTCATTCCCGTAGGAAGCTCGCTTGCGAGCGATCTTCTATCGTTTCAGATGCAGGAGCCTTCTTGCCCGTTTGACGGGCCGCGAGCGACGTCGAGGGGCGGGCGATTGCCCCGTGGTCGGCGCGGGACTCCGTCCAAGAAACGCTCAATTCTTCGGCGGCAGTGGCGTCGGCGTCGCCGGGGCGGCATCGGCCGTCGGCGGCGTGGCCTTCACGTCGAGGAGTTCGACATCGAATATCAACGTCGCACCCGGAGGAATGCCCTGCTCACCGCGATCGCCGTAACCCAGGTCCGGCGGAATATAGAGGCGGATCTTGCCGCCTTGATTAATCTTCTGAAGACCTTCGGTCCAGCCCGGGATCACCTTGTCGAGCTGGAACTCCACAGGTCCACTTTGCACAGAGCTGTCAAAAACCGTGCCGTTAACCAGCTTGCCGGTGTAATTCACCTTCACTGTGTCCGTCGGTGCCGGATAGGAGCCTTTGCCTGGCTGCACGATCTCATATCGCAGACCGCTCGGCAGCTCGACGACGTTTTTGTTGGCCTTCAGTTTCTCAAAGAACGCCTTCGCTTCGCCCTGGTTTTGATTGCGGAGCTTTGCGACGTAGGCCTCCTGCTTCTTCTGCATGAACGCGTCCAGCTGCGGACCGATCTTCTCCATGTCAAACGGGGCATCTCCGCCCGTTGCAGACACCAGCAGCCCCTTGACGACAGAGTCGGTCTGCTCCTTGGAGAAGCCGAGCTCGGCCAACCCAAGGCGTTTGCCGACAAACCAGCCATACGACTCGAGAATCTGCTGCTCGGTATACACCGGCGCAGGAGCCACTGCGGCTGCAGGTGCAGCGGGAGCGGAAGCAACCGCGGCATTCTGCTCGGAGCCCTTTGGCTGCTGGGCGGAGATCGTGACGGCCAAGCCGAGGCTTACCAAGCCGGCCGAAATCAGGTGGGAACGATTCATGGGTTCAGTAGTTGATTTCTCAGATCAGAAACGGCTGTCGATGGGTTGTACCCTCGAAAACGCACCGAGATGACAGCCCGCCCCCGGAAAAGCAATCCATTAGCTGCAAGGTGCGTGCAGCACTTCGTCCCCCAAAGAAAGATCGCTCGCGTTGTAGCCGGCCGCGCTGAGGCCGGCCCCGTGGTCGCCCCATTCGACAAGCTCATCCGTTCGACGGGTTCGACAGGCTCACCGCAAACAGGCTCAGGATGACCCTGAGCGGCCAACTCCGGCCTTTCGTTCGCAGGCGTTATCGTGCAAGTTGTCGTCCCCGCCCGCACCAATCCGCCGATTCAACATGAATTCCGACCACTTCTGGGTCAGCAGCGACGGCCAGATCCTCACGATCAAGCCAAAGGACGCAAATACCGTCTCGTTGAGCCTCGCGTTCTGGCCGCGGAATCCGGCCGAGCTCGAATTCATCCTCGCTCATCCGGCCGGGATCCATTTCACGGAACGCAGCACGCTCGCACGCATTGGGATCGAGATGATCACGTCGGGCGAACCGCGGGTGGAACACAACCGCGTCGTTCTCGATACCGACGCATTTCTCTTCGATCCGAGTTTTCCCAACGCGTCGTACTGGAAGAAACTGCTCCGCCCCGGAACGCCGGTCGGCCGGTTGTTCTACGCGCCAGAATCCGCCAAGCTCTCAACGAACGAGATCTGGGCGGCGGTCAAGGACAACCGCATCAAACTCCCCAATACAATCTCGATCGATCGCGTGGGACGGGTCTTCCTCACTCCGCACAAGGTCCAATACACGCTCAATCCACGGTTGCAGCGCCCCGACTTCGAGCGACTGGTGAACGGCGACGCTGACCGTGGCTACCTCGACAAGGTTCAGCTCCGGCATGACGTCGGCACTCTCACAGTGCCTCCCCGCTCAGGCCTGCTGACCAGCTGCTCAATGTACCTCAAGGAGCACTTTGTCGTCCTCAACCGCGGCGAGGGCAACTTTGGGCTGCACTGCGGAGCCATCCTCCTCGATCCGATCAAGACGTTTGGCAGCAACATCATGTTGGAGATCTATAACAGCGGCGATCAACCCGTTTTTAATCCCGTCGTCTCCGTTGAAGTATTTCGCGCGCCCACCCTTGAGAATCCGGAGGTCAAGACCCTGGAGAAAAAGCGTCTGCGGCTTTTCTCGGCGGCGCACGATCTCTACGCCGGGATGGACAAGAACCCTCCGCGAAACACCGCCGGCGAACCGCGCCCGAAAACGCGCATCACGGTCAAGGGACAGAATGCGCTGATGGACAACCATTCGGTGTTCCTCAACTCCGGCGACTTGTCCAGCCTTCGGACCCGGCTTGTCGAAGAGAAATCGCCACGCGGCTTCCGCACCCTCATTCAGGCGCTCGACCAGGCCCCGGAGGCGGCGGACACCCTTGTCGTCGACTTCTTCCCGAACCTGATGGAGCACGTCGAGCTCCTGACCCGCATTCCCGAGCTCAAGCTCAAGCGGTTGATCTTCCGCCAGCCGTCCCGCACACACGGCTTTTTCCTATCGGCGAACGCCCACGCTCGGCTCGACACCTACTTCAATATCAACCTGGACGTCTACTGGTACAACGAGAGCATGAATGACCTGTACCTTCACACGTATAAGAAGGGACACGGATTCTTCATCCGCGAGGAACTGGGGAAGCTGTTTCAGGAATTGACCATCCTCGCATTCTACGGCTCGGCGGTCGAAATCGGCTCCGACCAGACGACGAAGATCGCCGCACTCATCGGCAAGCTCACGGAGTTCATCGGGCCCAAGGTTGGAATTCTGACCGGCGGCGGCGGCGGCGTGATGCGGCTGGCAACCGAGCAGGCGCGCCGCAACCAGGCCCTCACCGGCGCATGCTTTCTGGAACTCGAGGCCCAGGCGCCCGAACTCGCCGTCGACTACTTCAACACGTTTCAGGACACGTCGCGGCACAACCGGCAAAAGTGGTTCGAAGTCGCCGATTTCTGCATCTTCAATGTCGGCGGAGTCGGAACGCTCGAGGAGATCGGCATCGAAATGTGCAATCTCAAGCTCGGCATCCGCCCGCGCGCACCCTACATTTTCTACGGCGCCGATTTCTGGAGCGATCTTCGCAAGCAGTTTCGGGAGATGATACGCACCGGCCGGACACCCGCCTGGATGGCGGACTATGTGCTTTTCTCGGACGACCCCGACGACGTCGTCGCCTTCTATCGCAAGACGCTGCAGGTCTTGTGAGCCTGGATCAGGCTTCCACTGTTTCGGGAGCCGGCAATTCAATGAGTGCGCCGGTGACATTGTCCCGCACCAGCAGGCGGCCCAGCGAGACGGATGTCCTCGGCTCGAGTTCCACGACTGTGCCTTCGATCTTCCTCATCCGCCCCGATGACGAAGTGACGAGCGATACGCTGTCGCCCTTTTGCGGCCAGCCAGTGGCGTTGTTGAATGTGACATCCAAGACCCGCGTGGCCGTAGCCCGAATCTTGTTCATGATGTCGATCATCCGGGTTTGATCCGGTGGAGCTGAGGCGGGGATTTTCACGGTAGGTGACATCATCAATCGACGCCCCTGGAAAAACTTAAGAAATTCGCCGTAAGGTGTATTATCCAAATTGAGCGCGGGAAATCCCCTAGGAACCTGTCGGGCATCGCCCTCCAGGTTCCTGAGCAAATGGCTGGCGCCGTTTGGGACGGACTTATGTCATCAAAATCGTCCATGGCTGGGAAAATTCGAAGGGGTCAGTCCGCTAACCTTGTACCCCATGCTTTGATCTCGTTGTTCATCTCACCATTTCGAACTCTGGACACAAAGGCGCTCACTGAACTGGCCTGGCCCATGTTCGAGTTTTCGGGAATCCATGCATTCAGCCGGTAATTGCCGCGGTTGATCACATGATAAATCGCGCCCGGGAATTCCAGCCGCAGCTTTCTTCACATGCCCAATCTCCATCGCCAATCAGTCTATTGTCATACCATAAGATTAGCGGACTGACCCCTTAGATCGCGTTCTCTGGTTCATGGATTCCGAGACGCATCGTGACGGCTGCCGCGCTCCTTCACGAAGATCCGCCACTACGGAATCCTCGCCAATCACGCCCGCAAGCGCGAGATCCCCAAAACCCGCAGCGGCAAGCGCCAGCAGCGTTTTTCACGTATTGCAGTAGGCATCTCCTTCCTTTTGCTCATCACGATCGAAACTTATCTGAAAAGAGAGAAAACCGCCTTTGCCGGTGGCGAACGTAGCTGACAATCCACTCGTCCCGTGTCCTGTGGCAACGAGTAAAGGACTGGTGCCGGACGCCACTGTGAGAGTATTCTGGGGCTCAGCAAACGTCCAGTCGCACATGGCCGACACGCGCAATGAACTTCCGTCGGCCAGATTCAGGTCCTCGGTGTGAACATAGACCCTCTTGCTTGGAATCTTATCAAATCGGTCTAGTTTCCATGTCCCGAGCACCTCTCGATCGATGAGTGACTGCCGTAGATCGGCCATGCCCTTGGGATCAAACCATGCGCGCAGGTTCATCTTATCTTTGCCAAACGCTCAAGCTGAGGCGACGACCGCAGGCTGGCGCGACGGGTGCGTCAGCAGCCGGCGTGCCGCTGACCGGCGTTCGCAGCGGCGGCTGGTTCGACTGATTTTCCTTTTCCAGAATATCCTCCGCGAGGATTAGGAGTAGCTTGTCTCTGGGATCGGGGCAGATCGTAGTGATGCCAATGAGAAGACTGGAGATGCCAAGAACAAGGTAGACGGCTCCCTGCCACAGGATGAGACTCTCACCATCGATGACCTTCGTTAAGCCGTGGTGATAGACTTGGCAGGCACAGAGGGAAGCCATGACGAAGGGAACGATGCGACCATAGGCATTTGACTTCATTTTCTTCCGGAAAGCTTCCAGTGTCTGTTCGCGCGAGCGCCGCTGATTATTCTCCGCAGTGACTTTCCGCAATCTGCTCATGGCTTATGCCAAACAGGTGGTTATATGGCTGAGCGTATACGACTGTTCTGCGCGTCGATCAAGCAATTAGCAAGTTGTGGAAATCGAGGAGCGGACTTCATTTCTGCCGATACCAAGGCTCAAACAGTTTTCGCCCCAGCAAGAACTTGGCTTCAGGCTGGCCTGCCAGCCGTAGGCCTGGCGAAGGCTGGTGGACGGCGAGGGACTCGAACCCCCGACCTCCTCGGTGTAAACGAGATGCTCTAACCACTGAGCTAGCCGTCCGTGCCGGGCGTGGAGACAAGCAAACGTCTTCCGGCGGAACAAGGCTTTATTGGAAACCCGGCGAACGCCGGAGCCCTCACGGGGCCTTGGGCCGCAGGAGACCGTCCCGGATCATCAGCTCGGCGATCTGAATCGAATTGAGCGCCGCGCCCTTCCAGAGATTGTCGCCGCTCACCCAAAACGCCAGGCCGTTGTCGAATCCGGAATCGATGCGCAAACGCCCCACCCCGCATTTCACCTTCTCGGTATAGGCAAGCGGCGTCGGATAACGGCTCTTTGCAGGTTCGTCGATCAGTTCGGCCCCGGAAAACGCCTCGATCGCCGCACGCGCCGCGGCGAGATCCACGGGCTTCTCGAACTCGGCATTCACTGCGACCGAGTGCGCGCGCACGACGGGAACGCGGACGCAGGTCGTCGAAACCCGCAGGGCGGGCATCTCGAGGATCTTCCGGCTCTCCGCCATCATCTTGCTTTCCTCGCCGGTATAGCCGTCCGCGCCGAACGTGTCGACCTGCGGGATGACGTTGAACGCGATCTGGTACGGATAGACCTTTCGCAGCAGCGGTTCGCCGCGCGCCCAGGCATGCGTCTGGGCGTCCAGTTCGCGCACCGCCTCCGCCCCGGTTCCGGACACCGACTGGTAGGTGGCGGCAAAATAGCGCTTGAGGCCGAACGCCCGGTGCAGCGGATAGAGACCCATGAGCGTGACCGCCGTCGAACAATTCGGACTCGCGATGATCCCCTTGTGCCGGCGGATCGCGTGCGCGTTGATTTCCGGCACGACGAGCGGAACGTCGGGGTCCATCCGATACGCCGAACTCTTGTCCAACACGAGACAACCGGCCTTCACCGCCGAAGGCGCCAGGACGCGGGTCACGGAACCGCCGGCGCTGAAAAACGCCACGTCGAGCTCCGCGAAAATCTCCGGCTTCGCCTCCCGCACCGTGAATTTCTTCCCGCCGCGCTCGAGAACCTTGCCCGCCGACCGCGCCGAGGCGAACAGCCTCAGCTCGCTCATTGGGAAATTGCGCTCAAGCAGCAGCCGTAACAGCTCTTGACCGACTGCGCCGGTGGCGCCGACAATGCCGACTCGATAAGGAATGGTGCTCACAGTGATTTCTCCGATTAAACAGGTCATCGAAAAGTGCGCGGCGCTTGGAATCAAGCCCGCAAACCAAATTCTTGTGGTCCGGATCGATGTCCAGAGCATGCAATTCTACCGCGGCGGCGGGCTTGTCAGGGCTTTTTCCATCTCCACGTCGCTCAAGCCCCCTTCAAATGTGAAAGGCTCTCTCGGTACGCCGCTTGGCCTGCATGCGATCGCCGAGAAGATCGGGCAGGATCAGCCTCCCGGGATGGTCTTTCGGAGCCGCACACCGACAAGCCGGCATTTCAACGAGTTCAGCGAGGAGGAGAACCGTGGGAATTTCGTCACGACCCGCATCTTGTGGCTCCGGGGACTCGAACCCGGCGTGAATTCGGGCGGCGAGGTCGACTCCCACGAACGTTACATCTACATCCACGGGAGCAACCACGAGGATCGCATCGGCACTCCGCAAAGCGCGGGTTGCATCCTGATGCGCAACGTCGAGATCGCGGAGTTGTTCGAGGAAGTCCGGGTCGGCGACCTCGTCTGGATTGCAACCTAGCCCGGATGTTTCACACCTCACCTCGCCGCAGAGCCACAGTCTGTTCGATGCACAAATCTGCCGGCCCAGCGTCAACGACATCCGGGCTAACGGCCAAACCGCCCCAGAACATGAACAATCAAACCACGAAGAGATCAGAGATTGGATGGCGGATCAGCTCTTTTGCATTGGCAGTTTTCTTCAGAACATTCCCGAAAGGGCGGTTTGGCTTTCAGCACCTCGCGATCTCGATTTGCATCGCCCCCGCATCATGACCGTGTCGTCCGCAACCGGCCCGAAGCCACCGTCCGCGTCCGCCGCGCCGACCGCGGCCGGTTCCGGTGTGAGGGTGCTGGCGGTTCTGAACCTCGTGTTGCTCGGGGCGCTGGGCATCGCGCTTTCCATCTATTTCTGGCCGCAATGGCGCGAAAATCCCGATCTGTTTCACGGGCTCTTCATGCCGCTGATCTGCGTGCTCTTGCTTCAGGAAAGCAGGCATCGTGGAGTGCAGCGGCATCCGAAACCCGCTTTGCTCACGGTGATCGCGGCGGCATTGTTGGCAGCCAGCGGCCTCGCGTGCATGGCGGCGGCCGGCCTGTTCGCCGTATCGCTCGGCTGGTCGCCAAGCATTGTCGGTTTCATGCTGGCGGGGGCGTACGCGTGCGGCGTGCTGTCTGCGATTGTGTCATTCTCCGTGGAGCCGTTGAGGATTGTGCCGCTGAACTGGTGCGCGTTTTGCGCGGCAGCGCTCTGGCTGCTCGTCGCCCCAATGCCTCCCGGCACCTACGCAGTGCTCACGGCGCAGCTCCAGACCTGGGTCACCGGAACCGTGATTTCCGCGCTTGGCTTGCTGGGCATCGCGGCGCGACAACACGGCAATCTCGTCGAACTCGCCAGGACGACAGTCGGGGTCGAGGAGGCCTGCAGTGGAATCCGCAGCCTGGTCTCATGCGTTTTCGCAGCGTTCTTCCTTTCGGCGTTCTTGCTGCGTCGCCCATGGGCTCGCGCGCTGCTGGTTGCCATCGCCGCGCCGCTGGCCATCGCGATGAATTTCATCCGGTCACTGACCCTCACGCTGCTGGCAAACGAGGGTGTCGACATCGGAGGCTTCTGGCACGATGCCACCGGATTCGCGGTTCTCGGAGTAGCCACCGCCGCCCTTGCCGGAATCGCCCTGTCCCTCGAATCGCCGCGGCACCTGCCGCCGCCCTCACCGCCTGCCCCGGCGGCGCAAGAGATCTCCCGGCCGGCGCTGCGGTGGACATTGATAATGCCCACGGCCGGGCTTTTGCTGGGCGCCGCACTCACAACGTTCTTCGCTGTCCGGACGCATCCGGCGAACTCGAAGGGCATTCCCCTGCCCGACCTGGCGGCGCTTCTGCCGTCCGCGTCTCCGGGATGGAATGTTGCAACGGCAGCCGACCTCAGCCGCTTCTCCGGAACTCTGCAGACCGACAGCCTGATCCAGCGAACCTATTACAGGAGCGTGACCGCAGATCAGTTCACGCAAATCGCCGTCTATGTTGCGTACTGGCCGCCTGGGCGTGCCTCCGTCAGTAGTGTTGCGATGCACACTCCGGATGCGTGCTGGCCCGGCGTCGGTTGGATACCGGTGGCATCCGCCTCGGCGCGCGTCGCGCCGACGATCGCCGGCCGCATCCTTCCGGTTGCGGAATTGAGGCTTTTCAATAGCGGGAATCTATCACAATATGTCTGGTACTGGCACCTCTACGATGGCGAGGCGATCGCGCAGCACGATCCGCGTTCACCGCGCGAACTCCTCGCCACCGCGTGGCGCTATGGTTTCCACAAAGACGGCCCTCAGATGTTCATCGAGATCGCAAGCAATCACACCTGGAGTGAAATCGCCAACGAACCCCTGCTGGCGGAGATCTTCGCCCGTCTGCGCAGCGTGGGCCTCTAGCCGATTCGCCATGCCACTGCCCATCACCAAACAGGAAAGAAGAGTGCTGACTGCAATTGCCGTCTTGTTGATTCTCGGCGTCGTCGGCATGCTGTTCCTCTGAATCCGTGTCTGAGCCCAGCGACCATGAGTGACGAGGATATCCACACACAAACGCCAGCCGTGAACCCGCCGCCGGCCGCCGCCGGAGCCGCGCAGTCCACACCGTGGGCGTGGCTGCCGCTGATCGTCGTCGTCGGACTTGCCCTGCTTTCCGGCGGGTTGGTGCAAGCCTACTTTGCCACGCGTGGAGAGCTCGTTCTGACCCGGTCGCGCGCTGCAATGCGGGATGTCGAGAACCGGGCGCTCCTGCAGCAAATCGAGGCCGAGCGCATTCTTTCGAGTCGCCGCGTGGCCGATTTGATCGAGGAACTCCGTGGGCGCAGCGAACCCGGCCAGGTCCAGGTCGTCCCGCTGCTGCCGCGATCCAATGCCGCGGTCCCATCCCTTGCGATCGTTGCGTGGAACCCGGACCGGCAGGAGGGTGAACTGCTTATGGAGGGGATTCCGGCCCTGACACCTGAACAAGACTACCAGCTCTGGATCACCGATTCCGAACACCCGGTTGCCGTCAGCGCCGCAGTGTTTGCCGCGAGCTCCGCGAGCAACGGAATCCGCGTCCCCTTCAAGCTGGATCAAGCCCGGTCGAATGCCGCCGGCTTCTCGGTCAGTGTGGAACGCAAAGGCGGGGCGCCAAGCCGCCAGGGCACGGTGGTCCTTTCCAGCCGCTGAACAGGCGGCCCGGCGCGAGCATCGGTTTCGTATTCGCGGAACCGGTTGCTTCTTACTTGTTTCTTGTCACCTGTATGCCCGTGGAAAGACTCGTTTATCCATGATTGTCAGACCCAAGGTCCGCGGCTTCGTCTGTATCACTGCCCATCCGGCCGGTTGCGCAGCGCATGTCCAGGAGCAGATCGATTACATCCGGCGCCAGGGCCCGATCGAGCATGGCCCGAAGAAGGTACTGGTGATCGGAGCTTCCACAGGCTATGGGCTCGCCTCCCGCATCGCCGCGGGCTTTGGCTCCGGGGCGGCCACGTTCGGCGTGTACTATGACCGGCCCCCGTCGGAGGACCGGCCTGCAACCCCGGGTTGGTACAACACGCTGGCCTTCGAGCGGGCTGCAAACGCCGCCGGTCTTTACGCGCGAAGCCTGAACGGGGATGCATTCTCCGACGCGATCAAACAGCAGGCGCTCGAGTTGATTCGCAAGGAGCTGGGATCCGTTGATCTCGTCGTCTACAGCGTCGCTTCGCCGCGCCGGGTTCATCCGAGGACCGGCGTCGTGCACAAATCAGTGCTCAAGCCTGTCGGCAGGTCATACACCAACAAGACCGTCGATACGGATCTCGGCATTGTGTCCGAGATCGCCATCGAGGCGGCGACAAACGAGGAAATCGCAGACACAGTGGCCGTGATGGGTGGCGAAGATTGGGAACTGTGGATGCAGGCATTGGAAAATGCAGGCCTGCTCGCGCCTGGCGCCACCGCTGTCGCCTATTCCTACATCGGGCCCGAGATCACCTGGCCAATCTACCGCAATGGCACGATCGGACTGGCAAAGGACGACCTTGAGCGCGCCGCGCGCCGGATCGATGCGATGCTCAAGGTCAACGGCTACGGCAGGGCCTTTGTTTCCGTCAACAAGGCGCTGGTTACCCAGGCCAGCTCGGCGATTCCCGTGGTTCCGCTCTACATTTCAATCCTCTACAAGGTCATGAAGGCGCTGGGCACTCATGAGGGCTGCATCGAGCAGATTCAACGGCTGTTCTCAACTCAGATGTACAACGGCTCTGCGCTCGCTTTCGACGAGGCTGGGCGCGTGCGCCTGGACGACCGTGAGATGCGGCCCGAGGTCCAACGGCAAATTCGGGTGATCTGGCCGAAAGTCACCACGGAGAACCTGGGCGAGTTGACTGACATCCAGGGTTACCGCGCCGAGTTCCTGAAGTTGTTCGGTTTCGGCCTCCCCGGAGTCGACTATGACGCAGATATCGAGGTCTAAGTGACGTTCTGACTACCGCTCCGGCCCTGAAGCGGCGGGCACAGTACCAGGGTTCCGATCTTCATTCATGCGTGCCGTGATACAGCGAGTTGCGTCTGCCAGCGTGAGGACCGTCGACGGCCTCTCAGGCGAGATCGGCGCTGGTCTTCTTGTCTTCCTGGGTGTCGCAAGAAACGACGATGCCGCCGACTGCATCTGGCTCGCCCCCAAAATTGTCGGCCTGCGGATCTTTTCCGATGACGCCGACCGGATGAACCTCTCCGTCGATGAAATCAAGGGAGACATCCTCGTCATCAGCCAGTTCACGCTGCATGCAAGCGTCCGCAAGGGCACCCGCCCTTCATTCAACGACGCGGCGAGATCCGAGGTCGCCGAGCCGCTCTACGGAGAGTTCATTCTGCAGCTCCAGACCGCCCTTGGCCGGCCCGTCGAAACCGGGAAGTTCGGGGCGCTCATGAAGGTGTCCCTGGTCAACGACGGCCCGGTGACAATCATCATCGACACGAAGGACCGGGAGTGACGTCCCGGGCGCGGCGGGCTTTGCGCCCCCGCCCATGACACTTGACTGCGCCATTCGGCCGGGACTCGATGTTCGAGGTGGACGTGCGGCTTTGAGGTCGCTTTCCTCTTGAACTCCGGCCGGCGAACACATCCCGTTCGTTGGCCCCGCCCACGCTTTCGCCACTGACCCGACGACTCTGTATCCATGGAAACGACTGCATCCGCCAATCCTCGCGAGACCCTCAAGACTCTGCCCGGAGACGACGTCCGCCAGATTCTGTGGCGCTACAGTGACCGCTACGATTTGCAGATGCTCGTGCAGTCGGCCCGCGGAGTGGCGCGCGGTCTCGTCGCCCGGCTTGTCGCCCAGGGCGCCCGCAACAGCCACGAATGGACTCCTGAAAAGAACGAACTGCTCAAGGCCTACGACGAGGCCGGAATTACAACGTGCTTCATGGACCCGCAGCAGGGCGGATTCATCGAGGGTCCGAAGAACCTGGTGCTCTCCCTGGTCGCCCTCGAACTCGCCTGGGTCGACGCGGGCGCCGCCACCGGCAGTCTCGCGGGCAACCTGGCCCTGTCCCCAATCCATGAACGCGGGACCAAGGAGCAGCGCGACCGGTACATGAGCCTTTGCATCCCTCCGCAGCCGGGAGAGAACCGCCAGACCTGGCGCGGCGCCTTCAGTCTCACCGAACCCCTGCCCTACGTCGGCGTCGAGACCGGCCTGCTCGGGGGCAAGGTGCGCGTCGCCGAATGGAAGGATGGTCAGGAACCGTTGCTGCAGGTCGAAAAACGCGCCCGGTTCATCACGAACATGGGCTTCGCCAATTTCTCGACCGTCGCCGTCGACACCGACGACGCGCGGATCAAGTCGAGCTGCATGATCATCCTCGAGGAAGGCGATCCGGGCACCTTCGATCGGGGCACGCCCACCCACAAGATGGTGCACCAACTCTCCTCCACCTGCGATCCGGCGTTCAACATGACCGTTCCGGCGAGCCGCATCATCGGTGGATACATCGTGAAGGACGGCGTCATCATCCCCAATTTCAGCCACGGCGAAATCATCGAGGCGGTCTTTCGCCGCACGCGCGTGACCGTGGGCGTCATGACCGCCGCCAAACTGCTCTCCGCTGTCGAGCCCGTCATCCGGTACCAGCGAAACCGTTTCCGCGGCGCCGCGAGCGTCAATCCCGGCACGCCGCGCTTCGAGCTCGGCCTTCAGCAAAAAGAGGACTGTCTCCAGCGACTCGTCGACGTCTGGGCGACCGGGGAAGCCGCCGCGTCGCTCGGCATGGCCACCGCACGGCTGTTCGATGAGCTCGATCCGCTCGAAAAAGTGAAGGACCAAAAGTTTGCCGAGCAGGGCGTCGCCGGCGGCATGGCGCAAATGAAGGCCTTCCGCGTGCTCGCGAAACAGGCGATTGAATTTATCGCCCTGTCAGCCAAACCCGCAGCCGAGCGCGACGCCGCCCGCTACGAGGCACTGAAGTCCGATCCGCTCGTCCAGTATCTCATCCTCGACTGCCAGGCCAGCGTCCTCTGCCCTGCGACAAAGCTTTGGAACACCGGGCACGGCGCCACGATGATGCGCGAGGCAGTCAGCCTCATGGGCGGCTATGGGATCACCGAGGACTGCCCGGGATTCCTCGGGCAAAAATGGATGGATGCACAGCTTGAGGCCACCTACGAGGGGCCCGAAGCGGTCCAGCGCCGCCAGATCTCGATGACGATGACCAACGAGGTCTTCCTCGCGCTGCTTCGGACGTGGGTCTCCGACCTGCGTGGAATCGCCGCGCGCAAGCCCGACGTCGGCGCCTGCACGCTTGCCAATGCGATGGAGCTCTGGCTCTGGACGCTGCAACACCTGCAGAGCGCAAAAGACTCCCTCGGCGCGAAGCTGCTTTCGGGCAACCGCCACGGAGTGGTCTTCCCGCTCGCCGACGCACTGTGCTGGCTGCTCGCCTCGCGGCAGCAGATTCTCGACGTGCTGGAACTTGAGCAGAAGGGCACGGAGAACGCCGTCGTCGCCGAGGGCCTCGCCGGACTGGTCAATTTCTTCTCCGACCTCTGCGCCACGCAAAGCGCAAGCGCGGCCGGCGAATCGGCCCGCATCTGCGCCGAACTGGTCTACGGCTACAACGCGGTCGACACCTGCAGCGCCGACGGTTGCTGCTGCCAGGGAGCGACCGCCGCGGCACTCGAACCGTTCGCCCGGCTCCGGCAGCAGGTGGACGCCTGTCTCGCCGGCTCCCGCCTCGCCAAGGATCGCGCCGCTGACGCCCTCGTGCAGGTGATGATCCCCGAGGCGCTCGACTATCCGCGGTAACCCGGTCGTTGCCACCGTCTGGCAACTGCGGTTTTTCTCGTTTGCGCCTTCGCGTTTTTGCGTGAGACACCGTATCTTTCCGCCCGATATTTCGCGTGAACACAGCTCCTGACCAGCAGCAGCCCGCCCCCGCCCGCCAGTCCATGGACCTCGACATCGTCGGCGTCGGATTTGGACCGGCAATGGGCGGATTCCTGACAACGCTGTCGCGGAAGCTCGTCAAGGAGGACGGCACGCCTGTGGTCGAGAGCGCAATCGCGCCCGGCATGCCGCCGCAGGTCATCTGTTACGAGCGCGCGGACGACATCGGCTTCGGAGTGTCAGGCGTTGTGACACCGGCCCGCAGCATCAAAGCCAGTTTCCCGGCGCTCGATCCCGCGCAGATCCCGATGGCTGCGCCGGTGACCAGCGAGAAGGTTGCCTATCTGCTTGATCCGATCGGCGCCAGCCGGCGGTCAATCGCGTTGCGCCTCGCCGACGGTCTCCTGAAGACATTTCGCTGGGCGCTGCCCATCCGGCATGAGGCCCTTGAGCTGCCCTGGGTGCCACCGTTCCTGCGCAAGCACGACGGTCTCGTGCTGTCGATGGGCCAGTTCATGCAATGGGTCGGCGCGCAGGCGATGGGAACCGGCACGGTGCAGGTGTGGCCGGCGACGCCGGTCGCCTCTCCGCTCGTCGAGGACGGCAAGGTCGTCGGCGTCCGCCTGATCGATCAAGGAACCGACAAACATGGCGCACGCGCCGAAGGATTCATGCCCGGCATGGACATCCGCGCCGCGCTCACTGTTGTCGCCGACGGACCGGTCGGCACCATCGGCCGTCAACTGGATGAACAGTTCGGCTTGCCCGAGGGGAATCACCAGCACGATTGGGCGGTCGGCATGAAGATGGTAATCGATCTTCCGCAACAGTCCGCCCTGGAGCCTGGCACCGTTTTCCACACGTTTGGCTATCCCGAACCCGAGATCTTTGGCTTCATGTACGTGCATCCCGGTCGGATTGCGTCGCTCGGGATTTTCGTGCCGTCCTGGTTCGACAACCCGGTTCGCACGGCCTACCGCTACCTTCAGCACTGGATGATGCATCCGTACCTGTGGCGTTACCTCGAAGGAGGCACGCTGCGCTCCTGGGGCGCAAAGACCCTGCAGGAATCCGGCCGTCGCGGGGAGCCGCATCTGACCGGCAACGGCTATGTGCGCATCGGGGAAGGTTCGGGAAGCACAAACGTTTTGACAGGCTCCGGCGTCGACGAAGCCTGGGCGACGGGCGTGCTGCTGGCAGAGGGCGTTGTCGAACTTTTGAAGGCCGGCAAACCGTTCACGAAGGAGAATCTTGACCAGGTTTATGTGCGCCGCCGGCGCGAGAGCTGGGTCGATCGCGAGGGTTTGGAGGCCGAACGCGCCCGCGACGGTTTCCATCGCGGCGTGGTCACCGGATTGATCGGCATGGGGCTGACCGGCCTCACGCGCGGACGCCTGAATCTGCGCGGCAAGCCAATGCCGCCGCACAGCCGGATTCCAACCATCGAGGAGTACTACCGCGGGCGAATCGCGGCGGAGGAAATCAAGCGCCTTCGAAAGGAATGCACTGCCAGGGGAACCTCGCTCCACGGAGCGCTGATGGACCGCGCCGGCTGGCCCGCGATCCCACTCGACGGCAAGCTGCTCGTGTCGCACCAGGATGCGCTGCTGATGGGCGGAAAAGTCCAGGCGCCCGCGGGCTACTCCGACCACGTCATCTTCCTTCACCCGGCGGTCTGCCAGCAGTGCACGGTGCGCATCTGCATTGACGCGTGTTCCGGCCAGGCGATCACTCCCGGCCCGGATGGCGTGCCCGCCTTCGACCGGGAAAAATGCGTCTATTGCGGCGCCTGCCTTTGGAATTGCTCGCAGCCGCGGCCCGGCGACCCGGAGAAGGCCAACGTCGAGTTTCGCGCAGGCGCCGGCGGCCTGCACTCGGCCGAGAATTGATCGGCACGCGCGGGCTTAACCCGCATCTTTCTCACCGCGGCTTTGAGGCCGCAACCAAAGGTCGCGCCTTCGGAAAATGGCGCAGCCCCTCGACAGGCTTATAGCACCTCCATCGCCTCCGAATGCTGGGGAGTTGTTCATCAACCCCGCGAGCGGAGTCGACAGGCTCGGAGCCCAAAGCTTGCCTGCGGTGTCGCAGACCCTGAGCCTGCTTGCGGTGAGCCTGTCGAACCCGTCGAACGGGCAAGGCTGCGCCCCTACGGATGAGACCCGATAATCGCAGCCGAGAATGAATCCGCCCTGCCGGTGACAATAAATGGCCCTTGATTCATCTTGTGGGCGACATCGCCCGCAAACTAGCCTGTACGGCAACATGAGCGCAGGTCCGACCGAACGCTGGGCGGCAATGGCCTGCCTGCTGATCGCTTCGCTTTCGGGCTGCAAACCGCGGATCGACAGCGTCGACCCGGCGGAACGCCAGCTGGCGGCCGCCGCGCTCACCGATCAGACCGCCCTCGCAAAGGCCGCAACAACGGATCCTGCGGGTGCAGTCCGCATGACTGCCGTCAACCGCCTTGCGGACCAGACTCTGGTAGCGAAGATTGCGCTGGAGGATTGGGACCGCGAGGTTCGCCTCGCCGCGGTCACCCGGCTCGCCGATCAGGCGGTGCTCGGCCGCATCGCAATCGACGCCGGTGATGCCGAGCTGCGCCACGCCGCGGTGCTCAAGCTCACCGATCCGGCCCTGCTGATGCGCGTCGCCATCGACGGCATGGCCGTGCATCGCGAGGATGCGGAGATACGCCGGCTGGCAATCACGGCGCTCGCCGATCAGACGCAGCTCGCTCGAGTCGCCGTCAACTCCACCGAGTCATGGGCTCGAAAAGCCGCTCTCCAGAAACTCACCGACCAGCCAGCCCGGGCCCGAGTGGCAATCGATGCCCGCGATGCCGAAACCTGCAACGCAGCGGTCGAGGGACTTGCCGACCCCGAGGCGCTGGCAAAAGTCGCCCTTGAAAGCGAACATGAGCAAATTCGACTCGCCGCGATTGGAAAGCTGACCAATCAGGACGCTCTGGTCAGGATCGCGCTCAACGCTGCCTCCGACACCGTCGGCTCCGCGGCTGTCGATGGACTCTCCGACACGGCAAGCATTGCGGCAGTTGCATTGCACGGAAGGCTGCCTGCGGTCCGCCGGACGGCCGTCGCGCGCGTGTACGATCCGGTTGTCCTGGCGACCATCGCGGTTGAAGACGATGATGAAGGCGTGTGCGAGACCGCGCGCGAAGGTCTGGCCGATCAGGCGCAGCTGCCCTGGTCTGCGGTGAAATCATCGAGCCCGGCGGTTCGCGCCCGAACCGTGTCCTCGCTCGACGATTCTGACCCGGCGCTCAAGATCCTGGCTGGAAACACGCGCACGGGAATTGCCCACGACGCCCGGACGTCCATCGCGCGCATCAGGCTCGCGCTGCGTGAGCCACGCATCAAGGCGCGACTGCCCAAGCTCACCTTGCATGCCACCGTCCAGGATATCTCGGCGAACTATCTGTCCGGACGAACCGTGCCCGGCGAACGCGTCGATTTCGAATTGCGGCAGGGACACGATTCGCTTGCACGGAGGCGCTGGGAAACCGTCTTTCCAGGCGCAATTTTCGCCGCCGATCCCGCGCAAAGATCGGGCTTCGCATTCGTGCCTGCAGTTGTCAACGGTGATGACCTTTTGGGACAACTGCTTCGCCTGCCTGTCTTCACCAAGGAGGATCTGGCCGAGCTCTCCGGATCGGCGATTCCCGAGGTTCGTGCGGCCGCCGCGGCGGCTGCGGCCCGCTGAACGCGCGCGTCCAAGCCGTAAGTATGCGAGAATCGCGGCGTTCTCTAGCGGACCAAATTTTGTCAGGTGGCCGCGTAGGAAGCCCGCCGTTTCGACAGGCTCAAGGCCCTGAGCGGAGTCGAAGGGCTCAAGGCCCTGAGCGGAGTCGAAGGGCTCAAGGCCCTGAGCGGAGTCGAAGGGCTCGCGGGCGATTGTTTCCTCAGCATCGCTCGCAAGCGAGCTTCCTACAATTTGAATTGATCCGTCCCAGTCAATTTGACCGCGGAACGCGCGGATTGACGCGGATAAAGCCTATGATTGAATCCGCGCCCTTTGGTTTGACTCCCTTGAAACCCTCTATTCCTGGCGCAGTTCTCTAGGCGGTGCGGCTGGTGAGTTGCTGCAGCCGCCAAAAAGCACTTTCTTCCACCTTACTTTCCGCTTCTCACCTCTCGCTTTCCTCATTTCAGCTTTCTGCCTTTAGGTTTCCGCCCTCAGTATTTCAGTTCTCAGCCTTCCGCCTTCAGCATTCAGGTTTCAGTTTTAAACCTTCAGGTTTCAGCCTTCAGCCTTTCAGCTTTTCAGCCTTTCAGCTTTTTCTCCTATGCCCACCTCCTACCAGATTGTCGTCTGCGGCAGCATCGTGCCGGATCCTCTGCAAACCCTTGAACCGGTTGCCACCCCTGCGGGTCCGGCGCTGAAAAACGAACTGATGCTGCCCGCCGTGCTCGATCCGTGGGCGGGCCATGCGCTCTTTGAGGCGGCCAATGTCGCGAAGCTGAACCCGGGAAGCAAAGTCTGGCTCGTGAGCCTGGGGCCGAAGGCGAAATTGCAGCAGGTCATGATGACCATCGCCCAAAAGGTTCCGTTCGAACTCGTCGCAATCGACGGTCCCGCCAGCGGATTCGCCGAATCCGCCGAGGTTGCCGCTGCGCTCGCCGCCGCGATTCAGGCGATTCCGGGTCTGGACAGATCGCGGCTCCTGGTTTTCGGCGGCTGGGAATCCGCTTCGCGCGGCGCCGGCACCACCATGCAGATGGTCGGCGAATTGCTCGGCATCGCCGACCAGTTCCAGGGCGTCGATCAGCTCGCGATTCAGCCCGACGGATCGTTCCGCGTGCTCGAGCGCATCGAGGGCGGCAAACACCAGGTCTCCACCTGCACCGCGTTCCCCGCGCTTCTCGGCTGGGCCACGGGCAGTCTGCCCGAGCCGCCCAACAATCCCCAAGTCGGGATGCTCAACATGCGCACCGTGATGCCGGCGTTGCAGCGCGCCAAACCGGTCAAGGTCGCCAACGACGGCGTCGCCTTTGCAAGTGTCTCGCTGCCCAAACAGCGCCGCGAAACAAGGATCGTCAAGGACCTGTCCCCAGACGACATCGCCAAGGAGATCGTCGAATGGATCGGAAAGCAGTAGCTGAGAGACACAGAATCCAGAACAGGACCGTATCTGCCTCGGATTCTCCAAGCTGACCCTTCCGACCTCTGCCTTCTGCCCTCCGACTTCCGACCTCTGACCTCTGTTTTCTGACTCCAGCCCCATGGAAACCATCCTCTTTCTCGCCCACACTGAAGCTGACAAAACCCTCGGCCGCGCCGCGCTCGAGACGCTCACTGCCGCCGGCTCGCTCGCAACCGCGCTGGCCGGTTCGCAACTGATCGTCGGACTCGTCGGCGGCGACGTTCAGACGGCCGCCAGCCAGATTGCCGGCTGTGGCGCCACACGCTTCGTCGGCGCAGCAGGATCCGATTTCGCGTTTTCGCGCTACTCGACCGATATTGTCGCCGTCGAGGCTGTCGCCAAAGCCGCCGCGGCCACCCTGATTGTCGCACCCGCGACGTCGCGATGGAACCGCGTCCTCGCGGGCGCAGCGCAGCGTCTGGGCGGTCGCATCGACACGCACGTGACCAATGTCGCCGCGGCCGACGGCAAACCGGGAATCACCCGGTGGTACTACCGACAGCGCATGGAGGGCGTTGTGCAACGCACGCGGCGGCCGTGGTTCATCCTTCTCGATCCCGGCTGCGGCACGGCCTGGACCGGGGCGGCAGGCGCCGCGCAGGTCGAAATCGTCCCGATTCCGCTGGCCGACTCATCCCGGCGCACAACCGTGACCGGCATACAGGCGCCGTCAGCGGATCTGCAGACGATCCGTCCCGATGCGAAACTTCTCTTCGTGGCCGGCGCGGGCTGGACCAAGAACCAGGCGGACGGCAAAGCGCATCCGGATGAGGCGGAGCGGCTGATCCTCGATTTCCTTGCGCTGACGAAGGCGTCGCTCGGCAGCACGAAATCCCTGGTCGACTTGAGCGGCGAAGGCCAGGCGGTGTTGAAATTCATGACGCACCTCAACCAGGTCGGCCAGACCGGCTCGACGCCGCGCCATCCAAAGGGCCTGTCCACCTGCTGCCACGGCGAGGAACCACATACGGTCGGCTGGCGATTCATCAGCGAACGTCGCGCCGTGAATCTGAACCCGAACTGCAGCTGGGCGCAGGGGAAGGCCGACGTGCTCTATGTTGCCGACGCTTTCGCGGTCATGCGCAAGGTCAATGCGCTGCTCGCAGCGCAGCATTGATTGCGGCTTCCGGCAAAGCCGAGCCCCAGGACCGAACGCGCAGGGCCACATCTGCCGACTGACGGTGGATCCGGAGGCTGGAATTCGAAGGGGTCAGTCCGCTAACCTTGTACTCCACTGGTTCGATCTCGTTGTTCATCTCACCGTTTCGAACTCTGGACACAAAGGCGCTCACTGAACTGGCCTGGCCCATGTTCAAGTTTGCGGCAATCCATGCATTCAGTCGGTAATTGCCGCGGTTGATCACATGATAAATCGCGTTCGGGAATTCCAGCCGCAGCTTTCTTGGCATGCCCTATCTCCATCGCCAATCAGTCCATTGCCAAACTATAAGATTAGCGGACTGACCCCTTAATGCACCCCCGAACGCGCCGCTACGGAATCTTCAGCAACTCGTCCGGCGACCAGGGCCCGGAGCGGGCGCCAACGGCCGCCCGGATCTCCTTCACCTTGTCCGGGGAGACCGCCGGCGCAGTGTTACCCCACTCCGACCGGACGTAGGTAAGGACGTCCGCTATCTGTTCGTCGCGCAACTGCGGTCCAAAGGCGGGCATCGTATTGTTGAACGGCGTGCTCCTGACCGTGATCGGACCGCTGATGCCATTCAGGACAATGCGAATGATCCGGTCCTCCGGGCCTTGCGCCCACTCCGATCCCGCCAGCGGAGGATAGGCGCCCGGCAGGCCGAGCCCGGTCGTCTGGTGGCAGGCGATGCAATTCGCAAACACCCGCCTGCCGATCACCTTCGGATCCTGCACCACGGGCGCCCCGCCTTCGAGCATCCCCGGCAGAATCCGTTCGTCGTAGACCATGGGATCGAAACCGCCCGAATACCGCCCAAGATAGATCGCCGAAAACAGAATCAGCGCGCTCATCAATCCGAGAAGCATGAGCGGAAGCGGCGAATAACCTTCCGTGGGCTCGGGCTTCTCGCGCAGCAGGATGGCGTGGACGTTCTGTATCTGCTCATCCGAGGCGCCCGCCTGCTCGAGCGGTTGTTTGCTGCCATGGTCCGCGGTCATCTGGCTGCGCCTCCCTTCTTCGGCGGCACGTAGGGTTTCGCCTCCGGGAACTGGTACGTGTCCTTCAAACTCAGCAGGTAGGCGACAAGTGCCTCGGCGCGCGGCGTCGGCACCAATTCATACCCCGGCCGTTCAAGCCCGTGCGCCTTCGCGTATTCCACAGGCAGCTTCAGCGCCTTTGGGGAGCGCTCCCCGACAACCGCCCGATATTCGTAGAGGAACCCGAACGGCGCCATGATCGAACCGGGCGACGTGATCTGCGGGTCGAACAAATGAAGGTAGTGCCAGTCCGGCGACGGCTGCCGGGCACCGATGTTGCGCAGATCCGGGCCGGTGCGCATCGTGCCAAGAAAGACCCGACGTTCGTAGATGTAGTCGCGCGCAACGCTCTGACGTTCGCCCCAGCCGCGCTCGGTGTCGGCCCCGAAGCCCGGCCGGCGCACCTGCTGGGAATGGCAATAGAGGCATCCGAGATCCTGATACACAAGCCGGCCGCGCTCGGCCAGGCCCGACGGTTTCTCGGGAAAGGTCTTGCCCTCGTTCGGGTCGTAGTACGGCGTGAGACTCCCGTATTGGATCTGGTTGGTCAGCACCACGCCCGTCCACGAAAACGCGAGCGCGAAGAAGATGCCGAGGAAGATGAGCGGGCCCTTGTTCATCGCGCGAGGGCCCCCTGCGTGGCCGGCGGGGAATCGAACAGGGTCGGCGCAGTGGCCCCGGCGGGACGCCGCGCAAACAGCATCCAGACCACATTGATTGCAAACGCGACGTGCCCGATGGTGATGACAATCCCGGCGACGCTGCGCACAAACAGCCACGGAATCGTATGCTGGACAACGTCGATGAACGCGATGTTTGCATTGTTCATCTCCGTGCCCTGGATCCAGCCGCCGATCGAAAGGCCGATCCAGTAGATCATGATCCCGATCGCCGTGGCCCAGAAATGGATTCGGATCAGCGTGGCCGACGGCCATTCCTTGAGCAGAATGCGCGGCATGATGTAGTAGACCGCGCCGAACATCACCATCGTGAAGAACGCGTACATGCCCTGGTGCGCATGCGCCACGGTGAAGTGGGTGAAATGCGTGATCTCGTTGAAGGACCGGACCGCCATCGCCGAACCGGTCAGGCTCACGAGCGTGTAATTCATCGCGCCAAACACCACAAAGCGCAGCGTTGGGCTGGAGCGCAGCGCGCCGAAGCTGCCAACCATCGTCATGTGATGGTTGATGGCCGTCACCACAACCGGGATGACCATCATCAGACTGGCCGCAATGCCGGCGGAGAGGACCCAGGCCGGCACCGGCCCGCCAATCAAATGGTGCACACCCGCCCAATTGTAGAAGATCGCAAGCGACCAGAAGCCGAGCACGGAGAGGTAATAGCTGTGGATCGGTTTCCCGAGCACCTTGGGAATGAAATAGTAGGCGGCTGCAAGCCCGATCGGCGTGAACCAAAGGCCAAGCACATTGTGCGCGAACCACCAGTTCACGAGCGCCTGCACGGTCCCCCGCGCCGGCTCGAAGATGAGCATGATCTGCGCGATCGAGTAGAGCCACGGGAACCAGAAGAGCGCGGCCAGCAGGTACCATTGGGAGACGTAGATGTGCTCCGACCGTCGGAAGCGAAACGTGATGACAGCCCAGACGCCGACCAGTGCGTAGGCGACGAACAGCAGCGGCGTCGCATACGGGGGAATCTCGAGCCATTCGATCGATGTCGAGTCGCCCGCAAGAATGCCGACGACCCCGATCGTCACGCCGAGATTCCAGAAACAGGCGGCAACAACGAGCAGGCCCGGGTGCCGCAGCATCGCGCGCGATAGGCGGGCCATCAGCCAGAATGCCACGGCAAACGCCACGTTGACGCTCCAGCCGTAGACCACCGAATTGAGATGGGCCGTGCGCGCACGGCCAAACGTGAGCCACTCGTAACTGCCAAGAAACTCCGGCGTATGCAGCTTGATCGACGAGATCAGCGCGAATGCCGTTCCGATCAACAGCCAGATCAGGCTGGAGAGCAGAAAAACGAGCACCGGCCATTTCGCGGAAGCGTCGATCTCGCTCAACTCGGCGCGCGCCACCGAATCGGTGGGCGTGCCCGGATTGAGCGAGGCGGCAAGACTGGGTGCATCAGGCATATTCAGAGGAAGAGGAGCCGGAATTCATTGAGGGCAGTCTCAACGCTTGGAGTTTTGAGTTTGGAGTCTCTCAGCACCTGGAACTTGGCACTGTCACTTTGGCTTTTGGAATTTGGCCTTTGGGATTTGGCGTTTGGCCTTTGGAGTTTGGCCTTTGGAGTTTGGCCTTTCCATTGGGATTTGGCCCTTGTCACTTGGCCTTTGGGTTGACGTTTCCCGGCCCCACCCTTCGCCGCTTCTCCGGAAACTGGTCGGTCATCCGGCCGATCGGCTCCTCATCATCAAAGATCGACTTGGCGCCTTGCTCGAAATTGCGGAGCTGGCCGTTCTTCGACGACCAATAAAGCGCATAGACAGCAGTGCCGGTAAGCGCGGCAGCAGCAAGAAACGCCACGATATAAAAGATCCACTCCATATTGCGACATGTTTCGTGCTTCAAGGACTCCGGGTTCTCCGTCCCGCGTTGATCTCCTCAAGCGTGAGCTGGACAGCGCGGTCGAGCGGAAGCTGCACGATGCCCTTGTCCTTGTCGATCCAGGCATACGACGTCGCGGCGGCCTTTTCCCGGGCGCGCATCTCGTCCAAGTGGTCCTGGCGGCCCTTCGCCGTGTACTTCCACTGTTCCTCCGCGGGTATCTTCGTCAGATCAACCTCCGGCGCCAGGTTCTGCTGCGGAATGTAAGCCAGAAAGAGAACCGCCAGGAAGATCACGAAACAGCCGATTGCGGCCAGGAAGGTCGCCCAATACGCTCCGCGTGGCGGCGGGAGACCGGCAGCTGGAGATGGGGATTTGGCGGGTTCAGACATGGTCGTGTCCGGCTGGGCGGTGCGATGTGTTTTCTTGTGTCACTTGTTACTTGTTACTTGGCACCTGGAACTTGGCACTTCCCGTCAAGATGCGGATCCCTCGTGATGGGTCAGGCATTCGGCGATGCGCGGATCCCGGACGGGCAGGAGTTTCGCCGTGGGAAAGCTCCGGAGGTAGGCCCAGACGCAGACCCCGCCCACTCCGGCGAGCGCGGTGAAATGCCACACGATCAGCGGCGACAGGAATGGCCGCGGATGACCGGCCGCGTCGCGGATCGCGGGCAGTGTGTTGTAGCAGACGTCGACAAAAAGCATTGCGAGGATCCACCAAGCGATGAACCGCGCACGGCTGTGTTCAATCTTGAAGCGGTAGGAAAGCAGGTAGCAGAACGGGAAGGCGAAATAGAGGAAAAGCACCGACATCCCAACCCAGTACCAATCGCCGTATTCGCGCAGGTTGAAATAGAATGTCTCCTCCGGGATGTTGGCGTTCCAGATCAGGAAATACTGGGAGAACGCAATGTAGGCCCAAAACACCGTGAACGTCAGCGCAAGCTGGCCGATCGAGTGCAGGTGGTTGTTGTTGAGAATCCCGCGGTAGTCGCCCCGGCGATACAGCCACAGCGTGACCAGGAGGCCCACCGCGAGCGCGCCACGCACGCCGGTGGCAAAAAAGTACACGCCATAGATCGTGGAGAACCAATGGTATTCGAGGCTCTTGAACCAGTCGATCGAGGCGAACGTGATCGCAAGCCCGGCCAGCGGCAGTCCCGCAGCCGCCCAGAACCGGCTCGACCGCGTCCACTTGAGATCGCCGTCGTCATCCTGGCGGAACGAATTCCGGCGCATGACGTACGCCAGCCAGATCCAGATTCCAAAGAAGACGACGAGCCGGAGCGTGAAGAAACCGATGTTCAAGTAGCCGGATTTCTTAAAATAGAGGATGTCCTCCCCCACCGTCTCATGCGTGCCGGGCAGCACCGCACCAGGATTCATCCAGAGCCAGATGAGACCCGGCCTGAGCCAGGCCGACACCGCCAGCAGCGGGAGGAATAGCACGAAGAGCCATTTGAAAGCCGCGAGCCAGTGCTCGAACTGCCGTCGGAGGACGATGCCCCAGTTCGCATCGAAGATGTGATGGAGCAAAACGAGCATCAGCATGCCCACAACAATCAGGGTCCAGTAGCCGACCGCGACGAGCCAGGACAATGCCACACTGCGGGCATCGGACACGAAAAATCCTGCAACCGTGGCTGCGATTCCGGCCAGGCCGATGCCGAGCGCGACGCCGGCCTTTGAGGCAGGCGCCCCGGCGGCGGCGATAGAAAGAGAAGCTGGCGCGCTCGATTGCATGATTTACGGACGGGTCAACACCGGAATGGGTTTGGTGGAATGCGGGGGCGCAGGAATGGGCTCGGTTGGAGGTAGGGGCGCAGACTTGCTGCGCCCATTCGCCGGGGACGCAGCAAGCCTGCGCCCCTACCCCTACGATTGCCTGCAACAGAGCGGAACCGCATTGAGGATACGCCTCCGAACAGCCTGCAGCAAACCTGCGGCCCTGCGATTGGCTGCGACAAAACCGCGTTGTACCAAACGGTGCTCATGGGCCAAGGTCCGCTTTGTGATCGGCCGGTACGTCCGCCAGGGTTCCTTCGCGGGCGCGTTCCAGCGCCCGCACATACGCGATGACCGCCCAGCGGTCCTCCGGGCTGAGCTTGTCGGCATACGGGGACATCGTGTTCTTTCCGTTGGTGATCGTGTTAAAGATCTCCCCCTCCGCCATCTTCCGGATGCGGTCGTCATGGTACGAGGCCGTCGTCACCATGCCATACGCCTTGGTGATCCCCTGGCCGTCGCCGAGAGCGCCGTGACACGGCGCGCAGTAAATCGTGTAACGCTCTCTCCCGCGCTCCATCCGCTTTTCGTCAATCGTCAGGGCCGGCGGAAATCCGCGTGCGAACTCCCCCGTCGCAGTCCTGCCGCGATAGAGGAAATCGTCCGCGCGAAGAAAGCCCTGATCCGGCTCAACCGTTCGCCCTCGCGGCACGACGCCGGCGGGAAGCGGCCGGTCGGCACGCCCGTCTGCGAAGAACTTCGACTCGGCCTGAGGCTTGTACTTCGCCTGGCGGTCCATGTCGGGAAACACCTCGACCGGCGGCTGCGTGGAACGCCGCCCGCGGAAGCCCGCGATCGAAATCGTCAGCACGACGAGAAAGGCGGTCACGTAATAGGCGTAGCGCATCCGGTCAGTCCTCCAGTTCCTCGACCTCCCGCCCGCCAACGCCCTCGAGGAGCGCCTTCGTGGCCGCGGGATCGTACTTCGGATCGCGCGCCTCGATCACGACGAAAAACCGGTCGTCGGTTGCGCGCTTGTAGTGAGCCTGCTTCATCACCGCGTGATAGTGCATCGGAAGGCGGTTCAGCAGGAACATGCCGATGATCGTCGCAAACGCAGTGAACAGGATTGTCAACTCGTAGGAGATCGGAAACGCAAACAGCGGACTGAAGAATGGCTTGCCGCCGACCTTCAGCCTGAAATTCCACGCGCCGGACCACCAGACCAGAGCCATTCCCGTCGCAAGTCCAAGGATGCCTCCTGCGAGCGAGAAGCGCGGCACGAACGACCGGCGCACACCCATCGCCCGATCCATCCCGTGTATGGGGAACGGCGTGATGACGTCCCAGGACCTGTATCCGGCGTCGCGCACCGCCTCTGCCGCATGAATGATGTCGGCGGGCGTTTCAAACATCGCGATCAGACCGTAGTGTTTGGCGGGCATGGGAAGGAGATCAGGGTTGAACGGAGTTTTGGGTTTAGAGTTTGGGTTCAGGGTTTGGGTTCAGGGTTCAAAGTTCAGGGTTCAGAGTTCAAGGTTTGGAATTCAGCGTTCGGAGTTTTGTGTCTGAATTCTGTATCGTATTTGGCGTTTGGGATTTGGAGTTTGAGATTTGGCGTTTCCTAATGCTGTCTTGCGTGCGGGTCCGCTTGCGGCGTCACCGCCTTGATCTCGGCCATCGGCATCAGGGGCAGGAAACGGATGAACAGAAGGAAGAGTGTGCCAAACACGCCAAAGGTCCCGAAGAAGGTGAAGATGTCGACCACCGTCGGGGAAAGATAGCCCCAGCTCGACGGCAGGAAGTCGCGGGTCAGGGACGTGCAGATGATCACGAAGCGCTCCATCCACATGCCGACGTTTACCAGGAGCGACAGCAGCCACACGATCGCCGTATTGCGCCGGATTCCCTTGAACCAGAAGAACTGCGGCACGATGACGTTGCAGGTGATCATGGTCCAGTAGGCCCAGGCGTACGGGCCGAACGCGCGGTTGATGAAGGTGAAGCTCTCGTTGGGATTCGCGCCGTACCACGCGATAAAGAACTCCATCGCGTAGGCGTAGCCAACCATCGACCCCGTCGCCAGGGTGATCTTGCACATGTTGTCGATGTGGTGCTGCGTGATCAGGTCCTCGAGCTTGAAGACCGCCCGCAGCGGCAGGATGAGCGTCAAGACCATCCCGAATCCCGAATAGATCGCGCCGGCGACGAAGTACGGGGGGAAGATCGTCGTGTGCCAGCCCGGGATCAGCGAAACCGCAAAATCGAACGACACGATCGTGTGCACCGACAGGACCAGGGGGGTCGCGATGCCGGCCAGGATCAGGTAGGCCATCTCATAATTGCTCCAGTGACGGTTCGAGCCGCGCCAGCCCATCGCAAACAGGCCGTAGAGGAACGCGCGCACTCGTTTGCCGGCGGCCGTGAAACGGTCGCGCAGCAAACCCAGGTCCGGGATCATTCCGACGTACCAGAAAAGCACCGACACCGTGCCGTAGGTCGACACCGCGAACACATCCCATTCCAGCGGCGAGCGGAAATTCTGCCAGATGCCGTTCGAGTTGGGGATCGGAAACAGATACCACGCCATCCACACCCGGCCGACGTGGAAGAGCGGGAAGATCCCGGCGCAGACGACGGCGAAGATCGTCATCGCCTCGGCGGCGCGGTTGATCGACGTGCGCCACTTCTGGCGCAGCAGGCAGAGGATCGCCGAAATCAGGGTGCCGGCATGCCCGATGCCGATCCAGAAGACGAAGTTGACGATCGGCCACCCCCAGTTGATCGGGCTGTGGTGCCCCCACACGCCAACACCGGTTGCGACCAGATAGGTGAGCCCGGCAACGGTGAACGAGGCGATGAAGCACGTGACGCCGAAACAGATCCACCACCAGCGCGGCGTCGGGCCCTCAATGATGCCGCAAATCTTGTCGCTGATCCACGCGAAGCTGCGGTTGTTCTCGACGAGCACCGCGCGCGGCAGAACGGCCGGATTGACCTCCGCCAGGATGGGCGGGGCGGTGGCAGCGGCTTCGACAGCTTCAGACATCAGTCATTTCCTCCAATTGGCGCGCATCCGCAGGGGCGCAGACCCGCCCGCTCGACAAGCTTCCTTGGGCGCAGCAAGTCTGCGCCCCTACGTAGGATAATGCGCAGCAAGTCTGCGCCCCTACGTAGGATAATGTCGAAACCGCGAGGGATTTCATTCCCCACCCTCCTGGCTTCGCTGCCCGCCTTCAAGACGCCCGTTCGCGGCAGGCGTTCCAGCCTTGATCTGATACTCCTGCCGGCTGAGGGGCAGATCGGCGTAATCCGGCATGCGCGGATTTGGATTCCGGACCTTGCCGAGATACGTCGTGCGCGGCCGTGTATTGAGGTAACCGAGAACCGAATACGTCCGCGGTTCGGCTTTGGCCTTCGACACCGCGCTGGCCTCGTCGAGGATGTCTCCGAACACGATCGCCTCCACCGGGCAGACCTGCTGGCACGCGGTCTTGACCGCTCCATCGCGCAGCCGGACGTCCTCGGGCTTGCCGGCCTGCGCCGCCTTGACCTTCTGCTGGATCTTGGCGTTCTCAATGCGCTGCACGCAGTAGGTGCATTTTTCCATCACGCCGCGCATCCGCATCGTGACTTCCGGATTCTTCACCATCTTGACCAGCTCCGGCATCTCCTTCTGGTGGCCGAACGGCCCCATGTACAGCGCGTCCGTGGCGCGTTTGTTCCAGTCGAAATAATTGAACCGGCGGACCTTGTAGGGGCAGTTGTTTGCGCAATAGCGGGTGCCGACGCACCGGTTGTACGCCATGACGTTCAGGCCTTCCTCGTCGTGGACCGTGGCGTTGACCGGACAGACCATCTCGCACGGCGCGAGCTCGCATTGCTGGCAGGCCATCGGCTCGAGCGAAACCTGAGGATCCTCGGGGATCCCGGTGTTCCCTTCGCCACCGAATACTCCCGGCGCGATCTTTCCATCCGAGTAATAGCGGTCGATGCGGATCCAGTGCATCTCGCGGCCGCGGATGACCTGATCCCTTCCGACGATCGGAATGTTGTTCTCGGCCTGGCACGCGACGACGCACGCATTGCACCCGATGCACGTGTTGAGATCGATCGACATCCCCCACTGGTGATAGCCGTCCTTCGCCTCGCCCAGCTTCGGGGCGACGTAGAGCGAATTGCCGCGGGGAATCTCGGTGGCCTTTTCGGCCAGCGGCATCTTCGCGCTTTCCGCGTCGTACGGCGGGCTGTGCGGTTCGAGTCCGATCGCCGCGACAAACGCGGGGTTCTTCATGAACTCTCCGACGTTGGCCTCGCGAATGATCTCCCGTCCCTCCATCGACCAATGCTCCTGCGTGTTGGCCAGAGGCTGCCGCTCACCGGCGAGAATCTCGATGCTCGCGCCGACCGCGATGTCCGGAGCCGCGCTCGTGCGCAACGCATATGCACTGAAGCCCGCGCCCGTGCCCGCCCGCCCGGAATTCGTCCGCCCATACCCGAGCGGCAGGACGATCGTGTCGTTGGCGAGGCCGGGTTGAATCTGGATCGGACCGCGGAGCGTCCGGCCGCCGAGCTTCACAATCCCTACCGGCGCCGGCTCCTTGCCGTCGACCCAGTCCGCGGCTTCCCCTCGCACCACCGGCAGCACCCCGCTAGGACGCGGCAGGATGCCGAGTTCTTTGGCCAGACGGGGCGAAACGAGGATGGCGTTGTCCCAGGTGAGCCGCGTGATCGGATCGGGACACTCCTGGAGCCAGCCGTTGTTGGCAAACCGCCCGTCATCGATCTTGTGGTCCGCCACGAAGCGCACCTCGAGGTTGCCCGGGCCGATCGCCGGCGGTTTCGATGCAAGGGCGGCGATCGCCTGCGCAACATTGTCGCGCGGCTGAAGCGCCCCGACAAATCGAAAAGCCGTGCCCGCCAGCAAGCCATCATACAGGAATTGGCGGAACGTTTTCTCGGGATCGCCGCCCGCCAGTTTGGTGATCGTCTGGAAAACCAACGTGTACGGATCGCTCGTCGCGTCGCCCAGGATCCGCGCAAGCAACGCGAGTTCGCTCATCCCGTCGAACAGCGGGAGAATCATCGGCTGCACCGGAACGATCGTGCCGTCCGCGGTGCGGGCATCGCCCCACGACTCCAGGAAATGCGTTCCTGCGATGTGCACTCCGCCCAGCGTGGAAGTCTCGTCGACGTAGTAGCCGTGACGGATGACTTCGGGAACCGACTTTTGCAGCGACGCCCAGTCGAGTTCGACCGGCGCGTTGTAGGCTGGGTTTCCGCCGAGGATGAACAGCGTCTTCACGGCGCCGGCTTTGATGCCCGCCGCAAGCTGCTGGATCGTCGCCGCGCCCGACGGTTCGTCCGCGACGAAATCGACCGTCCGGCCGACATTGCCGAGTGCCGCATTCACCAGATAAGCGAGCGCATGGACCGCGACCGGTTGATGGGCACCGGCGACGACGAGACTCTCGCCCTTGAACGCGAGCAGGTCGGCGGCGCATTCGGAGATCCACTCCAGCTTCACGTCGAGGCCCTGGGCCATTCCGGCAAAGGCGTCGGTTCCGAGCACGCGTCCGGCGAGCGCAGCGGCCAGAGCCGGCACGTGGCTGCCTGCAATTCGCAGCCGGTGGTCGGCCATCGAGCCGGTGATCGTGAATGTGCTTTCCGCCACGTAGAGGCGGTTCATCCGGCTGGCATCGTCGGGCGAAGTCACCCGGCGGCCCGCCGCGAACTCGCGGGCATTGGCGAGCGCCGCCGGATCGGCCTGGAGAAAATCGCAATCGAGACTCACGATCCGCCGGGCCTTCGCAAAGTGGCAAACCGGCCTTACGTCGCGGCCGAAGACCTTGCGCGCAGCCTCGACCGGCGGTTCATCGATCACGGGCTCGTACTCCGCCCAGACGGCTTTCGGGAATTTCTCCCTCAGTCGGGAAACGAGCGCGGCGCGCGTCAGCGAACTCGATGTTTCGGCCAGGAACGCGAGTCCGTCGCCCTGGTTCGCCGAGTATTTCCGAGCGGTCGCTGCGAGCAGATCATGAAGGGCAGTCGCGGACAATTCGGCGCCGTCCTTCAAGTGCATGGTTGCGCGGTCGGGATCGTAGAGATCGAGCAGCGAGCCCTGCGCCATCAGGCTGGTCGCTCCGCCGTGGGCCGAATAGGACGGGTTGCCCTCGAGCTTCGTCGGCCTCCCCTGGTACGTCTCCGCGACGAGCGGAACGGCCGCGCGGCGCAGGGTCATCGCCGTCGCAAAATACAACGGCAGTCCGTCCTTCACCTCTTCATTGGATTTGCTGTACGGAAGCACGTAGGCTTCGGGGCGCCGGCATCCGGCGAGTCCGACGCCACCGAGCGCGAACGAGGCCGCCATGAGCTTGAAGAACTTGCGCCGGTCAACCCCGTCGAGTTGTGACGCGCCAGCCGGGAACTCACGCTCGACGTAGGTGCGGAAGCCCGGCGTCTCCAACAACTCGTCCAGGCTGCGCCAATAGCGCGGGCCGCGCAGTTCGCGCTCGGACGGAGCAGGATGTTGGACGTGGCGCTTCATCGCAATCTTGGGTTTTGGGTTTTGAGATTAGAGCTCAGGGTTCGGGGTTCAGAGTTCGGAGTTCTGGGTTCGGAGTTCGGAGTTCTGGGTTCAGAGTTCGGAGTTCTGGGTTCAGAGTTCGGAGTTCTGGGTTCAGAGTTCAGAGTTCAGGGTTCGGAGTTCTGGGTTCAGAGTCTGAATTCTGGATCTGATTTGGCGTTTGGAGTTTGGGATTTGGAGTTTGGCCTTTGGGATCTGGCTTTTCTTCCTTGGTACTTGGAACTTGAAACTTCTTCTTTGGCGTTTGGAATTTCTTTTCCTTGGTACTTGGAACTTGTTACTTGGAACTTCTCCTTTGGCGTTTGGGGTTTGGGATTTGGAGTTTGGCCTTTGGGATCTGGCTTTTCTTCCTTGGTACTTGGAACTTGAAACTTCTTCTTTGGCGTTTGGAGTTTGGCCTTTGGGATTTCTTTTCCTTGGTACTTGGAACTTGTTACTTGGAACTTCTCCTTTGGCGTTTGGGGTCTGGGATTTGGAGTTTGGCCTTTGGGATCTGGCTTTTCTTACTTGGTACTTGGAACTTGAAACTTCTTCTTTGGCGTTTGGAATTTCTTTTCCTTGGTACTTGGAACTTGTTACTTGGAACTTCTCCTTCTAGCGGTGACACCCCGAGCAGCTCTGGGGCGGCTTGATTTTCCAATCGCGAATCATCCGCGCAGCGTCGGCGGGCCGGCCCTGAGCCGCGAGCGTTGCCGAGTCGAGGTTGTAGACATCCTGGGGTGCGCGGAGGAACTGCCCGGGGTCGCGGTGACAGTTCAGGCAGAACTTCATGCTGAGCGACTGCGCGTGGGTCACAACCGTCATCTGGTTGATGTGACCGTGACATTCAACGCAGCTGACTCCGCGGTTCACGTGAATCGCGTGGTTGAAGTAGACGTAATCGGGAGCCTTGTGCACCTGGACCCACGGCACCGGTTCGCCGCTCTCGAAACTGGTGCGGACCACGGCCAGCAGCGGGCTCTGCGGCTTCACGAGTTTGTGGCAGTTCATGCACGTCTGCGAGGTCGGCAGATTGGCAAACCCCGATTGATCGACGTTGCTGTGGCAGTAGCGGCAATCCAGCCCCAGTTGCCCGGCATGCAAGCTGTGATCATACGGCACCGGCTGCACCGGAGCATAGCCAACCCGCAGGTATTTTGGCGTGCAATAATAGGCGACCGCCGCGGTCACCGTTGCGCCGAGGACGGACAGATAAATCAGGATCTGGAGCGGCAGGGTGTTGGACCGCTTCGAGAAAACGTGCGACATGGGTCAGATCGTCTCCGGTGATGAGGTCGCAAACAGGGCTCAAAGCGACTCAGCGCGACGGGGCACGGCACGCGGCTCGGGACGGAGTGCGAGGGCTCCGGACGGACCCGCCGACTGCGCTGCAGGAGGCATGCGGGAGCTTGCGAGCAGGCGCGTCGTCAAACCGGCGGCGGCGACAAGCGCGGCTAATCGAGACAGGAATGATTTGCGCGAACAGTGCGGGTTCACAGGTTCGTCAAGTCGACGTGGTCAGGATCGGAAGGAGAAGAAGCGTAATGGCTTCCGGCATGTAAACCATATATTGCCCGGATGCCAGAAGGCACCGGGAGTCATTAGCCGCGCACTTGCCCCCAATGTCGGTACTAATCACAAACGTAATGACTGAACGCCCGCAATCCAGGATATTTCATCAGATCGCCAATCTCAGCCCGGCGGGAACGACGACCTCAATTTGAGGGGGAACATTCGGCGTGAGAAATAACTCAGCCGTCGGACTGGCCTTGCCCAAAGCACGCCAAGTTCGCGAAGCCGGAGGACCCCCGGCCTCAGACCCATGCAGTTTTTACAGGAACCCGACACACAAAACGGGGGTTTGCCGGCGACGGACCAAGACGGCCGATGCTGCGTAGCGGCGAGCGCCAGCAAGCCGACATTCAGCGATCCTCGTGGCAGAGCCGCTTCCAGCACCGTTGGCGCGCATCTGCCTGGTGCGTCACGAATATTTGCTCATCGCTGATCACATGCAGGGCGAGGCTCCTGCCGAGCCGAGACCTGTATCGGCGCTTTCGACGGCCGAAGTCGCGCCCTCAAATGGGACGCAGCAAGACTGCGCCCCTGCGGGAACCGAACGCCTCGCGAATCTGCACGAATCTAGGAATTCGAATCGGAATCCGTGAAATCCGCGTGATCCGCGGTCAATGATTCTCCCCGCGCCGCGCCGTAGCCTTGCTGTGCCCATCCGAAGCCTTGGGCATAGGCTTGGCGACAGCTCAAAGCGAGGCCCCGCGCACGGACTCGAGCTCTTCCCACCGCGCATAGGCCGCAGCGAGCTCCTGTTCGACGGCGGCAAGCCGCGTTCTCACCGCAGCCACCGCGCCCGGTTCGCGTTGGTAGAACCCCGGATCGGCAAGCCGCGCAACGAACCCTCCCTGTTCCTCCTCAAGCGCTTCGATCTGCGACGGCAACGCCGTGAGTTCGCGCTCTTCGCGGCCGGTGAGTTTGCGCGGCCGGAGCGCCCGTGTCGCGGGCTTCGGCGCGGGCGTCTTCTCGACCGCTGCAACCGGCTGCGCGGGACGCTGCTGCAGCCAGTCGGTGTAGCCGCCGACGTACTCGCCAACCCTCCCCTCGCCTTCGAAAACCAGCGTGCTTGTCACGACGTTGTCCAGGAATTCGCGATCGTGGCTAACCAGCAGCAGCGTGCCCTGGAATTCGACCAGCAGATCCTCGAGCAGGTCGAGCGTCTCGGCGTCCAGATCGTTTGTGGGCTCGTCGAGCACGAGCAGGTTGGCCGGCCGCGTGAACAGCCGGGCCAGCAGGAGGCGGTTGCGCTCGCCACCCGAGAGCACCCGCGCCGGCGTGCGTGCGCGATCAGCGGTGAACAGGAAATCCTGCAGGTAGCTGATGACATGCCGCGTGCGCCCGTCCACCGTCACGGTCGGGTTGCCGTTCGCAATATTGTCCGCCACGGACCTCTCGTCGTCGATCTGCGCGCGAAACTGGTCGAAGTAGATCACCTCGAGATTCGTGCCCTGGCGGATCGCGCCGGTGGTGGGCTGGAGCTGCCCGAGCAGCAGCCGGATGAGCGTCGTCTTGCCCGCGCCGTTGGGTCCGATCAGGCCGATCTTGTCGCCGCGGATGATCGTTGTGCTGAAGTCGCTCACCAGCGCGCGGCCGTCCGCGTAGGCGAAGCCGAGATTTTCCGCCTCGGCCACCTTGACGCCCGACCGGTCCGCCTCCGCCAGCCGGAGGTTGACCGTGCCCGTGCGCTCACGGCGCTGACGCCGCTCGGCCCGAAGGCGTTGCAGCGCCTCGATGCGGGCGCCGGCCCGGCACCGTTGCGCCCTCACACCGCGGCGGATCCACTCCTCTTCCTGTGCAAGCTGCTTGTCGAGCGCCGCCTGCTGTTGCTCCTCGGCAGCCAGGCGCTCGTCGCGGCGCACCAGATACGTGTCGTAGTCGCAGTCCCAGTTCGTCAGCCGGCCGCGGTCGAGCTCGAGGATGCGCGTTGCAAGCCGGCGCAGAAACACCCGGTCGTGCGTCACGAAGAAGAGCGGCAGCTGTTCGGCGAGCAGGAATTCCTCCAGCCACAGGATCGACGTGAGATCGAGATGGTTTGTCGGCTCGTCCAGAAGAAGCAGTTGCGGCCGCCCCGCCAGCGCCCGCGCAAGCAGCACCCGGCGTTTCAGCCCTCCCGACAGGACCGAGAACTCCGCCTGCGGAGGCAGTTGCAGATGGTCCAGCAACTGTTCGAGACGAAGCTCGCGTTCCCACTCCTCCTCGTGCGCCCCGTCCGCCCGCAGGCCGCCGGCGACCAACTCGTGCACCGTGCCCGTGAGATCCCCGGGCACTTCCTGGGGCAGGCGCGTGAAGTGTGCGCCAGGCTGGCGAAAGATCTGACCCCGGTCGGGCTGGATCTCGCCTGCGATCAGCTTCATCAACGTCGATTTGCCGGCGCCGTTGCGCCCAACCATGCACACGCGCTCACCCGCCTCGACCTGGAAGTTGATCGAATCGAGCAGCAGCGGACCGCCGAAAGCGTGCGTGACGTCGAGGAAGCTGAACAGCGCCATGGGAGCCGGCGACAATGAGCAGCCCGCGCCGTGGGTAATCCTCGTGCGATCCTCGCCAGCCGCGGCGAAGTTTACGCGCCGAGCTGATAGCGGACGAACCGGCGGACCTGGATGTTTTCGCCGATCTTGGCGATCTTCTCCGTGATGATGTCCTTCACCGACTTTTCCGGAAGCTTCACGAAAGGCTGGTCGAGCAGGCAGATGGTCGAGTAATATTTCTCAAGCTTGCCCTCGATGATCTTCTGGATCGCAGCCGGCGGCTTGCCCACAACCTGGGCCGACGCGATGTCGCGTTCCTTTGCGACGTCGGCCTCCGGCACTTCCTCGCGGCGCACATAGGCGGGATTCGCCGCGGCGATCTGCAGGCAGAGATCGCGGCAGAGGACCTTGAACTCGTCGTTCCGGGCCACGAAGTCCGTCTCGCAATTCACTTCGATCATCACGCCGACTTTGCCGCCGACGTGAATATAGCTCTCGATAAGTCCCTCGCGGGTTGCGCGCTCGGCCTTCTTGGCGGCAGACGCGGCGCCGCGCTTGCGGAGGAGCGTGATCGCGTCCTCGGTGTTGCCGTTGGCCTCGGTCAATGCCTTTTTGCAGTCGAGCAGGCCCGCGCCGGTTTTTTCGCGCAGGTCGCCGACCATCTGGGCTGTGATGTTGATGCTCATTTCGATAAGGTTTGGATGAAAACGTTGATGCCGCCGCCACGAAGGCAGCGTCATTGGCGCGGACGCCACCGGACGGAGGCAGACTGGGCCGTCCTATTCGTCCGCCTGCTTGACGGCGCGGACGGGCTTCTTCTTGGCGGCGATCTTTCCGGTCGTTTCGACAATCGCGAGGGGTTCCTCTTCGAGCACGGCGATGTCCTTGAGATTGGCAGGCAGTTCGATCTTATCCAGATCGACTTCGGTGACCACCGGAACAACGGCGGTCGCAGCCGCAGCCATCGCGGCCGAAGCGGCCTTGACGTCTGAGGTCCCGTGCGCCGCGCGGCGGGAATCGCGCTGGGCGAGGCCCTTTTGCACGGCATCGACAATTGCGTCGACGATGATCCGGATGGACTTCACTGCATCGTCATTTCCCGGGATCGGGTGCGTGACCGAGGTCGGATCGGAATTGGTGTCGACCAGGGCGACGGTGGGGATGCCGCAGCGGGCGCCCTCGGCGATCGCGATTTCCTCATAGTTCACATCGATCACGAAGAGCGCGCCGGGAAGGACGGGCATCTCGAGAATGCCGTCGAAATTGCGCATCATGCGCGCCATTTCGCGCTTGATGGCGGACTCTTCCTTCTTGGGGAGCTTGGCCATCTCGCCGCTGGTCTCCATCTGTTGGTAGTTCTTGAATTTCGCGATGGATTTCTTGATGGTGCCGAAATTGGTCAGCGTGCCTCCGAGCCAGCGGTTGACGCAGAAGGGCATGCCGGTGCCGGCAGCCGCCTCGCGCACGATTTCCTGGGCCTGGCGCTTGGTGCCAATGAAGAGCACGACTCCGCCCTCGGCGACGAGATTCTCGACGAAGTCGCATGCTTTCTGCAGCGCCTCGTAGGTCTTGCCGAGATCGATGATCGAAACGCCCTGGCGATGATCGAAGATGTAGGGCTTGGAGCGCGGATTCCAGCGCTTGGTCTGATGCCCGAAATGCACGCCGGCATCGAGGAGGTCTTTAACGGTGATGTTCATGATGATCGATGTATCTTCCGACACACAGGTCGGCCGGAGGGCCGCCTTGCGATCGAGTTGGATGTTTGGATTTGCCGGCCTCGCTTGTCACCGCCGGACGGCGGCGACAGGCCAGGAGACGGGAAAGGGTTGAAAACACCCGAGCGCGCGGCACATGGCAAGCTGGAAGTTGGCGCCGGTCGGACTCGGAATCGATGAGATTTGATCGCAGAGACTCTGAATCGACCGCGGATCACACGGATCGCACGGATGGGCGTCGGGCCTGTCGACCCGACACACACGAAACCGGAACCGTTCAATTGAATCGCAGATGACCTTGCGGGGCTCGGCCGCAACCGAAGTTCAATCAGCCACAAAGAGGCACAAGAATGAACAAGAAAAACAGGGCCTATTCTTGTGGATTTTCGTGCCTTTTCGCGGCCGAACTTCCCATCTGAGCGTTTTGGCTTGAGAAGGATGTGGAACTCAGGAAATCAGGATTCTTGGCCGGGGTGCTGAATGCCTTCTTCACCTCACCAATTCAAACCCACGAATGGGCACGAATCGTTGTGTCCGTCCATTCGTGTGAATTCGTGTGTATTCGTGGGCAAGACCCGATCATCTCATTTGGGTGCCCTTCGACTCTGCTCAGGGCCGTGAGCTTGTCGACACGCCAGCGGAACCGCGCCAGGTGTTTCGTAGTGGAAATTCGGCTGCATCAGTCTCGTGGTGAACTCAAACGCTCGGAACCCGGTTCTTTATTCGGAAAAAACCCGTTGACAGCAGCGGTGCCGGTTCGCACGTTGGCCCCTCCACGCACTGCAGGGTGGAGCAGCCTGGTAGCTCGTCAGGCTCATAACCTGAAGGTCGTTGGTTCAAATCCAACCCCTGCACCCAATTTAAGAAGACGGCTTTCGGATCTTATTCCGCAAGCCGTTTTGCTTTATAGGGTTATGCTCGAGCCTCTGTTTCCCTATTTCTGGAGCCGTGGAGAGCGCACAGCAGCGAACACGGGCGAACGCTCGCGGACTTTGCCACAAAAATGGCACAACTACGGAGTCTGGCTCTCGCAGGACCGGGCGTACGCAACGCCAGGCGCGGCGTTTGATCATTGCATGCGCTCTGTTTCGATCACAGGGAGTTGGATGTCGGCGGCCAACCTGGCCGCGAGATTTGAGTATGGATTTTGATTTCATACGCGCACCCCGTTTGTTTAGGCGCGAAGCGCGAAGATCACCGCGACATTTCCTCTGCGAAGCAGGAGACTGGAAGGGGCCAGCGATTGACGCCGGGCCGGAGAACAGCGGTGGAGAATTGCGCAATTGCGTTGATCGGCAGGAATTGTGACGCTTGAGCTCGTATGCAGTGTCGAACTCAACAACTCCGCGCTGGACGGTTTCAAAAGTGACCGAAGACACAACATTCGCCCTCGCACGGCTTGATACTCTGAAGACCAAACCGGGACGCGAAACCGACCTTTTGGAACAACTGCCGAATGGGTGGTCGATTTCACCTGTGGACCCGACAACGGTTTTGGTTCCGTTCACGTCACTACGGCTCCGGCCCGGCTTTATCCTGCGCGCATACCAGTTCAAGGCGGGCGGTAACGGCAACGCTGTCGTCTGGGCGATGCCTGTTGATGCGGAGTTCCCTGATCCGGGGTTGTGCCCTCGGCTGCAGGGTGTGTTCCTCACACCGCCCAAACCACCAGACGCACTGGATGACACCATGGAAGCTATCGAGGGAGATGGAACGCCGTGGTCTTACTTGTGTGCGTCCCTCCTCGCGCGGGAACTGGGCGAATTCGGTGCCATGTGGCATGGGTCCGAGTGGGGCACGCACGATATTCTCGGAGCTGCCCCATGGAAGACCACGAAGCGGCAAGAGATTAGAAGCCAAGAAGAGGTTTGGCGGTGGTCAGAGCCAAAGCCGGTCGACTGGATGCCACGGGTCCATGTGGCTGATGACGTCGTAACCGTCACGTTCCTCACCTACACGGCGCTTGGGCAGGAAAAGATCATCCAGCACACAGACACGTTCAAAGCTGGGAACTACCAGTTCGCGACGCAGTACAAGGTCTTGGCGACCGGTCCGGCCGGATTTGTATGGTGAGCATCACGCCGCCTTTACGCGTCCCATCGGTCGCCGTGCGTTCTCCGGACACGGATTGCCGCGGGAGATCGATTCTTCTTCGCAGCAAAGGCAACCCGGACGAGTTACATGAATCTTGCCCGGACGGGGAGACGTTCGATGTCCACAGTCGTGTGATCTCTGTGGAAGACCGAAATCACCTGCTTTTAGTGCCTGCCGGATTTTTTTCTCGGAGACGGGTGGGGTAAGGCTTGTTTGGATTCCTGGGCGCCGCCAACGGCTGCGGCGGGGTTTTGCGCAATGTCTCCAACAGGGGCGACGCTCTGGTCGGGCAGTTGAAAAACCTCCGCGTAGGCGCTTTCGATAGCAGCGATTTCTTCGTTGGTGAGCTCTTCGAAGCGTTGTTTCCGCTTGTTGTTCGAAAGGTGCCCATTGCTCTGGTGGATCAGCACCAGCAGATCCGCGAGCCGCCGGTCCGGCAAATCAACCACATCCTTCGCGCGTGCGGCCAACGCATCGTATTTGGCAAGGTAAGATACCTCCTCGGCGACCATAACAACGGCCGCTTTGAGTTTGCGCCCGAGGTATTCCACTTGGGGCGTGAGATCCGGGTAGCGCCAAACCCATCCGGCATCTTCGGCGTTCAAGACCGCGAGCTCTCCGCGTTCGTTGAGCTTGTGGTCGACCAGGACGCTGACGGTTTTCGAGAACGCCTCCAGCGCACGGTCATAGCCCGGTATGTCCTCCAAGATTGCTGCGGACACCGGCAAGGCGAGGCCGCTGGGCATCAGCCGGCTCCTCGCCATGAAATCATGGAGCAGGTAGCGATGCAGGCGCCCGTTCCCATCATTAAACGGGTGATGAAACACCAGACCGAAGGAGGCAACCGCCGCCTGTGCCAGGGGCTCTGCGTCCAACTGGGAAACCGATTGCGCCAAACCCTGCATCAAACCGGGCAGGTGCTCCGGCGGAGGTGGAATGTAGTCGACGACAGTCTGCCACCGCACCACCGAGCCGACATAGTTCTGATTGGACCGGTAGCCACGTTCGGCGTAGCGGGCATCCACAATCAGGTTCTGCAGCCCGGTCAGCGCTTTCTCGCTCAACGCGTCTGAGGATGAGCCTTGGCCCGCCTGCTTGAGCACCTCGACGAAGCGCGCCGTACGCGTCTCAGACGGCGTTTCCCGCTCAATCTCAAAGGAAGAGCGGGTTTCCTTGCGGTAAAGATAGTTGAGGGCGCGCTTCAGCAGCCCTTCATTGCCGCTCTGGACTGCGAGCGCCGTGGTCACCTCGTGATGCCAGTCGTGCTTGAGCGTCTGTTCGACGGCCGCGGTGCGTTCGATCATCGGCAGGTATGCGCGTGAACCAGGCAGATTATTGAAAATGCGCCACCGTGCGTCCCTCAGAGGCTCACCCGTCACCAGCTTGGCCGGATCGACCAGGTCTGCGTAGTTGCCGCCGATCTTCACACCCTTCAGGAGAGGCGTGAGATCGTTGCCGGTCAGAAACTCGTAGAGGAAGCCGATCCGGCGGGCGTATGCGCCCGTAGGAGAAGCCGCGACATAGGCCGCCACCTCCGTAGGAGGGAGTTGCCGAAAAACGGCCTCCAGCAGGCCGAAATGCGGCACCTCATGCTTGAGCGCAAAGGCGACTTGTCCGAGAATCCCATCCCCCGCTGGTGGGGCATAGACGGCAGGCAAGTGCCGTTCGGTTCGCTGAACACCATCCTCATCACGGATCAATTCGCGCTCGCGCGAGCCTCCGACATAGGTAAGGCGCCGTAGCACTTTGGCCGGCTGCTTGAGTCCGACCGCCCGTGCCAGAGCGAGGTTACCCAAGGGCTGCAAGGATTTTGATTCGGGAGCAGGCACTTGATGAGAATCGATTTGTCGCGATTAATAATGATTAGCTAACTGTATTGATGCATAAAAACGATTCATTGGCGAGCTTCATTTCTCCCGTGTATCTCGGGCCTTCTCATTCCACAGGGATTTAGAGCAGGAAATCGCACCTGTCGAAAATCGATTACGGATGGATAAAAACGATTCAATCGCCACACAAGAGCCCCAAGGCGATTCCATCGGCGTCTGATCTCAGGATCCTCAATCCGAATCCTGCTTCACATCCGATCACCTGGATAGCGATTGAGCCGGCTGCAAAGCCTACGCTGAAATGGTTGGCTGCGCCAAAAAACACGTTATCTCATCCGCTTCAGGATATCTCTGGTCAGATCAAGCCATTCGGCGGCGGTGAACAGCTCGGGGGGCATGGGCGGGAACCCGGTCGTCTTAGTTATGTCCCGCGCCGGAGCGCCGCAAGGTTTGCAATTCTCATGCCTGCCGAGCCTGCGGGCCGGGTGCGGCGACGCCACGATAAATCATCGGCAACCGAGTATCGATGTGCGAGCGTTCCAGCATCGCCCGCATGTTTTCGTACTGCGGGCATCGATGGGGATCGTGTGGCACGATGCCATAACCCCAGCCCTGATCCTTCAACAACTGCGCGTCGATTGCGGCTGTTGCGACGAGGAGACAGTGATTCGCTTGCATGGCCCACAGAAAGCCCCGCTCGTGCTCGACGGTGGTACCGCGGGTACGATCGAATAGCTGGCGCGTCAAACTGAAGCCCCAATCGCGCCCGGTCGCTCTTGCCACCTCAACAAATAAATCCTTCGGACACGGCGGAATGTCGCCATCGCGCACCTGACGAATTCCCACGAGCCATTCGTCACGGACGCCGGCGGAGATTCGCGGACTCTTGAATTGCTCGTTCAGTTGGAGCGCGCGAACCACCGTCCACCAGCCTACAAGGAATCGCTCGCGTTCCAGCCATTCGTTGAGGTACGCCGACCAGTCCGCCACCGTGTTCGGTGCCACCAACGGACCCAGCAACTTACTCACTCTACACTCTAATGCGTGCCCGAGTGCATTGTTGCAGGCGGTACAAAGATTCCGGTGCTTCGCGGCACGCGCACAGCCGCGGTTCGCTTGTTCTTGGATGACACCGGCCGCCGCCGTGCCAATCATGATGGGCGCTTTGCCTTGGCCCGTCACCTCGGAGAGCCACAAGGGAATATAGTGTTCCAGGCTATCAGCGGGTTTTTCGCAGAGGAGGCAGGTGCGCATGGGTACAAATCCCTTTGCATCGGTTAACGAGCTGTTCGTTTTTTGTCAAAGGCACCGCAACGAGGAAGAAGTGCGGCCTAAATCCCCATTATCTCAGCAGTTCCTTCTTCGGGAAAAGGTCTTTCCCCTCCTCGCGAGCCTGGGGCTCTACGGCGTAACGCCCTCGACAGCGGCTCCATTGATGACTTCAAAGCAACGCCTGCTCAAGCGGGGCGTTGCAGTTCTTCCACGGCCGCGATCAGCGTGGCGATGGTGTTATGCCGCTCAAACCACAGGATGGTGAGCGAATCACGTTATTGAATGATTCGAACGATTCGGTGACCTCGTGGCGCCCTCGCCGCCGAGCTGTGTCGAGGGCCGCCAAGCCGCAGCGGAAAGCGAGGTGACAGGGATTTGTTGGATGCCATGCTGATGACATGCTCCAAATCTCCTCCGGAAAATTTTATGAATCCGCCGACCGTCATATTGCCGATGGGCATGGCGTCTTCTACTCGAATTATCTGTGGGTAGCGCCAATTGAGACCAAGGCTGGCAAGTTTGAACCGATCGACCTGCGCTCGGCATTCACCGCGTACCTTTTTTCTTATAAGAACCAGATGGAGAATTCGCCCGGGAATATCCTCGTGCGTGTTGGTGACGGCGAAATTCTCGACCAGTTTCAGGCCATCGCATGCTTCGGGATTCGTGCGGTTTTTTCTGAGGATCGCAGTTGGATCGCACATGTGTGCCGGGCGCGTAGTGTCGGCGCCAGCGACCTTCGGGTCCCAGCCTCACTCTTGCCGCGTTATTTTGACCCCCAAATCCACGGCAGCGAAGATGAGACACAGAAGTTCACCGCTTTGGTTGGCGCAATTCTCGATCTCAGTCGCAGCAACTATACGGCAGTTGTCGCCGCCCTACGAGCCTTCGCAGCCTCGCTCGAAGTCTTGGGCACGGACCTGAGTCTGTCCTATTCGATGCTGGTCTATGCTCTCGAATCCCTCGCGCAAAAGACCCAGCCTTTCACACCGGAATGGTCTCATTACGGGCAGGCGGTCCGCGACAAGCTCGATCCGCTGTTCGCGGATCTGGCTCCCGAAAAGACGGATGCAATCAAATCGGCGCTGCTGGAGGACGCCCACCTGAAACTGAAAGGACGGTTCATAGAATTCATCACAACTCATCTGGATGAATCCTACTTCACCATCGAGGCCGCAAACATCGACGGCGCGTTGAAAAAGAGCGAGCTGAGAGCGGCACTTGAGAACCTCTACGGCACCCGATCCGGCTTCGTCCATGAACTCCGTCCTCTATTAGTTCATCTTCACCAACCCGCCCTTGCTCGCGGGGATGTCTTCCGATGGTTCGGAGTTCCGCACCTGACGTTCTGTGGCCTGGTCCGCCTAACCCAGCACGTGCTTCGAAAATTCATCGCATCGCAGCCCAGCGTCCCGGTTGAGAAAGGCGTGAACTGGCGCGGCGAGCTGCCGGACGTGATCACTATGCCGGTCGCGCCTCACCTTTGGGTCCCACGCGCGAGCGGCTTCAACGACCAAACAGCGCACAAGTTTTTTTCCGGCTTCCTGTCGATGCTCGCGGATACTCTCGAAACTGACGAGCCTATGCAGAACATTCCGCTTCTTTTGGACGCGGTCGAAAGACTGGCGCCGATAGTCAAGAAAGAGGCGCGTAGGCCGATGCTCGCATTGTACGCGATTTTCAACAAGGAGGTTCCGCTCGAGTTTCGGCGATCGAATGCCGATCAATTTCTGAAGAGTTATCAATCGGAGTTGAATGCGCCGCATATCGAATCCCTCGCGGTCGACGTCTTCCTCGCAGACGTGTTTCCATGGAGCCTCGCCGATTGTGAGAAAGCGTTTGCGGCATATCTCAAAGTCCGCGGGCGCAACAATCGCTTGGTCCTTCCGCCACGGGTTGAAACGGCTATCACTATTGCCCTCGCTAACACCGCGCTAAAGGAAGCGGACATGATCGCGAGAGCGCGGCTGCTCGACGAGGTAGTCCTCAACACACCCGGAAATTCAGAAGTGCAACAGCTGGCTCGAGAGGCAAAAGCGAACGACCGCGTTCTCAGCACCCAAGTCGCATTGCCTCGTAAAGAACGCGCACCTATTCCCGAGCCGCTAGATCCGGAATTGCAGGCAGAGGGAAGTGGTATCTAGCCGGGTTGCGTGCATCTTGCGGAGACACTCGGCGGTAGATCCATTCCGTTTCCGAAGCGGAGCACGAGCAATTCGCTCAGGGGCAGACTGTGGTTACAACGGTCGAAACACAGGCGACCGACGAAACAGCTGAGTCTGAGCTATCCCAATAGGAGCCACATCTATGCCGGCATCCACAAAAGGGTCAGCGCGATCCCATAATTGGCCGAATACCTTACCTCCTCAAAGAGCTCAGAATCATCCGGCACCCGCAGGTCGGGAAACCAAATATCCCAGTCCATTTCCTCCATTGCACCCTCTGCGATGCCTTGCGCCACAGTCTCGGCGGTCAATGAGTACTTTGGAATCTCACTGCCACAGCGCACAAAATAGTCCCCAGCCGACTTGCTCCTCATGACCCAGCTGACCGTGCCATTGTTGGACGATATTAACAGGACGGGTTGTTTGCTGAGTTCGACAAGTCTCCTCGCTGCAGCCGTCAGCGTCGTCTGGAACCCCTTGGCGATTTCCCTAATGACGCCAAACCCGGGGTCATTCTTGAACAAGACGACCGGCAGGAGCAGCTTCGGCATCAGAAGCGTCGCTGCGAACCAGTTGGCCTCCGCTTCTTCCGGCGACCGACTGTAATCTCTCATGTCACCGGCAGTGCAGAGATAACCCTGACTAACATTCGGGTGAAGCTCCCAGTGCCCGATTTCGTGGGCAATTGAGAAGCGACGTCGTCCTGTTTCTTGGACGCTTGCATTGATCCTGATCGTCCCGGTGCCCCCCTCGTGGCGCACGAGCCTGGCGTCCGCATTCGTCAAGCCACCGTCAATGACCTCAATGCCAAGTGCGGAGGCGACATCTTCGACGTTGAACGAAGGACAGTCGATGCCGAATCGTTCAAGGAGCGCTGCGGACCGCGCTTCGGAGCGGATGAAATTGGGATCACGCATTGCCACTGCTGCGCCCCTCTTGGCGATTCCTCATGATGTCGAGGTAAAGACTCTTGTATTCTTCATAGTCCATCCCCTTGAAACCGCGCGCCGCGAGCGGGATGGCCTCAAAACTCCCAAAAACCTGAGTGAGGCTGGCGCGGATTTCTTCGATAGTGGCCGGAATTCGTATTGCCGGGTTGCAGGCACAGCCTGCTTCTCGTTCTAGTCTGGCGGCCCGGGCCTTCGCCAGTGCGAACTTGCCTTCAAGTTTGGCCTTCAAGGCCCGAGCCTTTTCCTCCAGCTGGGGGACGTTGATACCATTATCGGCAAGGTATTCGCGAACCTCGGCGGGACTCATGCCGTCGATCTTCTCTTCTGGCGAGAGGTCGTTGCCCAGCAGGAAATCGAGGGCCTTCCTTTGCTTGGTTGTGTCGTTCATACAGCAGTCTCCTGTCTCATGAAATTGGTCCTACACTTTTCAGCGGCGCGTTTCACCCGCTTCATTAGCCTGTCATACTCTTCCGGTGCTATCCCCATCAGCTCGCTGACCTCTGCCCTGTCGCGCCAGTCATCGAGCAGGAGATTGCAGAGCTCCATTTCCTTCGAATCTGACGCGAACTGGGCAGAAAGCTGTTCGTATACCTGTTTGGCCTGCTCACCGCCTTCATGCTGCAGGACCGCTTCCGAAGGCGTCAGCCGCTCGTGGTCTGGAAAGGCATCCTCATCAAGCGATCCGCCCTCACTATTGCCGACCGATGCACAGTTCTCAAATTTGCTCTCCGATACGTTCTTGGCGAGTCCGCGAACATGATTCCAGATGTGTTCCCTGAGTTTGAAATAGAGCTTCTCACCGTCGTTCCACACTTGCGTGGACTCAATGATGCGTTGGAATGCTTGGTCAACAACATCTTCCGGATCTAGGAGCCGGACCGATGAGGAGGCGGGCGAACCGATTGAGTACCGGTTGATCCGTTCTCTGGCATAGGCCGCCAGCGCCAGATACGCTTCATGAAAACCGCCTCTGCAGGCAAGCAGGGCGTCGAGATCGACATCCTGGGGCATTACCGCATTATTGAAAATCCGAGAAGGTGCGCAAGGGGATTGTCGATTTTGGCGCGAGGGTCGATGTGGAGCGATCACGGGCACACTTCCTTAGGACCGGAAAGAGTGTTTTCGCCGTGAAACGAAAGATTTTTCGGCGGATTCGGGGTATTTCGTCCTAAGAGGGTATGAGTACACCTGACTCTCAAGACACTCCGGACCGGAAAGTTCCAACCGCCCCGGGCAAGATCCAGCCGCTTCCCAAGTGGGCCGTCGTCGTAGACGACGCCCTTTTTCCAATGCCGCGTGACAAGATGACTGCACGCGACATTCTCGACCAGATCGGCGCTCCCAGCGACGTCGTTCTGCAACGGGACTACAACAGCCCCATCGATCACACCTATGGTGACGATGAGGAAATCGACCTCCGTGGAGGAAACGTCTTCAGGATCGTTCCCCGCTGCGCCCCTGTACCGTGCACGGTTCCGGATGCTCAGCCAAAGCTCGCCTTCGTCGCCGATGACGCGTGGGAGGTAACGGTAATCCCGGACCAGACCGGACACAGTCTCAAGCGGCTCTTGGGTCTGCCCGATCACGCGAAGTTATTCCGTGATTTCGAGTCGCCGATCGATGAACCGATTGCCGACGATGAGAAGGTGCATTTCCGCGACGGCCCAGTCTTCACCGCGAAGGGCTATACTCTGACCATAAAGGTCAATAACAACAACGTCATCACCGACAAGCGCCGGCTGTCTGGGCTGGGGATCAAGGAGGCTGCAATCGCCCAAGGCGTGAGCATCAAAACCGACTTCGTGCTCTATCCGCTGGACAAGGATGGGAACCTCGGGGCGGCGATCCCCGACGACAAGGTCCTCGTTCTGCACGAGGGTGATGCCTTCCGTTGCGTTTCCGCTGACGACAACTCATGAGCGACATCAAGCCAGCAGTGGTCGCGGCGATTGACGAAGTTCGATCCTCGTTCCCTGGTCGCCAGATTGATATCGAATCTGATGGCCAGGGCGGAGCCTTCGTCAGGCTTCACGAAGTTGACCTTGGCCCGACATATCAGTCACAAAAAACGTGGATCGGGTTCCAAATCACCTTCCAATACCCCTTCGCCGACGTGTATCCCCACTTCATTCGGCCGGACATTCGCCGGTCCGACGGCAAGCCGTTTGGCGAGGCCATCCATCCGGACAAAACGTTCACGCGCCCCAGCGGAAGTGAAAACGCCATCTTGATCTCTCGGGCGTCGAGGCACCGCGATCCTGCCACGGATACTGCGGTAGTGAAGCTGGCGAAGGTGCTGGATTGGATTCGCTCCCGATGAAGACCGTTGAATTCCGTATTCCGCAGGCGATGTTCGACGAATTGTTCGCTCACCTGTTCCCTGGTGATTGTGACGAACACGGTGCGGTCATTGCTGCGGGGCTGTGTGAAAGCGCCCGTGGAACTCGGTTCCTCGCCAGAAAGCTCTTCATCGCCCGCGATGGTGTCGAATATGTTCCTGGTAAGTTGGGGTACCGCGCCCTGAGCGCGGATTTTGTTGCACGCGTGTCGAACTTCTGCGCCCAAAACCAACTGTGCTACTTTGCGATCCACTGTCATGGAGGGTCCGATTCGGTTGGCTTTTCTGACGTTGATTTAGCGTCGCACAAGCGCAGCTATCCGGCGCTGGTCGATATCACCGAAGGCGGCCCTGTTGGCGCATTGGTCTTCGCGCGAGACGCCATCGCCGGGGAAATCTGGACGCGCTCGAAGGTGTACCCGATGGACATGATGACTGTTGTCGGACTCAACCACCGGCGTCTTTACCCGGGGCCACGGAAGTCGCCGACGATCCCGGACAGCATCTATCAAAGGCAATCGCTCCTGTTTGGCACCCGCGGCCAGGAGATTCTAAAGGCCGCCAAGATCGGCATTATCGGGATGGGAGGAGTCGGCTCATTGGTCAATGAATGGGTCGCGCGTCTCGGCGTCGGAGAGATTGTCGCAATCGACTACGACAAACTGGAGCCGAGCAACAATTCTCGCGTCGTTGGGGCGACCCGCTGGGATGCGCCTAGTTTTCTCGTTGACTCGCGTTTCCTCTTCCTGCGGTCGCTGGGGAAGCTCTTCAGCTCCTACAAAGTCAAAATCGGTCGGCGGGTGGCAAAGAGCGCAAATCCGAGGATACAGTACGACGGCATAGTTGGCAGCATCGTCGATGAGCGGGAGGCTATGAAACTCAAGGACACGGATTTCATTTTCCTTTGCGCTGACTCGATGCAAAGTCGCTTGGTCTTCAACGCACTCGTTCACCAATACCTGATCCCCGGCATCCAGATCGGGTCGAAGGTCACAATCGAAAAGGCGACCGGTAACATTACCGACATCTTCTGCGTATCCCGTCCGGTGCTTCCGGAGGCAAATGGCGGATGCCTGTTGTGCAACCAGCTTATCCTACCTGACAAACTCCAGGAGGAGGCTCTCTCCGGTGAACAGCGAAAACGCCAGGC
>Ga0265323_10000086_pt1 | contig 53173 bp, 48 predicted proteins | sample 41225metaG_FD_193580 | JGI IMG/M metagenome (GOLD analysis project Ga0265323, IMG submission 193580) | Rhizosphere microbial communities from Carex aquatilis grown in University of Washington, Seatle, WA, United States - 4-12-25 metaG | ecosystem: Host-associated > Plants > Roots > Rhizosphere...
TTCCCCGCGCTCCCATCACCGACCATGGCGCGATGCACGGCGTTATTGATTTTTACAAGGCGGCGCGCGAAAAGGGCATCAAACCCATCATCGGCTGCGAAGTTTATGTCGCGCCGGGCAGCCGGCTGGAAAAGAAGACCAGCAGCGGCGGACGCGACGTTTATCATCATCTGGGTTTGCTGGCGAAGGACGACGCCGGCTACAAAAACCTCATCAAGCTCACCACCGCCGCGCATCTGGAGGGCTATTATTACAAGCCGCGCATTGACAAGGAAATTCTGGCCGCGCACAAGGAAGGCTTGATTGCCATGTCCGGCTGCCTCGCGAGCGAAATCCCGGATTGGATCCTCAAGGACCAGTTGGACAAGGCGCGTGACGCGGTGGATTGGTTCAAGCAGACACTCGGCCCGGACAATTTTTACCTCGAACTGCAAAACCACGGCATCGCGGAACAGGCGAAGGTCAACCGGCATTTGATCCAGTGGGCGAAGGAATTCGGCCTCAAACTCATCGCGACGAATGACGTTCATTACATCGAAAAAAGCCATTCGCACGCGCATGATTGCCTGATTTGCATCGGCACGCAGACGCAATTGGCCGACACGAAACGGATGCGCTACGAGCCGGAGCAGTTTTACCTGCGCACGGCGGAGGAAATGAAGGCGCGCTTTGCCGACACGCCCGAGGCTGTCAAGAACACGCTTGAAGTCGCCGGGAAGTGCAATCTGGAGATCGATTTTGGCAAATTGCATTTCCCGGTTTTTGCGCCGCCGGAGCATTTCACGCGGGAAGGTTATTTGCGCAAATTGATCGCGGAAGGATTGCTCCGGCGCTACACGCTTCACGCCAAAGCCGAGGGCAAGGAATTCGTCGTTGGGGGAATTGATGACCCGACGCGGTTGCCGACGTATAACGTAGGACAGGCTTCCAGCCTGTCTCCATCTCAAATCAAGGAAGGCAGAGACAGGCCGGATGCCTGTCCTACTTTAAAAGACCCCGCCGTCGTTACCGCCATCAAGGCCGTGTTGGACCGGTTGCAACTGGAGCTTACGGTCATCGAGAAGACCGGTTTCATCAGTTACTTTCTCATCGTCGGTGATTTCATCCGTTACGGGCACGAACACGGCATTGCCTGCGTGGCGCGCGGTTCCGCCGCCGGTTCCATCGTCACCTACCTGCTGGAGATTTCCAACGTGGACCCGATCCGATACGGCCTGCTGTTCGAGCGCTTCCTCAATCCCGAGCGCGTCAACCCGCCCGATATTGACATTGATTTTGCCGACGACCGGCGCGCCGATGTCATCGAATATGTCCGCGAGAAATATGGTCGCGATTCCGTCGCGCAAATCATCACGTTCGGCACGATGGGCGCGAAATCCGTCGTGCGCGACGTGGGCCGCGTGATGGGCCTGAGCTACGGCGAGTGCGACCGGCTGGCCAAGATGATTCCGTTCGACCTGAAAATGGATCTGTCGAAGGCGCTCAAGCAATCGCCGGAATTCAAGGCGGCCTACGATAGCGAGGAGGTCACGCGCGAGTTGATTGAAACCGCGCTCATTTTGGAAGACATCACGCGCAACGCCTCCGTCCACGCCGCCGGCGTCGTCATCGGCGACCAGCCGCTGGTGAACCTGCTGCCGCTCAAGCAGGACGATAGCGGCACGCTGGTCACACAATACGCGATGAACCCCGTCGGCGAGCTGGGTCTGCTGAAGATGGATTTTCTCGGGCTGAAGACGCTCACCGTCATTCGCAACACATGCGAAATGGTCAAACGCACGCACGGCATCGAGGTGCCGATTGACCATCTGCCGCTCAACGACCAAAAGACCTACGACTTGCTCAACCGCGCGGAAACGCTGGGCGTGTTCCAGTTGGAATCCGGCGGAATGCGCGATTTGTGCCGCAAGTTCCAAATCAGTTCCGTCGAGCACATCACGGCGCTGGTGGCGCTTTACCGGCCAGGCCCAATGGAGCTGATTCCTGAATTCATCAAGCGCCGCCACGGGGAAATCGAAATCAAATACGAGCATCCGTTGCTCGAACCAATTGCGCGCGAAACCTACGGCATTTTGATTTACCAGGAGCAGGTGATGCAGGCCGCGCAGGTGCTGGCCGGTTTCACACTCGGCAATGCGGATTTGCTCCGGCGCGCCATGGGCAAAAAGAAGCGGGAGGAAATGGCCAAGCAACGCGCCATTTTCGTCAAGGGCTGCAAGGAAAAAAACCAGATCCCCGAAAAAAAGGCGAACGAGATCTTCGATTTGCTCGAAAAGTTCGCCGGTTATGGTTTCAACAAATCGCACGCCGCCGCCTACGCCATCGTCGCGTATCAGACCGCGTACCTGAAGGCCAATTATCCCGTTGAATTCTTCTGCGCGATGATGACCAACGACATGGCGGACACCGCCAAGTTGAGCCAGTACATCAACGAAGCGAGAGAGTTTGGCGTCGAGGTTTTGCAGCCGGATGTGAATGAAAGCCAGGTTTATTTCGCGCCGGCGGAACGGAGCGCGGCCGTCCCAGCCGCAGCGCTCACGAATGCAAACGCTGGGTCCGAAAGTTTCAAAGCTGACATGGCTGCCGGAACTGCTGCGGCTGGGGACAGCCGCGCTCCAAGGCTGGGCATCCGCTTTGGTCTCGCGGCCATCAAGGGCGTGGGTGAAGTTGCGGTGGAAACCATTTTGAAAGCGCGCAACGACGGCGGGAAATTCACTTCGCTTTCAAATCTGTGCGAGCGCGTGGACGGTCGCACGGTGAACCGGAAAATTCTTGAGGCGCTCATCAAATCCGGCGCTTGCGACGGTTTTGGGCAGACGCGCGCCACACTTTGCGCCCAAATCGAACGCACTTTGGGCCGCGCCGCGAGCATCGCCTCGGATCGCCAGCGCGGGCAAAGTTCGCTCTTCGGCGCGCTGGAGGAAAAAGCGCCGCCGATGCCGGAGTCCATCAGCAACCTGCCTGAATGGCCGCAACACGAACTGCTCGCGCACGAAAAGGAACTGCTCGGGTTTTATGTCACCGGCCATCCGCTGACACCCTTCGCGCCGATTCTGGAGAAATACGCGCTGGCGAACACGGCGGAGCTCGCGGAGCTGCCGAATCGCAGCCTGACGCGCATCGGCGGATTAATTGCCGCGGTGCAAAACGGCGTGTCGAAGAAAAGCGGCAAGCCTTACTCAATGGTCACGCTCGAAGACCTCGAAGGTTCGGTGCAGATTCTTTGCATGAACGAGAACTACGACAAATATCGCGAATTGCTCACGCCCAACAAAGCCATCCTCGTCATCGGCGAAGTGAACACCGGTGATGACCGCCCGAAAATTTTCCCGCAGGAAATCATGCCGTTGGAGGACGCGCCCCGGCGGTTCACCCGGCAGGTCCATCTGCGGCTGCATACCGCGCACCTGAAACCGGAGCAACTGGACTCCGTGCGCGAACTGGTGGCGGCGCATCCGGGCAAATGTCCGTTGCTGCTCTGTTTCATGCGTCCGGGCGGCGAGGTCATCTTCGTGGACACGAACGAACGATTCAGCGTCACGCCGTCGCAGAAATTGCAGCAGGAAGCCGACGCGCGTTTCGGCGAGGAAACTTATTATGCGAAGGTGGACACGACGTTGCCTGAACGCGCCCCGCGCCGCTGGGAACGCAAAGCTGAATCCGGCAACGGCGCGGAATAAACCTGCTGCCAGCCTCTTGCTGGCAGAGTGAACCCGCTGAGATCTTCCGGTAAGATGCCGGAAGCACGTTGTTACGTCTGCCGCATTTTGCCGCAAGAATTTCCGCTACAACTTCAACCCCAAGTTTTCAGGCAGGCCGGATTACCGCGAAAATCGGATTGCAACAAGAAAAACATTGTCATTGGGGACTGCCCCGACGAAGAATAACTCAATGTCTGGCATCCTTCTGTCCCGGCTCATCGAGTTCGCCGTTCAAACGGCGATCCTTCTCGGACTGCTTTGGGGCATGATCAAGATCCAAAAGCTCGACCAAAGATTCGAATACAATTTTCTGGGGTTGCTGGGATCGGCGGCGCTCGCGACCAGCCTGGACCAGATTCTGCAAATGACCGTTGGCCGTTTCCTCGGAATTTACTTTGCTTCTTACATCACCACTCCAATCGTGGTTACCGTGCTGTTGCTGTGCCTTAAAAAGGTCACCCATGCGCCTTATGTTGACGTCGTTTTCACCGTCGCAATTTCCTACGCGCTCCTGTTCGGCGTGAACCTCTTCATCCTGGAGTCACTGATGGGTGATTTGCGGCCGCCGGCCAGAAACTCCGATGAATTTGAAGTCGTCACGCAGCAGCAGGAAATAAAAACAGAATATCAAGCTGCCATCAAAACAAACCTGCCGGCTCCAAAGACCAACCCGCCCGCCCCCGACGCGCCTGCCAACTTGGTAAAACCGGCGGGAAAAGCCGCTCCCCAAACCAACCCGCCCGCTCCCAGCGCGCTCACCAACGCAACCAAGCCGGCCAAAGCGGTTGTTCCCATGACCAACCTGCCCGCCGCAGGCGCGTCCACCAACTTGGCAAAACCGCCAGAAGCGGCCGCCCCCAAAACCAATCAACCAGCTCCCAGCGCGCCCACCAACTCAGCAGCACGAAGTCCGACAAAACCGGCTGAAGTAATTGCCAAATATTTTGCCGTGAAAGGCGTCACCGAAAACGCCGCCAAGTCGGCGGTGACAATTCAATCCGGGACGAAGATTTATACTATTTTTCTTGGCGAAACAGCCTTGGTGCAAACGCCCGATGGCCCCATCCCGGTGCGTTTCAAAGATCTGGGCGCGGACTGGGTGGTGCTGGAAATTAACGGTGAGCCGGTAAAACTTCCCATCCATTGACCGCGCGTGTGCTTAGCGCCAGCGCAACAATCGCAGCGCGTTGCCAATCACAATCAAATCCGACACGCCCATCGCCGCCGCGCATAAAATCGGGCTGATGAATCCCAGCGCGGCCAGCGGCACGCCGAGCGCGTTGTAAAGAAACGCCCAGAACAAATTCTGTTTGATCGTCTGCAACGTCGCCCGCGCCAGTCCCAGCGCCTCCGGCACGGCCTCAATCTCCGATTTCAACAAAATGATGTCCGCCGCCTCGCGCGCGAGGTCGCTGGCGCGGCTTACGGCAACACCAAGGTCAGCCTGTTCCAATGCCGGGGCGTCGTTGATGCCGTCGCCGACGAACGCCACGCGCTCACCCTGCGCCTGAAGTTTTTTCACAAAGTCCGCCTTTTGCTCCGGTCGCACTTCGGCAAATACATGCCTGCTTTCGATGCCAGCTTCCCGCGCGATGCTGGCTGCAGTCAGCGCGTTGTCACCCGTCAGTAAAAACGTTTTCAAATTCTGCCGGCGCAGTTTTTCAACCACGTCGCGCGCGCCCGGTTTTACGGTGTCTTCGACGGCGAACAAACCGGCGAGTGATTGGTCAATGGCCAGACCGACGATCGTCGCGCCCTGACTGGACCATTCCGCGATGAACTTATCGCCCGACGCCAAATCCACCCCTGATTCCTTGAGCCAGCGCAACGAGCCCAGCCGGGCGGTTGAGAGTTGAGGGTTGAGAGTTGAGGGTTGGACCTTTGCTTCGACGCCCGCGCCGCGGACTTCCTGCCAATCTTTCAAATCAACTGTCTGGGTGGACAATTTAGCAATCGCCCGGCTGATGGGATGCGTTGAAGAACGGGCAAGCGCAGCGGCAAATGAAAGGAGGGCAGGCGTCTCGCCTGCCTCCGGCTTCGATTCCGCATTCGGGACAGGCGGGACGCCTGTCCTGCTTTGGAATTCCTGCCATTGGGCAACTTCAGGTTTTCCAGCGGTCAGCGTGCCGGTCTTGTCGAAAATCACGGCGGTGATTTTTCCGGCCTTTTCCAGCGCCACGCCGTCACGGATCAATATGCCACGGCGGGCGGCGGCGTTGGCGCCGGCCATGATGGCCGCCGGGGTCGCCAAACCCATCGCGCACGGGCACGCGACAATTAAAACCGCCGCCGCAATGATGAACGCCGCGGCCGTACCGGTCGGAGTCATCGCGGGCCAGAGGAATGGCGCGAGCAGGTCATGAATGTGCCGGGCCGATTCCGGAGCAAGCCCCCACCAAAGCGCGGCGGCGATGGCAATGGCAACGACGACCGGCACGAAGACGCTGCTTACGCGGTCGCCGAGGCGCTGGATGTCGGCGCGGCTGGTTTGGGCGCGTTGCACGGCGGCGATGATGTGCGCGAGGGCGGTGGATTCGCCGGTGGCCGTCACGCGCATGACGAGCCGGCCGTTCAAATTCACCGTGCCGGCGTAAAGTTCACCGCCGGTTTTTTTGTCCACCGGAACGGATTCCCCGGTGAGCATGGCCTCATCCACGGCGGAATCGCCCTCGGTCACCACGCCGTCCACCGGCACGCGGTCCCCGGGGCGCAGCGCGACCAGATCACCGATTTTCAATTCGGCGACGGGGGTTTCTTCTTCCGTAGCCGCCGACACGCGTTGGCCCAGATCAAGAAAATTGCGCGGCCCAATGTCCGCGGCTACACGCCGCGCGGTTTGTGGCGCAAGATTCAGCAATCTTTCCAATGCGCCCGCCGCGCGCGCACTGACGCGGGCTTCCAGCCAGTGGCCGAAGCTGATGAGCGTAATGATGGCCGCGGCTTCCATGAAATAAACGTGGCCGCCCATGCCACCCAGCAACGCCCATGCGCTATAGCCAAACGCCGTCGTTGAACCGAGAGCGACGAGTGTATCCATGTTCGAGTTGCCGATTTTGAGCTGGTTCCACGCGCCGCGGTAAAATTTTCCACCGGCAAAAATCTGGACCGCGCCGGCCAGCGCAAAGGCAAGCCATTGAAACCACGGCTTCAGGCCGAGGCCGAAACCCCATTCGCCAGCCATCAACGCGGCGGTAACGGCGACGCCGAGCCAGAGATTGATCTGCCAGTTCGCGGGTTTGGTTTCGCGGCCGGCGGAAATTTCAGCCTGAATTTCCTTTGCCGTGTAACCGGCTTTCTGAATGGCTGCGATGACAGCGGAAACGTTTTGCGCCGAGCCGGTATTCCAGCGCACGGATGCGCGTCCGGCATCCCATAGCACCGTTGCGCTGCGCACGCCGGGCACGCCCTGGATCGCGTCGGTGACATGCCGGGCGCAATTGTTGCAGTTCATGCCGCTGATTTGCAGATGCGTCACAAAAGAATTTTATCGCGGGCGGGAAGCTTTGTCGAATTTCGCGATCAACGAACTGGCAGAAGGGTGGAATTCGAATTCAAGCGCCTCTGCCGCGCATTCCCGGCAGCATCGAGTGCCAGTGCGCCCACACCGCATCGCCGGACATTGGCGCAGACAACCATGTTTACGGCAAACCTGCGAAGCCGCCGGCCACTGTGAAACAAAAAATCAGGGCGACAGCGGCACAGCGTTGATTTCGATGTGGTTGGTTTCGGCAATCACCGCCGTTCCCGCGATGCGCGAATTCGACCACGGCAATTGATTGTGACGCGTGAGCGCCGATTGCAACTGGCCAACGACGTCACCTCGGCCGCCACCCAAACCGCCATTGCCACCAAATGATTGCTGCAGGTTTGTTGTCGTGTTGGCGATCGCCAGCAAATTTCCGGCGAACACCACGTTTTGCTGCAGGGTTCGGTTCGTTCCAGTCACCCGGAAGAAATAATTTTGAGCCGTTTGCGATTCATCCCGGCTGGCGATTGTTTTTGCCTGCTCAACTTGCAACGGCGCGGTGACTGGTGGAGCGGGGGTTGCCGCCGGAGCCGGCTCGTTTTGTGCGATCGCGCTTCCCGGCAGCAACGAACCGTCATAAACCGATCCATCCGCATCCACGACGCGGATCGCGCTGCCATTTTGTTGCACCTGAAAATTCACCAGCACGGGAACGGCTTTAACCGGCGCGATGGTGTTCTTAAAGGCATTTTGCAAGCCCGTGGCGAAATTGTGCGATGCGGCGGATGCGAATTGAACCTCATTTTTTTGCGCCATGGCCAACCGGTCCATGGTCGCAGTGGGAGCGGCGGGAGCATTTGCCGCCAGTTCAACGGCATTGGTGGCGACAATTCCAAAATCGCCAAGCTTCAATTCCTTCCGATTTTCTTCGGCTTTTAGCTGTCCTGAACTTGGCGGCGTGGCGGCGGCAATTCCGCTCGCAACGGTGATTACCTTCGGGGCTTCTACGAATTGCCGGCGCGCGGAATCTTTTGCGAAGGCAAGTTCCTGCACTCCACGGTTCGTCAGTTCTGAAAACCGCGCGCCATTAATGACTTCGACGCGCCCGTCAGCAAACAGCACCGCGCGCCCCTTTTTGTCCGTGGGCGAATACGCCAGGACGGAATTGCTTGGCAAACCGTCCAGGTTTTTGCCCCCGGCGATGTAGATGAATCGTTTGCCGCTTTCCGTGTCGGTCAAAATTTTGTCAGAGCCAAGCTGGTTCGTCAGCGCGTCGAGCGACGCGGGCAGTTGGCCTTTGTTTTCCCCGGCGGCCATTTGCGCCGCCAGGCCAATCTGCTTGAGATTGTTCAGGGCGGAGATGGTTTGCGCCTTTTTCTTGGCCGAACTCAAGGCCGGCAGGAACATCGTCGCCGCAAAGAAAACAATGAGCGCAAAACTCACCAGAAACGCCCACTGCTGGCGGAACAATTCCCAAAGCGACAGGGACGCGTCTTCGTCGTCCGGCTTGGGCGTGTTACGGGCAATTTCGCCCTGCAACAGGCGCCGCGTCGCCGGATGCAGCTCCAGCGGATCGCCGGCCTGGGCGTGGCGTTTTTTCGCGTAAGCCCGCAGCAGTTTTTCGATGTTGCGTTCCGGTTCCATTCTTTCAGTCATCCATTGGACGGGAAAATGTCCTGTTTTTCCCGCAGAAACATTTTGTGGGCAATGTCCTCCAGCCGGTCCAGGCATTTGCTCAGGCGCGAACTGACGGTTTTTGGATTCAGCTTCAACGTCGCGCTTAATTCCTCGTAGCTCAAGTCGCCAAAAAAGCGCAGCTCGACGATTTCGCGGCACGGCTCGCCGAGCTGGTCGAGCGATGCGCGCACCAGCGCCATCCGCTCGGCGTCCATCAAATTTTCATCCGGCGCGGGCAAAGGGTCCGGCGGATCGGACGTCAGGCCGGTTTCCGGGTTTTCGGCCTGCAGGGAAATCACCGTCTGGCCGCCGCCGCGTTTGGCCGCGATTCGTTTCTCGCGGTAATCGCGCGCCTTGTTCGCGGCGATGCGGAAAAGCCACGTCTGGAACCGACTTTCACCGTGGAAGGAATCGAGGTTTTTGATGACGGACAGAAAAACCTCCTGGCAGATTTCCTCGCTGTCTTCGCGGGAAAAATCCGGCGCCAGTTGGAAAACAAACCGCCCCGCCGCCGCGTAATGCAGATCGAAGAGTTCGTCCCACGCTGCGGCTTCGCCGCGACGGCAGCGCGCCAGCAATTCGGCTTCGAGGGCCATGCGTTTGAACTGTATTTGAAACCGCGCCGTTTGAACAGAAATTCTGTACCGTAGGATGGGCACGGGGCCTGTCCTGCGGCATGAAAATTTACCGGTACATTTTGCGCGGTATGCCGTCCGACGGGTTTGGTTTTGCCCTTAGACTTGTTCGATTTCAACTTTCGTCAAGTCGGTGAAGTCATTTTTATCCAGGGTGAGAAGTTTTTTTGCGCCGGATTTATGAGCCGCCACCGCGTGCAGATAATCGTGGATGCGGCCGCCGCGAACGCCTTTTTTCCGCGCCTCTTTCAATGCCGCCAGAACGTCCTCGGCGGTCAGATCATGAAAGTCGAGATCTGTGGCGAGATTGGCAACCGTTTGCGCTGCCGCATCTGCTTCCAGTCGGAATGCCAGGTTGCCACCCGTGAGTGTGGAAAACACTTCCACAAGCGTGTGCGTTCGGGTCCAGCCGCGTTCGCGATGCAAACGGGCGCGCAACCCGGGGCTGTTGCAGGCTTCAATCACCGCTGAACTATCCCAATAAGCTTTCATCGGGCGTCCCGGTCGGCGCGGAGGGCTGCCCGGATGGATTGCCGGTTGGCTTTAACCGGCAACATCAGGAAACCTTCCCGCGTGCGAATGGGTTTTACCACGGGAACGTCCTTTTCCACCAATTCCACCACGCGCACGCTTCCGTCGGGCTGGCGGGAGGCGTCAAATGTCGTGCGCGGCGGAAAAAATTCGGCCATGTTTGTCGGCGACCAATTTCATAATGGGATTATCCCATAAACCGGAACGGTTCAAGGGTGATTTTAAAACCGAGAACGTGTCAGTGAAACCGTGCCGGTGGAACAGAATCTCCTCGCGTTGGAGTACAAGCTTTAGCTTGTTCAAACGGCATTTTTCGTTGGAACAAGCTGAAGCTTGAACTCCAACCCGGAAATGTGCGGGAGCATTTTGCGCGGCCTTCCGTCTGACTGGGTATGAAAAGAATCGCAATCATATTACTGGCCATCTCGCTATTCAATTCAACCGTGCCGGGCAGGCCGGTTTCCCCGCCGGCCAATGACCTCGCCATCCGCGCCATCCATTACAATGGCAAACTCGCGGACGACGAGGCGCGGTTCACGCTGGACATCGCCGCCGAGGCCTCCGGCGCGGGCGAAAGTTCGGCAAAATTATTGGAGGGCGATGTGGCAATCCTGCCCGGAAACCTTCCCGACCAGTTGAAAATCATCCGCGAAGGCAACCGCTACCTGCTCGTCGCGTCGCATCCGGGCCAATTCAAATTCAAGCTGGAGGTCGTCGCCAAAATCCAGCACGCCGACCCGTGGAACCAGATTTCGTTCACCGGCCCGGCGGCGACGATTGCCTCCGTCACCGCGCAAGCCGCGGGCGTGGACACGGAAGTCCAGTTGCTCAACGGCACGTTGCTCGCCGCCGTCAAAACCAACGGCATCTCGCGCTTGACGGGATTTCTCGGCGCGGACCAGACGGTCGCGTTGCGCTGGCAAAGCAAGGTCACCAAAATTGCGCACAAAACCCTGCTCACGGCGGATTCCGCCATCGCGGCGCAAATCACGCCAACCGTCATCAAATACACCAGCAAGTTTCATTACGAAATCGTCCAGGGCAACGCCGCGCAACTCACGCTCGCGCTGCCCGCGTCGCAGTCGCTTACACGGCTGGAAGGCGAACAGATTCGCGACTGGCACACGACGGTGACAGGCGACCGCCAGACGTTGACCATTGAATTCATCAAGCCGGTGGAAAATTCCTGCGACCTCACGCTCTATTCAGAACAGGTCGTTGAGAGTGGGTCCGGCGTCCAGCCTGTCAATGGGCAAAATAGCGCTGGCATGAACAGGCAAGGTGTCTGTCCTACTCTTAACCCGCCGCAGCCTTTGAACGTCGAGCGCGAATCCGGTTCGCTCACCATCTCCGCCGAGGACACGCTGGTCGAAACCGCCGCGCTGGCCGGGCTGCGGCAGGTCAACGCAACGGGCAATGCGCTGGCGGCGTATCAATTCAACGCCCGGCCGTTCACGCTCGCGCTTAAACTCAAACCCATCGAACCGCTCATCGGCGTCACCGACCGGGTCAGCGCGCGACTCGAAGAAACGCGGCTGGTGATTTCGCACCGCCTCGCGCTGAACGTCGAGAAGGCCGGCATTTACACGCTGGAACTGGTGCCGCAGCCCGGATTTGCCATCGCGGACGTACGCGGCGAAGGCGTTGACGACTGGAATTTCAGTGATGGGAAAATCCTCGTGAATTTTTCCGTGCGCCTGCTCGGTTCACGCCGGCTGGACTTGCAGTTGGAACAGGCCATCAAGGATTTTCCCGAACAAATCAGCGTCGCGCCGTTGCGCGTGACCGGCGCGGCAAAGGAGACGGCGCAAATTGGCGCGGCTTCCGCGCCCGGCATCCGCCTGCACACCGGCACACTCTCCGGCTTGCGCGAAATTCCCGTGAACCGGCTGCCGGATCGCACCGACGAAATTCTCGCCTACACCACCGAGCAGCCGGATTGGAAGCTTTCCGTCGCCAGCGAACGCCTCGCCGCGCGCGTTGTGGCCGATGTGTTCAACCTCGTGACCATCGGCGACGGACTGGTCGGCGGCAGCGCGACAATCCGTTACGGCCTCGTCAACCAGGGCGTGCAGGAATTCAAGGTCCGGGTTCCGGCGAATTTTAAAAACGTCGAGTTCACCGGCCCCAACATCCGGCGCAAGGAACTTCTCGGAGGGACGAGTTATACGAGTCCCAATAACTCAAAAGATCCGTCAGGGGCTCGTGGAACTCGCCCCTCCGAGATGGATACAAACTACGTTGTTTGGACGATCAGCCTGCAGGACAAGGTCTGGGGCGGTTACACGCTGGTTGTCACCTACGATTTTCAATTTGATTCCAAGGGCGCCACGCTGCCCATCGGCGGGGTTCACACAGTTGATGTGGAACGCGAGACCGGCTCGGTTGCCATCACGACCGCGGCGAGCTTGCAGCTCAACGCAAAATCCGCGAGCGACACGCTGCGGCGCGTGGATGAGGCCGAATTGTCCGCCGCCGACCGCTCGCTCATCGCGCGCGCCGTCGTGCTGGCGTATCAATACACCGGCGACCAATACGATTTGTCCGTGGACGTGAAGCGTTACGCGGAGGAGCGCGTGCTCGAAGCCGTCGCCGACCGCACGCAAATTACATCCGTCCTCACCAAGGGCGGCGAAATGCTGACGCAGGCGTCGTTCATGGTGAAGAACAACGAGAAGCAATTCCAACGCTTCCAGTTGCCGAACGACGCGAAGCTCTGGGGCTGTTACGTCAACGGACAGCCCGCCAAGCCGGAACGCGACGGCGACTGGGTGCTGGTCTCGCTCCCGCGCGACGTGAACCGCGACCAGACGTTTGCCGTGGACATCATGTATGCCCAGACGAATGGCGCGCTCGCGTCCACGTGGTCGAAAACGCTCGACCTCAAGGCTCCCCGCACCGACGTGCCCAATACCTACGCGGAGTGGCAAATCTTCGTGCCGCCCACGCTGCGGCTTTCCGACTTCGGCGGCAGCATGAAGGTGACACAGGGCACAACCTATGAATTGTTCGACGCCTGGGAAAAATTCCTCACCTTCTACGGGCAGGTTTTGCATGAAGCCGGCGGCGGGATTCTGGTCATCGGCTTTCTGGCGTTTCTCGTCATCGCGCTGGTGGTATCGGCGGCGCGGCGCGGCTGGAGCGGCGTCATCACCTTGCTCTCGGTTGTGGCCATTCTCGCCGTGCTGGGCGCCATGCTGCTGCCCGCGCTTGCCAGCGCCAAACGCAAGGCGCAACGCATCAATTCCGTCAGCAATCTCAAGCAGGTCGGAGTGGCCGCGCGGCTTTTTGCCGGCGACAACGGCGACCGCCTGCCGCTTTCGTTTGATGAAATGAAAAACGAACTGGGCACGGACAAAATCACCTACGACACCGAAACCGGACTGCGTTACACCTATCTCGGCGGCGGAATGCCGATGGACAGCCTCAAGCCGGAATCCGTGCTCGCCTACAGTCCGATTGTCAACGGCCACTGCAACGTGCTCTTTGCCGACGGCAGCGTTGCCCAAATGACCGCTGGAGGTTTTGCGGAACTTTCCCAGCGCGGTTTGGTGCAACTGGCCACGCCCCAGGAAATCGCCGTGCAGCAGCAGCGGGCCGCCATTGCGAACAGCCAGTTTGCCAGCCAGCCAAACGCTACGGCGGCAACTCCTCCGCCAGGCGAACTTGCCATCAACGGCACGGCAGTTGCGCACGGTCCCGGTGAACCTGGCAATGGCGGTGGCAGCAGCGCGGTCGCCGGAATGCCCGCCGCGTCGCCGGCTGTCCCGTCGCCCACCGCTGCCGGCATCCGTTCCCTTCGCATTGAACTGCCGCAGACCGGCCAGCCGTTCATGTTCACCAAAGTGCTCAATGTCCGGGACGAGCCGCTTTCGATCCGGGCGCGCATCATGCCGCTGCACACTTTTCAAACCATTCAAATGGCATGGCAGAGCGTGGCGTTTGTGTTCGGCCTCGTTGTCTGGTGGTGGCAATGGCGGCGCGTCCAACGCAACACTTTCATTCTCACCGTCGCGCTGGCATTGATCCTCGGCTCCGTGTGCAGCCTGCTGATTCAGTGGCGCGCGCTGCATGATGCGCTCATCGTCGGCTTCCCGGTCGTGACCGTCGCCGTCATCGCCTGGCTCGTCTGGAAATACTGGCCGCGCGGAAGCCGGCCGGTGCCCGTATCGCCTGCGCCGGCCATGGGAATCCCGCCGGTTATGGCCTCGACCGCTTTACTGCTCGCATTAAGTTTGACCAGCGTCACCGCAGCAAATTCCGAAATCGGCAATCGGCAATCGGCAATCGGCAACGCTTCCATCGTTTCCGCCAGCTATTCTGGTTCGGTGAATGACCGCGTAGCTTCAATTGATGCGACGCTGCAATTTTCCGCCGTCAGCCCCGGCCAGATTGTCCCGCTATTCGGCGACGACGTGGCGGTGCTGCAGTTCTCGGCCAAAACCGGGCGCGCCGAACTCGTCCGCGACGGCGGCAACCTTGCCGTGCGGTTCGAAAGCCGCGGCAATGTGACGCTGCAAATCAAAATGCTGGTCAAAATCGCCGGCGACGTGACGAAACGCCGGCTCGTGTTTGCGATCCCGCCGGCGTTGTCGAGCCAGGTCGCGCTCGTGCTCGACGAATCCGAAGCGGACGTGGATTTTCCGGCGGCGATTTCGTCCCGGCGGATTCTGGACCAGGACAAGACGCGCGTGGAAGCCGTGATGGGTTCGGCCGATCACGTTGAATTGCTCTGGACGCCGCGTGTGAAACGCGCCGCCGAAGTCGCAGCCACGGTGTTTTGCCAGAACGCGGCGCTCGTCACATTCGGCGGCGGCGTGGTGAACGTGCGCGCGACGATGGACTATCAAATCACGCAGGGCGAATTGCGCCAGGCGCGGGTGCGGGTGCCCGCCGGACAAAAATTGCTGCGCGTCGAAGGAAAGGAAATCCGCACATGGGAGGTCATCCCTGGGAGCGCCGCCGTCCCGGCGGCGAGTTCTTCCGGAAAAACATCGCAACCCGCCGGCGGGATGCCGGCGCTCCCAGGAGAGCAAATCCTCGTCGTGGATTTGCTGAAAGGAGTTCCGCCCAACTGGCGGCTCACGATTGAAACCGAAAAAGTTTTGGACGCGCTGCCGGCGGACGTGGCGGTGGAAACGCCGCACGCGCTTGATGTAAAACGCGAAAACGGCCTGGTCGCCCTGCGCGGAGCGGAGGAACTGGCTCTGTCGGTCGGGTCCGCGACCGGTCTGGAGCGCGTGGACGTGGAGGAATTCGGCCGCATGGTTGCGGACCAGGCCGGCAACCTCTCCAGCGTGTTCCGGTTTTCCAATCCCGAATTTGCGCTGCGCGTCCGCGCCGGATCCATCCAGCCGGAAATCGAGGCCGTCGCGCGGAACAATTTCCGCGTGAGCGCCGAGCAGGTTTCGCTTTCGGCGATGATTGATTACACGATCAAATGCGCGGGTGTGTTCACGCTGAAGGTCGCGCTGCCCGGCGGTTATCGCGTCGAGCGCGTGAGCGGAAACAACCTTTTGCAGCAAAGCGAGCGCATAGATGTCGGAACGCCGGTCTCCGACCCGGCTCGACAAAATTCAGATCCCCAACTCGCCGGGTCGGAGACCGGCGCTCCGCAACGCGTCCTTGAAGTGACGCTGAAAGAGCGCACGAGCGGCGCCTACACTTTGGCCATTGAACTGACACGTGATTTCAAGGAATTGCCGAAGTCGCTGGCGGTTACAGGTGCGCATCCGCTCGACACGGCGAAGCTCACGGGTTTTGTCGCCGTTTCCGCCGAGCCAGGCGTGGCGGTGAAAACGGAATCGTTCGACGGGCTCACGGAAATTCCGGCGGTGTCGCTGCCGGATTATGCGGCGGTGGCCGGAACGGGCAGCGTGCTGGCTTACAAATTCATCTCCTCCGCGCCAAAATCTGCGCCGGAATGGAAGTTGAGCGTGGCGACGGAAAGTGTAGCCGCCTGGGTGCGCGCGGAAATTGTCAACACGTTCACGCTCACCGAAACGCTGGTGGGCGGACGCGCGCTGGTGCGTTACGACATCGCCAATGCGCCCGTGAAGGAATTGCGCGTACGCATCCCCGTGGCATTCAAGAATGTCGAGATCACCGGCGCGAACATTCGCAGCCGCGAGCAGTCAGGCGATGTCTGGCGCGTGGAATTACAAAGCCCGACGCGCGGATTTTACACCTTGACCGTGACGTGGGACGAGCCGCGGGTGGAAAAACCCCACACTTTGGAACTCACGGGAATTTCCGCCGACGGTGTGGAGCGCGAAACCGGACTGCTGGCGATCTCGGCCAAGGTGCCGTTGCAGGTGAGCGAATCGGGCGCGGCGGATTTGCAGCGCGTGGACGCGGGCGACTTTCCTGATTGGGCGGGAAGCCCGGACAACGCGATGGCGCTCGCGTACCGCTACGTGCGACCGGGATACCATCTCACGCTCGACGTGCGGCGGTTTGACGAGGCGGAGGTGTTGCAGGCGCTGGTGGACAGCGCGCGATTCACCAGCGTGGTGGCCGACGACGGCCAGATGATGACCGAGATGTCGCTCTCCGTGCGCAACAACGGCCGGCAGTTTCTCGAAATCGCCCTGCCCGCCGGCGCACGCGTCTGGTCGGCCTTTGTCGCGGACCAGCCGGTGCGGCCCAGTTTGCGCGACGGCAAATTGCTGTTGCCCATCGAATCGTCCGGCGCGGACGACGGCGCGATGACGGTGGAACTGACCTACGTCGGCACGAATGCGTTTCCTCGCGATCGCGGAAGCATCGGATTCGCTTCGCCGAAGTTTGACGTGCCGTTGAAGAACGCGCGCTGGGACGTTTATCTGCCGCCGGATTATGACTATCAAAATTTTTCCGGCACGATGACGCGCGAAATTGCGCCCGTGCCGGAAACCTTGTCGTCGAGTTTTTCGAGTCTCGATTATTCGCTCATGGAGCAGGCCAAAAAGGCGTCCGCGAAAGTCGAGGTTGACCGGGACGTGAGCGAGGCGCGGCGGCAGCTCGCCGGCGGCAATATGCGCGAAGCCAGCGCCACCTTCAACCGCGCCAAGACCCGGCTTTACGCCGACAAAAAAGAGGACGGCGACGTGCAACAGCTCGAAAAGGATTTGCAGACCGCGCAGGCGGGCAATCTCATCAACGCGCAAAATGATTTCGCCACCCGGAACGCGGGCGAGATCACCACAGACGGAAAATTCCCCGCCCAGCAGGTCCAGAAACTCGGCGGGCTAAACGACAACGCCGCCGCCGGACAGCAATGGATGAAATTGCAGCAGGCGCAGGAAATCGTAATCGCCAAGGTGCAGCCGCTTCGCGTGAACCTGCCGGTGCGCGGCCTGCATTTTGCGTTCACCCAGGTCTTGCAAACCGAAAGCGGCCGGCCGATGACTATCCAGCTTTTCACCGCCAGCACCAAGGCCGTCAGCTGGCCGATGCGCGGCCTGACCGCGATCGGCGCGTTTTTGATGCTTTGGGCATTGGTCGCCATTTTATCCCGCCTGACTTTGCGCACCAGCCGGGCAGGACGATCGGTTTGATTTTGTTCGCGGCGGGATGCGCGGCTTGTTACGTTGCGCGGACATGAAAAGACGCGGAAACCTTTTCATGTTCGCGTTGTTTTAATCCAAAACCAGCCATGACACCGACTCCTCTTGAGGCCGCGCGGGAAACCTGCCGGAAAATCGCGGGCAACATCGCCAAAATCATGCACGGCCAGGCCGGCCCGACGCGCCAGTTGCTCGCCGCGCTCGCCAGCGGCGGCCACGTGCTGCTGGATGATTATCCCGGCACGGGCAAGACGACGCTGGCCAAGGCGCTCGCCCGCTCGATTGAAGCGCAGTTCAAGCGCATCCAGTTCACGCCCGATTTGCTGCCGTCGGACATTCTTGGCGTGTCGGTGTTCAGCCAGCGCGACCAGCAGTTCCATTTTCACGAAGGGCCCGTGTTCACCAACATTTTGCTCGCCGACGAAATCAACCGCGCCTCGCCGCGCACGCAATCGGCGCTGCTCGAAGCGATGGGCGAGGCGCAGGTGAGCGTCGAGGGCGAACGGCGGAATCTTTCGGAATTGTTTTTTGTCATCGCCACGCAAAATCCCGTCGAGTTTCGCGGCACGTATCCGCTGCCCGAGGCGCAGATGGACCGGTTTGCCATGCAATTCGCGCTGGGCTACGTCCAGCCCGGGGAGGAAGTGGCCATCCTCACCGCCCAGCAACACAATCATCCGCTTGACGAGTTGAAACCCGTCGCCACGCTCGCGGACGTGATCGCGCTCAAGCGCGCGGTGGAGGACGTGCGCATCAGCGACGAATTGAAACGCTACGCTGTGGACCTGGTGGCGGCGACGCGAACGGCGAACGGCGTCCAACTGGGCGCCAGTCCGCGCGCATCCATCGCGCTGATGAAAACCGCGCAGGCGCTGGCCTTGTTTGACGGCGCGGATTTCGTCACGCCGGAACAGATTCAGTCGCTTGCCGCGCCGGTGATCGCGCACCGGCTGGTGCTGGAGCCACAGGCGCGCTTTTCGGGCGTGACGGCGCGCGGCGTGGTCGAGGAAGCCGTCAAAAAATTGCGCGTGCCGGCGTGACCCTGATCTACCAGCCGATTTACTGGATTTACCGCGCCACGAGCGGCCTGTGGTACTGGTCGCGCCGGCGGTTCACGCTGGCGGGTCTGTGCGTGGCGGGGAGCTTCATCATCGCCGGCTCGGTGGGGGTGGACGTCGAGAACACCGTTACCTATCAATCGTTCGCGCTGCTGCTGGCGTTTTTGCTGCTGGCCGTGGCGGGCACCGTTTTTTTCCGCGCCACCTTTTCCGCGACGCGCATTTTGCCGCGCATCGGCACGGCCGGCCAGCCGCTGCACTACCGCGTGCAGGTGAAAAATCTGACGGCGAAAAATCAGACAGGCCTGACCTTGCTGGAAGAACTCGCCAACCCGCGTCCGGCTTTTCAGGAATGGCTGGCGTTTCAACTGGCTGAAAGCAAACGCGTCCGCCCCTTCCGCGTGACGCAACAGCGGCGGGAGAATCCGTTCCGCCGGGTGAAGGTGAAGGAGGCGGAGGTTCCGCCGCTGCCAGCCCGCGGCTGGACCGAAGCACACGTGGAACTGTTTCCGCTGCGCCGGGGGCTTCTGCGTTTTACCGGCCTGACGCTGGCGCGGCCTGATCCGCTGGGATTGTTCCGCTCGTTCAGCAAAGTTGCCGCGCCGCAGACGGTTTTGATTTTACCGAAGCGTTATCCCCTTCCGCCCATCGCATTGCCGGGCGCGATGCGTTATCAGGAAGGCGGCGTGGCGCTCGCGGCGAACGTCGGGCGCAGCGAGGAGTTTGTCGCGCTGCGCGATTATCGTCACGGGGACCCGTTGCGGCACATCCACTGGCGGAGTTGGGCGAAGACCGGCAAGCCGATTGTGAAGGAATTCGAGGACGAGTTTTTTGTGCGGCATGCGCTAGTGCTGGACACGTTCGACGACGAACCGAACAGCGAAGTCTTGGAGGAAGCCGTGTCCGTCGCGGCGTCGTTCGCCTGCACGGTGCTGACGCAGGAGTCGCTGCTGGACCTGCTTTTCGTCGGCAACCAGTCCTACTGCTTCACCGCCGGACGCGGACTCGCGCATGCGGATCAAATGCTGGAAATTCTGGCTTCGGTGCGGAACTGCGCCGACAAAAAATTCGAGACGCTTGAACATCTCGTGCTCGATCACGTTTCCGTCGTGAGCGGCTGCATTTGCGTGCTGCAACGCTGGGACGGGGCGCGGCAGGATTTTGCGAAAAAATTGCGAACCCTTGGCATCCCGCTGCTCGTGCTGGTCGTGGTGCGTCCGGGCGAAAAGAAACCCGACGCCGGGCCGTTGCGCGACGAACCGGAAACCTTCCATGCCCTCGAAATCGGGCGCATCGAGGAAGAATTGGGAAAACTCAAGTGAAGATGCGTTTATGAAACCACCGCCCTTTCTTCTTTTGGCCGCGCTGCTTTTCTGGGGCTGGCAATCGGGGCTTTTGCTTTTTGGCGCCAGCATGGGCCTGGTGCTGGAAAGCTCGCGGTTCATCAAAGCGCGATGGGATTTGACCGGGGAGGATTTTCGCCGCCTCTGGAATTTTAGCGTGCTGCTGGCGCTCACGCTGGTGGTCTATGTTTTCACCACGAACGAAGAAAGCGGTGGATTGAATGGCCTGCTTCATTCCTCAGCCGTCGTGGCAGCGCGCAACGCCGGCATTTCCGCCACCACGTTTCTGCGCTGGCTGCCGATGACGATGTTCCTGTTCACCGCGGCGCAGAGGTTCAGCGAACGCGGAGCCGTTCCGTTGTCGGCGATTTCAGTGTTAGTCCGCCGTCGGCGAAAAGGGAGCGTCGAGACAGAACGAAATGTGGATGTCTCGTATCCATATTTCATCGTCTGTTTGTTTTCCGCCGGCATCCACTCCAACGCCGGGACCCACTCCTATTTTTGGGGACAAGCGGTTCTGATTGCGTGGGCGCTATGGCCGCTGCGTTCGCGGCGCTATAATATTATTGTCTGGCTCGGCGCGCTGGCAGCGGTGATCGGGCTGGGCTTTTTCGGCCAGCACGGCATCGGCGAGTTGCAGCGTGCGTTCGAAAGTTACAACGCACAGTGGATGATGAATTTGATGCGGCAACGGACGGACGCCTCCCAAAGCATGACGGCCATCGGCCAGATCGGGAAATTAAAACTGTCGCCGCGGATCGTGATCCGGCTCAAAACCCAAAACGGCGGTCCGCCGCCGGCTTATCTGCGGGAAGCCAGCTATCGTTTTTACGATTCACAAATATGGCGCGCAGGCAGGGTGGGAAATGAATTTGACCTTCGTCAATCCGACCGCAACAGCACCACCTGGGTCTTGCTGCCGGGCGGGACCAATTTGTCCACCGTCAACATTGCCAGCTATCTCGACGGCTGGTCGGAGGAGTTGAGTGTTCCGGAAGGATTGCTGCCGCTGCCGACGGGCAGCAGCCGGCTGGAAGAACTTCCGGTTCTCTCGCTGAAAATGAACAAAACCGGCGCGGTCCTGGCCGCCGGCCCGGGTCTGGAGATTTTCGACGCGCACTACGGAGCCGGCGCGACGTTTGATTCGCCACCGGATAAGAGCACGAATCATCTGGATATGATCGTACCGACCAACGAAATTCCGGCGCTGGACCAAATCATTTCCGAAATGAAAATTTCCAGTGCGACCGAAGAACGGAAACGTCTTGCCGTCCAACAATTTTTTGCGGCCAATTTCAGTTACCGCACCTGGCTGGGACCGGACACGGTGGCGCGCACCAACGAGACGGCGCTGGCGCGTTTTCTTTTGCACAGCCGTAGCGGTCATTGCGAATACTTCGCCACGGCGACGGTTTTGCTGTTGCGCGAACTCGGAATTCCCGCGCGTTACGCCGTGGGTTATGCCGTTCACGAACCATCGGGCCACGGCTACGTCGTGCGCGAACATGACGCCCATGCGTGGTGTCTCGTTTGGAATGAGTCAAAGCAATGGTGGGAGGACTTTGACACCACGCCGGCATCATGGGTCGCAAAGGAAACCAAAGGCGCGTCGGCCCTACAGTGGCTTTCGGACTTCTGGTCGTGGGTCAGATTTCAAATCGCAAAATTCCGCTGGGGACAGGCCAATTTGCGTCAATACATCCTCTGGGCGCTGACCCCCGTGCTGGTGTTGCTGCTGTATCAAATCATTTTCCGGCGCGGACGCAGACGGCGGTCCCGGCCCAAAACCGGAAAATCCGCCGCCGCGATTTTCTGGCCGGGACTTGATTCGGAATTCTACCTGCTCGAACGCAAACTGGCTGAACGCGGCGTGCCGCGCCAGCCCAGCGAACCGCTTTCCGACTGGCTGACGCGTGCGCTGACCGACCCGGCCCTGGCCGATTTGCGACAGGCGTTGCAGGAACTGTTGCGGCTGCATTACTGCCATCGTTTTGACCCGCGCGGCTTGAGCGACCAGGAACGGGAAGCGTTGACCCGCGAAGCAAAAATGTGTCTGGACACGCTGTCACGGATGGAGCGGTGTTCCGCGCCTCCGGCTTGAGACGGAAATTTTCGAATATGCCGCCCGCCCGTTCATCCGCACTGACGCGGAGAATGTTCCGCCAACGGCTCGCCGGACGACATACGGGTCTGGACTCCAGGTCGCCAGCCAATACGTCCGAACCCTGCTCTCGCGCCGCACCACCTATACGCAACTGACTGTTAACGGCCAGCCCGATTCACGCTTAACGCGTTGAATGGCTGTCAACAGCCTGCTGCAATTGTTGTTCTCGATCGATTATACGTGTCACGTGGGCAGCTTGTGGATTGGTCGGATTCTGTTGCTGGGCAAGCACAGCCAGTTGCCCGGCTTGCTTCAAATCGCCGGAGTGCAGAGCGACCATCGCCCGACTTAGGGTCGCGGTGCTTTCATCCGAGCCTTCGGACATTGCGGGTGGCGCAACCGCTTGCTGGCGCGTTCGTTCGTCAAAACGCTCGAACATTTTGGCGTTAATGCCGACGTAAAACGCGCGGGGCGCAGCGTATTCCAGCACGGGAAAAAGGTCGCTTTGAATGGGACCTTCACCGGCGATGGCAAAAGCGGTCCCTCTTGAACCCTTTTTGCCATCTGGTAATAATGGCCATAAGGGTGGATTCGCCCCCTCCCTTGATAAGGCTGCAGGAGATGCTCGCAGCCCATTGTTTACGCAACAAAATGACCAGAACTGGGCTGGCCGGCCGGCTGGTGTGAGCTTGAACACCCTCAAAAATTGGGAACGTGGCCGGACCAAACCTGCAAAACAATTTTGGCCCGGAATCCGGTCTTTGTTGGCAAATTGAACGGCTTTGATTCATCAAAACGAGTAACGCCAAGACCAAAACTGCAATTCGTTAGTTCAGAATGTCAAAAATCCCACGAATCGTACGAATCCTGTAATAGTTGAGGCGCCAACAAGTCCAGATCTTGATCCGTAGTATGCTCCGAGGACGAATCCCATTGAAATGTAGCACACCCGGAAAGAACATGCGCAACCAAAACAAGCAGGCAATAAATCCTTAGCCAGTTCATATCGCACGCGTGGTTTCGGATTTTTTCGAGTTGATTCTAGAAAGAGCAATCTGAACGGCTTCATTGCGCTGTGACATCCATAAGCCAGTTCGAGGAACGGGTCGAGCCTGCCGGCAATGTTGATGTCCGGCCGGCTGCATTTTCAGGATGAAATCCATCACGATGCCCTGGGTGACGTAATGTTCCCGGAGCGACCGGGGCAGGGTGGAAAAATCCCGGACCCATTCACGACACGCGGGTGCGCCGCAGAGGCATTGCATGGCGAAGGAGTCTTCTTCCATCGTGGTCGAATAATCGTAACGGATTTCCTGTCCCCGCCGGATTTTTCGCAAAGCCGTGAGGTATCGGTTTTCCCGGATGCCGGCGTTGGGTTCGCAGGAATGGTTGACGAACACGCCGGGAGCTTGGGTGTCGATGTATCGGTCGGGGCCAATCTGGATAGCCATGCATTCCCGAGGCCCGCGCCGTTTGGTCTCGGCAAAATCAATGATGGGACCCTCGATGGCCAGAATGATTTCTCCCGGCATCAAATCGCGGCTCGCGAACACGCCCAAGCCGACGTTACAAGTCCGGATGTGGAATTCTTCGGTCGCGTGGCACGCGTTTAACCACCCGACGTGAGGAGATGAAGGGACGGGCGGCGATTGAAATGTCGGTTCAGCAATCATGTTCAGTGGGTGCCAGGCCTTTCTATGGGCCAGATTACGGGTGCAAGCCTGATCGGTTCCCGATTCCTGTCCGATGGACGCCGTTTAGCTATGAGCCGGGTTGGCGGTCGCGGATTTGGCCGGCGACAGTTTCAATTTTTCGCCCACGAAGATGCGGTCACCGGACAGATGATTTGCGGTTTTCAGGGCCTTGATGTTCGTTCCGTGAGCCTTGGCAATGCGGCTCAGGGTGTCACCGGATTTGACCACATAAATACCACGTACCTGGTGCGCAGATGCCTTGTGAACCTCTTTCACCGGCAATGGCTCGGGGGCGGGCGCAAGAGTCTGCGGAACCGAAGTTGTTCCCGGCTCCGGCAAAGTGACATTTTCGGGCAGGCTGGTGGATTGGGAGCTTATCCAATTTGTTTCCGCCGCCGTTTCCGCCTGCGCCATTGGCGTTGGCAATGGATTTGTCGCCTGTCGCGGCGTCCGGAGATCTGGCCGGACAACCGGTTGAATGGCCGCTCCCGCTGACGGTGCTTGCTGGGTCCGGCAACCCTGAATCAACATGCCCACAATCAAAATGGTGGCAGTGATCAATGTGGCATAAACGCCGGCGCGGAATTGCTTGCGTCGCCGGGCTTCTCTTTCCGCCAGCAGCACTTTCGGTAAGCCAAATGGATTTGCCATGGTGTAAATCTTTCTTTTATTGCCTTATCAGCACACGCGACATCACGCGTCTCGCCATGCTTTAGCAAGCTGATTGCCATCGCCCGGTATCGGTTTGTAACAATCTTGAAACCAGAATATTATGAAAGAACGGCCATTTTTCAGGTGGCGGTGGCCCAACCGCTTAATTCGCGTTCTGCGCATTTTCTGCACCGGCTTGCGTGCGACATGTGCAACCTGGATCGAATACAAAATCCGGCTTTCTTTGCATGGCGGTTCGCCGGATGATGGATGGGCAGTCTAAACATCCTTTATGGCAACGGAAAATATTTTGGCAAAGGCGATTGGCCAGAATGAATCGCAAATGGCCGCAGTGGAGAAGCAAGACCTGCTGGCGCGTCTGCTGGGCCGGCTGGCGCACGAAATCCGCAATCCGCTCAGTTCGCTCGACATCCATGTGCAATTGCTTGAGGAAGACCTCGCCAAGCTCGCGCCGGAAACCAAAAAATCGCTAAAGCCCCGCCTGGAAATCATCCATGGCGAATTGCATCGCCTCGAAAGCATCGTGGAGCGCTTTCTCCGGCTGGCCGGACCATCGGCGCTGGATTTGGAGCCGGTTAAAATCCCCAAAATCGTCACGCATGTCTGCGAATTGCTGCGCGCCGAAGCTTCCATGCGGCAAATCGAAATCGTCACGCAAATTGAACATAGTTTGCCGCCCGTCATCGCCGATCCGATCCGGCTGACGCAGGCGCTGATGAACCTTGTCATCAATGCCGTTCAGGCGGTTGAAAAAAACGGTCGGGTACAGGTTAGCGCAACAAAGTTCACCGCAGGCGATACCCTGGTTTTGCAGGTGCAAGACAACGGTCCCGGCATCCCGGCGAACAAGCTGGAGGAAGTTTTTGACCCATATTTTACGACCAAGCCGGAGGGCATCGGGCTTGGGCTTTGGATTGCCCGGCAAATTGCCGTGGCGCACGGAGGCACCTTGCGCACCGAAAACGCGCCCGTCGGTGGCGCAATCTTCACTTTGTTGCTACCCTTGATCCGAAAAGAAAAACCCGGTGGATAAATCAAAAATTAAAATTTTGGTGGTGGACGACGAGCAGGGCCTTTGCGCCGGCCTGCAGGAGGCGCTGCAACGGGAAGGCCACCAGGTGGACGCGGCGACGGATCCACAGGCAGCATTGAAGCTGGCAACGGAACATTTCTACCACCTGGTCATCTCGGACATCAAGATGCCGGGACTCAGCGGGCTGGAACTGCTCACGCGTGTGCGCGAACGGCACCACGACACGCTGTTCATCCTCATGACGGCCTACGGGACGGTTGAAAGCGCGGTCGCCGCGATGAAACAGGGCGCGTATGATTATTTGCCCAAGCCGATTGACATGAAGCGGCTGCGTGCGCTGGTACAGAAAGCCATGGAATTTCAAGCCGTGGTCGCGGAGAACAACGAACTGCGCCTGCGCCTGAAAAAACGCGCCGCTCCGGGACTGTTGATCGGCGAGAGCGAACCCATGCAGTCTGTCGCGCGGCTTATCGGGGAGGTAGCCAACAGCGACGTGACGGTGCTCATCGAAGGCGAGAGCGGCACCGGCAAGGAAATCGTCGCCCGATCGATTCACGCCCAAAGCCCGCGCTCGGGCAAACCGTTCATCTCCGTCAACTGCGCCGCGCTGGCCGAACAATTGCTCGAAGCCGAATTGTTCGGCCACGTCAAAGGCGCGTTCACCGGCGCGGTGGCGAACAAACCCGGCCGCTTTCAACTGGCGGATGGCGGCACGCTCTTTCTGGACGAGATCGGCGATCTCTCGCCGAAGGGCCAGGGCGATTTGTTGCGCGTGCTCGAAGACAACGCCTTTCGCATGGTCGGCGGTTCGGAATTGATTCGCGTCAATGTCCGCATCATCACCGCCACGAACAAAAAACTTCAGACGGCGGTCGCAGAAGGAAAATTTCGCGAGGACCTGTTTTACCGGCTGCAAATCGTTCCCCTCGTCGTGCCGCCTTTGCGGGAACGCGCGGAGGACATTCCGCTGCTGATTGACAATTTTTTTGACCACTTCACAACCAAACACAAACGGCGCCGCAAACGCATGTCCGCCGGGGCGTTGCAAATCTGCCAGCGATTCCCCTGGCCGGGCAATGTGCGGCAACTGCGCAATACCATCGAACGACTGGTCATCACCTGCCACGAATCAGTGGTCGGCGTGGAGCAGTTGCCGGATTTTCTCCGCGAATACGACCAAAATTCCACGACGTTTACAATGCGGCCCGGCATGCCGCTGGCCGAGGTGGAAAAACTGCTCATCCGCCAGACGCTCACGCATGTAACCAGCAACCGCGCCGAGGCGGCGAAGGCGCTTGGCATCAGCCGCCGCGCACTACAATACAAGCTCAAACACTACGGCTTGCTGGATCCGGGCGACGAACTGGCGCAAAAATAGTTTTGCGCATTTGCACTGCGAAGCCACCGGTACGTGCAGCAATTGCGCAAAAGGGGTAATTGGTCCGGCGAACGATTTTCGTTTCCCCAACGCAACTTATTGAATTCAAAGCGGTTCGCAATTTCAAAAGACTGATGGCACACCACATGCCTTACAACTGAATTGGTTATTTAACCACAACTGTAAACACCTATCAAAAAATTATGAGCGAAACCATGATTCCTGCACCAATGCCTGCGAATGCCACTTGCAATTGTGCTTCGAAGCCCGAAACCAAACCCGCCGTGACTGCGGCAACATCACAACCGGCGCAACTCAGGGCTGCCGTCCCCGCAAACGCCGCGCCCAAAGGGAAGCGTCCCGCGCGCAAACAGCACTAAACCCGCTTCAAAAGGTCACGCATCTGCCTGACCGTTGAACACAGGAACCGGTACCGGACGGAGGAACACGGTGCCGGTTTTTTTGCTCTTGGAGGACAGTCATCGTTGCACATCCGAAAACCTATTACGTGCAAAGGTTGCACCAGGACCTCGCAGCCGGATTTTCCAGGATCACAAAACCAACACTGGAACAATTCATTGGATTGAATTGCAAGGGGTTATGATTTGCGCCGCCATGCTGGTATGAAATTAGCAACCACACAAATATGAATGAATTATTGCAGAATCTCCTGAAACTTCAGACGCTTGAATTCGACGTGATCGTTGAACCGGAAATGGAAAATGACGTCAACGAACTGCGCACCCGGATTGCACCGCCGATTCTCGCGCACTACGATCGCCTGCTGGCGCTAGGCAAGAAAGGCTTGGCCGCCGTTCGCAACCAGGTTTGCACCGGCTGTCACATCCGCGTGCCGCGCGCCTTCGTGCTGGCTCTTATGCATGGGGATGACATTCAGATCTGTGAAAGCTGCGGGCGTTATCTTTATTTGCCTGAACAAACCGAACCGGAAATTCCAAGCGCCCGCATGGCCGGCAAAATTTCCGTTAAGCCGGGCCGGCGCAAAGAACTTTTGCATGCCGCCTGAAAGCACAACGATGGCGATACCAGAGGGTTCACTGGCGGATTTTACCCGGCTCGAACTGATTGTGCTCCCATTGCGGGAGCGGGACGCGGCGGGAATCATCGGTGAATTGAGCCGGGTTTTGCGGGAACAGGACTGTGTGCCGGATGTTCTGCCCTTCTATCAAGCGGCGCTCAACCAGGAGTTGCTCTCCAACTCCGCCAACGGATTCGGAATTGCCGTTGCCCATGCGCGTTTGGGCGGAGTGAAACATTTGCGATTTGCCATCGGTCGGGCAGCCCAACCCATGGTTTGGGGCACCAAAGGCTCATAGCCGGTGCAACTGGTTTTTCTCGTTGCCGTTCCAGCCACTGATGCCGCCTCCTATTTGCATCTGCTCTCCAGTCTCGCCCGATTGGGCCGGAACCCTGAAACTCTTGCGAAACTGCTCGCTGCATCAGACGCATCCAGCGTGCTGGTGGTGCTCAGGGAAATCAAACTGCAATAAAAAAGGCCGGCATTTGTCAGCCTTTCGAACACTGAATATACAAAGTGGCATCACGGCGCTGCCACCATTGAAAGTCTCCAACTAAAGCGGAAACGCCTGGCGAGAACATAATCATAACAAATAATTCATATTATTAGTTGGCGGAAGGGGTGGGATTCGAACCCACGTTAGGATTGCTCCTAAGCCTGATTTCGAGTCAGGTGCCTTCAACCACTCAGCCACCCTTCCGCAAATGTTCTAAAGACTCGATACGCTGCGTTTTTGATAAATATATTGTGCGCGCGTTTGCATCGGGGGCAAGCTCATTCGCAATGCCGGCCGGGCGCAACCCGGCTCTGATTTCGAGCCAACCCGGGCTGTTCGTTTCGGGCGCCAACGTTTTTCAGCTTGCGCAATCGGCCGGAGCGCCTACTTTTTTCGCGTAATACAAATAATGAACTGATTTTATGAAAACAAAACTGATGATTTTGGTGTTGCTGGCGTCGCTCCTGGCGTTTGTGAGCGGGTGTGCGTTGTTTGTAGTGGGCGCGGCGGCGGGCGCAGGTGCGGGCGGTTATGCCTGGATAAACGGCGAGATCAAAACCACCGAAGGAGCCTCGATGGACCAGACCTGGAACGCCACGCTCGCGGCGATGAAGGACCTGGAGTTCCCCGTGACGGATCAGGCAAAGGATGCCTTGGAGGCCAATCTGACGGCGCGCAACGCCAGCAACACCAACATCAGCATCAAATTGAAAAACCTGTCCAATGCTTCAACTGAAATCCGCATTCGCGTTGGTACGTTCGGCGACGAAGCTCTGTCGCGCACCATTCTCAACAAGATAAACAGCCGCCTCCAAGCGGGTTCCTAACGCAACAGATGCGGCAATTGCCGGCGCCGGTGACGCTTTCGGTCGGCCCGCAGGATCTGTCATCGCGGCTTCGACTGCCAGAGCCGCGGGTGAAGGTCGAATTGACTTGCCGTTCATTTTTACTCCGCCAAAATGGGTAAAATTCAAATCGTGCGGGTTGGTTGACAGTCTCAAGCCAATGTAGCTCAGTGGTAGAGCAACGGTTTCGTAAACCGTTGGTCGTCGGTTCGATCCCGACCATTGGCTCCACTTTGCATGTCGCGAGTTTGTACAATTGAACACTAGTGTCAACTATGAAAAATCAGCCTAATCTCAGAGCGAAGTCTTTGGTCGGGGAGGTCATAGGAGCCAATTACAACCTTGATCGTCCTGAAGTTCCTCATTCACCGAGCATGACTTTGAAATATCTAAAACGGCACAATCGGATCGTCGCTAAAATGCGGGCAGCTGGGATTTCCGAAGAGGACATTTCGTTTCTCAGTGATTTTTGGCAAGCCGACGCAGTCCACGTTCTGAAACTTTCAGAGGCTAGCGACGAGTCTCAGCGAAAAAAGGCTAGCGTGAACTGATCAATAAGCTATGGCAAAACCCGATGCAGAAGAATACGCCAGGCAGGTCCTTTACTATGTGACCGCGTTGAGGTCAGATATTTACGAGGTCAAGCTTTTGCTCTGCGCTGTTCTGGCAAATCAAACGAAAAGTTCACCTAAGGACTTTGAGAATCTGTGCACGGCCCGGGTGGAGAAGATGACTGATCGTCTATATCGGATCGCGCTGGAGCAGGCGAAGCTCGATCCTCCAGAAGAGGATCAGCCTCCACCTTTCCCAGACCGAGGAACAAATCCGACAGAGTAAATTCTTTGTCCATACGCTGAGACAAAGCACACGGCCTGCCAGTTTGCTACACTCCGGGGCATGACCCTTGGGCAGGCAATCCAGCAACGGGCCGCGTTTCAATCCGCCGGCAAAAAACCTCGCACTCAAAAATATCACCAGGAGATCGTCGGGATGATCGGCCGGAACTGGCCGGGCATCGAGGACGTGGACGTCCTCGGCATCGAGGAGCTGGCCGTGCTGGAGTTCGTGCAGCGCATCGAGCGTTTCAGCGCGACACGGTTTAATGCGATGGTCTCGATGCTCAAAGGGGTCCTGCCGGCTGCAGCCAGGCTAAAGTTCCGACCGGTGCGCGTGAAGGACCGGCCGTTGCTTTCGCAGTTGGAATTTTCCCGGCTCCTGCAGGAGCTTGACGGCCGGCCGCAAAGTCACGCGGGCCTGGTGATCCGTTTTCTGGCGCACACGGGTTTGCGGATCAACGAAGCCAGGCAGTTGAAGTGGCAGGACGTCCACGAGGATTTTATTCTCGTGCCGGGTGCGATCACGAAGACCGGCCGGCCGCGGGCGATCCCGTTTGTGAACGGCATTCGTGAAATCCTGGACGAGCTGCAGGGCGTGGCCGGCGTTGAGGAGCTGGTCTTACCCCAGGCGGAGTGCAAACGCTCGTTAAACACGTCCTGCGCGCGTGCCGGCGTGCCGCATTTATCGCATCACGACTTCCGGCATCTGTTCGCCACCAGGTGCATTCAGAGCGCGGTGGATCTGCCGACGGCCGCGCTTTGGCTGGGGCATCGAGACGGCGGTGCGTTGCTGGCGAAGATTTATTTTCACCTGGTGGACGAGCACAGCCGGCGCATGGCCGCGAAGGTCAGAATTTAACCGTTGCCGCCAGCCGGCCAAAATAGTTTTCAAACTGGGTCGGCATCAGGATGAAGCGGAGTTTTTTTTCTTTGCCGCACGTCTCCTGGAGCGTGGCGGTGGCGCCGGCGTGGAGGAGGTGACGCTCGACGGAATCAATCCCGGTCCGGCAGATGAGGAATTTGCAGCCGGCCGCGCGGAGCCGGAGGATCCTCCGGACGCAATCGCGCCAGGCGGACTGGCAGGGGAGGTTGACGAGCCAGACGCACTCGTGCTTCGGCCGGGTCAGGACCAGATCGGCGTCGTCGTACTGGCCCTTGATCCAGCCCAGCGCGTAAGGAGCGGCAACGGGTAGGACACAGGCATCCATCAGTTCAACTGGCAGCAGCCGGTTTAACGACGTGAACGTTTTTTCGGCTTCGCAACTTTTGCCGGCGCTGATTTTGTCTCAGAGCTGACGGCGATCGTCGGCGGATTCGGACAGTTCCGCAGGTAGTGATGAACTTTTTCGTAGTGATGTTTCATAAATCAGGTGACGACCGGTGGCGCGTTGGGTGGGCTGACAGCGTTCAAGAGAGTGCCGATCATTCCCAGGGTGGAATTCCCCTGGAGAGAGCTTTGGACTTGCGCAGCGGCAACTTTGGCGATGATCGCGCCGGCGATGAGCACGCCGATGGTGATGGCGATCACCAGGAGGATGAAATCTTTCCAGTTCACGGCTTGTAGGCGGGATCAGCCAGGCCCGCGGCAATGACTGAGGCGCGGAAATTCTGTTCCATCTCGTCGGACCACTGGCCGGTTTGTTTCGCGGCCGTCCGGATGCTGGAGATCCAGTTGACCAGGCTAGAAACTTCACCCTCAACTTTGGGAATGAGCGGGATGATGATTTGGACGATGGCAAGAGCTAGAGTCATGGCAGTAGTGGGGTCTGGGGTTTGGGATCTGGTGTCTTGGGAGGCAAAATGACGGTCTGCCAGGCCTGAGCCTGGCTGACGAGGCCCTGGAACGTCGTACAGGCCACCCAGAGCGCGTTTGATGACGTGCGCGCGGACTCGTAATCCAGTTTCACGTCATCGAGCTGCAGGATGAGCGCTGAGGCGCGTGGCAGCGTGTTGGTGCCCTCGATGGTGATCGGCTGGCGGAGCCATTCGCAAAATTCATGGAATGCCGGCGCGTTGGTTTCCCAGAAAGCGCGATCGGTATTGTCCGCGTGGAGGATCAGATCGAAGGAGGCTTTGCCGACGGTCTCAGCTCGTTCAGTTTGGACGATGATCGGATCCGCGCCTGGCTGGATCGGGCTGCAGCCGGGAGCCAGGCAGAGGACCGCACAGCAAAGAGCCAGGAGGAGTGGCAGCTTGATGGACGGCGATCCGCCCGTGGCGCCCGTAGGCGGTGGCGTGCCGGTGTGCGAGAAATGACTCCATACCATTCCGGCGATGAGCGACACGAGGCCGATGACGTCGGGCGTGTTGATGGCCGCGTCGAGGTTGCCGGCGTTTTGGAGGCCGGTGGAAACGATCAACGCGCCGAGAATTTTCAGCGCGGTGCGGACGAGGGAGGATAGCTGGTCTTGATTCATGGTGTTTAACGGAACGTGAGATCCGTGTCGGAGGAGTTTTCCGTGCCGGAGGTGTTTTTTTTGACTTTCAAATGCAACTCGCATCGAACGCAGATCGCCGTCAGTTTGCGCTCGATTTTGCCGATGCGCAGGATGATCCAGCCCAGCGCCGGCAGGACGAGGTAGATGAAGAGGTTTTCGGTGCTCAATTATTTTCCTCCAATGGCCCAGGCCGCGACGACGATCGCGCCGCCAGGGATTGCCGTCCCTGGGATGATGACATCCAGAGCGATAAGCCCGATGCCGACGGCCGTCAAAACCAGTCTGGTGATCGTGTTCATGTTGTGCCAGGTGTCAGCAAGCTGTTCAGATAATCCTGGAACGATTGAGACGACGGCGTCGCCCCGTTTAAAAGCAGTGAAGCGGTCGCCGCGGTGGCGGCCTGGTCCGGAGGCGCAAACGTGGCGTAGAGCGGCGACGTGGGCTGAACGGTGCCGACGGTCTGGCCGGCTGCGTTCAGGATCGGCGCCGGCTGAGGCACAGCGACGGCCGGCGAAGAAAACAGGTTGGTGACACCGGTCCAGATGGAGCTGACGGCCGTAAAGGGCGCCTTGAGGATGCCGGCGATGGTTTTCTCGCCGGCGCTGATGGCCTTGATGATCTCCCAGACGACAAAGGCCACCGCGCCGATCGTGAGAACGATCAGGACGTGCTTCAGGATGGTTTTATTTTTGTCGGTCACGGTGAAGTGGTCCAGGTGGCGGCATTGTTGGTGACGTGAGGGTAGATCACGACGAGGTTGTTAGTCGCCTTGGCAATCGAAGACGTCACCGGATCAGTGGTCGGGAAAAAAGTTCCCAGGACGTTCGCGATCGCTGCCGCATATTTTGCGTTTCCGGCCGCGGTCGGGTGAAGTCCACCTGACAAATCACTTGTGGACAAATTCGGTAGAAAGTAGAGGCAGTAGTCCGGATGCAGATTGGCTTCGGCCGCCATGATGTTGCGATAATCGGCGAAGTAGGCGCCCGAACTGTTGGGCGTGGCTTCAGCCGAGTTGGTCAAGATTCCCTGCAGGAAGATATTGGCCCCGGGAGCGAGCTGATGGATCCCGGTAACACACTGATCGATCCAAGCGGCAAATTGATTGGTTGACGTGTTCGCGCCCAGATCGTTGTGGCCAATTGCGAGCCAATAGTCCGTTGCCTTGCTCGACCGGACGGCCTGCCAGAAATTGCTGCGTGAGTTGAGAAAATCGTGGCCGAGGGACCAATAGCCGGCCGCGAAGAGCTGCACATTGACGCCGCAAAGACGTTCGACGAGCGGCCAGACTGAATTATCAACACCGTTAATAAATCCGCCGCCGCTGCCGGTCAGAGAGTCGCCGAAAACGAAGATGGTCCGCTGCTCTTCCGGATATTCTTTGAAGGTCACACTGTTGTTGGCGGGGACAAAAACGGAGCGCAGAAGCAGCTTGCTCATGTTGGCTTGGGGAGGGAATTGTTCCACCACCGCCGAAGAGTCGTTGGGTTCTTGTCCAAACGAATTATGGACGTCCACCCGCGTCACCTGGTTTGAGGGCAGGGCGACGTTGAGCAGGTTGTAATATTTACCATAGCCCCACGTCCCATTGGTGACGTCGTTGACAAACGAGCAGCAAAAGACCTGGTTGGTATAGACAGCCAGGGCGAAGGCTGTGCCGGCCGAATCGCCGGAAATGTCAAGCGTGACGCTCGATGCGTCCGTAAAAAATGTCACTGAGGACCCTTCGCTGGCATTCAACGGCCGCAGACCGCGCCAGGCTGAATTGTGGTAATGCTTTTTTAAGACGTCATAGTGCTTGAACGAACCGGATCCGATGACGGGGTCTGAGATCGGAGGCTGAAAGGTGATCTGGACATTCGAGAGGCAAAAGGCTGCGGCGCCAGGATAAAACTTCACCATGCCATCTTCATCCGGTGCGAGAAAATTCGTGACGGAATAAGTCGTTGGCGTCGCGCTCAACGTGTTATCGAACTCCTGTTCAGCGCCGAGCGCCGCGGCGTTGGTGTTAAACTTACACCGGAGGTTGGGCGAGCCCGAGAGCGCGAAGGCTGTGAATTTGATCACCACATTGCTCGCGCCGGCCGGCACTGCGAACGGGTAGGAGATGAAAGAGAGAGCGGTAGCTTCCTGGTTAAACAAGTAGCTCCCATTTGTGATCGCGCAACTGACAATGAGATAGCTGTTGGCAGCGAACCACCAGTTCGGGCTGCTTAAAGGCAGCGCGTACGACGTGCTGAACGCTTCGTTGACTCCGCTCTGCAACGAATTGGCCACTTGCGCCCTGTTGGTGACAATGGTGGCCAGGTTAAAGCCAGTCAAACCACCTGCAGTTCCGGCGCTGGTGGCAAAGTTGGCGTTGGTGGCAAAACTGGCCGTGCCCGTGAAAGTGTTGCCCGATCCGGTCCCCACTGTTGGCGGAAGCTGAGTCGAAGGCGGATGGGTGGTCGTCGGCTGCGTGTTCGAGTAAGCCGTGTTTAATGTCGGCGGCGTTTGGTTGGTGTTCGAGCCCCACCAGGGCAGGGCGAGAGCCGACAGGGCAAACGAGAGGCAGGTGATGATCAACAGGTTTTTTTTCATAAATAGTAGAGTTCGGAACTGGTAAAGGTGCAGGTATTCCCGCTGTCCGCGATGATTTGCAGCGCGCCGGATGTCTCAAAAGATTCTTCCTCGCCCGCGGCCAGGTCGCGCAGCGTGCAGCCATTGGCATCCTGGATCAGCAGGCCGCCGGCGCTGTTGCTTTTGACTTTGAACGTGATGGACTTCCGGGCGTTGTTGCCGCCACCGGCCGGAATTGTCAGCGCGCCGGCGTTGGTGATGGTGAGCCAGGCCCCGGAAACTCCCAGGACCGCTCCGGTCAAAGCGACAAACGTTAGAGCGAACTTCGCGCCGTTGCCGGTCCCGCCGATCACCGTTGAGGGAGTTGCCGGCAATACCGAATAATTGCCCGGAGAGATCAACCGAGCCATGGAGATTGCACCGCCCGGATCTGTAAAGGTCTTTTGTGAGACTTTCGTCACCAAGATTTGAGCCGGTGTGCCGTTCCCATCCGGAGGCTGCAAAATGTCGCCGGCTAGGTAGTTCGTGCCGTAACAGTTAATCAACCGGGCGATCGTGTTCACCTTCTGGCCGAAGACTTTGACGATGTCGCCCGCACCGGCGATGCCGAAGTTTCCCAGCAGCTGAGTTGGCGCCGGGATAGTCACATTGGGACCGACGTAATCGACACCGATCTGGCCGACGTAGAAATTGATCGTGATCGGGAAGGAGTTGTAATTGTAAAAGGTGAGCTTGTTGAAACCGCTTGGCTCCGAGAGCTTGATGCCCTCGATGGCATCGAACACGTCGCCGGCATCGAACCGCATCGAGAAGCCGGCTGTGGCCGACTTGATGAAAACCATCGTGCCCGAATAGTCGGCCGTCTGGACGCCAGGCTTGCCGTTGGCATCGGCTGGATTGAGCACTAACGTGATTTGTTCAAAGGGTTTCACTTTTTAAAAAGTTTCGGCAGCGTGAAGAGCCCCACAACGGCCGCCCCGATGCCCAGGATCCATTTCCAGGTTGAATCGGATTCGGTTTGGCCGCCGCTGGCGGTGTTCGCGGCCGTGGATTGGTCCTTGGCGAGCACGGCGGAAATCAGATCGCTCGTATCGCCGGCTTGCTGCTGCACGGTGGTCGCAGCCGTTTTAGCGGCATCGCCGGTGCTGCCCAATGCCTGGCCGATCAGTGTCGTGATCGCGTCGAAGGCCTGCTTGGTTATTGTTGGATTGGAATCGTAGTCGTATTTATTGCTCGTGGTCAGTGAGATGTTGCCTTTAGTGGTGGTGAGAATAGGCGCATCTGATGTCGAAATCTGTTTGGCGTCAGCACCGGACAACGCCGGCGAACTGCCTCCGCTGGTGCTGGTGGTATTCTGCTCAGACTTTTGGTTGCTCGAACTTCCTCCGGCACAACGGTCCCAGCGTGCGCGGTGCAGGTGCCGCTGGCTGAGTGGCAATTCTTCCTGGCTGTGAAAAGCCAGAGCGGGATGAGGTTGGACTCGGATCATTTTTTCTTCCGGAGTAATTTCCAGGCAAGGAAAGCGGCCGCGCCAGCCCCGATGACCCAGATTAGCCAGGTCGGAAAGCTGCTGGCGCTGCCGCCAACACCCGAACCGATGTTGACGTTGCCGAACTTGACCGCGCCTGTACCGGACCCTGAGGCCAGGGAAGCCGATGCCGAAATGTCGTAGCCTGAGGCCATACTATTTTTTCCTCCACACGATCACAAAAAGCGCCAGCACAACCACTGAACCGATCACCATGGCAATGATCCACATTGGACTGGTCCCCGTTGGTGAGTCCGTTCCAATGGAGCCGGAATTGGCGTTGCTCGCGGCGGTGGAAACAGCTTGGGACATGTTATTTTCTCCGGAGCAGCAGCACCAGGAGCAGCACACCGCCGCCGATCAGGCCGATCAACATCATGGGGCTGCTGAAAATTGAACTGGCAACTGCACTGGCAGTGGTGGCGGCCGGCTTGGCGGCAGTCGCGGCTGTCTTCGCCGGCGTGCCCGTGATCCCGGGCACAACGGCCGCGGCGAGCGGCGCGGCGCTGGAAAAGAACGTGCCGAGTTGTTGCAGGAACGAGGGACTGACGGAAGTGGTCCCGGTAGTGTTGTTGGTGATGACCGGGGCCGTCGCTTGCGCGGCCGGCAGGTTCACGCCGGCGTTGGTATCAAACGGGGTTGAACCAAGCCCCGCCAGGTATGTCATGAAGTCGTCCATAATCGTTTGTCGTTTCTCGACAACCCCGGACGGATCCGGGGTTGATTGAGAAACTACGCACGATCAGGCCAGGGCATTCCGCCACACCTGCGACATCACGACCAGGTTCTTGTTCTGGGCGGCTGCCTGCGTCAGAACCAGGTTGAGACGGTGCTTCGTGTACAGGGCCAGCGGAAGCTGGTCCGTCGGATCGTCGGTGAAGTCGAAGGCCAGATCGAAACGATCCGCGTTGATGCCCAGCGGATTGAAGCCGAACCGGTTGGCTTCGTTGTCGATCGTTGTTTTGCTGCCAGTCTTGACCACGACTTCGTCGCCTTTGTATTCAAACGTGGCCACGTCGTCGCCGGCCGGAGAGAACACCGACACCTGCTGCAACTGGCCATCGTCGTCGAGCGGGAAGGGCCATTTCTCGATCGTAACGTTCGTTGAGGAATAATTTTCGTCACTGCGATACCAGTGCGTGATGTACATGGCATCCTTGCCGTTGACGACGGGACCCAAGGCCCGGTCATAAACGTGCTCGCCGCGGATCGCCAGGTTGGCATAGCCAGCCGGCGCCAGGAGAGTCAAAATGAACTTGATCGGCATTCTGCGGCCGCTCGCCCAGAGAGTGGGCCAGCCGAAGGCTTCACGGGCAGTGTAACTGTCGCGTGACGGCTCCATGAAGCAGACCGTGACCACAAAGGTCGTGGTCCGCGTGGTGTTGTTGTTGGCAACCACGTCCGCGACCGCCGTCACGAGATCGTTGGCCAGGCCGTCGTAATCGACGATCGAGAGGAGCGGGCTCCAGCGGGTCTGGATCGCGTCCAATTCGGCTGCAGTGTGCTGCCGTTTGGAACTTGAATTCACCTGGATGTCAATGAGACCAAGGATGTCGGAAGCTTGCGCGGAGGTGAATCCGTTCGTAGCTGCCGTCTTGGCAACGGTGATGATCAAGTCCTGGGTGAGATACCGGTAGCCGGTATCGAGATCGAGGGTGGCCTTTTGGCCGAGGACCTGGTTTTTAACGCCAGGAGAATCTGCGCGGTATTTTTGCATGATCGAATAAAGTTGCTGCAGTTGATGGATGGTTAGATACCGCTGGTTCAGCTCGGCAGGTACTTCTGGATCGAAGCGGGCATCAACGGGGTGATGAACGCCTTGAACGCAGCTATGGTGACGAGGACGACCGCAGCGGTGACGAGATAGGATTTCCAATTTTTCATAACAGGGGAGGCCGTGAGGCCGGACGTGATGTTGGCTTCGTAGTGGCGCTTTCAGGCAACCAGCCGGAGACACCGGCCCGAGTTGCGATCCAGAACGCCGAAGCGTTTTACAGGCTCAACTCTAACCCAGCCTGGCTGACGCGCTACCCGCATTTACCCGCAGCCCCTTTTTTGGCCGTCGAGTTGCGGTCAGTGGCCTTGTTCTCGGATAAAACATGCGAAAATGAAAATTCTTCTCGAACCGGGTGCAGGCGAAAACGGCGGTCCGGCCTCCCCAAGCCCATCAGCTACTGAAGGCAATCATGGTGCTCCTAATCCGCAGCCTGCCCCGCCGCCTGCGGCCAGTGTCGTCGCCAATGCGACTAAAACCGAACGCGAGCTCCAGCTCGAAGCGGACCTCGAACGCGAACGCAACGAAAAAAAGCAGCGCGAGATCCGGATCAACGAGTTGGAAGATGAAAATCACCGTCTGATATCCCCGCCATCTGCAGCGCCGGCCGTTGCCGAGGAAGAGGACAATGGCTGGGCGCCGCTCATCAAGGTGTGAAATGGTTGTTCAACCCTCAAAGCCCACAAGCCCGCCGGCAAACGGAGCTCCTCCAGAAGTGGCGCCGAAGCCGGCTGCAGGTGCGTCTGGAAAACCTCCCGCTGGAAATCTTCCTGCGAAGTCAGTTGCCGCGCTTGGAGGCTATCGAGGAGGACGTGCTCGCAAGGACGGGCTGCCTCCCGGCTCTCCGGAAGCTGACGCGGCAGATCGGAAAAACGATCGGGAGCGTAAGCGCCTGGCTCGTGAAACGGCCGCTCAAGTGGCTGAGCCAGCGGCGCTCCCTTCTATGGTTGCGCCCGGCCCTGGTTCAGGGCCGGCGCCGCAGCCTGGTGTTCCTGGCGGTGATGGCGCTGTGTTGCCTGCGCCTGGCAATCCGCTTGAGACGATTGTGCCGTGGGAATCGGGCACGCTGAGACCGCTGTTTGAGCAGCTCATCGAGGGAGCCGAAGAAGCGCGTGTCGAAGGCCGGCGCGTCAAAGCCACAACGGCCGGGTTGCCGGAGAAACACGTCAAGGACATTGCCATCGATGCGCGCTTTCCCGCCACGGCCAAACGCGCGCTGGTCCTCTCGGGACCGAACGCCACCGCCCGGCTGCTCAATCAGATCGGAATTTCCGGCAAGTACAGTGACGCGGCGATCGCCGGCACGGCCCTGGTGGCCATCCTGATCCAGTCCCGCCGGTCCGATGCGAAATTTGACGAGCTGATCCGTGAGTTCAAAAAAGCCCAGGGGACCGAACCGAAAGATGAGGTGAAAAAATGAATGGTTGGATTGAAGTGCGCGCCGTGTTAGCCGAGTTGCATCACACTCTGGATGATGTCGAGTGATTTCTCTTTTGTTTAAATCACAAATTTGTCAACCCATGATGGCCACACTCGCATTGACACCGGACGCCGCGGCGCGGATCTACGACGGTCCGCATTTCCACCGCTCTCGATCGCCCCAGGAGAATCGCCGGCTGATCCGGGATCAGATCCGGAGGTTGAAAGCCAGTCCCTCGATGACCATGCGTTACGCCGGCTGCGTCCTGGAGATGATTTCCAAACTGCCGAAAACACTTGCTCCGCAAAAAGTATGAGAAAGACCATTCCCAAAGCCGAACTCGAACAGGCCTTCAGCCGGGCACTTAAAGCCATCCGGAGTCACAAAGGAAAACGGATCTCCCTGGCAAAGGCCTTTGACCTGTGCTTGACGGCGATGTCCACACGGCCGGTGAAAATCGTTCACGTTCCCTGTGCCTGACTATTCCCTGCCATCCTGCATCACGCTGATCTTCGGCCAGAGCTCCAGCGGCAAGACGACCTTTGCCTTCAGCTTCCTGCTCAACGTCCGCGGCGTCGCCTGTCGTTTTATCTTCGACGATCGCGGCCAGGCTGCAGCCAGGCTCAAGCTCAAGCCGTGCGGGACAGTCCGCGAATGCGAGCTTGCCCTGGCTACCGGCTGGGTCTGTTTCAATCCGCACATCATGTTCCCCGGCGCGCTGCTACCGAATGCGTTCCGCTGGTTTTGTCAGTGGGCGTTTGATGCCAGCAAACGCGGACCGGGCCGAAAGATTTTGATGGTGGATGAGCTCTGGCAGTGGTCGAACTCCCGCAAGCCCGTGCCGGCCGAGTTGGAGAACGTGATCCGGACCGGCCGGATCGAAGGCCTGGAATTTTTGTCTTCCACTCACAGCCCGCGGGAATATCACGAGCTGATCCGGAGCCAGGCGACGGAGTTTGTGGCGTTCAACACCATCGAGCCGGCGCAACTCGATGCCATACGGCCGTACTGGCCAGGCGTGGACAAGGCCGCGGCGCTGCCCAAGGGAAGTTACCTGGCGTTCAACCGCGACTCCAAGGGGGAACTGGCCGGTCGGATGTTCTAGTTCCCAAAGAGTTGGTTTTTCAGAAGCTCTTTGAACAGGTCATAGACCACGGAACGGCGGTTGACATAGACGCAATCCACGATTCGATCGCCACCCTCCCAGATTTCTTTGAAAACTACGCGGTAGGTTTTTACCCGGAGCCGTTGCCAGCCCTCAAGATCGGCCTCCAAATGCTTTAGATCACCCTTCCCGTCTCCCAATCCCTTGATGCCGGACCGGAGCGCCTGTTTCGGTTCTGGCGCAAGGGACTTTACAAAGTGCTCAACCTGTTCAGAGACTCTGACCTTAGTCATCCAGACACCCCACGTCCTTCATTTTCAGCTTGCCGGCGTCGTAAGCCCGGATGGTTTTCATCGCTTCCCCGTCTCCCAAAATCTCAAGCGTGTCCAAAATCCCTTCCACCTTGTCCGCGGAAAGGATGAAGGCCACCGTTTGGCCATGCTCTGTGATTGCGAGCTGTCCCTGCTCCCGTGCAATCCTCACCGCGGCACTGCCGTTCTGGTTCAATTTGGATATGGTCATCGCAGAATTCATACAAAAAAATCTATCATTGCAGCTTGCATAAGTCAATTCCCGGACAGAGTTACCCGGACAAGTTCGGACAAAATTTCCGGGGAAGATACCCGGACACGTGTCCAGAAACCGGTTTTTGAGCTTGAGGTTAGCTGGAAACCGGACACGGAAGCTGTCCGGCTTCCTCCATTGCCTCCAGGTCCTCCGGACGCCAAAGCTTTCCGCGGATCCGAATCGGCGGTGGCAGCAGCCCCCGTTTAAGCCATCGGTCGAGGGTGTCCTCAGAGATCCCGTACCGGCGCATTAAGTCCTTCCTATGCAGCCGGGGCGTGTTGCAGACGAGCTCCTGGAGCCGCTGACAGCGTTCCTGCAGGCTCAGGCAGAGCTTGACCAGGTCGTCGAAGGTTTGGGGTGCGGTTGCGTTCATCAGCGGCGGTTTGCCGCATTGACTGTGCCAGATGCACCGGCCGGGCGTCAGACCGGTCCGTGGCATCCTGGAAAGCTGAGACCCGATGGAGTTCCTCCCGGAACTGGTAGCGGAAGGCGGCCGCTTCCACGTCCTCCATCGGGTCCAGATTGAACACCTTGAGCAGTGCCGGCAACAGCAGGCACAGCGCCTCACATGCATCGCGGTCGCGGCACTTCGCCGCCTCGGAATGCAGAAACCGGATGGCGTTGGCTGCGGTCATGCAAAGTCCCGCGCACGAGTTATAGTTTCAACGCCGACTGCCTTTTCAACCGGGATCACATTGACGGCCGGCAACGATCCGGAGCTGCGGATCCGGACGGCCTGCCCGATCAGCAGCCGCAGATCCAGCTTCAAACGCGCCTCGTGATTCTCGCTCCAGTGCGTCTGCTCGTCCGGTATGATCTCCACCAGGTAACAAAGCGACCTGCTCATTTGTCACCTCCTTTGTCGTGATGACACCGGCTGCAGACGCCGGTGTTCGTGCCCTTGTGTTTGATGCGCCACGTGCAGCCGCCCGGGCAGGCCCGCGAATCCGTGCAGCCGCAAACGATGCAGACACGTTCGCCAGCAGCCAGAAAAAGCACGGCCGGTCCCGAAACCGGACGCCGGCCATGCCAGCGAACGTTACGATCCCTCGCGGTGATCATGCGACCTCCTTTTGCGCCTCGATGAACCAGTCGAACAATCCACGCGCAACGAAGGCAGACTTGATCGCATCATAAAAAAACTCTTCCTGGCCAAACGCGAGCAGCACGGCCAGGAAATCTTTTCTCAATTCCCAATCGAGTGACACGATCTCCAGCAGGCTGGCGGGTTGCCCGTTCCAGAGCGAATAGAGCAACGCCCTGAGCTTGTAACTCTGACCGGTTTTGTTGGCGCACACGGTGACGAGCCGGTGAATACCAGCAATCGCAGCCGGCAAGGCCTCGTTTTTTTCGTCCCTGATGATTCTCAGGTCGGACTGCCATTTGGCGACGATCATAGCGTCCTCCCTTTGCTCGGCATCCGCTTGACGTGATTCACCAGGAACGATCGCAGCGTGCCCTGAGCCGCGAGCAACGTCTCTTCGCTTACCCTGGTGAACTTGTGGAACTGCCGCTCCTGCTTTGCCAGGTCCAACAGAAAAGTGCGGACGGCAGCGCGACACAACAACGGAGTCGGATTGACGTGCTGAGTGATCCGCTTCGGATGATCGCGGCGATAGTCTTTCAGAATCCGGTTGGCTATTGCAGCGTTTGGATGAGCCTCCTCATTAAAAAGAAAATCACTCATACGCCCTCCTTTCTGAGCGCCTGGTCGATCGGCGGGTTCCACTCGATGCGCGGGCTGTGGCAGCGGTGGCAGTGCGCGGGCTGGCCTTGCTCGCCCTCGATGCGCTCACAGATGCAGTCGCAGTTGTGGCAGAACCAGAAGCCGGCCATCAGCACCGTCTCGACGGACCGCTGGATTTGGTGCGCGAGCTGGTCAGTGGTCTGGAGCCGCGGCCGCGGTGGCGGCAACGGCGCGAACGGTTTCAATCTTCGTGTTGTCATGGGCAGTATTGCCTGATATGTTTTCATCGTCATTTGACCTTTCATAGCGCCGGGACGTGGCTGTCCCGGCAATTTTTTTGCTGCGAGAAATCCGGCCAGGTGTGGCTTGAACCATTCGGACACGGTGATCACCTGGTCAAAAAAAAGTTGATCCATCTTCACCCGGCCCTGGACGCGCAAGTGACATCGCTGGCAGAGCGCAGCCAGGTTCCAGTCCGCACAGTTGCTTTTGTTGCCGTCCAGGTGATGCACGGTAAGCACGTGACCGCTCGGCAGATCGTGCGGATGTTTGCACCGCTCGCAGCGCCAGCCGGCCGCGTCCTTGATGCGCTGGGCGATCTGCGGCCAGTCGGGCGGATAATCATCCGCGGAAATTTTGCTGGCTCCCACGATAGCAGGAGCCAGCACGGTAGCGTTGCCGCTTCCCTTTGCGCCGGCGCTCAGGTCGCACTGCTGCGTTGCCCTATCCTCCGTCGCAAACGGTTTCAATCTTCGTGTTGTCATGGGCAGTAGTGCCTGATATACTTTCATCGTTGTCGGACCTTTCTGTTAAGCCGGGGGCGTGAGTGCCCCCGGCAAATTTTGTGGGGAATCAAGCCGCGGCCGTTGCCGCGGCTTTTTGTTTGAGTGCAGGAGGCAGATCCTTCATGGATTTTTTCCAAAGGCGTTTTCTGTCCTCAAGGGACATCTTCGGCTTTGGAGCGAGACGAACCGGACCGGCCTTGGTTGTCTCTCCTGGTGGCGTTGGACCGTACATCAATTCATCCACGGCCTTGATTTTGGCGTTGATGAACAGCCGGGTCTGAACGCCCGACATTTTGCGGCGATCCTCCAGGAGCTTTGTTTTGATGTCCTGGAGCTCGCGGGGCAGGAGTTGCGGTTTCCGGTTTTTTAACCCTTTAATCCAGTCCTCAAGCGCAGAATTCGGGGGGGGAGCTTCCTTTTCCCCATTCCTTATATCCGAATCCTTCTTATATCCGGTCAACCTTGACGCGCTGCCCGCGTCAGTTTTGGAGGGGCGGCTACGGTGATTATGACCGTTCACTCCGGTCAAGTTTGACCGTTCACCCCGGTCAAGGTTGACGGGGCCAGTACCGTGGTTTTGACCGTTGACTACGGTCAAGTTTGACGGGGTGGCCCCGTCAGGATTGACCGTAGCCCCACCGCAGGATTGACCGGAGTGAACGGTCAAATCCACCGGCAGCAGCTCTTTTTTATGAGAATTGGCATTGCCATTGACCTTGCAGAAATGACCGTGCCCATTTCTGGCGGCTTGAACACGTGGAGCCACTCTCGTCCTTGGCCGCTTGGTCACGCCTTCGGTGAACTGATCAAACTCCAGTTGCGAGTCCGCGATGCCACGCAGAAACCAGATCGTGATCTCGTGGCCTTCGTACCAACCAGTCTTGGTCCACACCTCCGCTGGCGTCAGTTCCTTCTGAGCGCGCGTGATCGTCGCGACTGATTTTCCGAGTCGTTCCGCCAGATCTGGTTTGCCAGCTCGCACGACGCCAAATCCGACCGAGTGTTTTGAGAGGAAGCAGAGGTCAGTCAAATCGTCGAACAGAAGTTTGGCTGCATCGCTCACTTCTTTTTTTGGCCTCACTTCCTGCCGACGCCTCACAGCCAGTTCAGCGAGCGACTTCCCTTCGTTGGTGCTGTTGTTGTCGCTCATTTTGCACCTCCATTGGCATGCCGATATCCTAATCGGTTCAGAATCAAACTGGCTGAGTTGTCCGGGTAAATGGCAGGCCTCGATTTCCCGAACGGTTTTAATTTCAGCGCCTTAATGTGCTTGTAGATTCCCGCGCGCGTGAACGTGCGAGGATCCTTAAGTTTTCTTTTACGCGCTCTGGTCACACGCGTTTGGATTTCGAGGATGGTCATGGGACTCCTTTGGTTGTTTGTGATGGACGAAATTGGTTGCAGCCTTGCCACGTGTCGGTAATGGCTTCCAGATCAAATTCCGAACTTGAGTAGCGTTGGCAAAATCCGAAGCCTTCCCTCAGAAGTTTTTCCCCAAAATAAAGGTCACCCCCAAGAAGGAAGTAACGGCATTGACCACAGCACGGTTTCGTAAACCGTTGGTCGTCGGTTCGATCCCGACCATTGGCTCCATTCTTATTCTTAAGGTGCGGATAGCACCACACGGTAGAACCGTTGCGAGTTGGGAACGATGACATCTCCAGTTGTCACCACGGCATTGGTGGCGAGGATCGGGCTGCCGAGGTTGCACCAGTTTGTGGAAGTCAAATTGGTAACGGATTGCAGTTGAAAAATCTGCCCAACAACCGCGTTCCAAGTGAGGGTGATCGTGCCATTGGCCAGAAGGATTGGGGTTCTAAAGGCCAGCGTCGGCACCAGCGATGGCACCGTGAGCCGGAAAATAACGCCGTTGTCGCTCGGGCCGCCATTCTGCGCAACGCCGTATAGATTGTCGTCCGGACCCTCCACCAGCGGAGCCTGGGGATTCGCGCCATTGACTCCGTTAAACGAAATCAAGGTCGTCAGCGCACCGTTGGTGGTGATTTGGAATACCGTGCCATCGCCATAGGCACCACCACCATACGCCGTCGTGCCATAAAAATTGCCATCGCTGGCCTGGATCAGCGCGGCGTACGGAGAACTTCCATCGCTGCCGCCGGTAAACGAGTAAAGGGTGGTGAGTGCGCCATTGGTGGTAATCTTGAAAATCGTGCCGTTGCCGTATTGGCCGCCGTAGGCTGTGGTGCCGTATAAATTGCGGTCGCCGGCCTGGATTACTCCGGCGTAAGGAGAACCTCCATCGCTGCCGCCGGTAAACGAATAAAGGTTGGTGAGCACGCCGTTGGTGGAGATGGCGAACACGGTTCCGCTGCCGGTGCCGCCCTCCGAGGTGGCACCATATAGACGGCCATCGACCCCTTGTACCAACTTTGCTTCAGGCGAACCGCCATCCGCACCGCCGGTAAATGAATGCAGACTGCTCAGGAGGCCATCGGGGGTGATTTCAAATACCGTCCCCCAACCGTGTTGTGTGCCGCCACCCCAAGTGGTGCCGTAGTAATTGCCATCGGTGCCTTGCATCAACTCCGCATACGGAAAACCGCCGTCGGCCACGCCTGTGAAAGAATACAGGGAACCAAAAGTGCCGCCCGGGGTGATTTTGAATATTGTCCCCCAGCCGCCGGTTCCACCCGCTGAGGCCGTGCCGTAAAAATTGCCATCCGCTCCCGGCACCAGTCCGGCCACCGGAAAGGCGCCGTCGCCGTAGCCGGTGAACGAGTAAAGATTGGTGGGCGCGCCGTTGGCGGTCAACTGGATCTGGAAGATGGTGCCATAACCATTGGTGCCGCCATTTTGGGTCGTGCCGTAGAACAGGCCATTGGCGCCCTGCACGAGCGCGTTGGGGTTGGCGCCGTCCTGGCCGCCGCTGAACGAGTACAGGTTGGTCAGCATAATTTTCGACAGCGCCAGAACCGCGCCCGCGCTCGACACCCATCCCAAGGAATTGCTGACAATCACCGAATACGTCCCGGTGTTGACCGACGAGACGTTGGCGATGGTCAATATGGTGGTGGTGGTGCCGATGATATTGGTGCTGTCGGTGATATTGTTTCCATTGAACTGCCATTGATAGTAGAGCGGAAAATTCCCAACGGCCCCGATTCGAAAGGCTGCGGTTGCTCCCGGAAAGACGGTCTGGTTTGTCGGCTGCAGGTTGATGACCGGGACAGAGGAGGTCACGGTCAACAGTGCGGGAGTACTTGTGACCGACCCAAAGCTGTTGCTCACAATCACGGAGTAAAGCCCGGCATTGGCGGCCGAGACATTGGCAAAGGTCAAAACCCGGGTGCTGGTCCCGGAGTTATTGCCGGTATCGGTCAAATTGGTGCTGCTTTCCTGCCATTGGTAAGATACCGGGAAGCTGCCCAGGGTAGCCACGCTGAGTTTCACCGTCTGACCCAGGTACGCGGTTTGGGATTGGGGTTGGGTTGTGATTTGCAGCGATTGGTTGGCGATCTTCAGCACATAGGCCGCGCCGTAGCCGCCGGTTCCAGCAAATGCCGTCGTGCCATACAAATTGCCATCCGCGCCCTGCGCTGGCGCAGCCAGAGGAGAGCCCAAAGTGCTGGTAAACGTGCCCAGCGTGGTCAATGTGCCGTCGGGAGTTATGGCAAACACGGTGCCATACCCGCTCGACCCGCCATACTCGGTCGTTCCATAGAGATTACCGTCCAAACCCTGCCTCACTCCGCCGTAAGGACCGCCGCCGTTCGAGTAATTAAACGACAGCAGGTTCGTGAACACACCGTCAGGGGTCATCTTGAAAACGGCGCCATCCCCGGAGGCTCCGCCGTCTTCCGTGGTGCCGTAAAAATTTCCATCCGCGCCCTGAACCAGCGCTCCCAGGCTGAAGCCGGCGTCGACATCGAATGAAACCAGGGTCGTCAACGCCCCGTTCGTGGTCGTGCGGAATATGGTGCCCTCGCCACCGGCGCTGTTCGTGGTCGTCAGGCCGTACAGATTGCCATCGGCCCCCTGAACCAGACCGGCGTAAGGGAGGCCGCCATTCACCATGTTAAATGAAACGAGGTTGGTGAGCACGCCGGCGGGAGTCATTCTGAAAACGTTGCCCACCCCAAAGGGGCCGCCTTGCCGCGTGGCGCCGTAGAAGTTGCCATCTTGTCCTTGAACCAGCGTGCCCACCGGCCAATAGCCGTTTGCCCCATTGAAGGAAGCCAGCGTGGACAGCGCGCCGTTGGTTGTCATCCGGAAAACCGTGCCGTTGCCGAAAGTCCCGCCATAGGCCGTGGTGCCGTACAAATTGCCATCGCGGCCCAACGCCAGCCCTCCATAAGGATAACCGCCATTGCTGAAGTTAAAGGAGACAGGAAATGTGACGGTCCCGTTCGTGGTCATCCGAAAAACCGTGCCATAACCGGATGCGCCGCCTTGAACGGTGACGCCATAGAAGTTGCCATCGCCGGCCTGCACAAGCGGCCAGTACGGATATTCGCCCGAGGTGGTGGCGCTGGTAAACGGGTATAGGCCGGAGAGGGTAATCGCCGCGCGGGCGGGCAGGAAAGCGAACAAACAAATCGCAACCGCCAGGGTTAAGAATCGAATCGGTTTCATGGTTTTCCTTTTTGCTGCTATCTTGGATGTTCCGTTGATGCTACGGCAGCGGCGGGCCGACCTTGACGCGATAGAATCGCGCCGGCGCCGTTGCTGCGTTCGTGTCCGCCCACTGGAAGGAGGCCGTCGGCGGCGAGTTGGTAATGAAGAGCGTGTTCCAATTTACCAAGTTCGAGGACGCCTGCACTGCGTAATCGGGTCCGACGATGCTGTTCGTCACGCGCAGTGTGAACTGGCCGTTATTCCAGCCGGCCGACGGCAGCGTCGGCAGCGACAGCGGGTTGACCGTGACAGTGAAGTTCTGCGTGGCGCTCATGCTGGGTGAGCCATTGTCCGCCACTTTCAGCATGACTGGGTTGATGGTGTTGGCGTTGGTCACCCCGGGCCGCCAACTGAACACGGCGTTGGTGTTGTTGAGTTGAGTAAGCGCGGCGTTGGCCGGCCCGTTGAGCAGGTTGAACGTCAGGGTCTGGTGTGTGGAGTCGTTGTCCCTGGCCGAGGCGGTGACCGCCACGGTCTGCCCGACATTGACCGTCTGATTGGCCATCGGGGCAAACGTCGGCGGGGTATTGTTGATGATGGACGAGACGTACACATTGTCGAACACCGCAGTGCAGCTCAGTCCGTTGTTATGTGCACACACGGCCAGGCCGGCATAGACGGTGGGGGCCATGTCGATGGTGAGCGGGTTGTCGAGCTCGGTCCAGGTGATGCCATCGGGCGACTGATAGGCCCGGAAAACGTTGTTGGTGCGTGTCAGTCGCACCCAATATGGCGCAGTGTAGGGCTCGGAGATTCCATCGGTATAGGAACTGGAGCCAGTGTCGACCCCGGTGGTGGTCCGCCAAATGAATTCGATTCCCTTTCCACTCGATGCCTCAACGTCCATGAGCGCAAGTTTGGATGTTGCGGTGAGGGTTTCCCGGATCATCACGCCGCCCTTGGCGTTGTCGGAAGTGTTTTGCACGCTGAGAACGCGGGCGCGGATTTCGCCGTCACCGTTCATCGGGACATAAACGAAATGGAAGGCATCGACTTGGTACCAGATGTCGGCGCCGGAACCCGAGATGGTAAACGGCCCGCCACAGGACGAGGCGCTTCCCGCAAGGCCCACCGCGCCGATGTCCAGGCTCGTGAAAGGCGGCGTCAGATACGGCACCGTGACCGCGACTTGCGGGGAAGGCACGCTTTCCACACTCCCGACCATCATCGTGACGATATAATAATAGCTTTGACAGGTGCTGACGGTGGCGTCGGTGAAGCTGGTGGCGACAAGGTTGCTGGCGATGATGGTGTAGGGGCCGCCGCTGACGGACGAACGTTTCACATTATAGCCGGTCACCCCTGCGTGCGCGTTCCACTGCAATTGGACTTGCGAGTTGACGACAGTGGCGGTCAAACCCGCGACGAAGGCCGTCGGTGTCGCGGTCACCTGGCTCGATGTGGCGCTTTCGCCGGCGATGTTCAACGCCGACACCACGAAGTAATAAGGTGTGCCGTTCGCCAGACCCGCCACCACAACCCCGGGGGTGGCGACGTTGGTGACCGTCGTGTAAGATCCGCCGTTGATTGTGGAGAGTTTGACATTGTAACTGGTCGCTCCGGATGAAGCCGCCCAACCCAACAACACCTGTTGATCGCCTCCGGTGGCCGTGAGGCCCGTGGGCACGGCCGGTACGGGTGGAAAATGGGTCATTGCGCTGAACTCGGGGGAGTTGGTGCTTTCTCCGTACAGGTTCACGGCGGATACCACATAGTAATAGGTGATAAGATTACTGACTGCAGTGTCGGTGAAACCCATCGCCCCCACGTTGCTGGCGATGACCGTGTAAGGGCCGCCGCTGACCGTCGCGCGTCTCACGTTGTAGGTGATCGCGCCGGGCACTACATCCCAACTGGTCCTGACCGGTCCGGCACTGCCGGAAACGGCCGCAACGCCGCCGGGAGCGGGCGGGACGGGCAAACTGGAAGCAACCGTAATGGTGACGTTGGTGGAAGTCAGGCCGGCTGAGGTAGCTGTCAGGGTGATGGTGCCGGGCTGGTTGGTGGACTGGACAATCACCTGCGCGAAGCCATTGAAGACAGCGCGCTGGTTGCTTGCCTTGTCCGCCTCGTGCGAACTGGGATTGCCGTTGCCGACACCAATGATGGCGCCGCCGGTGATGGAAAAGCTGACGATGTTGGTGGCCGTCGGCACCGCGAGGCCTTGTGAATCTAGAACGGCCACGGTCACGATGGACACGTCCCGACCATCGTCCAGAATCGTGCTGCGGTCGGGAATGAGCGCCACGGCTGCCGGCGCCCCGGTGGTCACCACGGTGTTCGTGATGACTGCCACCCCGTTGTTATAGCCGATGGCCTGAAGTGTTCCCGGTGCGTAGGGCACGTTGTCCCATTCGACGTGACCCAAGACGTTGAGCGGGTGCTGTCCCTGGCTGACGCCATTGACAAATAATTCAACCGCCTGGCAATTGCCATAGGCCCAGACATTGATGGGCTGTCCTACGGTTTCCCAGTTCCAATGTGGAAAAAGATGCAGCACGGGTTTAAGGCTCCAGTTGGCCTGGTAGTAATAGAACAAGTCTTTCGGGAACCCGCAGGTGTCCATGACGCCGAAATGCGAGTTGATGCAGGGCCAGTTATACGGCGTGGGTTCGCCACGATAATCAAATCCCGTCCAATTGAACCCGCCCGAGGACCAAGGATAACCATAGTACTCCGACCACCAGGCTTCCGCGGTCGAAGTCCAAGTCGGGGGAATGGGCACCCCGGTAAGCGGGAGAATGTCGTAGGACGCCACGTAGCCGTTCACCGTATCGTTCGTGTAAATGCCGCGGGTGGTCACGGTGGAGCCCACCTCCGTGCCCATGATATACGGGTAACTATCGTGGTAACTTGGAGTCAGGCTGCCCAAATTGTAATTGAAGCCAACCACGTCAAGCACACTATCGAAACCGCCGCTCGCATACCCGCCCATCATCGCTGCCATGCACTTGCGCATCGGGTCCAGCGAATGCGCCAGATTTTGCATCGTTGCGACCACGGACGCGCCGGTGGCAGTGGCTTGGAAGTCCCACACTTCGTTGGCCAGCGACCAAGCGAAGACGCAGGGGTGATTGCGATCGCGCCGTATGGTCCGTTCCAACTCGCCCAGCGATTCGTTGTCCCAGCCAAACCGCCGGGTTTCGTCCAGCACCAACATGCCCAGATGATCGCAGGCATCCAGCAGTTCCGGCGTGGGCGGATTGTGTGAGGTGCGATAGGCGTTGACGCCCATCTGCTTCAGCCTCTCGATCCGGAAGTATTGAAGCCGATCGGGCAACGCGGAACCGACCCCGGCGTGGTCCTGATGGTTGCACATGCCCTGGATTTCCACATGCTTGCCATTGACGAAACAGCCGTTCACACCGTCGAACGACACAATCCGCACGCCGAACGGCGTGTTGTAAACGTCCACCGCCGTACTTTGGTTGGTCACAGTGGAAACCAGATTGTAAAGGTACGGCGCGTCGGGTGACCATAGATTGGCCGCCATGCTCACAGTCTGCGTCACCACCAGGTCCTGGCCCGCCGGCACGCTGATCATTGAGGTGATGTTCGTAACCGCGTTGTTGTTGGCGTCGAGAATTGTTGACGTTAGACTGCCGGTCGCGGTCGAACCGCTTTGATTGGTGACGTCAGTCTGAACCGTGATGGTGGCGTTGGAGCCGGCCAGCGCAGTGGTCGCGACGAACGTTCCCCAATGCACCACGTGCATCGGGTCGGTTTTCATCAGCCAGACATGGCGGTAAATCCCGGCGCCTTCATAAGACCAACACTCGTCGTTCGAAGCATCCACCCGCACCACCAGCACGTTCGTGCCGCCGGCATTGATGTAAGGGGTGACATCGAAATGAATACCGGCGTAACCGCTCACCTCCCGCCCGATGCAATGGCCGTTGAACCAGATCAGCGCATTGCGGTAAACCCCGTCAAACTCCAGCCACATGACTTTGCCCGCGTCCGCGAACGGCAACGTGAAGGTGTGGCGATACCAGCCAATGTTGTTGGTGCTGCCGTTCTTCAACTTGTAGCCGTGATTCTGGTAACCGATCCCCGTGTTATCGAAAGGCAACTCCACCACCCAATCATGTGGCAAATCCAGCGTGCGCCAGGCGCTGTCATCGTAATTGGTCAGGACATAGGAGACGCCTTCTCCCGCATGCGTTGCCACCGGATCCGGGCGGGTCGCCTCCAATTCTGTTTCCGTGTTGAGGTCCGCTGCCGCCAATCTTTGCAAACTGCCGCTGCTGATCTCGGGATAATCGGTGACAGCGATGGTCACGTCCGGCGGATCACCCAACTGAAAAGTCCAGCCCGCGTCCAGCAAGTCCCGCTCGCGGGCGGAGGCGGGGGACAGCGACAGACCGCTCAACAAGCCAAGAATACCTGCAGCCCGGACAATGTTTGAAATGATGGGGCAGGATAAAGTTTTCATTGGTTTTTCTTCCAGGTCATCACGCATGATTCCACTTGTATATGTCCGCCGACCAATACTAAACCGAATCCATGTAGTTGAAAAGAAGCCACCGATTGGGGATTGATTGGTGGTAGATGAAAACAACACAATCGTCGGGCACACGCCCGGATCACCAAACGGTGGCCGGGACATTTGAGTTCAAATCC
>Ga0265323_10000087_pt1 | contig 53098 bp, 44 predicted proteins | sample 41225metaG_FD_193580 | JGI IMG/M metagenome (GOLD analysis project Ga0265323, IMG submission 193580) | Rhizosphere microbial communities from Carex aquatilis grown in University of Washington, Seatle, WA, United States - 4-12-25 metaG | ecosystem: Host-associated > Plants > Roots > Rhizosphere...
CGCGCACCAGTTCTGTCCTCCGTTGGCGAAGCGGGGCTCCCGGTGGCGCCAGTCGCCGACTGGCGAAATCGACGGTCAAAGACCGGGCCCCCCCGGGGTTGCAGCTCTGTCGCGCCAGGGTCCGGGCAACATCAACGCGGCGCAGACCTTGCGTCATTCCCGGGGCTGCCTGTGCGACAGCGGGAAACGGGATCGCCCGTTGCCTTTGAGCGCATCCGGTCGCACAAACTTCCATCCCCCGACCATCGACGACATCGTCCCGTGACCCTCGACGTAATCGTGATAGAACACGAGGTAGATGTGGACGATCGTGAACACGATGAAGAACCACATGGCCATGTAGTGCCATTGACGCAGGCTGTAATCGCCGCCGAAGAGCGGCACCGCCCACCTGAAGAGCTGGGGGAACCACGCCTTGCTCATCGAGGCGTACATCCCGAATCCGCTGACGACCTGGAACAGAAAAACCAGGAACATCACGAAGTACGTGAAGTACGCGAGGGCGTTGTGCCCGACGGCCTCAATGGGCTTGTTCGTCGCCTGGAGGATGTCGACCCGGAGCACGGCGCCCACCTGCCGGAATTGCGCGCGCCGCAGCGGCAGGAAATTGCGCCAGTCGGAGAACTGGTTGCCGACAAAGCCCCAGTAGATGCGAAACGCGAAGTTGAAGAAAAACACGTACGCAGCGACGAAATGGATGAAGCGGGTGACGCCAAACCAATAGCTGAACGACGCCTCGCTCGCGCTTGTGATCGCCGGAGGATGGGCGATGAGCAGGCCGGTGACCGTGAGCACAAGGACACAGAGTGCGTTCAGCCAATGGTAAAAGCGCACCGGCAATTCCCAGACATAGACGCGCTTGAACACGGGCGCAGATGTCGCCGCTGAAAGGGCGGCCGTGGATGCTTCGGGAGTCATCGTGATTCCTCCGTTCAGAGCGCTGGCGTGGTCGATGCCGAGCCGAGCGCGCCGCCCCGGTCGTCGTAGAGATGGACGGCGCAGGCGAGACACGGGTCGAATGAATGCACCGTGCGCAGGATCTCCAGCGGTTGGGCCGGATCGTGCACCGGCGTGCCGATCAGCGCGGCTTCGTACGGCGAGCGCTGCCCCTGTCCGTCGCGCGGCGAGGCGTTCCAGGTGCTCGGGACGACGAGTTGGTAGTTCTCGATCTTCTGGTCCTTGATGACAATCCAGTGCGCGAGCGCGCCGCGCGGCGCCTCGGACGCGCCGACTCCGCGCGCCTGCGCCGGCCAGGTCGACGGATCCCATTTCTCCTTCGTGAAGGTGCGCGAATCGCCGTTGCGGATGTTTGCCAGGAGCTGGTCGTAAAACTCCATCGCCCAGCGGGCGACCAGCCGCGTCTCGATGCCGCGGGCCGCAGTGCGGCCGAGGGTCGAGAAGAGCACTGACGGCGGCGCCTTCAAGGCCGCCAGCGTCTCGGTCACTGCGTCCTTGATCTCCGCGTTGCCGCTGGCATAGCCGACCAGCATGCGCGCGAGCGGCCCCACCTCCATGGCATGGCCTTTCCATCGCGGAGTCTTCAGCCAGGAGTACTTGCCGTCGACATTCAGATTCTCGTACGGCGGCTTTGGGCCGGTGTAGTTGAACCGGGTCTCGCCATCCCAGGGATGCAGCGCCTTGCCGTCTCCCCCGTCATACGAATACCAGGAGTGGTTGATCGACTCCCGCACGCCGTCCGGGTCGTGCGGATCGACCGGATGCACCTTGCTGAGATCGCGGTCGAGCACGGCGCCGCGCGCAAACTTGAAGCGCGCCACATCGGCAAACCCGTTGGTCGGAAGGTCGCCGTAGCAGAGGTAATTGGACACACCGCCGCCGATTTCCGCCCAGTCAAGGTAGAACGGCGCGATCGCGAGCAGGTCGGGAAGGTAGACCTGTTCCACGAAGCGAGCGCCCACCTCGAACAGCCGGCCGACATAGGCAAGCCGCTCGGCGTTGATCGCGTTGGCCTCGTCGATGTTGAGGGCGCAGGGCACACCGCCCACCAGATAGTTCGGATGCGGGTTCTTTCCGCCGAAGATCGTGTGGACCTTCACCATCTCCTTCTGCCACTCGAGCGCCTCAAGATAGTGGGCGACTCCGATGAGGTTGACCTCGGGCGGCAGCTTGAAGGCCGGGTGTCCCCAATAGGCGTTTGCGAAGATGCCGAGCTGTCCGCTTTCCACGAAGGCAGTCAGGCGTTTCTGCAGGTCGTGGAAGTACTGCGGTGAGCTCTTGGGCCAGTTCGAGATGCTCTGGGCGATGCGCGACGTCTCGGCAGGATCGGCCTTGAGTGCGCTGACCACGTCGACCCAATCCAGCGCGTGCAGATGGTAGAAATGCACCACGTGATCCTGCATGTACTGGGCGCAGAACATCAGGTTGCGGATCAACTCCGCGTTCGGCGGCACGGCGACGCCCAGTGCGTCCTCGACCGAGCGGACGGAGGCGAGCGCATGCACGGTGGTGCAGACGCCGCAGACCCGCTCGGTGAATGCCCAGGCGTCGCGCGGGTCGCGGCCCTTGAGGATGGTCTCGATGCCGCGGACCATGGTGCCGGCGCTCCAGGCGTCGACGATGCGGCCGTCCTTGACCTCCGCCTCGATGCGCAGGTGACCCTCGATGCGCGTGATGGGATCGACAACAATGCGTGTGCTCATGGTTTACTCCTAGGCCTGGTCATCGCGATCGGCCACGGCGGGCGGCGGCGCCAGGCTGGCGGATTCGCCGGTCTGCTCGCCGATTTCGTGTTGTTTGCGGACGTTGGTGAGGATCGCGTGGGCCGCGGCGCCGGCGATGGTTGCCGCGCCGACCGCGAGGCCGATCTGGTCGGCCGTCGTCTCGATGCCGAAGCCGGGGAAGCTGGCGAGGCGCTGATAGAATGGCCCGTTGTCCCAAAAACCAGCCTCGGAACAGCCGATGCAACCGTGGCCGGACTGGATGGGATAACTGACGCCGTTGTTCCAGCGCATCACGCCACAGGAATTGTAGGTCGTCGGTCCGCGACAGCCCATCTTGTACAGGCAGAAGCCCCGGCGCGCGTTCTCGTCGTCGAAGGACTCCACGAAGAGGCCGGCGTCATAGTAGGGCCGGCGGTAGCAGGTGTCGTGCACCCGGCGCGAATAGAACGCCTTCGGACGCCCGAGCGCATCCAGCTGCGGGATGCGGTCGAAGGTCAGCAGGTGGACCACGACGCCGGCCATGACCTCGCCGATCGGCGGGCAACCCTGCACGTTGATGATCGGTTTGCCGGTGATGACCTTGTGGATGGGAGTGGCCCTCGTCGGATTCGGCTTGGCGGCCTGAACGCAGCCTGCGGAAGCGCAGTTGCCCCACGCGACCACGGCCTTCGCGCCGTCAGCGGCCTCCTTGACGATATCGAGCGCGGTGCGCCCGCCAATGACACAGTAGATGCCGTCGTCGGCCAGGGGAACCGAACCCTCGACCATCAGCAGGTACTCGCCGCGGCGTTCCTTCATCGTGCGGCGCATGCATTCCTCCGCCTGGAAACCGGCGGCAGCCTGCAGGGTCTCGGTGTAGTCGAGCGACACCTTGTCGAGCAGGATGTCCCCAACAATTGGATGCGAGGACCGGATGAAGGACTCGCTGCAACAGGTGCATTCCTGAAAATGCAGCCAGATCACCGGCAGACGCCGCTTCTTCTCCAGCGCCTGCACGACCTCGGACACCCCGCTTGCCTGAAGGCCGAGGTAGGCGGACATCCACGTGCAGAATTTGACAAAATCACGCCGGCTGACGCCGCGCGCACGCATTTCATCCCAGATGGTCGGACCGCCGGTTTGGGGCGGGGATTCCAGCAGATTCATGGTGATCCTTCGGTAATCGCCCCGAACGGCCGGTGCCGTACGGAGCGAAGTTGGCCGGGCAACTTGCTTCGATTAGTCTATGCAGTTTTTGCTGCGCATCAATTGATACATTACCTTTGGGTCATTGAATTAATTCTTCTTCTTCCAGACTGGCACAACGGCTCGACATCCAGAGGCAGCTGACCAACGTCCTGCTTATCATGCACGAATTGGGAATCGCCGAATCCGCCCTGGAGCTTGCGCTGACGCACGCGCGCAGCGCGGGTGCCTCGCGGGTGCTGCGAATCGTCATCCGTGTCGGCGCGCTCTCAGGAGTCGATCCGGACGCGCTTCGTTTCGCCTTCTCCGCGATTTTGCCGGGCACCGTTGCCGACGGCGCGCAGCTGCAAATTGACCCGGTGCCCGCCGTCGCCTACTGTTCCGCCTGCCAGAAGGACTTCTTTCCCGACACCGACCACTTCTTCGAATGCACCACGTGCGGCCAGCTAAGCGCGACCGTCAAGCAAGGCCGTGAACTTGATCTGGTCCGCCTTGAAATGATCTGAACGGCAGAAGGTCATCACACCCAAACCGAGAAAGCTCCTATGTCCGAGAGAACTTCTGAACGAACTCCAACCGGCGCCCCGCCTGCAAGCGGCGTCATTCTTGTCGACGTACGCGAACCCGACGATGTTCCCATCACCCCGCCGGGCGATGCGCTGCCGGGCACCGTGCGCAGCCTCGATCTGCAGGTCCGCCTGCTGGACGAGAACGACCGCCAGGCCGCGGAAAACCGCGCCCTGCTGAAGGCGCGGGGGATCCGGGCGTTGAACCTGGTTTCCTCACCCGGATCTGGAAAGACGACCCTGTTGGAGCGCACCCTTGACGCCCTCGCGGGTCAGGTGCGATGCGCGGTGCTGGTCGGCGATCTCGAGACGGACAACGACGCGAGGCGGCTTCGGCGCCCCGGGCTTCCGGTCGCCCAGATAACGACCGGCGGCACCTGCCACCTGGATGCGTCGATGATCGCCCGCGGCATCGCCGCCCTGCCCCTCGACGGCGTGCAGCTGCTGTTCATCGAGAACGTGGGCAACCTCGTCTGCCCCGCGTCGTTCGACCTCGGCGAGAACCGCCGGGTCACCCTGCTCTCGTGCACCGAGGGCGAGGACAAACCGCTCAAATATCCACCGATCTTCACCAGCGCCCACGCCGTGATTCTCAACAAAATCGACGTCGCCGCAGTGCTGGGATTCGACCGCGCCGCGGCGCTGGCAAACATCCGGCGCGTTGCCCCAAAGGCCGATGTCTTCGAACTCTCCGCCCGCACGAGCGAAGGGCTCGATCGCTGGCTCGCCTATCTGCGCGGGCTCCTATGAGAATGCGTCGACAGATCGTCACCCGCCGCGATGATTTCAATCTGGAGTTCTGCAGGGGCGCGATCGTGTCGCGATCGGGAGATGGGCGCAGCGAGACTGCGCCCCGACGTTTGCGCCGACGTTCGCCCCGACGTTTGCCCCTACGTTTGCGCCGGCGTTCGTTTGCGGCTGCCTCCAAGATCGCCTGCAGACAGGCTCCTGTATCTTTGACGGCGATCGACAATTTCCACGGCTGATGCCTGCCGCCGATCGCATCTTCAAAATCACCGGCACTGTACAAGGGGTCGGGTTTCGACCGTTTGTCGCGCGGCTGGCTGCGGATCTCGGAGTGCGCGGCTGGGTTCGCAACGACGGACACGGCGTCACGATTCGCGCCTTGGCGCCCGCGGCAGTGCTGGACGTGTTTGCCGCGCGCTTGAATGCCGAGGCGCCAGCCGCCGCGCGCATCGAGGCGATCGCGTCACGCGCGCCCACGCCATCGGAAGGTCATCCGGCTGGTGCGGAGGCCGGGTTTTCGATCATTGAAAGCGAATCAGCCGCCGGCCCGCCGACCGCCGCTGTCAGCCCGGACCTCGCCCTCTGCGAAGACTGCCGCCGGGAACTCTCCGACCCGGGCGATCGCCGGCACGGTTATCCCTTCATCAATTGCACGAACTGCGGGCCGCGCTATTCGATCCTGCGCGAACTGCCCTACGACCGGCCGCGCACGACGATGGCCGCGTTTGCCATGTGCCCGACCTGCCGGCGCGAATATGACGACCCGGCTGACCGGCGCTATCACGCCCAACCGAATGCCTGTCCCATCTGCGGCCCGCACGTCGAACTGCAGGACGCCGCAGGTCGCGTGCTCGCTTCCCGGGAAGAGGCGGTCGCCGAAGGGGCAAAGGCCCTTTGCGCAGGGCGGATTGTGGCGGTCAAAGGCCTGGGCGGATTCCATCTGATGGTCGATGCCTCCAACGACGACGCAGTGCGCGAATTGCGAAGACGAAAGCACCGCGAGGAAAAACCGCTGGCGGTGATGTTCCCGTCGCTCGAATCGTTGCAGGCGGCGACTGAATCGACCGAGGAGGACGTGCGCTGGCTCACCTCAGCCGCCGCCCCGATCGTGCTGGTGCGGCGCCGGGCAGCGACGCAGCTGGCAGAGTCGGTTGCACCGGGTAATCCGTGGGTCGGAGCGCTTCTGCCATACACACCCTTGCACGTGCTCCTGCTTGCAGCCGTCGGGCGTCCCGTGGTGGCCACCAGTGGCAATCTTTCCGAGGAGCCGCTCTGTACGGACAACGACGAGGCCCGGCAGCGGCTGGCGGGAATCGCCGACCTATTCCTCGTTCATAACCGGCCCATCGCCCGGCCGGTCGACGATTCCGTGATACGGCCTGCAGCCGGCTCGCAGATCGTCCTGCGCCGCGCCCGCGGCTACGCTCCCGCCCCTCTGCCCCTGCCGGCCGACGTCGGCGCCGCCGAGCCGTTGCTGTGCGTCGGCGGGCACCTGAAGAACACGATCGCCGTCACCGTCGGATCGAATCTCGTCGTGAGCCCGCACATCGGCGATCTTTCGAACCCGGTCTCAATGGAAGCTTTCCGGCGGACGGTCTCCTTGCTGGGATCCCTCTACTCCGGGCGCTTCAGCCGTGTCGTCTGCGATGAGCACCCTGACTACGCGTCGACTCATTTTGCCCAGACCCTCGGCCTGCCCGTCGTGACGGTGCAGCACCACCTCGCACACATCCTCTCCTGCCTCTGCGAACATGGCGGCGGGCCCGACCGGGTGCTTGGGGTTGCCTGGGATGGGACCGGATACGGCAGCGACGGCACTGTCTGGGGCGGGGAGTTTATCATTGTCGACCGGACAACGCGGACCGCCCAGCGAGTCGGATCGCTTCTTCCGTTCCGGCTCCCCGGGGGTGAGGCGGCGGTGCGCGAGCCGCGGCGCAGCGCGCTTGGGCTGCTGCACGAGCTCTGCGCCGGAGACCAAGAACGTCTGAAACCGCTCGCGCGATCGCTCGGATTCTCCGAACGCGACGCAGCCATTCTCCTGTCGCTGCTGAGCCGGGGGCTCCAGGCGCCGGTCACCACAAGCGCCGGACGATTGTTTGACGGAATTGGGGCATTATTGGATTTACGCCAGCAGTGCTCCTTTGAGGGTCAGGCAGCGATGGATCTGGAGTTTGCGGCGGACCCGGAATCGCAAGAAGAAGCGGGGTTAATTATGCCCATAATCGGGCTCCGGGAGCAGCATTTTTGGCAGGTCGACTGGCGCCCAGCAATCGCGTCTATTGTCGCGTCAAAAGCGAAGTTAGGCGCACCGATTCTTGCCGCGCGTTTCCACACGGCTCTCGCACAAAGCATTGCGGCCGTGGCCAAGCAGGTGCGGATCAACACTGTGGTCCTGAGCGGAGGATGCTTTCAGAACGCACGCCTTCTGGTTCAGGCCGACCGCGCGCTGCGAACTTCGGGATTCGATGTGCTCCGTCATCGCCAACTTCCACCCAACGACGGCGGTCTCGCGGCCGGCCAGGCATTAGGCGCGCTTTGGGGCATCACATCGGTTTCGGCCTGATTCGCCGGCTGATTTTACTCGCTCCGCGAATTCGGCGTCCTACATGATGCGACGTTCGCGTCGTATTAGCGTTCATATCGGTCCATGAGTCTTAGGAGTAGCCCCATCAATATTTTTCCCATTCCGTCCGATCACGGTCGCGATCGTTCCCCTGCGCCCTGACGAACCTGCATCCATGGTCAAATCGATGACACAGCAAACTGCCGCCCCCCAAGAAACCGCCCCGGCTGCGTCCGGCAACCGGTCGAAGGCTCCAAACGCCCGCGAGGAGAGCGTGCCCGTCATGAAGTTGCGGTCGACCATCAAGTACGAGGCCGACCGGGTCCGGGGTTTTGGCCGTGAGGTCATGAAGGTGCCCGGTTGCGAGGAACTGGAGAGCTGCATCCAATGCGGCACCTGCTCGGGCGTGTGCCCGCTGAGCATCTACATGGACTACACGCCGCGCCAGGTGATGGCGTTGACGCGCGAAGACTTCAAATACGAGGTGCTCCGGAACCGCACGATCTGGCTGTGCGCCTCCTGCTATGCCTGCACGGTTGAGTGTCCGCAGGGTGTGCGGATCACCGACATCATGTATGAGCTCAAGCAGCGGGCCATCCACGAAGGCATCTACCCGAAACGCTTCCCCATTCCCATCCTCGCGCACGACTTCAGCGAAATGGTCAGGAAGAATGGCCGGATCACAGAGATGATCCTTGTCATCCAGCTCTTCATGAAGACGAGCTGGATTGCGGCGATCGGCAACTGGCGGCTGGGCATTGACCTGATGCGGACCGGGCGCTTCTCGCTGATTACTGAGAAGATCAAGAATAACAAGGACATCAGCCGCATGATGGAAGTCGTCGACGGCAAGAAAGGATCCTGACCATGAAGTACTCCTATTTTCCCGGTTGTTCGTTGAAAGGCCTGGGACGCTCGTATGAGGAATCGCTCCTGCCCGTGATGGAGCGTCTGGGCGTCGAGTTGCAGGAACTCGATGACTGGAACTGCTGCGGAGCCACCGCCTACATGGCCGTGGACGAGGTCAAAGCCTGCGTGTTGGCAGCCCGCAATCTGGCCCTTGCCGAAAAGAGCGGCCTCAACCAGGTCATGGCGCCGTGCGCCGCCTGTTATCTGGTGCTGAACAAGGCCAAGCACTATTTCCATGACTATCCGGCGATCAAGACGACCATGGACAAGGCTCTGGACGCCGTCGGATTGCACTACAGCGGCGACACTCCGGTCCGCCATCCATTAGACATCCTGATCAACGACGTCGGCCTGGATGCCATCAAGAAGAAGGTCCAGAAGCCCCTGAAGGGCCTGAAAGTCGCCACGTACTATGGTTGCCAGATCGTCCGCCCCTACGCGACTTTCGACGACCAATACAACCCGACGACCATGGATCGGCTCATCGAAGCCTTGGGCGCCACTGTTGTTCACTATCCGCTGAAGACCAAATGCTGTGGCGGAAGCCTGACCGGCACGCTGCCCGAAGCCGGCATCCGCCTCGTTTACATTTTGCTCAACGAAGCCAAGAAGCAGGGCGCAGATTGCATCGCCACCGTCTGCCCGCTCTGCCAGTTCAACCTCGACGGCTACCACTCCCAGGTAAAGGCGCAGTACGGCAACGATGTTCTGGTGCCGACCGTCTATTTCACCCAGCTGATGGGCCTCGCGCTGGGTTTGTCCGACAAGGAACTCGGACTGCATCGGGCAGCCATACCCTTCAAGTGGCGTCCGCAACTCCCGGCTGCCGCCGCAGCGCCGGTCCCCGCCTGATATCCCCGAACTTCAACGCCGCAAGCGACAACTTCCATGGTCAGCATCAAGCAAGACATACGGATCGGCTTCTACGTCTGCCACTGCGGGCACAATATCGCCAGCATGGTGGATTGTCCTGAGGTCGCCAGATACGTTGAAAAGCTCCCAAACGTGGTGCTTTCACGGGACTACAAGTACATGTGTTCGGACCCGGGGCAGGAGATGATTCAAAAGGACATCAAGGAATTCAATCTCACCCGGGTCGTCGTCGCCTCCTGTTCGCCGCTGCTCCATGAGCACACGTTCCGGGAAGCGGTCGCCGCCGGCGGGCTGAATCCGTTCTTCTTCCACATGGTCAACATCCGCGAGCACGACTCGTGGGTGCATACGGACCGCAATGAAGCCACCGCCAAGGCCAAGGCGCTCGCCCGTGCCGCGATCCGGCGCGTCGCATTTCACAAGGCGCTCGAGGTCAAACAAGTGCCCGTCAATCCCGACGTCCTGGTGGTCGGCGGCGGCATCACCGGCATCCATGCGGCCCTGACGCTGGCCAACTCCGGCAAGAAGGTCTTCCTCGTGGAACGCGAGCCGTCGATCGGCGGCCACATGGCCAAGTTCGACAAGACGTTTCCCACGCTCGACTGCGCGGCCTGCATTCTCACCCCGAAGATGTCTTCGGTCGGCAATCACGAGAACATCACGCTGTGGAGCTACTCCGAGGTGGTGAAGATGGACGGCTACGTCGGCAATTATACGGTCACGGTCAAACGCAAGCCGCGTTACATCAATGAGGATCTGTGCACCGGTTGCCAGGAGTGCATCGCGAATTGCGTCTACAAGGAGCCCAAGTTCACCGACGAATTCAACGAGGGTCTGGGCAAGCGCAAGCCGATCTATATCCCGTTCCCGCAAGCGACGCCCCAGGTGGTCCTCATCGACCCGGAGGTCTGCCTGAACTTCAAGCGCGGCGTCCTGACCGACAAGTGCAAGAAGACCTGCGTCGAGGCGTGCGGCGAAAAGAAGGCCATCGATTTCAAGCAGCAGGAACAATTGATGGAGATCAAGGTGGGCACGATCATCGTCGCCACCGGATTCAAAGCCTTCGACGCCAAACGCGTGCCGCACTACGGCTACGGCGTTTTTCCAAACGTGTACACCGCCCTGGAGGTCGAGCGCCTGGTCAACGCCTCCGGCCCGACCACGGGAGAGGTCATCCTGCGCGACGGTCGCCGCCCGAAAGCCATCGGCATCATCCATTGCGTCGGTTCCCGCGACAAGAAGACCAACCGCTGGTGCTCGCGCGTCTGCTGCATGTACTCCATGAAGCTGGCGCACCTGCTCAAGGAGCACACGGAGGCCGAGATCTACAACTTCTACATCGACATCCGCGCTCCCGGAAAAGGCTACGAGGAGTTCTATGACAAGCTGAACTCCGAAGGCGTGCATTTCGTGCGCGGCCGTGTCGGCGAAGTCACCGACTGGAGCATGACCCCTGAGGAAGAGGGCAAGCTCGTTATCCGGGTTGAGGATACGCTGGTCGGATTTGTCCGCCGCATTCCGGTCGACATGGTCGTCCTCGCCACCGGTCTCGAACCGCAGGACGACGCCCAGGACGTGCGCCGCCTCTTCAACATGAGCTGCGGCACGGAAGGCTTCTTCCTCGAGCGCCATCCGAAGCTCGCCCCGGTCAACACGTTCACCGATGGAATCTTCATCGCCGGCTGCTGCCAGAGTCCCAAGGACATCCCGGACTGCGTCGCCCAAGCTGGCGCTGCTGCGGCCGAGGCGATGGTCCTGATCGACAAGGGCCACGTCGAACAGGAGCCGAACACGGCCTACATTCTCCCCGACTGTTGCGGCTGCAAATCCTGCCTGCCGCTTTGTCCGTACACCGCGATCACCTTCGACGAGGCGACCAAGAAAGCCGTCATCAACGAAGCACTGTGCAAGGGCTGCGGAACCTGCGTCGGCGCCTGTCCCTCGGCGTCGATCGTGCAAAACCTCTTCGAGGATGCTGAAGTCTTCAGCGAAATCGAAGGAGTGCTGGCTGACTGAGACCCAAGCTCGAAGTTCGAATATTGAGTTTTGCCCATGAGTTCACCCATTCCAACTCCCCCCGCCCCCTGGGCACCGCGAATCGTGGCCTTTTTCTGCAACTGGTGCACATACACCGCCGCCGATCTGGCTGGAGTATCGCGCATGAAATACGCCTCGAATGCGCGGGTGATCCGCCTGATGTGCTCCGGCCGGGTCGACCCGCAGTTCATCCTCGACGCGTTCCGCAAGGGCGCCGACGGCGTTCTCATCGGCGGCTGCCACCCCGGCGACTGTCATTACGTCGAGGGCAACTACAAGATGCTCCGCCGCTTTCAGCTCCTGAAACGGATGCTGCACGACATGGGCATCGCCGAGCAACGTCTGCGCCTGGAATGGATCTCCGCCGCGGAGGGCGAACGGGTCAAGACCGTGATCAACGAGATGACGGACCAGATCAAGGCGCTCGGACCGCTCGGCATCCCTGGGAAATTTGAGGAATGGGACCGCGAGGTCACCGAGCTTGCCCACCGTGCAGGCGCGGTGAGCGAGGTCACGGAAGCAACCGCAGCTCCTGCCGAGGCGGTTACGCCCATCAAGGAGGAGATCGCCCATGTCTAAACCAAAAGTTGCTTTTTATTGGTGTGCATCCTGCGGCGGCTGTGAAGAGACCGTCGTCGATTTGGCGGAGGACATCCTCGCCGTCGTCGAGAAGGTCGACATCGTCCTCTGGCCAGTCGCGATGGACTTCAAGTACAAGGACATCGAGGCGATGCCGGACAAATCCATCGTCGCCACGCTGCTCAACGGCGCGATCCGATCTTCCGAACAGGAGGAGATGGCCGTGATGTTGCGGCGGAAGAGCCAATACCTGATCGCCTACGGTTCCTGCGCGCACATGGGCGGCATTCCCGGCATGGCCAACCAGTTCGAACGCGAGCAGATCCTCAAGTTCAACTACGAGGACGCGCCGACCGTCGTGAACGAACAAAAGGTCCGGCCGCAGCTCAAGTTCGAGGAAGACGGCCGGCATCCGCATTTGCCGGAGCTGCGCAATGTGGTGCGCTCGCTGGACCAGGTCGTGGACGTGGACTTCTACATTCCCGGCTGCCCTCCGACACCCAACCTGACCAAGGCCGCCATCGATGCCCTGCTCAGCGGCAAGCTGCCGCCAAAGGGCTCGGTTCTCGCGCCCGACTCCGCGCTCTGCGAAGAGTGCGCCCGCAAGGCCAGCAAACCCGCCGACATCGCATTCACCGAGTTCAAGCGCCCCCATCAGAAGCTGCTCGATCCCGAAAAGTGCTTCCTCGCCCAGGGCGTGGTGTGCATGGGACCGGCAACCCGCTCGGGCTGCGGAGCGCAATGCACCGGCGGCAACATGCCCTGCACCGGCTGCTTCGGCCCGACGTCGCGCGTGCGCGACCAGGGCGCCAAGATGTTGTCCTCGATCTGCTCCAACATTGCGGCCAAGGACGAAGCCGGGATCAACAAGGTCCTCGAGGGCATTCCCGATCCAGTCGGCACCTTCTATCGCTACGGCCTGCCGACGAGTCTGCTGCGGCGCAAGGTGGATCTGCAGACTTCAAAGACCAACTGACCACGGGACCACTGACCACAGGACCACTGACCACAGGACCACTGACCACGGGACAACGAGCAAGTTACAGGTAACAAGTAACAGGAAAACCACGCAGCCTCCGCCCGCAATGATGGCATCTGCCCTCTGACTTCCCGCTTTCAGCTTTTTGCCTTCAGCTTCCAGCCTTTCAGCTTCTCAGCTTTTCAGCTTTTTAGCCTTTCAGCCTTCTAGTTCTTCTCTCCATGGACGACGCGACGAAACAAGCCTTTAACACCGGCAACCTCCGGGCGAATGCGGCCTACGCGGCAAGCAAGCGCAACGTGACGATCGACCCGATCACGCGACTCGAGGGACACGGCAAGATCGACATCTACCTCGACGACAAAGGCGACGTCGAACGGGCCTATCTGCAGGTTCCGGAGCTCCGGGGCTTCGAGGTGTTCAGCCTGGGTCGTCCCGCGGAGGATATGCCGCAGATCACCAGCCGCATCTGCGGTGTCTGCCCGACCGCGCACCACATGGCCTCAACCAAGGCGCTCGACGCCCTTTATCAGGTCGAGCCCACTTCAGCCGGTCGAAAAATCCGCGAGCTGGTCTACAACACGTTCATGCTGGAAGACCACGCGCTGCACGTGTTCGTGCTGGGCGGGCCGGATTTCATCGTCGGGCCGGAAGCGCCGCCTGCCGAGCGCAACATCGTCGGCGTGATTGGCAAGGTTGGCCTCGATGCCGGCAAGAAGGTAATCGCCACCCGCCGCCGTTTGCGCGAGCTGATTGCATACTTCGGAGGCAAAGTTGTTCACCCGGTCCTTGGACTGCCCGGCGGCGTCAGCAAAGCCCTCAAGGCGGAGGATCTGCCGAAGTTCAAGGAACTCGCAAAGGACGGCGTCGAGTTCGCCGAATGGACGCTCGCCGTGTTCAAGCAGATCGTGCTGGGGAATCCGGACTACGTGAAGATGATCACGTCCGACGCCTTCACGCACAAGACCTGCTACATGGGCACGGTCGATGAGCAGAACAAGGTCAGCTTTTACGACGGGAAGATTCGTGTGGTGGACTGCAATGGGAAGGAAGTGTGCAAATTCGCCCCGGCACAGTACCGCGACTTCGTGGCCGAGCATGTCGAGCCATGGAGCTACATGAAGTTCACCTACCTGAAGCAGCGCGGCTGGAAGGGCTTCGTGGAAGGTCCGGACACAAGCATCTACTCCGTGGCCCCGATGGCGCGACTGAACGCTGCCGACGGCATGGCTACGCCCAAGGCCCAGGCGGCCTACGAGGAATTTTTCAAAACCCTCGGCGGCAAGCCCGTTCATCACACCCTCGCCAATCACTGGGCGCGCGTGATCGAGATGATCCAGGCGGCCGAGCGCATCGAGCAGTTGATCGACGATCCGGAGATCACGAGCCAGGAAGTGCGTCGCATCCCGACTGCCGTGCCGACCGAGGGCATCGGAGTCGTTGAAGCTCCCCGCGGCACCCTCTTCCATCACTACAAGACAGACGCACGCGGATTGATCACGATGGCCAACATGGTTGTCGCCACCGGAAACAATGCCGCGCGCATCGCGATGAGTGTCGAGAAGGCCGCGAAGGGCCTGATCAAGGGCGGCGTCGTGACCGAGGGCCTGCTGAACAAGGTTGAAATGGCTTTCCGCGCCTACGATCCCTGCCTCGGCTGCGCCACGCATTCCCTCCCCGGCCACACGCCGTTGAAGGTCCGCATCTACGGCGCCGACAAGACGCTCGTCCGGGAATTGGTCCAGGAATAGATTGAAGACCGGAAGACTGAACCGGATCTAACCGCGGAGGCACAGAGCGCACAGAGGAGCAGGCGAACCTCCTGCTCCGCTTTTGCCGCAAAAAGCGCAAGGGACGGAAGCTGGAATCCTGCCGCTGAAAGCGATCGACTGGGGAGCAATCAAAGGGGTCGAATTTCGCACTTTGTCATCGCCTTGGCGCACGGCTTGCAAGACCGCGGATTCGTCTGGCAAACGCTTCAGACCCACGGTTTCCGTTGCCGCCAGGTAGCAGAAAGTCATTCCGGCCGCCGGCGCATCACTTCACGCCCTTGAGCAAACGTCGCACCTCGTCGTGGCTGCCCATGAATTCGAACGAGAGGCATTCCTCGCAGTCCCGGAAGATCAGCCGCAAATCGAGGCCGGACCGCACTTCATACCACTGGTCTTTCAGTTTCCGAATGCCGGCGCCGCCGGTCACACCACGGATCCGTGATCACGCACCCGGCTCAGCCTTTGCATGCGCGCATTGGTCGAAGATGAAGGTGTGCGCCTGATCGGCGAGCTTGGCGAGGAGCAGAAGATCGTCGCGTCCAAAGCTGTCGCTGTCGTGCCAGTTCTTCGCCTCGTCCATGTAGCCGCGGGCGAAAGTCACGTTGTAGAACTTCTGCTGGTCGGATTCGTTTTCCCAGATGGCCGCCTTGATTCGGCCGAGCCGGAGTGTCTTCACCGGAGCTTTGGAGCCAGCGGCGGTGTTCCTTGGTTGTGAGACGGAGGGATTTTGTTTCCAGGGCATGGCGTTTTGTTTTTGGAGGTGATTTGAACGCCCTCCCCGCGGCGGATTGACCCGCGCGGGGCGGGGATGCAGTTGGGAATTCTCTTTCACGAGGACCCAAGTGCTTCGGCCTTCAACGTTTCTTGTTGGAGGAATTTTTGGCAATAAGATTTTTTCCTTCTGGTCCATTGGGGGCTGCCGGGCTCCCGGCACCAGCCGGGCGGCGAAGCAGCCAGAAGATGCCATCTCTTGACGCTCGAACGGATAAGGACGTCAGCAGGGACTCGTTCGTTCTTGTACCTCGGCTCCTTTGCCCTGTGCAGCGGCGGCGATGTTGTTTCCAGGGCGGTTTTAAAAGATGCGTGGCCGCGAGCGCCAGCGAGTGGGCGAACCATCTGCTCGCTTGCGCTCGCAGCTGAACTCACGTTCTCGGCTACAGTTCAATCTAAACCGCTCCAAAGACCCGGCCGGTCCGCACTGGACCTTCGCCGTGGCCCCCGGCTAGGATCATTCCGTGTCCGCTTCCATCCCAAGAGTCCTGGTCCTCGGCCTGGGCAACGACATCCTGACCGATGACGCCGTCGGACTGCGCGTCGCCGACGCCGCCCGCGAACGCCTCGCTGGCGAGCCGGACATCGAGGTCAAGACCACCACCGAGATGGGGCTGGCGCTGCTCGACGAAATCGCCGACCGCGAGAGCGTTGTGCTCGTGGATTCCGTTCAGACGCGAGAAGCCTCACCCGGGACGATTCATGAAATCGACTCGATCGAGCTGACCCGAGTCCTGACGACCGCTCCACATTTTCTCGGCATCGGCGAAACGCTCGCTCTGGGGAAGATGCTCGGCCTGACAATGCCCCGCTGCGTGCGCATTATCGCCATCGAAGTCGCCGATCCGCACACGCTCGGCACGACGTTGACGCCGGCGGTGGAACAAGCGGTGGCGAAGGCGGTCGAGCGCGTCGCGGAGCACGCCCGCAAGTTCGCCCGCGAGATCCAGCCGGCGGGATAGGATTCCCCAAAAGCCCCTGTACGCCTGGCCCTTCCATCCAAAGTACTCGACAGCTACTTCCCCCAGCTTTTCCCGCTGGACCAAAGCGGCGGTTGATTCGGCGATGTCTGCCGCCTATCTGCCGTCCGCCTACGCCGAAAATCCAATGCAGGAGGCGTTCTTTGTTGTGCTGCTCGACCGGAAAGACCACCCGCTCGGCAGACACATGGTCACGCTGGAGACCCTGACATCGAGCCTGGTCCACAACCAATCATTTTACGGGAGCTCGCTGAGGTCGCGGAGATCTTTTCCCGTCTGGCCTTTGTGCCATGGTTTCCCAATTCCCAAACTCCAAATCCCAAGGAACAGGGCAAAGAAGAGCTGAAACACTGAAACGCTGAAACACGAAAACGCGCGCACTCTGACCCGTAGCCGCGAGCGCGAGCCGTTCGGCTCCGCTTCCCGGTTTGCGATTTCAGCCTTTCAGTTTTCAGCCCTTCAGCTTTTCTCCCCCGTGGCTGCGAGCGTAAGCGAGTGGCTCCGTTATTGCGGTTCACGTTCGAGAGCAACCGCGAAGAACGCGAACTGGCGCGAAGGTCAATGTATTGTAGGCTGATCCAGTCCGAGAAGCGTTCGCGATGCCTGTCGAAATGAATCGATCATCCCAAATTTCGCAGTTGGGGCGTCCGCTCCTCGTAGCTGCGAGCGCCAGCGAGTGGATTCCGCCCCAACTGCGAAATTTGGGATCATCTTCGCGAGGGTTGGCGCGCTTCGCGGTTCCCACGCCATTGGGCGACGATGTCGCCGAGGTAAACGGTGAGACATGACCCCCTGGATCACCCCTATTCGCTCAAGGAGGGCATCAACGACGGCTTCCTCACGCCATTCAAGGTGAAGCAGATCTCCACGACGCTCGACGAGTATGTTTACACGCCCGACGACAAGCTGGTTGAAGGCGAAATCGAGGTTGGGAAGCGCTACGTCGAGGCTGATTTCAACAAGATCATCGAGATCAAGGAACGGGAAGCCCACCGCGTGAAGGTGTTCATGGAGCAGATCAACCAGGGCGACAAGACGCTGGTCTTCTGTGCCAACCAGGCGCACGCACTGGCCGTGCGCGACCTCGTCAACCAGATGAAGACGAGCAAAGACCCGAATTACTGTCAGCGGGTCACGGCCAACGACGGAGAACTTGGCGAGCAGCATCTACGCGACTTTCAGGACAACGAGAAGACCATCCCGACGATTCTGACGACGTCGCAGAAGCTGTCCACCGGCGTGGATGCCCGGAACATCCGCAACATCGTCCTGATGCGGCCGATCAACTCGATGATCGAATTCAAGCAGATCATCGGTCGCGGCACGCGGCTCTACGACGGGAAGGACTATTTCACCATCTACGATTTCGTGAAGGCGCACCACCACTTCAGCGATCCGGAGTGGGATGGAGAGCCGGCGGAGCCCGATGTGCCGAAAGATCAGGAAGTCCCAGGAGAGAAACCCGCGCTAGAGATTCATGAAGATCCTGATCCGGATGAACCTGTCAGGCGAAAGAAGGCGAAGGTGACGCTCGCCGATGGGAAGGAGCGCAACATCCAGCACATGATGGCCACTACCTTTTGGCATCCAGACGGCACACCGATGTCAGCCCAGCAGTTCATGGAAATGCTTTTTGGAAAGTTGCCAGAGTTCTTCCACAACGAGGAGGAGCTTCGCCAGTTATGGAGCGCACCAGACACCCGCGCCAAACTTCTGCAGGGCTTAGCCGAAAAAGGCTTCGGCCACGATCAATTGGTTGAGATGCAGAAGATCATCGACGCCGAGAAAAGTGACCTGTTCGACGTACTCGCCCATGTGGCCTACGCTAGGCCGCCGGTCACCCGTGAGGTTCGCGCGGAAACCGCCAAGGGCTACATCAATTCCCAATTCAACGCCAAGCAGCGGGCATTTCTGGATTTCGTGCTGTCCCACTACGTGAGCGTCGGCGTCGAGGAGCTTGACCAGAGCAAGCTCACGCCGCTGCTCCGGCTGAAGTACAACAACTCCATTGCGGATGCTGTGGCCGACCTCGGCAAGCCGGAGGAGATCGGCCACGTTTTTGCAGGATTCCAGCAGTATCTCTACCGCGCCGTTGCCTAGGTCGTTCTTGATAAGAAACGAGAGCCATTTTATCCGGCCGGCGTCCTGGTCGCGCGGACCGTCAGCCAGCGCTCGCAGGGTCCTTCGCGAGCAGACGAACGGGGACTGGGGGCAACAAAAGGCCGGAATCGGTTCATTCGAGCGAGGTTCCGGATCTGTGCAATCCGCGTAATCTGCGGATGGATCGGACTGCCTGATTCCGAATTGCCGATCCGACGCCTTGTCGGAGGCGTTGCTTGACTTGCCTTCGCGGGGTCTTTTCTGTGCTTCCCGTTTCGCCGCCAGGATAGCTCAGTGGTAGAGCAGAGGACTCATAAGCCTTTGGTCGCGGGTTCGACTCCCGCTCCTGGCACCAGCCTTCGCCAAGCCTACGGCTGGCCGCTACGCGACCATTGCTATTCCGGGGAAACGCATCCGGGGCGCCGTCGTCAGCTTCTCCGTTGGAATTCGCGAATGGTGTTCTGGATCTCCTCGACCTCCGACTTCCAAATCCCATTCACGAAAATCGGCTGACTGCCACCGGATGTCTCAATGCAGATGTTCGATAGGAAGACACCGTTCTTGATCCGGATCGAAGCGACCGCACGGTAGTTGATGCGCTCCTCGCTCGAACCGAACATCCGCCGCTTCCGAAACAGCATCCCGTCGCTCGCAAGCGTCAACCGGTCCGGGAAGAACAGATTCCCGGACGACCAGCGACTGGACTGATAGGTCTGCTCCGGGATGGGCCCACTTTCGGGAGCCCCCTTGTCCTCGCTTGCAGTCTCGGGCTGCGCTGCCCGATCATCGCCGATGACGCGCCGCTTGGCATCGGCAAACTCCTGATCCGTGAGGTGGCCGGCTTCATGGAGGTCTGCGAGCTTATGGAGTTCGTCGGTGAGGCTCATCTTTCTTGTCGACGCTGAAGGATGTACGCCTGTTCTTCGCGCCGATCAACCAATCATTGGGTTCTGAGACGCGCGATGGACACGGCGCTCCACCTTCCAAGGTCATCCGCCGCCGGATCGTTCTCCGTTTCCTCCGTTGCCTTCTGGGAAACAGCGGATCGTTGTAGCCGGCCGCGCTGAGGCCGGTCCCCCCTTCGCCACGGCTTCGGCGGGCGCGCCGGGGTCGACCCATTCGACAAGCTCAGGACAAGCCCGTTCGGCGGGCTCAGGGCAGGCGCCCCCGGCTACAAGTTTCTTCCCGTCGCGAGCAAAACCGCGTTTTGCATTCTTGCCTTCTGTAAAATGGATCGGATGGCAACTTCCGCCTCTGCGCCCTCAGTTTCCTCCTGTGGAAACCCGCAGGCATCCTCCGTTCCCTCCGTTGCCTCCTGAGAATCAGGTCCTGTGGAAGATCCCTCGCTCACCATCGATCTCCCGGCAAGACTGGAACATCCGGCCGGCTTCATCAATCCACATCGACCGACTTGCCGCCTTCCTTTTTGTCGTAGCTCCGAAAAGCGAACATCGTCTCGCTCTCGACAATGCCATCCGTCTTCAAGAGGTGATCGGTCATGACAGCCTCGATCATCTCGATCGACTCACACTTGATGATGACCAGCAGATCGTATCTCCCGGAAATCGAATAGACGTCGGTGACATCGCGGATGTCCAGGATCTTCTCCGCGGTACCGGTGATCTTCGCAGGCGATATTTTGAGCAGGACAATCGCGGTGGGCATGTTGGGTGTGGCGGTGTTGCCGAACGGGTTGCTGTGTTGCCGAGCATGTTCGGGTGTCCGGAGATTTCCAGGCATTTTCTCGCGCAAAGCCGCCAAGACGCAAAGGTCGGAGATCCGTCACCTGAGATGCCTGTGCCCGCTCGTCCATTCGTGCAGATTCGTGTCAATTCGTGGGCACACCCCGACTTAATGCTTCTTCCGCCTCGCATGGCAATCGGGTTCTGAAGATCGCGACGGACAACGCCCGCCCCACCGGAACAACCATCACCGGATCGTTCTCCGTTTCCTATCGCCAATGGAAGGCGCAGACAAACCATTGACCGCGGATCACGCGGATCCCATCGTTCTTCTTTCCATTGGCCGGCTTCGCAGCGAGCCGCAGCACCGGCTCCGGAATCGCATGAGCAATCCGAACCTCGTCGTTGAGAATCGTGAATTCTACGACGCATTGTGGTCGCGGGCGCATCTTGAGCACCCGAACCGTTTCAATACGTGGCCGTTGGTATCAGCGCTGCTTCCGGGAGTGTCGACGCGTTTGGAAATCGGCCCCGGTCTGCGTCCGCGCCTCCCAATCTCCGGCACTCATTTCATCGACATCAGCGCTCCGGCAGTCCAGCAGCTGAACGCAAGCGGCGGATGTGCGGTCATGGGCGAGATCGCCGCGCTGCCCTATCCTGACGCCGGATTCGGCCTGGTCTGCGCCTTCGATGTCATCGAGCACGGCGAAGATGACCGACAAGCGTTCCGGGAACTGAGCCGGGTCCTTCAGGACGGCGCCGTGCTGGTCTTTTCCGTTCCCTTGCACGAGAAATCCTGGACCGATTTCGATGCCAGCGTCGGACATGCCCGTCGGTACGAACCGGCAACCCTGTTGGCCCGGATTGAGGAAAGCGGATTGACGCTTGAGAAAAGCGCCGCGTACGGAATGGCTCCCAAAAACCCGCGGCTGCTGAAGTTCGGCATGGACTCGCTGGCAAGGCACCGCACCGTTGCGATCCATCTGTACAATTGGGTACTGATGCCTCTGGGCCTCCTTTTTCAGAAACGATTGAAATTTGGCCCGGGCCTGATCGATACCGATGGCATTGATGAGATCCTGCTCGTCTGCCGGCGCCGTCGGCGCACGTCGTCCGGTTCGCCGGTGCAGGAGTCGATCATGGCAGCCCCTGCGGGCTAGCCCTGAAGCGATCGCCTCAAGATGCTCGGAAGGGGACGGGGCTACCCGCTGCCCGATTCTCGCTCCTGGACCTTGGCCCGGGCTTTGGTGATCCGGTACCAGTCTTCCACCTTCTTCCGGGCCCAGGCGGTCTTTCGGAGAAACTCCAGACTGGAGCTGATGCTGGGCTTGTGGGTGAAACACCGGATCCGGATCGTCCGCCCCATTTCCTCCCAGCCATAGACGGCCACCAATTGCCCGAGCATCATTTCCAGCGTGACGCCATGCAGGGGATCGTTCGACACCGGGTGCGCAGTGGAACGTCCTTCCAGTTCATGTTTCGTGTCATCGGCAGGCATGATTTCACAGCAGGCTATCGTCATGCGGCCAAAGACACAAACCCCGTTTCAACGGATCGACGACCAAGCCGAATGATTGCATTGCCCGAAAAGTCCGGATACGGTTGCAGGGCCTTCGGAGAACTACCTTCCGCAGGCGAGCAATCCCAAAATCAAAAGGAATCCATCATGGGCGACAGATCTCCGAAATCCGTACACAAACAGGCGACACAGAAGCAGACCAAGACGAACAGCGTCGCCAAGAAGAAGCAGGAATCGGTTGCCGCGAAGCAGTTGGGCAGCAAGAACCGGTAGGCTGGAATCTCGCGGAGCACGAAGAGCCGCATAATCCGTTGTCTCCAGGGAAACCGCGCTTGCGTTGTAGCCGGCCGCCGGGGTCGGTGGATTGTTGTAGCCGGCCGCGCTGAGGCCGGCACCCGGCCTTCGCCAAGGCTGCGGCGGGCAGGTCGGGGTCGGCCCATTCGACAAGCTCAGGGTCGGCCCGTTCGGCGGGCTCAGGGCAGGCCCGTTCGGCGGGCTCAGGGCAGGCCCATTCGACAAGCTCAGGGCAGGCGCCCCCGGCTACACGTTTCTTCCCGTCGCCGGCAGAACTCCGATTTTGCATTCGTGCAGATTCGTGTGCATTCGCGGGCGAATCTGGTTCTGTGCTTCTTGTGCCTCTTGTGGCTACTCATGCAGACTTGGCCACAGAAGGCCACAGAATGCACAAGGCCGAGGCAGGCTGGATTCCCAGGCTCCCTTTGACTTCTGTGCGCCATTCGTGTTCTTGGTGCCGGGATGAAATTCGAACCTGCCAAGCCGTCGATTCACGGCGAAACCTTCGATTCGCTCGCCGCCCGGCTCGCCGAGGCCGGCGAACCGTCTTACCGGACGGGGCAGGTGCTCGACTGGCTCTACAAGAAACGCGCCACCGGGTGGGATCAGATGACCAACCTGTCCCGGACGCTCCGCGCCTGGCTGGCCGACACGTTCGAATTCGATGCAACCACCCTCGTTCTCGACCGCCAGTCGGAGGATGTCACCGACAAGCTGCTGCTTGAGCTTGGCGACCGGTCGCTGATCGAAACCGTGATCATCCGTGCGCCTCAGGAAGGCGTGGGTGTCGACCATTCCCGCAAGACCATCTGCATTTCAACGCAGGTTGGCTGCGCGATGGGCTGCAAGTTTTGCGCCTCGGGACTCGCCGGCTTGAAACGCGATTTGTCCGCCGGCGAGATTGTGCACCAGGTCATCCAGGTCTGCCGCCGGGAGGATGCGCACACGCCGCGCGCCCGCACCGAGCTCGCCTCATTCGACAACCTCGTGGTCATGGGAATGGGCGAGCCGCTGCACAACTACGACAATCTGCTGCGCGCCCTGACCATCCTGAACGCCGAGTGGGGACTCGGTTTCGGAGCGCGCCGCATCACGCTGTCGACGAGCGGACTCGTGCCGAAGATCCTCCAGCTCGCCGAAGAACGGGTCGGCTTCCGCCTCGCGGTCAGCCTCCACGGTGCCACCAACGAGGTCCGCGAGCAGATCATGCCGGTCAACAAACGTTGGCCGCTGGAAGAGCTGATCCCCGCAATCCGGGTGTTCGCCGAGAAACACGGCCGCATGGTGACCCTCGAGTTCATCCTGATCGAGGGCGTGAACGACACCCTCGAGCAGGCCGCGAAACTGCGCGAGATCGCCGCCGATCTCCATGCCCATGTAAACTTGATCCCGTACAACGCGGTTGAGGGCCTGTCGTGGAAACGCCCGGACCTCGCGCGGCAGCAGAAGTTTGTCGAAATCCTCCAGGAACGCGGCGTGTCGGTGACCCTCCGGCGCGAGAAGGGTCACGACATCGATGCCGCCTGCGGCCAGCTGCGCCTGAAGACGGAGAAGGACCGCGAGACGCAGCCAAGCCCGACCTGAGCATGCGGCCTCTGCGCATTACGGTCTTCCTCCGGACTGCGGGAATCCCTGTTCGAGGTAGGTGCGAGCACGAGCGAGGAAACCGTGATCCGTTGTAGCCGGCCGCGCTGAGGCCGGCATCCGGGGTCACCGCCCCCGGCTACAAGAGGCCGATCGGGGTCCGCGATCCGTTGTAGCCGGCCGCGCTGAGGCCGGCATCCGGGGTCGCCGCCCCCGGCTACAAGAGGCCGATCGGGTTCCGTGATCCGTTGTAGCCGGCCGCGCTGAGGCCGGCATCCGGGGTCACCCCATTCGGCGGGTTCGACAGGCTCACCGCAGGCAAGCTCAGGGCAGGCGCCCCCGGCTACATGTTCCTCCCGTCGCGCGCAAAACCGCGGTTTGCCGATGGGCGCGCGACTTTTTCTCTTGAAAGCCGTAACCGGCATCCCAAAACGAACGTCTCCCGAAGCTCGCACCGCCAAGGGAAAATCGCTTTTCAAACCCGCCCGGCATTCCCGGACCGAGTATTTCCTTTTGCCTTCTATGATTGAAGTCCAAGGTCTGGTCAAAATCTACGGAACGCTCCGCGCCGTCGACGGCGTGTCGTTTCAGGTCAATCGTGGTGACATCCTTGGGTTCCTGGGGCCGAACGGCGCCGGAAAATCCACGACAATGAAGATGATCACGGGTTTTCTCAGCCCGACCGCAGGCAAGGCGTTTGTCGGCGGCCATGACGTCACTGTCGATCCGGTCACGGTCAAGCGGATGATCGGCTACCTTCCGGAGAACGCGCCCGCCTATCCGGAGATGACGGTCGAGGAGTTCCTCGGCTTCATCGCGGAAACCCGCGGATTTCGCACCGAAGAGCAACGCCGGCCGCGGATCGAGCACGTCATCGACCTATGCCACCTGGCTCAGGTGCGCCGGCAGACATTTGAGACGCTTTCAAAAGGTTTCAAGCAACGCGTGGGCTTTGCACAGGCCCTCCTCCACGATCCACCGGTGCTGGTCCTCGACGAGCCCACCGACGGTCTGGACCCGAACCAGAAATTCGAGGTGCGAAACCTCATCAAGCGGATGGCTGCCGAGAAGACGATCATCCTCTCAACGCATATTCTCGAGGAGGTCGAGGCCATCTGCACGCGGATCATCATCATCACCCGCGGAAAGGTTGTCGTCGATCAAACGCCCGATGAACTGCGCGCCCGCCATTCAGGCGCCCGCCTCGACGAGATCTTCCGCGAACTGACGCAGACCGACACCTAAGGGAAGGCGGGAACGCGAGAACTCCGCAATCCGATTCCCATTCCGCGATCTCGCTTTCCTCGTTTCCCGCATTTCTTCTCACCGTCTTCCGCCTTCCCGATTTTCCTCCGATGTCCCAGATTCCGCCTCTTTTCAAACGCGAGTTCCTCGGGTATTTTCGCTCGCCCGTCGCCTATGTGTTTCTGGTCATCTTCCTGATGGCCTCCGTGGGTTGCGCGTTCTTCCTCGGTCGTTTCTTCGACGCGAACATCGCCAGTCTCGACAGCTACTTCGCATTCCTGCCGTGGCTCTTCATCGTCTTTGTGCCGGCTGCGGGCATGCGGCTCTGGTCGGAGGAGAAACGCTCCGGCACCATCGAGCTGCTGTTTACGCTGCCGATCACCACGCTCGATGCGGTCGTCGCGAAGTTCCTGGCAGCGTGGGCCTTTCTGTGCGTCTCAATCCTGCTGAGTTTCCCGATGGTGGCGACGGTGGCTTATCTCGGCGATCCCGACCGGGGAGTCATCGCCTCCAGCTACCTCGGCAGCATGCTCATGGCCGGCGCCTACCTCGGGGTCTGCTCGCTCACGTCCGCGTTCACCAAGAACCAGGTGATCAGCTTTGTGATCAGCGTGTTCATCTGCTTCGTGCTCGTGCTGCTCGGCTGGAGCGTGTTCACGGATTTTCTCGGGGGTTATCTGGCGCTTCCCTCGTGGCTTGTGGACGTCATCTCGAATTTCAGCTTCAAGATTCATTTTGAGGGCTTCGTGAAGGGCATCGTCGATCCGAAAGATGTCGTCTTCTTCCTCTCCCTGGCCGGCTTCTGCCTGTTCTTGAACGTGCTCGTGCTGGACCGCTAATCGCCACCTTCGCCCTCCTGATCGCCCGATGAAATCCGGAATCAAACTCCTCTCGGTCGCACTGCTCTTCACCGGCCTCGTGCTGGTCAACTATCTCGCGTCGTCGATTCCCTACCGGCTCGATCTGACCGCCGAGAAGATCTACACGCTGTCATCCGGGACAAAGACGCTCCTGGGCAAAGTCGAGGAACCAATCGAGCTCGACCTCTATTTCTCGCGAAGTTCCCGCACCCTGCCGGTCGCGCTCAAGGACTACGCGGACCGCGTGAGGGAAATGCTCGGGCAGTACGTGCGCTCGGCCCGGGGCAAAATCACGCTGCGCGTCGTCGATCCCAAGCCCGATACCCCGGAGGAGGAAAAAGCAACGGCCGCCGGAATCGCGCCACAGTCCTGGCCGTCGACCGGCGAGCAGTTCTACTTCGGCCTTGTTGCAATCCAGGCCGAGCAACAAAAGGTCATCCCCGCACTCGTCACCGACCGGGAGCAGTTTCTCGAATACGATCTCTCGCAGCTGCTCTATCAGGTGCAACTGCTCGACCGCCCCAAGCTCGGCCTGATCAGCGGCGTGCCGCTGAAGCCGCAGATGGACTACGCGGCAATGCAGAGCGGCCGGATGCCGCAGAGCCAGATGGTGATCACCGAATTGGAGAAGTCGTTCACAATCGTCGATGTCGAGCCGTCCGCGGACGTGCTGCCGGCCAATCTCGACGTTCTCGCGATCGTCCATCCGAAGAACCTCTCGAAGAAGCTCCAGTTCGCCATCGACCAGTTTCTGCTCGGAGGCAAGCCGGTCTTCATCGCGGTCGATCCTTCGTCCCGCTATTTCCGCTCACGCGCCAGCCAGATGTCGATGATGGGCGCCCCCGCGCCCGATGTTTCGAGCGACCTGCCCGATCTCTTCAAGGGTTGGGGCATCGTCTACAATCCGCAGGACGTCGTCGGCGATCCGGATACCGCCACGCAGGTCCAGGTTTCACCGGGAAACGTCGTTTCGTATCCAATCTGGCTCAGCCTCACCAAGGAATCGCTCAATCCGACCGCGCTGCCCACCAGCCAGCTTGAATCCATGCTCCTGATCGAGGCGGGCAGTTTCTCGCTCAAGGACGGGACGGGCCTGACGCTTACTCCGTTGATCGAGTCGTCATCGATGAGCGGCACCCTGCCCGGAATGGTTGTGAACATGGCGCAGCCCGAGGAACTCGCGCGCCAGATCACGCCGTCGGGCAAGAAGATCCTCGCCGGGCTCATCCAGGGGAAGTTCAAGAGCGCGTTTCCCGAAGGGTTGCCCGCTGACGCGACGGCGAAGGACCCTTCAAAGCCGGATGAAAAGCCAGCCGGAGCGGCGATACCCGACGCTTCAACTGAGGCGAACCCGGCCCAGGCAAAACCCGGAATCGCTTCGGTCCGCGTCGCCAAGACACCGCCGCCGCTCACGGCTTCCAGCGGCAAATCCACGTTGATCCTCATCGCCGACACCGACTGGTTGTTCGACGACTATAGCGTCCGCAAGATGAACTTTCTCGGCACCACCGCCGCCGAGCCCATCAACGACAATCTCGATTTCGCCGGCAACACGCTGGATTTTCTCGCCGGCTCGCAGGATCTCATTTCGATCCGCGGCAAGGGCACCTCGCTCCGGCCGTTCACGGTCGTGCACGACATGGAGGTCAAGGCCCAGCAGAAATACCAGGAGCAGCTCACCGGCCTGGAGGCGCAGCTCGGCAAGGTCGAGCGGCAGCTGACCGAACTCGTCGGCAAGAAGAACGAGGGCGGACGCCTGGTTGCCACGCCCGACGTCACCAAGGCGATCGATGATTTTCGCCGGCAACAGGTGGCGTTGCGCACCCAACGCCGCGAGATACGGAAGTCGCTGCGCGAGGGGATCGAATCGCTGGAAAACCGGCTCCTGATTCTCAACCTGCTCGGCACGCCGGTTCTCGTTGTGTGTTTCGGCCTGTGGTTCTACCGGCACCGCCGGAGGCAATCCGCCTGAACGTGGTCAACTTGAACCGCCGATTTTGCGATGAAACTCAAGACCCTCGCTCTTTCCGTTGCGATCCTCGCAGCCCTTTCCGTCGCCGCCTATTTTCTCCAGCGCCCGCCCGCGTCCGCAGGCGCGGATCCGCGAATCGGCCAGCCGTTGCTGGACGCGAAGCTTGCGGAAAATGCGGCCCGGATCCGCGTCACCGACCAGGGCAACACCGTGACGCTCGCCAGAAACCCCAAAGGCAGCTGGCTGGTTTCATCGTACTACGACCTGCCCGCCGACGTCGCCAAGCTCGGCCGATTCATCGACGACCTGACCACATTCAAGATCCAGCGGGTGGTTACCCGCAACCCGGAGCGCCTGCCACGACTGGAATTCAAGGATACGTCGATCGCGCTGCTCGACTCGGGCGATAAGGCGTTGTGGACGATCACGCTCGGCAAGGACGCGGAGGGCGGCGGGCGGTTCGTGCGGTTCGGCGATGAAAAAGAGGGCTACCTCGCCAACCTCAGCCTGTTCATCGATTCCACGGCAAAAAACTGGGCCGATTCCCTTCTCGTCGACCTCAAGGCTGACGACATTTCCGGAGTCGAGATCGCCTTCGACGAGGGCGCTCCTGTGACTGCAACGCGCGCAAAAAGGGAGGACGCCTGGATCTCCAGCGCCGTGCCCGCCGGCCAGCGGATCAAGGAAGACCGCATTGTTTCGCTGCTCGGTTCGTTCACGAGTCTCCGTTTCGAGGATACGGCCGACCTGGCCGACGCAAATGTCGCAGCTGCCCGCAAGCACTGCCGCACGGTCAAGCTGACAACCTTCGATCACAAGACCATCACCGTCGATCTCGGCCGCAAGCCGGAGGAGAAGATCGTCAAGCCGGCGGGATCGACCACAACCGCGGGCACGTCGGCCCCGGCAGCACCGGCCGGACCAAAGCCACTCGAATTGGCAACATCCAACGCAGACAACGCCGGCACGAAAGGTGAAGTCGCGCAGGGAACCTCGGCGCTGACCAAGCCCGAGGAACCCAAGACCGAGACCATTCCAGCCGGTCCGGTCTATGCGTTCATTGCGAGCTCCGATCCAGCGGCGCCGATCAACGCGCTCATGAAGATGCGGGCGTTCCAGATTTCCGACTGGAATTTCAGCGGCCTGCCCCAGAAGCGCGACGATCTCTTCGAGCCGGTCCCGACGCCTCCGCCTGCTGAGAAAATGGCCGACGTTGCGCCCGCAGCAACCAAGGCGGAAGCGGCGGGGACGACGGCACCGGCAGCGCCGGCAGTTCCGCCATCAAAGCCTGCGCCCGCGGACAAACCCGCCGAGTCGCCGAAGAGCTGAGTCCGGCTTCCTCACGTCCGCCCTGACACCTGCGGAGAAAGCCATTCCCAACTTTACTTATATCAACATATCTGTATCTGTTGATGCGTCAATGGAAGCCGATCGACCAATCTCCGAACTCTTTGCGCAGGGACGCCCCCTGCGGTCGATCGAATTCTTTCCGCCAAAGGATGATGCCGGTGTTGACGCGCTGCGTCAGACCGCCGCGGCGCTGCGGCGGATCGCGCCCGATTTCGTGTCCGTCACCTACGGAGCGGGAGGCAGCACGCGCGAACGCACGTCCCAGGTGTCCGCCATGCTCCGCGAGGATTTTGGGTTCACCGTGATGCCCCACCTGACCGCGGTGAATCACACCCGGGAGGAGATCAGCGCAATTGCCGAAACCCATTACGCCCGCGGCATACGCAATATCATGGCACTGCGCGGCGACGTTCCCAAGGAACTGACGGCCGCCACCGCATTCAAGGACGGCTTGCGCTTCGGGAGCGACGTGGTCTCGTTGCTGAAAAGCCTGCGCGCCGATGTCTGCCTCGGCGTCGGCGGTTACCCTGAAAAGCATCCGGAAGCGCCTTCGCTCGACGCCGACCTCGTCAATCTAAAGCGCAAGGTCGATGCAGGCGCATCGTTCGTGACCACGCAGCTTTTCTTCGACAACGATGTCTACCATCGCTTCGTCGACCGCTGTCGCGGCGCCGGCATCTCTATTCCAATCGTGCCGGGCATCATGCCGGTTCTTTCCCTGAAGCAGGTGAAACGCATCACCGGACTGTGCGGTGCGTCACTGCCGGAGAAGCTCATCAAGCGCATCGAAGCCGGCGCCGAGGAACCGGAAATCATTGAGACGATCGGCATCGATTGGGCGCTGACCCAAATCCGCGATCTCCTGGCGCACGGAGCCCCCGGCTATCATCTCTACATCCTGAATCGCGCGAAGAGCGCTCTGATCCTGGCAGCGGGACTAGCCGCCTAGGTTTTGGCTGCGCCAGAACCTCAGCCGCCGGCGAACACCGGTCTGAAGCCCGCCGCAGCCAGAATCTTCGCCACCGAATCGCGCTTGTCGCCCTGGATCTCGATGCAGCCGTCCTTGACGGTTCCGCCCGCTCCGCACGCCTTCTGAATCTTCTTCGCAAGCTGCTCCTTCTCGGGCTGGCCGATTCCGACAAAGCCGCTCACAACCGTTACGGTCTTCCCACCCCGCCCTGCTGTCTGGCGCGTGATGTCAACACGGCCCCGATTCTTCGCCGCTGGAGGCTGGACGGCGGCAGCGGCAGGTTTTTCAGGCTTGCGCACTCCTGGCACGGCCGGCGGAAGGCCCGCGCCACTCAGCCCGCCAAACGGGTTTTGCGCAAGCGGCGCGCCACCATCGGTCGGAATCTTATCCCCTCCGCTCATCGCACCCAAGCATCCAGGAGTGCCCCGGCCATGCAAGCCCATTGGAAATGTGCCGGACTTCGTCGGCACATTTCCTAGTTCCCTCACGCGTGAGGGAACATCAGCCCCATTGATGTCACTGCCCAGTTCGATTAGCCGAGCTTCGATCCGTCGTTTTGCACTGAGTCGGCGGCTAATTCGCATATTGTGGATCGAGTGATTATGAATGAGCCTCGCTGTTCCCCAACACTCCCATGATTGCCGCCACCCTCCCAACGCGGGCGAATGCCGACCTGATCGAAGAGTATTACCGCCGGTGGATCGAAAACCCGGACTCCGTCGATCCGACGTGGCGCGCGTTCTTCCAGGGGTTCACCCTCGGCCTCAGCGGACAGATTCCGGTGCTCGCCGGCTCCGCTTCGGCGGCGCCTGCGCTGATCGACAGCCTCAAACAATCTCAGGTGCACAGCCTGATCTACCATTACCGCGCCATCGGCCACATCCAGGCGCACCTCGATCCGCTCAGCGACCCGCCTGTACCTGACAGCCGTCTCGCGTTGAGCAAGTTCGGCCTGACGGAGCCGGATCTCGAGACCTTCTTTGACGTCGGCCACTATCTCGACGGCGGCCAGATGCGTCTGACCGACCTCATTGCCGGGCTCCACCAGACTTACTGCGGCCACATCGGCGTCGAATACCTCCACATCCAGGAAACCGAGATCCGGCGCTGGCTCCAGAACTGCATGGAGCTGCGGCGCAACCAGCCCAATTTCACCAAGGCCCAGAAGGTCCGCATCCTCCGCCGTCTCCACAAGGCGGAGAGTTTCGAGCACTTTCTGCACACGAAATATGTCGGCCAGAAACGCTTCTCGCTCGAAGGCGGCGAGACGCTCATCCCGGCGCTCGATAGGATCGTCGAGAAATGCCCGGACCTGGGCATCGCCGAGGTCGTGCTGGGCATGACCCACCGCGGACGACTCAACGTCCTCGCGAACATCCTGCAGAAATCCTACGAGTTCATTTTCGAGGAGTTCTCCGAAAGCTTCCTTCCGGACACGGTCGAAGGCGACGGCGACGTGAAATACCACCTCGGTTACGAAGCGGTGCTCGACACCAGTTCGGGCGCGAAGGTCGAGGTCCGGCTTGCGGCGAACCCATCTCATCTTGAAGCCGTCGATCCGGTCGTCGAGGGCAAGGCCCGCGCCCGCCAGCGGCTCCGCGACGACGCCGAACGCCTGAGCATCCTGCCGCTGATCATTCATGGCGACGCCGCATTCGCCGGCCAGGGCGTCGTCGCCGAAGTGCTCAACTACTCGCAGCTGCCCGGCTACAGGACCGGCGGCACGCTTCATATCGTGGTCAACAACCAGATTGGCTTCACGACGCTTCCGGCCGAGGCGCGCTCGAGCCGGTACTGCACCGACATCGCCAAGATGATCGAGGCCCCGATCTTTCACGTGAACGGCGACGACCCTGAGGCGGTTTGCTACGTGACCGGACTTGCGCTCGAATTCCGCCAGCAGTTCCGGCGCGACGCCGTGATCGACATGGTTTGCTATCGCCGCCACGGGCACAACGAATCGGATGAGCCCGCCTTCACCCAACCGCTGCTCTATCGGACAATCGCCGCCCATCCGCTGCCCTCCGAAATCCTCAGCAAGAAATTGATCGCCGACGGCACCATCACCGCGGCGGAGTCGGAGGCCATCAAGACCGAGTACACCGCAGTCCTCGAGGAGGCGCTTGTGCGGGCGCGGAAGAAGCTCGACCGCCAGATTGACGACGTGAAGCGCTTCGAGGGATCGACCGCCATCTTCCAGCGCGCCGACTTCTTCGCTCCCGTCGCCACTGCGGTGTCCGAGGAGCTCCTCGGAAAATGCGCCCGGGGCCTGACCCGCGTGCCGTCGAGTTTCAAGCTGAACTCCAAGATCAAGCGTTTCATCGAGACGCGCAGCCAGGCTTTCAAGGAAGGCGGCCCGGTCGACTGGTCGTTCGGCGAAGCCCTCGCCTTCGGCACACTCCTGTTGGAAGGCACGCCCGTCCGCCTCTCAGGCCAGGACAGCGAGCGCGGCACCTTCAGCCAGCGGCATGCCGTTCTATTCGACATCGACCTGCGGAAGCGCCACGTGCCTCTGCTCAACCTCGATGAGAAGCAGGCGCAATTCTGCGTCTACAACTCACCGCTGTCCGAGGCCGGCATCCTCGGCTTCGACTACGGCTACAGCCTCGAGTTTCCGAAGATGCTCTGCCTCTGGGAGGCGCAGTTTGGCGACTTTGCGAACGGCGCCCAGACCATCATCGACCAGTTCATCGCCTGCTCGGAATCCAAGTGGCAGCGGGTGAGCGGCATCGTGCTCCTGCTCCCCCATGGCTACGAGGGCCAGGGCCCCGAACATTCCTCCGCCCGCCTCGAGCGCTTTCTTCAGCTCAGCGCAGAAGGCAACTGGCAGGTCTGCAATCTCACCACCCCGGCCCAGTATTTCCATGCGTTGCGCCGCCAGATGCGCCGCGAATTCCGCAAGCCGCTTGTCGTGATGTCTCCCAAGAGCCTTCTGCGAAATCCCGCCGCGACGTCGCGCATCGACGAATTCACCTCCGGACATTTTCAGGAGATCATCGACGATCCGCGCTGGCCCGATTCGCCGGCGTCGGATCCCGGTGCGACGGCGCCCGCCTCGGTTCCCGAGCGCCTGATCTTCTGCTCCGGGAAGATCTACTACGACCTCGCCGAATACAGGGAGAAGAACCAGATCAACGACGCCGCGATCGTGCGCGTGGAACAGCTTTATCCGCTCCACCGGAACCGCCTCGCTGAGCTCGTCGACAAATACGACGGCGCCGCGCTCGTCTGGTGCCAGGAGGAATCCCAGAACATGGGCGCCTGGAGCCATATCGCACCCCAGCTTGAGCAGGTCTTCGGCCGCAAGCCGTTCTATGCCGGCCGCGACGCAAGCGCCTCCCCCGCTGTCGGGCACCTCGCCCGCCACCGCTTCGAACAGGCCGCGCTCATCCGCGCCGCGTTCGGAGCCTGAGCGCCCCCATGCAGACGGATTTCCACAACGAAACACACAAAAACCGACGAACAAATAGAGATCGGAGAACGCCTCATCGGTTTTGCCTCACACGATCTGGTGAACTGGACGACATTCGGGAGTTGGATCTCAGGATCATGTTCTCGTGCGGTTGGTGCTTTTCGTGGTAGAATCATGCCGCTCGGGCTCGGTATCGATCTCATCTCCAGATCGGTCTTCTTATCTTTCGTTGCTTCCAAAATTGGTTTCGGTTTCATCTCTCAAGGTTTACGATTTCCCGGTTTCTCTCTCGCTTTCCCGCTTTTCCGATCTCGTCTTTCACCATGCCAATCCTCGACGTCAAAATCCCATCCATGGGCGAATCAATCGCCGGCGGCGTGCTCGCAAAATGGCAGGTCAAGGATGGTGACCTCGTGAAGAAGGATCAGCCGCTCTTCGAACTGGAGACCGACAAGATCACATCTGAAGGCACTGCCGAGGCCGCAGGACGCGTCTCATTGAAGGTCGCCGCCGGCAGCGAGGTCAAAATCGGCCAGCTTGTCGCGACGATCGATACAAGCGTTTCCGGCGCCGCGCCGGCGCCAGCGCCCGAGACGGCGCCCGCCGCCGCCACACCCGCATCGCCGGCCGTGAGGCGGGTCGCCGCCGAGACCGGCGTCGATCCATCGACAGTGCCCGGCTCGGGCAAAGGCGGTCGTGTGACCAAGGGCGATCTTCTCGCCGAAGAGGCGCGGGCGTCAAAGCCGGGAACCGGAGAGCAAAAAGCGCCCACGCCGCCCCCTCCCGCGCAACAGCCGCCGCCGATTTTACCTCCACCCGCGCCGCCTCAAGTTTCCCCGGCTCCATCGCCCGGGCCCGCGCCGGCACATGCGGCTGCGCGCCAGACCCGTCGCAAACTTACGCCGCTTCGCCAGCGCCTTGCCCAGCGACTCGTCCAGGCCCAGCACGACGCCGCGATGCTGACCACGTTCAACGAAGTCGACATGTCGGCGGTGCGCGAGCTCCGCGCAAAATACCAGGAGGAATTCGTCCGGAAGCACGGCGTGAAACTCGGCTTCATGTCGTTCTTCGTCAAAGCCGTGGTTCGCGCGCTCCAGGATGTGCCGGCCATCAATGCCCAGCTCGACGGCGATACGCTGGTCGAAAACCATTTCTACGACGTCGGGGTCGCCGTCTCAACCGACCGGGGTCTGATGGTACCGGTCCTCCGCGAATGCGACCGCTCCGGTTTCGCTGACATCGAACGCCAGCTGGCCGCGCTCGCGCAGAAGGCCCGCGACGGGAAGATGACCCTTGCCGATCTGGAGGGCGGAGTCTTCACGATCACCAACGGCGGCATCTTTGGCTCGCTCCTGTCGACACCGATCCTCAATGCGCCCCAGTGCGCCATCCTCGGCATGCACGCAATCCAGGACAGGCCGGTCGCGGTCAACGGCGCCGTTGTCATCCGGCCAATGATGTACGTCGCGTTGAGCTACGACCACCGGATCGTCGACGGACGCGATGCCGTGACGTTTCTCGTGCGCCTGAAGCAGGCCATCGAGGATCCCTCCCGCCTGCTCCTCAGCGTGTAATCCCATGGACTCGTTTGACGTTGTCATCATCGGCGCCGGACCCGGCGGCTATGTGTGCGCGTTCCGCGCCGCGCAGCTCGGCCTGAAGGTCGCCCTCATTGAAAAACGCCCGACGCTCGGAGGCACCTGCCTCAACGTCGGCTGCATCCCCAGCAAGGCGCTCCTGCAATTGAGCGAGCATTTCGCCTGGGCGAAGAACCAGGCCGCCGCCAGCGGAATCAAGTTGTCCGGGGTCGAGCTCGATCTCGGCACGCTGATGAAGAAGAAGGATGCCGTTGTCCAGAAACTCGTGGGCGGCGTCGCCCAGCTCGCAAAAGCCCGCAAGGTCACCGTGTTCACGGGAACCGCCTCGCTCGCGTCCGCGACAACCGTCCTGGTCACCCCTCTCGCCGCAGCCGCTCCTTCACCCGGGGTCGCCCCTGCAGCCGGGGGCGTTTCTGTAGCCGGGGGCGCTTCTGTAGCCGGGGGCGCCTGCCCTGAGCCCGTCGAACGGGTTGACCCCGGCCCAATCGCTCCGCCACCGACGACGATCACGGCCAAGAACATCGTGATCGCATCCGGCTCGGTTCCGACCGAACTCTCCTTTCTCCCGTTCGACGGCAAAACCGTCGTCTCCTCCGACGACGCGATTTCGTTCGCCACTGTGCCGCAACGCCTCGTGGTCGTCGGCGGCGGAGCAATCGGCCTCGAACTCGGCTCGGTTTGGGCACGCCTCGGCGCCGACGTGTCCGTGGTCGAGTTTCTCCCGAAGATCGCCGGCAATTACGATGACGATGTTGTGCGCCTGCTGACCCGCCTGCTCGCGAAGCAGGGTCTCAAGATCGAGGTCAACGCAAGGGTCACTGGATTGAAGGGCCGCACCGCTGGTCCGTCATCCCCTGAGAACCCGCAGGTTGTCCTGACGGCTGAACGGGACGGCAAGCCGATGGAGTTTCCGGCCGACAAGATCCTGGTTTCCGTCGGCCGCCGGCCGGTGATCGAAAACCTCGGACTCGACCGGATCGGCGTCGAACTTGACGAAAAGAAGCGCATCCGGGTTGACGATCACCTGCGCACCTCCGTCCCCGGGGTTTGGGCCATCGGCGATGTGGTGGCGGGGCCGATGCTGGCCCATAAAGCCGAGGAGGACGGCGCGGCGGTCGCAGAGTGGATCGCCGGCAAGGCGGGTCATGTCGACTGGAACCTCGTACCGGCCGTCATCTACACCGACCCCGAGGTTGCGGCCGTGGGGCTCGGCGAGGACGGTGCAAAGGCGAAGGGCATCGAGGTGCGGGTCGGGAAGTTCTTCTTTGCCGCGAACGGCCGGGCAATCGCCGCCGACGCGGCCGACGGATTCGTGAAGATCATCGCGGACGCGAAGACCGACCGGATTCTCGGAGCCCAGATCATCGGTCGCGGCGCATCGGAACTCATCTCCGAAGTGGTCACGCACATGGAATACGGCGGCAGCGCCGAAGACCTCGGCCGGACCATTCACGCGCATCCCACGCTCAGCGAAGCCGTGAAGGAAGCGGGCCTCGCAGTGTCAAAATCCGCGATCCACGCGCTGTAGACGAGGGAGCATTGATGATGAATGGATCGTGCGTGCCGATCAGCGAAATCCGGAGCGTCAAGCGCATCCACTAGCTTTATGGAGACGCGACGCCCACGTCGCGTCTCCACGACTTTCTGATTTCCCTGCCCTTCGATCCCGCCGGCTTCCGACACAGATTTCCCCATGAAAATCACCGAAATCGCATTCTCCGTCTATGGCGTTTCCGATCTGACGCGCGCGCGTGACTTCTACGAAGGCACGCTCGGCCTCAAGGCCACCAAAACCTACGTCAAGGGTGACTTCGGGATGGTCGAATACGACATTGGCCCGGGCACGCTCTCGATCGGGGCCGGTGTGCCGCTGTTCAAACCCGCGTCCGGCGGCGGCGTGGTGGCGCTCGAGGTGGACGACTTCGCCGCCGCGGTGAGCCGCCTCAGGGAACATGGGGTCAGGTTCATGGCCGAGCCACACGAAACGCCCGTCTGTCATCTCGCGACGGTCGCCGACCCCGACGGCAACCTGATCATCATCCACAAACGCAAGCCGGCATAAGCGTCCTCCTATTGCTTGCGGGCGACGAACCACTCGACCACGGCAGCCAGAGTGTGTGATCCGTTCCGGTCGTAAATGTCCACCGGAACTTCGATCAGCGCCCGCCCTCTCGACGTCAGATCGGACAAGAACGCCTCTTTCTTCCCGGGTGCAACGCACACCTTCGAGAAGACCGCCCCATAGGCTGGCTTCCGAAACCTAGCCTCCACCCTGCCTTAGAACTGGTTGTCGAACTGCAGCGTCTCGTCCTTCTTCTTTTTCGCTGGCGTGCCGAAGCTGTAGACAAAGCCGGCATAGACGATGCGCGAGCTGCGGCGGCGTGTGCTGTCGTCGTGCAGGACGGGCGTATCGATGACCGTCCGCTCCTTGAGCGAATTGAACACGTCCGAAATCGTAAGGACAAACGCGATGTTCGTTCCCTTGAGGTCATGCCGCAACCCGAGGTTTGTCACATAGGTGGGCAGCCGGTAGCCCTGCGCCGTCAGCCTTTTGGCCGAGTAATTCGTGTTCAACTGAATGAGGTCGGCCTTCGACACGCGCCAGTCGGCATTCAGCTTCGCGTCCCAGGCGATCGCGGAGCGATTGCCAGAGAAGCCGAGATTCGTTGCGTCGACTTCGCTATAGAATGCATTCGAACTGAAATTGACCGACAGCTTCGGACCCAGCGTCGTCGTCGCGGCGAGCTCGACGCCGCCCGAGCGGTTCGACGCGAGGTTCTCGTGCGTGGTCAACAGGGTCACGCTGTCGATGTAGCGCGTCACCGTCGTGAATGCGTTGTAGGTGTCGCGGAAATACGCCGCCGCCAGATACGTCGTGTCGTCCTTCCGATATTGGTACCCGGTTTCGATCGAGTGCGTTTCCTCCGGGCGGAGCTTTGGATTGCCGGCGCGCAGATTGTAGGGATCCTGGTATTCGGGAAACGGATTCAGGTCGTCGCTCTCCGGCCGGTGGACCCGGTGGCTGTAGTTCAGCTGCAGCTGGCCGGTTTCGGTGAGGCTGTAGCTCAGGTGAAGGCTGGGATGGAGCCGGAAGTACTCGTTCTTGCCCGCCAGCTGCGCCGTCACCTGGTTCGTGTCGACATACGTTTGCTCCAGCCTGACGCCGCCCAGGACGCCGAACCGGCCGATCGGGCGGCCGTAGGTGGCGTAGAGCGCGTGGATTGAGTCGCGATAGATGAACCGGTTCGTGCGGGTCGTGTCGACAATCCAGGCGTTCGACGTTGGATCGAAGAGCGCACCTTGGAAATCCATGTCGTTCTTGTTCAACTCACCGGCATAGCCGGCATCGAGCTTTGCATCATCGGCGAAGGGTTGCGTGTAGTCAGCCGTCAGTTCCGTGCCGGTTTCGGTCGGTTTGATCAAGGTGCAGTCCTTCGACGTCGGCGCGAGCGGCATGCGATACACGTCGGTGTACAGATTGTCCTCCTGCTCCCAATGGCGGTCGTGTTTCAGCTCCAGGGAGATCTCATGCCCTGAATCGGCATAGCTGTGCTCATAGGTCGTCCCGAGCTCCGTGGTCTTCTGCCATTCCGGATCGGTGCGCTGCCGGTCGTAGTCGCTCGTCGCGGTGCCATCCGCAGCCTGGGTCAGATTCCGGATGCTGCCGGTCCGAAAAAACGTCCGGTAGTTGTAGCTCGCCGTCGCACCGACCTTGGTGTCCCGGTCGATCGCATAATCGGCGCCGAGCTGCGCCAGCCGCGTCAGCGGCCTCGAGAATTCCACGCTGTCCTGGGTTGTCGTGATAGACGTGTTGCTCGCGGTGTCGAGATGCCGGCGTGTTTCCTGGCCGAAGCGCGGGCGGTCGTCCTGGCGCACGCTGATCATCTCGAACACATTGTATCTGCCCGAGTTGTAGTTTGCATTAAGCCCGAAATTCGAGCGGCTGTCGTTTCCGGCGCTGACGCGCAACACTCCCGAGTAACCCGCGTCGTGCTTGCGCTTCACCGCGATGTTGATGATTCCGGCTGTGCCGTCGGGCTTGTATTTTGCGGACGGATTCGTGACCACCTCGATCTTCTCGATTGAGTCGGCGGGCATCTGCGCGAGCACATCGGCCCGGTTGGTCATCGACATGAGTGTGGATGGTTTCCCGTTGATCAGGATCAAGACGTTGTCATTTCCGCGCAGACTCACATTGCCATCGATGTCGACCTGCACCGACGGGATGTTTTGCAACAGGTCGCTGGCCGAGCCCGAGACGCTCTTCAGGTCCGTGCCGACGTTGTAGACCTTCCGGTCGATCGAGTTGTAGAAAGCCTCCTTGCGGACGGACACCTCGAATTTCTCCATCTTCACGGTCTCGTCCGATGCGAGCGCAAGCCGCCCGAGGTCGATCGTCCGACGCTGCGCCGTCACGCTGAACGGCGGAGTCTCCTTCGCATCTCCGCCGACCAGCGCATAGCTGGCGGTGTAGTCCCCGGGCGACACGCCCTCGAACACAAACGCCCCGTGCGAATCGGTCGCCGTCTTTCTCACGATTTCGCCCCCGGGCGACTTCATCAAGGCAAGCGCGACGTATTCGAGCGGCAGCTTCGAGGCTTGATTCACAACGCTCCCGCTGACCGTTCCGGACTCGGCGGACTGGGCCGGCAGGCGGCCGGCGGCGAGAAGGGCAAATGTTGCGATGATGCGGAGGAATTTCATTGCGAAGTCTGGCGGCCCGTCGGTCACGCGGACGGCGGCCACACGCGATGCGTTGGCCGACCGAGCGCGTTGGCGACGCCTCAACAAGCGATGGAGGCCCCGGGCAGGGCCGGTCATCCTGCGTGCCGCCACGGACCCGTCAACGCTCCGATCGATGACAAAATGGTAATCTCGCCAGGGTTGACGCCCGGCCGGTTTCGGTTGACAGAATCCGCTCCACTCGTTCGCCATGTCGAGCGCTGCAATCCACATAGACAACGTTTCCGGCGCCATCCAATCGTGTCCATGCGTGTTCGCCGTGCTCGAACACCTGTTGCGTTCGGCGGGCCGGGTGCTGACGCGCATCCAGCTCTGCGAACAGGTCTGGAACTACAATTTCGATCCGGGCACCAATCTCGTCGACGTCTGCATTCAGCGCTTGCGGCGAAAGGTCGACGACGGGCACCCTGTCAAGCTGCTCCAGACCGTGCGCGGAGTGGGATACATGCTCAAGGCCGGCGCATGAAAACCTGGCCGCTGCGAACGAGGCTCACGCTCTGGTCCGCCTTCGTTACCGGGCTGGCCCTGCTGACGTTTGGAGTGGCTGCGGCCGTCAACCTCTACCGCCAGGAGGTCGAGACCATCGACCATCGCCTGAATGAGCACGCGAAGGCATTCCTCGACGCCCGGACCCGCGGACAAGCGGAGGAACTCGCCACCCTTGTCCATCGCCGGGGGGAACACCTTCTCGGCGCCGCCTACACCGACGCCGGCGGGCGAATCGTCTGCACGGAAATCAAGCCGGTTGCGGATCTGCTGACGGGCATCCCGCCCAACAGGAAACGCAGCACCGCGCACGTCGCCGGGTACTTCGTCCGGCTCAGCGTGTTCACCGCCGATGCTTCGCACGAACTGCGCACGCCGCTGACAATCATGCGCGGGCAGATCGAGGAGGCATTGCGCAACGGCCCGGCCGCCCCGGAGACGGAGCGCCTGCTGATGGAGCTTCTGGCTGAAACGAGCGGCCTGCAGAAGATCGCGGACAACCTCCTCCTGCTGGCGCGATTCGACATCGGGAAGAGCCCTCTTTGCCGCACGGCATTCGATTGCAGCGGATTGATCGGCGAGGTGTGCGAGGACGCCGAACTTCTCGCGACACCACGCGGAATCAAGACGTGCGCAACCGTCGAACCCGGAATCCGAGTCGACGGCGACCCGGTGATGCTCCGTCGCGTCGCCTTGAACCTCATCGACAATGCGATCAAGTACAACCGGGAGGGAGGCGAGGTCCGGCTCGTTTGGAGCAGGCAAGGTCGCGAAGCGGTGCTCGCGATCGGCAATAGTGGAGCGGGCATTCCCGCGGAACGGCGCGATGCGCTTTTCAAACGGTTTTTTCGACTCAATTCCGATCGCAATAGCACGACGGGCGGAAGCGGCCTCGGATTGAGCCTGTGCCGTGAGATCGTGACGGCTCACGGCGGCCGCATCGAACTTTCGCGCAGCGAGTCCGACTGGACAGAGTTCAGCGTGACGCTGCCGGCGCTCCTGGATGTCGCCGGGCAGGGAGCCTTGGACGGGCGAACAACTGCCGGCGATCGCGCCGGCCCGCGCTGAGGCAGCAGTCGGACCAGCCGGGCTTTCCACGCGATCGGGTCGTCGCGGTCTACTTTGGCAGTCCGAATTCGATCCCCACGCCAAGAAAAGAAACGCTCATGCGCACGTCGTTGAGCCATTCGAAGACCTCGATGTACGTTGCGCAAACATCGTCAATCTCCGCATCAAAGACCCGGCGAAAATCAGCGGCTGTGATTTCTTCGTCTACTTCCTCAGTTGCCTCCTGCCAAAAACAAGTTCGGCAGCGGCGCAGGCTTGCTGCGTCCCTTTCTGGGCGGGTCGAAGCGCCGGACTACGGCTTGTCACCCTGCGGCGCCGCCGCCCCCGGGCCACCGGGGCGCAACTGCGGAAACAGGATCACGTCGCGAATGCTTTCCGCCTCCGTCAGCAGGATGCAAAGCCGGTCGATGCCGACGCCCATGCCGCCGGCCGGCGGCATTCCATGCTCGAGCGCCAGCAGGAAGTCCTGGTCGATGTTCTGCTTCTCCTCGCCCGCCTGCGCCTCGAACATCTCGCGCTGCACGAGCGGATCGTTCTGCTCCGAATAGGCCGGCGCGATCTCCATCCCTCCGATGGTCAGCTCGAAAACGTCCAGGGTCGTCGGATCCTCGCGATTGATCTTCGCCAGCGGGCAGAGTTCCTTCGGCAGATTGAGCACAAAGGTCGGTTGAATCAGCGTCGGCTCGATCCGCTTCGTGAAGATCTCGTTGGTGATTTCAAACTCCTCCCATTGCGGCTCGACCTTCAGTCCGAGCTTCTCCGCAGCAGCGATCTTCTCCGCCTTGCTGCGGGCGAACCACTGCGGGTCGCCTGTCTCGGCAATGATGAGATCCTTGTATTTCACCTCGCGCCACTCCCCGGCAAAGTTGATCACCTGGCCGCTCGGCGCGTGCTTGATCTCGAACGTGCCAAGCACGTCGCGGCAAAGCGTCGTAAGGAGGTCCTTGATCAACGTCATCATGCCGCGGTGGTCGGAGTAGGCCTGATAAACCTCCAGCATGGTGAACTCGGGGTTGTGCTTCCGCGAGATGCCCTCGTTGCGGAAATTCCGCCCGATCTCGAACACGCGGTCCCAACCGCCCACAAGCATGCGCTTGAGGTAGAGCTCGAGCGAGATCCGCAGGAAGAAGTCGCAGCCCAGCGCGTTGTGGTGCGTGGTGAACGGCTTGGCTGCCGCGCCGCCCGCGACGGACTGCAGAATCGGAGTCTCGATCTCGATGAACTGCCGGTCTTCGAGGAAACGGCGGACCGCGGTCACAATCCGGCCGCGCTTCAGCAGCCGCTGCCGCGATTCGTCGTTGACGATGACATCGAGGTAGCGCTGGCGGTAGACCTGTTCCGGGTCGGTGAGACCGTGCCACTTCTCCGGCAGCGGCCGCAGTGACTTGGCCAGGAGCACAGACCGCTCCACGCGCACGGTGATCTCGCCGGATCTCGTTTTGAAGAGCGTGCCCTCCGCCCCGATGATGTCGCCCAGGTCGAGTTTCCGAAACGCCGCATAGGCCTCGTCGCCGACGACGTCCTTTTTCACGTAAAGCTGGATGAGCCCCTGCTGGTCGAGGATCTTGACGAACTGGCTCTTGCCCATGTCGCGCATGATCAGCAGGCGCCCGGCGACCTTGACCGGCACAACATTCTCCTGGCCGTCAACATACAGCTTGAGCGCCTCGGCCGAGAAATGCGTCGGCGAAAAGGCCGCCCGAAACGGGTCAATCCCCGCGGCGCGCAGGTCCTGCAGCTTCTTCAGCCGCACCGCATACTGGTCGTGGGTCATCTCGCTCGGAATCTCGCTCATGGAACCGCGGACGGTGTCAGGCCGTCATCCGGTCGGCAATGGGAAATTGCGAGACGCTCGCAGCGGGACGCATCGGCCTCTTTCGCTCCGATGGACGCATGCCTTCAAAATCTGCCGATGTGTCGGTCTACTCACATACTTGTTGGTCCCGTCCGGGTTCGATTGGGCTAGATCAAGTTCCATGCGACTACTCTGCTTTTTCGGCTCCGGTGTTTCTCAGCCGTCAGACATGCCGATGTCCGCAGAGATCACCGCAGCCTTGTTTAAGGGCCGATGGCACAAACATCGACCAGCTTTCGTGAGGCTGGGGAAAAGGAATTTGCTCGCTTGATATTCTGGCCGGACTGGCCAGATTCGTGGCGTGAGCAAAACCTGGCAACTTCAAGAGGCGAAGGACCAGTTCAGCGCTGTTGTCGAGCAGGCGTTGACGGACGGATTTCAATTGGTCACCCGCCATGGAAAACCGGCAGTCGTGGTCGTCTCGGTTGAGGAATTCCGCAAGCTCCAACCACACCGCCAGTCGCTCAGCCGCTTTCTGGCCAGATCACCGCTGCGCAACCTGGGTGGCGCACCCGGGCGCCAGCGCGACCTGCCACGCAAGGTACTACTGTGAGCTGGCTGCTCGATACCTGCGTCATCTGTGAACCAGGGCAAAAGCGCCCTTCGGCCCGCGTGATGGCGTGGCTTGATGAGCAACCTGAGGAAATGCTGTATCTCAGTGTTTTGACACTCGGAGAAATCTGTAAAGGTATCGCACGACTTCCTGCTGGGACGAAACGCCGCCGCCTTACGCAATGGTTGGAGCACGATCTACGTGAGCGCTTCGCCGGCCGCGTTCTTCCAGTGGACGAAGAAGCTGCCGACCTCTGGGGGCGTCTCCAGGCCGCCGCCGAAGCCCGCGGTCGGCCGCTTCCCACCCTTGACTGCCAGATTGCGGCCACAGCGATGGCTCATGGATTGACGCTCGTTACGCGCAACACAAACGACTTTGACATCGCGGAACTGGAACGATTCGACCCCTGGACCTGATTCCGCATTCCACACAAGGTGTTAGCCCGGATATTTCATGATCGGATGGGGTCGCGGGGATTGCGCCCCGCGACCCTTCCACACCACCGGACGTGCGGTTTTCCGCATCCGGCGGTTGGAAACAGGCGCCGGTCACGAGTGTGCCGTCGCCAGTGTCCATGGTATGATAAACCCCGAGCGTTGCAGGGTCGCATTCTTGAGGGCGTGTTGCAGACTTGGATGTCGCCCCATCGCCCATGCCCCTTTTGCACAGTAGGCGTTGCCCAAGGCTCGGCCGCGCACACCCAATCGCTTGAGCGCGTTGAGCCGGCCTCGGGGCGTTTTCCAACGCAACCAAAAGCACTTTCGCATGTGGCGGCGAATCCAGCCGGTCAGGTCTTCCACCTCGCGCCGCCAGTCGGTCAACGCGAAGTAGTTCCACCATCCCCGGATGTAGCGCTGCCATTGATCGCGCAGTTGATTGCTGGTCAGACTTTGGCGTGCATCCCACATTTCCCGAACGTTGGTTTTCAGCCGCTCGACCGTCTTCGGGCTCACCCCGATCCGACCGTCGGCGTAGAGTCGGAAGCCCAGCAGACCACTTTGGTCGCTCGGCCCGCTCCCACTTTTGTCCCGGTTCACTTCGACTTTCAGGTGCTTCTCGATCCACGCAATCACGCTTTGTTTAACGCGCTCGGCTGAGCGTTGGCTGGACACAAAGATCGCGATATCGTCGGCATACCGCACGAACGAAAGCCCGCGTTTCTCCAGTTCCTTGTCCAACGGGTCGAGATAGATGTTCGCCAGCAGCGGCGACAATGGCCCACCTTGCGGCGTTCCTTGCCGGCGCTGTTCCTGGTTCCCATCCGGCCTCTGCAGCGGTGCCCGGAGATAGTCCCCGATCAGCCGCAGCAGCCGTTTGTCCCTCACCTTTCTCCCGACCAAGTACATCAGTTTGTCGTGATCAACCCGGTCGAAAAAACTCTTCAGGTCGATATCGATCACCCAACACTTTCCTGCCTTGATGAACCCTTGCCCCGCCCGCACCGCATCATGCGCGCTGCGACCGGGCCGGAACCCATAGCTGTGCTCGCTGAAGTCCGGTTCCCAGACCGGACTGAGCTTCTGGTGGATCGCTTGCTCAATCAGTCGATCCAATACAATTGGCACGCCAAGCGTTCGCACCCCTCCGTTTGCCTTGGGGATTTCCACGGCGCGCACTGCCTCGGGCTGGTAATGCCCGGCCAGCAACGCCGTCTCAATCTGTTCCCAATGCTCCCGGATGTGCCCCTCACTGGCTCGGACATCCAAGCCATCCACGCCCGCGGCCCCGTCGTTGGCTTTCACCTGCCTCCAGGCCGTGTTCAGGTTCTCCTTCTCCACTACGCTTTCCATTGTCACTGGCTCCATGGTCACTGCTTCGCGCATCGTTTCACTCCCGTTTTTCGCCCGGCTCATGGCTGGCCCCCCGTGAACGAGTCACTCCGGGTCATCCATCCCGGCACGCATCGTCCACCAGACGGGATAGCGGCCGCAGTTGCCACGTCCCACCCGTTTCGGAGAACTTCCTGCCTCTGCGGCCGGAGTCGTTCGGTTGATCGCGCTTTCCTGCTCCTTCGGCCCTTCGCTCCCACCGTGTTTCCACGGCGATCTTCACTACTATGGCCTCTGCTGACTTCTCCGGCGCTCTCACGCCAGAGACCTCCCCGGGTAAGGTGCATGAACTCTCGGCCCGCGCCGTCAGGCTCTACCCGATGCGTCTTTCGGTGACAGTTGGATTTCGCGTTCTCTCGCACGCTCATCGCCCGCATCGCGGCCTCGCTGCCTGTTTGTGTTCCTACGGTCGTGCCTTTGCCTCCACCTTCTTTCGTGCTGAGTGTCTCGCGGCACCCGCCTTGGTCTTGGCTACGGTTGTTGTCACTCATTCCGAACATTTCGTTTCATATGTTTAGTTCATGCCCATGCCGGGCACACGAGACGCGACGCCCTCGTCGCGTACCTTTTTCGAAAACGCGACGAGGGCGTCGCGTCTCCAACAGACAGTTTGCATGAGAGTGCCATTCTCGGTGCGAAATATGCGGCTTAGCCTCGGAATCGCGTGCATTCGGCCGGTGCGAGGACCTCGCAGACCGAGCGATTCTCCCGGAGTTGCGCGAATGCATTTGTTGAGCAACAGTTTTTGTCCAAGATGACCGCCACCAGCACCGGTTCCACGGCACCCGCAACCGTTCCCGCCACCGTCGACTGGGGGCGCACACGCTACGGCCCTGCCTGGCGCCGGCAGGAGGAAATGGTCGCGCGGAGGGTTGCCGGCGAGATCGGCGACACGCTCGTCTTCACCGAACACGAGCCGGTCTACACGCTTGGCGTCCGGCCCGGCGCCGAGCGCCATCTGTTGTGGGACACCGCCGAACTTGCGCGGCGCGGCATCGAATTGGTCGAGACCAACCGCGGCGGCGACATCACCTACCACGGCCCGGGGCAGATCGTCGGCTATCCGATCATCAACATGGCCCCGCGCAAAGACCTCCACGCCTACCTGCGCTTCCTCGAACAGGTGGTCATCAACGCCCTCGGCAGCCTCGGACTCGCCGCCTCCCGCCAGCCGGGGAAGACCGGCATCTGGGTCGGCTCGCGCAAGATCGCCGCCATCGGCGTCGCGGTGAAGCGATGGGTCACCTTCCACGGATTTGCGCTCAACGTGAACAATGACCTCACGCCGTTTTCCGGCATCGTTCCCTGTGGAATCGCCGACGCGACGGTCACCTCGCTTCGCCAGGAACTCGGCCGCGATTTCGAAATGGTCGAGGTGAAGGTCGTGCTCGCAGTCGAATTCTGGTCGTTGCTGCCCCGCTTCCTGTCGGCGGGCACGGATCCAACGGCTGATCGCGGATGAAAGGATCTCGACACATCGTGCCTGTTCGCGACGCTTTTGAAGCCCTGATTCTTTACAGGAGGGAACCGAGGAGTTCGTTCCCCCGCTTCATTCTCTCCGTTTTCTTTGTTGCCTCTTGTAAAATGGATTGGGTTTGGTGGTGGCTCTGCTACGCTGGGGCTCAGATTTGCTTTTCATGGACATGATTCAATCGCGCAAACCAACGTGGCTGCGGGCCAAGCTCCCAAATGGGCCCGGCTATGCCGCGGTGCGCCACCTCGTCGACCGCCAGGATCTGCACACCGTCTGCCAGAGCGCCCAATGCCCCAACCTCGGTGAATGCTGGTCGCGCGGCACCGCCACGGTCATGATTCTCGGCAACATCTGCACCCGCTCCTGCAACTTCTGCGCGATCCAGACGGGCCGCCCGACGGAGCTGGACTTCGGCGAGCCGGCGCGCGTGGCGGATGCGGTGGCCGGGATGAATCTTCGACATGTCGTCATCACCAGCGTCGCGCGCGACGAGCTGGCGGACGGCGGCGCAAGCGTTTGGGCCGCGACCATTCGCGCCGTGCGCCACCGCAATCCGGCGACCGCCATCGAAGTCCTGGTGCCCGATTTCAAGGGCCGCCTCGCCGATGTTGACACGGTTCTCGATGCGCGGCCCGACATCTTCAATCACAACGTCGAAACCGTCGAGCGGCTCCAGAAACCCGTTCGCGTCCAGGCGCGCTACGATCGCAGCCGCGAGGTGCTCCGCCACGCAAAAGCGCGCGGATTCACCACCAAGACCGGCATCATGCTGGGCCTGGGCGAACGCAGCGAGGAGATCGAGCAAACCCTGCGCGATGTGGTCTCCGACGGCGTGCAAATCCTGACGATCGGGCAATACCTGCAGCCGACCGCGCAACATCTGCCAGTGGAGCGTTGGGTGACTCCGGAGGAATTCCAGCACTGGAAACAGTTTGGCCTGTCAGTCGGCCTTGGCGTCGTGGAAAGCGGCCCGCTCGTCCGTTCGAGCTATCACGCCGACGAACAGTCGCAGAAATACACCGGTGCCGGCCATCTGAATACGCAGAACGCACTGGCCAGCGCGTAGGAACCTGTCGGGCTTCGCCCTCCAGGTTCCTGAGCAAATGGCTGGCGCCATTTGGGACGGACTTATGCGTCGCCGTGCGCGGGACCAAAAAAGCGATTCCGTGGCAGCGGAGGTCAGCCGCAAACATGGGAATGCCGTTTTTGACTCCACCGACCCGGTTTTTCGCCCGACACGAGGTCTGGGTTGGAGATTTGCGCCGCGGCCGCGAGGTTTTTGAGGGCGAAGAGCCGTTTGAGGTTATCGCTCACGCAGACCAGGGTCCACTCCAGTGAGACCCGCGGGGCCACCACCGGGCAGCCCGAATGTGCCGGCCAGCAGGCTACGCATGGGGAACACCTACAGTCTGCACGCAGGCTATCGAATGGAGTGTGCCAATATCGGTTCGGATCGTACATGTTTGCGACGATTTTTTGCAGGGCGCGACGAGATCGCGCCCCTACGTTTGGTTGCGGCCTTGAGGCCGCGGTGTGAAACATCCGGGCGAGCGCAGTCTGCCGACGCGCATCGATCGACCGCCGCCCACGTTCTCGCGGGCGCGACGCCCTTGAGTTTCCAGCGCACGCTTGAAACTCCTCAGATGTGGATCGCCTCGCCGAGGGCCGCCGCCGCCGCTTCCATCACCGCTTCGCCCAGGGTCGGATGCGGGTGGATCGTCTCGTGGATCTCGTCAACAGTCGCCTCGAGGTTCATCGCAAGGCTGAATTCGGAAATGAGTTCGGTCGCCTCGGCGCCGATGATGTGCGCGCCGAGAATCGCTCCGGTGCCCGGGTCGGCGAGCACCTTCACGAAGCCATCGGAATCCGCCGCCGCCACCGCCTTGCCCGCCGCCAGAAACGGGAACTTGCCGACCTTGTACGCGATCCCCTTCTCCTTCGCCGCCTTCTCCGTCAGTCCGATGCTTGCAATCTGCGGCTGGCAGTAGGTGCATCCGGGCGAATTCCGGTCGCGTCGCACCGGGCCGTGGCCGAACATCCCGTTGACCGCGTTGACCGCCCGGAACATCGCAACATGCGCCAGCCAGGGAGGGCCGATGATGTCACCCGCCGCATAGATGCCTTTGACGTTGGTCTGGTAGTTCTCATCCACCTTCACGAAGCCGCGGTCGAGATCCAGCTTCACCTTCGGCGAAAGCGCTCCTGCGAGATTGGCAACCACTCCGATCGCCACAATGACGCTCTCGACCTCAAGAGCTTCACGCCGATCGCCCTTCACGAGCTCAAGTGTAACGGAGTCCTTTCCGACCTTGATGTTCTCGGCCTTCGTCCCCGTGTGGATCGCGATGCCCTGTTTCTCGAAACTCCCCTGAAGGAGGCGCGCGACTTCTTCGTCCTCGGCGGGCACAACTTGCGGCAACACTTCGATCAGGGTCACCTTGGATCCAAAGGCGTTGAGGAAATAGGCGAACTCCGCACCGATGGCCCCGGCCCCGATGATCGCGACAGACGCCGGGGGCTTCGCGCGCGGCACGAGCGCCTCGCGCGAGGTCATGATGCGCTCGCCGTCCACCGGCAGGTCCGGCAGGCGGCGCGGTTTGCAGCCGGTGGCGAGCAGGACGTTTTGCGTCTTAAAAAACTTCCCCTTGTGCTCGCCAGCCGTGATCTCGACCATTCCCGGAACGGTGACCTGGCCGAGGCCGATGAAGTAGTCGACCTTGTGCTTCTTGAAGAGGAACTCCACGCCCCTGGCCATCTGATCGGCCACACTGCGCGAGCGCTGCATGATCTTCAGAAAATCGAACGACACACCCTGGACACTGAGCCCGTAGACCTCCGCCTTCTTGATCTTGACGTACATCTCGGCGCTCTTCAGCAGCGATTTCGAGGGAATGCATCCCCAGTTGAGGCACGTCCCGCCGGCGCGTTCCAGTTCGATGCAGGCAACCTTCCTGCCCAGCTGCCCGGCGCGAATCGCCGCGACATAGCCGGCGGGTCCGCCGCCAATTACAATCAGATCGTAAACCGTGTTTTCAGCCATAAGTGCGTGAACAGTCGCGGGATCTTTCGGAATGGAGGGACATCGGTGGCGCGCGTTGTCCTCAACGCGCTCGTTGCGTCTTGAGGGAAAGGCGTTCCACCTCCGCCTTCACTTCATCATGCAGGCCTCAGTTGGTCTTCGCAACGTCATCCTGCCCCAAAACCGGGTCAAATGCAAAACCCTCCGCGCCGTAGCCGTATCCATTCAAATTGTAGGAAGCGCGCTTGCGCGCGATTCCGAGGAAACAATCGCCCGCGAGCCCTTCGACTCCGCTCAGGGCCTTGAGCATGCTTGCGGTGAGCTTGTCGAACCCGTCGAAACGGCAGGCTTCCTACGCCGGTCACCGGACGGCATCACGTTTGCGAGTGAGGATGTGGCGATTTGCATAGTCACGGCTGCGGGATGAAACCAGACATTTCACCCGAGAATGAACGAACCATGTTTGCAGCATCCGGGATTTGGCATTAATTTCTAGAAATGCCTGCCAAGCAAGAGGCGTTGTTCCACAACGAGACAGAATACCCTGACGATTTCCGAGGATCACGCATGAAGCGGATTGGGAAAAAGAAGACCGCAGTGACGGCGCCGAAACCCAGGCGCGCCCGACGCAACACCGGGCGCAAGCGAATGGAGGAGGCGCTCCAACGGAGTCAGGCGGAGCTGAAAGCGATTTACGACCACGCCCCCATCATGATGTGCGTGGTGGATGAGGAGCGACGTGTCCTTTTTGCCAATCGGGCGTTCGCGGAATTCGCGGGCGTTTCCCAAGCCGCTCTTCGGGCGGGACATGCCTGCGGTGTCTTTGGCTGTGTCAACGCACTCACCCATCCGCGCGGGTGCGGATTCAGCTCGAACTGCGCTGACTGTGCGCTGCGCCTCGCCATCGAAGAAACCTTCATGACGGGTAGCAGTCACCGGAAAATCGAGCGCCGGCTGACGCTCGAACGTGGCAGCCTCCGCCGGGACGTCGTTCTGTTGGGTGCCACCGCTCTCATTCCCGCTGCCGAACAATCCAGGCTGCTGCTCTGCCTTGTCGACATCACCGCACGCAAGCAAGCGGAGGATGAATTGCTTGCCTCCCGTGAGCAGTTGCAGGCCTTGACCGTCCATCTCCAGACCGTCCGCGAGGAGGAACGCACCCGCATCGCCCGCGCAATCCACGACGAACTTGGCCAGGAGCTGACCGGTCTGAAGATGGACCTGCGGTGGCTGGAGCATGGGTTGGAGGACCTCCGCGACCCGCGCGTTATTCCGCTCCTCGAAAAGACCATGGCGGCGACGGACCTGGTGGACACCACCATCAGAACCGTGCAGCGCATTGCGGCGGACCTTCGCCCGGCGGTCCTCGACAAATTGGGCCTGGTTGCGGCTGTGCGCCGGGAAGCGAGCCAGTTTCAGCAGCATTCCGGTATCGCCTGTCGCCTGACAGGGCCGGACTTGGACCCCAAGTTGCCGGAGCCGACCGCAATCGCGTGTTTTCGTATTTTCCAGGAAGCCATGACCAATGTTTCCCGGCATGCGGCGGCGACCGCGGTCGAGGTCGACTTTCAAACGCCGCCGGACGGTCTTGTCCTGGAAGTCCGCGACAACGGTAAAGGCATCTCAACGGGTCTCGCGGAGAAGGCCGAATCGCTGGGCCTGCTCGGCATGCAGGAACGCGCCCGTGCCCTGGGCGGCGAGGTGATGGTCAAGCCGCGGGCAGAAGGCGGCACGGTGGTCAGGTTGTGGATTCCGAAGACGGGCGAAACGTGATGGCGGCGGAAAACTGCGCCGCATTGTAGCCGGCCGCGTTGAGGCCGGCCATGCCTCTCGAGCGGAATTGCCGGGGTCGGCGCCCCCGGCTACATGAGACATGTCAATTGTAGCCGGCCGCGTTGAGGCCGGCCATGCCTTCGCCGTAAGGCAGATACGCGAGCCAAAAGACAGTCCCCGAATATCGCCATTGAACGGGAGCGCCCCGTTGGCTATGAACACGAATCCCGAGCCACTTCGCCTTACCGCAAAGATGCCTGCCACCACCAATTCGCCGCCTGCCGACGGTTCATCACTGCGCATCCTGATTGCCGACGACCATCCGTTGGTGCGGCAGGGGTCGCGCGAGCTGCTGGCCCGGGAATATCGCGGATTGAGGACCGGCGAGGCGCGTGATTCGCGGGAGGCGGTCGACCTTCTTACGAAACAAGACTGGGACCTGCTGCTGCTCGACATCAACATGCCCGGCCGCAGCGGCCTCGATGTGCTGGAGGATGCGCGGAAGATCCGGCCCCGGATGCCCGTGCTTGTCCTGAGCGCGTATGCCGAAGAAGAGTTCGCCGTGCGCGCATTCAAGCTTGGCGCGGCCGGCTACCTGAACAAGCAGTGTGTCCCAGACGAGTTGGTCGCCGCAGTGCGGAAGATCCTTGCTGGCGGCAAATACGTGACGGCCTCATTGGCTGAACATCTGGCGGCATTGCTCGGCGGTGAAATCTGCCAGGCGCCCCACGAAGCGCTTTCCCGTCGTGAACTGCAGGTGTTGCAGATGATCGCATCGGGCCGGACCCTGAAGGAGATTGCGGCGGAACTGTCGCTGAGCGAAAAGACCATTGGCACATACCGGGCGCGCATCACGCAGAAGACCGGCCTCAGCTCCAAGGTCGAAATCACCCGCTATGCCCTCCAGCACAAGCTGGTGGGATGAGGAAGCCCGCTCGCCCCGCCGCGGGCTCGCGGGCTTCCTGAATGATTCCGCCGGTTTGGGTTCAGGTGTCTTCTGCTTCTCCTGGTGTTTTTTGTAGGAGCATGCTCAGCCGTGAATATGCAAAAAGTAGGAAGCGCGCTCGCGC